>Ga0233425_10008317_pt1 | contig 13886 bp, 2 predicted proteins | sample Watercolumn_Towu_2_FD_181712 | JGI IMG/M metagenome (GOLD analysis project Ga0233425, IMG submission 181712) | Freshwater microbial communities from Lake Towuti, South Sulawesi, Indonesia - Watercolumn_Towuti2014_140_MG | ecosystem: Environmental > Aquatic > Freshwater > Lake | place: Indonesia...
GTCAATGGAATGCTATAATTGAACGTGCCAGATGCAGTTGGTGTACCACTTATGGTGATGGTATTGGCTCCCCAAGTTGCACTAACACCAGCAGGAAGACCATTAGCACCTGAAACTCCATCGTTGCTGATGCCTGTAGCGCCTGTAGTAGCATGGGTGATGTTAGCCAAGGCGGTATTGATACACAAGGTAGGGGTACTTGATGCTGCACCTACTGTATTGTCTCCGGTTACGGTAATAGTTCCTGTGGCATTCACCGTTCCACAACCACCGGTCAATGGAATGCTATAATTGAACGTGCCAGATGCAGTTGGTGTACCACTGATGGTGATGGTATTGGCTCCCCAAGTAGCACTAACTCCTGCTGGTAAACCGTTAGCACCTGAGACTCCATCGTTGGTAATTCCAGTAGCATTGGTGGTGTTGTGGATTATTGATGTCATACCCTGATTAATACAGGTAGTAAGGGTAAATGGACCATCAACAGTATTCAAAGACGAAATATTTACGACTAAAGTCTGAGGCAAACTTACCCCACAAAGATTTTCTGCAGTAACACTCACAGTTCCTGAAATAGTTCCTGAAGTAACAGTAATTGTTGTATCTGGAGCATTAACGGTAGCTGTATTAGTACCAGTATTTGGAGTCGTAATTACCCAATCAGCAGGGAATGTCCAATTGTATTTTTCGGTATTTTGAACAGAACGAACCTTAAAAACTAATCCCGTTGAATTTGAACATGTTGGGGTTGGTCCAGTAATAGATGCTGGTTGATCTGGTGGTCCGTATTCCCAAGCACCCATCATAGGGCTTACAAGTGATCTTACAGTAATAGCGCCAAAGTCGGAAGTTATGGCTGGGATCGGCGTTCCCTTAAGCAACGTACAAAATTGATAGTCAGTAGGCACTGTCGATGCCTTTAGGCGGAAAACAGGATCTTGATTTTTGCTATTTGCATCCTTTGTGGCAATTAGCGGGAGTGTTGCTGTTGCAGCACCACTGTAAAAACCTAGGGTACCTCCAGGACAATAATAGTCGTTGTAGTTGAGTGTAAGGCTAGCGGCATTGTTATAGTTGAAATAGGCTGCATAATTGGCTGTTCCACCAGTTCTATCATTGTAAAACACATTATTTATGATGGACTTGTTATTGTCTTTATCATTACTGTAAAGCGCATAGGATTGGGCTGCTCCAGCACCAGTTCCATTTAAATATACCGTATTGTGTTGCACCTTATTATCATGATGCGTGTCCGCACCATTTTCATAAATTCCGTACACATCGGTAGCAGAATTGCCACCGAGATAGGTAATGTTGTTGTAAACGGAATTCACACCCGAATTGATTCTGATTCCTTGAAATTTTGAACCTGTATTGCCAGCATTTACAGAATAGCTGTGGGTAAAGTTCCTGTATAGAGATGCAGTTTTATCGCTCCCTTCGTCCATACAGAAACCTGCCAGTGTGGCAGCATTTGCACCTGCATTGTTCGGAGTAGATAGACCGTAAACAAGGTTGGCATATATAGATGCACCACCCGAACCATTATAAACACCGTAAACCGAACCAGCAAAAGTAGCATTCGTGTTTTTCAAGTTATAAATGGTATCGCCTGTAATGGTATTTGTTCCGCCAGTAGAAGCAATTCCTATGACTGAGGCTGTACCATTGGTTGCAGTATTTCCATTGGCGATGGACAAGTCATGTATAATATTTCCTGTTATGGTGTTGGTTCCAGCAATTGCTTGTATCCCAAAAATAGAACCTGCAGTCGCATGCTGACTAGCATTATTCAAATTTGCAATAGTATTTCCTTGCACATTTATTGTGCCGTTTCCATCGATGTAGATACCATGAACATCCTGATTCGCGTTGGTGCTAGTGGATACAGAGGATATGGAATTTGCAATCGTTTTACTACCAATAAGATTATTCTTAATGTCACCCGTACCGGTAGAATTACTCCAAATACCCCTAAAACTTCCTGAATTATTAGCTAAAAAAGCATCTGCATTAAATGACCCAATAATGTTATTATAACATTTATAATTGTTATTCGAACCAATATAGATTCCACAAGCAATTCCAGGTGACATCCAACTGGAGTTGGAACTTACATAAATTGAACCAGTTGTTGTATTAGATCCAATAACATTTTGAATAGAGTCACCAATATTGATAGTCCCAGCTGAATTCGTTGCTGTACCAATACTCATCCCAACCCATGATCTGGAATTATCCCAATTGTTGTCAGCCTGTAGGAAGTTGAAATTTTTAATAGTGTTATTTTGTATCGATATTGTTCCTGCATCAACGTTTACAGCAATTCCAGCAAAAGTAGCTTGGGTGTTTCCAAGCTTTGAGTATGCCGTACCGCCACATGATGGTGCAGTTCCTCCAATATAGTTGTCAATTATTCTAATATTGTCAGTCCCAGTGCAATTTCCATATGCTCTACCCCAAGCATCATCGCCACCAACATAAATCGCTCTTAGATTTTCATCATAGCCTGGAGTGGTTGCTAATGGAGAGGTTTCATAAAAATTATTGGCTTGAATTTTCCAGTTAGTATTGTAATTATTTATAAAAATATTAGTTGATAATTGTGAGGATTGATCATTTAGTACATCAACAAAATTATTGTTTTTGACAATAATATTTGAGTTCTCTTTTCCGACTTGTTCACCTTGAGAGTAAATTGCCGATGTAGGCCTCCCCGATACTCCTGCATTAGTGAAATCGTTATTTATAATTGTGATATTATTATTCCCTGTTAAGTCAGTACTACCTGCAATAACCACAGCTCCTTTTTGTCCAGAGGTATTAGTGTTATTTTTATATCCTCCTGCATTTTTTATAATTGCATACTTGATAGTATTGTTAGAAGCTCCGTTTTGAAATTGAATTGTACTTGCATCATTTCCTGTATTACGATTAATAAATACTAAATCTTTTCCAGCTCCAATGCCATTTAAGCTTCCATCTATGGTGACATTGTCTGCACCGTCCAACAGAATCATTGGGCTCCCTAGATTAGACCCAACATTCTGACCCGAAGCCGTTGGAAAAATGTGAATGGAATTATATGATGATACACCTGAATAACCACTTTGATAAAGAACTGCGGTTACATCCTCAGTTGTACGACTGGAAATGCGAATATCAAACGTACCAGCTGGACATGCCGCCCCCGTTTTATGTGTTCCATTATTAAAGTTTTCAAAAGCTTTTCCAAGTGTAGGATATACTCCCAATAGAATATTGGAAGGCATTGCATAAACTTTCACTGGCAAGTCCAAATCAATTTCAATAGCACCCATTGTTGGAACAACATTAGCTACCGATTTAGGTCGATTATTGATATCATTATAATCTTTTATTACACCTCCTGTAGCTACCCCTGCTACTGATTTATTGGCAGTAGGGGTATAAGATGCTGCTGTAGAACCTGGTGCAGTAAATCCAGGATCCACACTAACACTGGCAAAATCCTGTAAAGTAGCATTCTGCCATGCATAGATATCTGATTCATCTGCTCCAAAATATCCAAAAACTCCTCCAGTACCATTTACAAAATAATCATTATAGTCTGATGTTATAGGTTTAGAAGCTGCTTGTGGAGCTAAACTTACATAGACTGCATAATGCAGATTTGCGCCACCAGTTGTAGATCTTTCATTATGAAAAATATTGTCTCTGAAATCTCGAGTATCATAATTCAACGTGTTATTTAACAAAGGCGTAGAATAGACGCAATATGATTTATTTGTACTTCCAACAGGACATGAAGCTCCAAAATAGATTGTATTAAAATAGACCTTGTTAGTTTTTGTATTATCACCTAAATCATACATCCCGTAAAGTGTAGTTGCCGTATTGGGCATAAAACTGATGATGTTGTTAGTATAGGTATTGGTACTTCCGGAGAAATTAAATCCGTAAAAACTTGCAGCAGTAGAAGCAGCGTTAACTGAAAAATCATGTATAAAGTTAGAATTTACAGGATTAGAAAGCGAACCCGTAATATTAATACCATATAAACCTACGGCGCTAGCATTGTTGATATTTGGAACTGAGAAATTGTATATTTCATTAAAGGCAAGGGATATACCTGTACTAGCCGAAAAATCAATTCCTTTTATGCTACCTGCAAATGTGGCATTAGTTTCTGTAAAGTTATAGATGGTATTGGTTGTGACTGATGAAGAAGTTCCTTTTTCCTCTATCCCTATGATGGCATTCAAAGTTGTTATGCCTCCAGCGTGAGTTAAATCATGAATGGTATTCCCACTGATTATATTTGATCCACTCGCCGTAGCAATACCTCTTACTATTCCAAGAGTGGCATTGGCAGTAAGATTAGAAAGATTCGCGATGGTATTATTGGAAATAGTTACAGAACCAGTACATGCAGAATAAATACCATAGATGCTTTGAGTCTTATTTGGATTGGCAATGGCTGTTCCTGTAATGCTTGCTGCCTGTGTGGGACTACCAATGGTGTTGTTAGAAATCGTTTTAGTTCCTCCGACATTACCAACATTAATTCCATAAAATGAAATGTGTCCTGGAGATGCAGTTGTACCAAAAGTAATTGATCCGATGTGATTGCCGGTACAGTTAACGGTTCCTGCACTCGAGATATCAATTCCTTGAACTTGTCCTCCCCAACTATCCTGACTAGTGGTAATGTTTCCATTTGAAGTTTCATTACCCATAATATTATTCGTAATATCCACATCCCCAAAATAAGTTTCAATCCCTGTAAATTTACCACTAATAAAACCTAATAATGACCAATTGATGTTTGCAATAGTATTTCCGCTTATCACGCTTTTGGTTCCTGCATCCACATTTACGACTATCCCATAAAAGCTACTACCACCCGCAGTTTTAGTTAGTGGTGCTCCACCACATGAAGTAGTGCTTCCTCCAATAAAATTGTTTGAAATTTGTATATTGGAAGTCCCCGTGGCTAAAACAGTGGGGTTACTACTGGCATCAGTACCTCCAATAAGTATTACAAAATAGCTTCCAGCAGCAGTAGATTGTGTATCATAAAAGCTGTTGCCACTAATAGTCCAAGCTGTGTTGTAATTCCCTAATTTCACACCACAAGATATAGCAGCATTGTTTCTACTGTCATAAATCTCGTTGTTGGATATGGTGATGTTGGAATTGGGAGTTCCTGCTGCTCCAGCAGAATAGATACAATTGAAAGGTCTGCTACCCAAGGTTGTAGTGAGTGCCGCTGTACTAATTTTATTATTAAGAATCTGATTATTGTTGTTACCTCCTGTGTTAGAAAAAAAGACTACACCCGCTGCAGTATTTTTTTGCGACCCGAGTATGTTACAATACCTTACAATGTTGTTAGAAGCACCTGCCGTAAATCGGATAGTAGAAGTGTTGGCAGCACCAGTATTGGTATTAGTGATGGTAAGTGCTATAGCCCCTACACCTCCCACTCGTCCTTCGATGGTTACATTGCTGGCACCATTGAGGTCGACAAGTGGATTGGCAGGGTTACCACTGATGGTACCTCCCCCTGCGCCTGGCATGATGGTGAGTGAAGTCCAGGCCTGAGCATTGAGGGTAGCAGAAACAGCTCCTTGGTTACAAATCCCAGTGACTGTAACAGTAATGGTGCGCCCAGCTTGTGCTTGAGCATTAATGGCGGTAAATGCAGTTGCTAGATTTGCATAAGGGGATCCTGCGTCTGTTAACGGATGTGCTCCTGCCACTGTAACCTGCGAAAAGGAAGCTACTGAACAAATCAAAGCTACTATCAGTAGGGTAATATGTTTGGAAATGTGATTTTTCATGGTTAACTAATTTAAAACCTCCCCTATCTCCTCAGAAAAAGAAGATGTTATGTATACAAATACGCTATTTCGTTCAAGCAGGTATTGACTTCAAGCCACACTCTGAATTGAACAAAAAGCTTTCTACAAAAGGCAAGTTCTACACTTGCGACGAGCATTGATTTTGTAAGTAATCATAAGCTCGTGAGTCCCTATTGAATTACGATTGATATTACTTATATTGAAATCAAAACTGTAAGTCAAATAGGTATTATATCCTATTTCGATTCCAAACAATCCTCCAATTTCGGGTATGAAACTTCTACCAGCATAATTTATAGGAAGTCTGGTATAAAGTCCCATATTAAAAACTGGAGCTGTAGGAGTAACCTTAAAATAGGCAGAACTAGTTAGATGAAGCTGATAAATATCCCGATTTCGCAAACCAGACATATCAGTATATTGACCGTGATTATCAATAAAACAAACACCATAAGACATATTGATATAACGCTTTAGGTTTTCTTTATAATGCACATATGCATAAAATGTACTATTTCCCAAAAGGCTATCGACCAAGCTAATGGTAGAGACCAGATGCTGACCTGAAAGCCCTATTCTTAAATTTTTGGTATAAAGTTCCATACCAAAGTCGGAATTAAAGTTGCTTCTTTGGGAAAGACGGTAATAAGGAGTAATATCATTGGGATCTGCCACGCGAGCTTGAGACAGGTCATAAGTAAGAAATTGATATCCACCACCCAATCCCATGTGCAAGTGTACATCGCGTGAAATAAAAATAGAATATGCATAGGTTAGAAGTCCATCGAAACGGGTAGTGTAACCGATATGATCACCAATGGCTTTGAATCCAAATTGAGATCTCATGTCTTCATTATAGAGGCTAGCCGAACCAAAGGCTGTACTTGCTGCACCTTCGTTTCCTGCCCATAATTGACGACCTGCAAAAGCTAACTCGCCGTTGTATTTTTCATTGATGGAGGCAGGGTTGATAAAGAATGTATTCTCCCAAAAGTTATTCAATTGCATGTTTGACTGAGCCACAAGAGTTGTAGCCACAGCACTTAACAGCAATATGGAGAAAAATCTTTTCATGTATTTAAAATAAGGTTTTTAAATAATACGACAATCGAATTTTTAATTCCGCACAACTGTCAATTCTAAAATGCGCTATTTATTCAATTGTAATAAAAACATAATTACATACAGATCATAGCAATATATCAAATGAATATCAGGCTATTACTCAAGCACATCAGTTTACATAAATGCCCAAAGGTATACAAAATATAAGACAATTAATTAATTATTAGTATATTTTAGGACTATTTCACGAATTGAAGAAAACAAACAAACATAGTAGATTCAGCAAAAGACATGTGATATCAATTCATACACTATCAATATAGCCGAATATGATATAAAAAAAAGAATCGACTTCCATCAATTTTCCAAATAATATATTCAAAATACTTAGACAAATTTGAGTGGCACTAATTCTTAGAATCGTTCATTCACTATTTCAAAAATCAATGAATTATTTGAGTTTAATCTCTAAATTTCTATTGAGACTATACAAATAAAGTTAAAAAACACAATAAACAAAAGATGATTCCTATGTTTTTAAACACTTTAAGTGGATAAATTTAAATAATAGACTTATAGTACTACACTAAATTACACAAACAGCCTATTTGAAAATTTAAAATTTTGAAAATAAATTGATTTTAATGTTATCAGGAGTATAATAATTTGAACATCAATTACGCATTAGGAAATGCAAAATCGCTATCAAATTAGGTCATAAGTTTTTTCAAAACTTGTAATGATTTGTTCGAGTTAAATAGTTCATTTTGGAATTCAAAAATCCAAAAATAAATTCATAATCAATCAGGACAGGTTCTACATTTACGATGGGGTTTCATTTTGTAGGTCAACATAATCTCCTGGGTACCAAGCGTGTTATTGATGATATGGCTGAGGTTGACATCTACTGAGTATGCGAGAAAAAAATTAGGACTAAGTTCTATTCCAAAGATAGAACCAATATCACCAATTCCAGACAAACTATTATATAGCAAAGGCGATCTATAATATGCACCTAATTGAAAAATTTTAGCGGTAGGACTTTGTTTGAAATAGCTTCCAAAGTTGATTTGAAGATTAACGAAATTCAGATTGGTAGCTCTAAAATAATTATCTACGATACAAAAGCCATAGGTAAAATTCACATAATCTCTGAACTCATCTTTATAATTGGCATAAAGAAAACTTGTAGTATTTCCAAAAACATTATCCATAGCTGATGCAGCTCCAAACAAATGCTGAGAAGACAATCCAACTTTGAGTCTTGAGTTGGTATATTCTAACCCAAAATCGGAATTTATATTACCAACATTTTTAATTTTATCATATAGTATATTATCTGAATTATCTGAAGGACGAACTTTTGAAATATCATATGCTATCATTTCGTAACTAAATCCCAATCCGAAATTCAATCTAGATTTTCTGGATATTTTGAGTGAATAGGCATAGGTACCAGTGACTTCATTTTTATAGGCGAAGTTAAAATGATCAGATACGAGCTTCAAGCCGAACTGTGATCTCATATCATCAACATAAATGGTACCGGATGCAAAACCTGTAGTAGGTGTACCACTTATTCCTGCCCACATTTGGCGAGCTGCCATACTTAATTCATGATAGTATAAAGTGTTGATAGAAGCAGGATTGATATAATTGGTATTGTCCCAAAAATTGTTCAACTGAATATTATTTTGACACATCAGCAATAATGTGAAAAAGCAAAATAAAACAACTGAACTAATTCTTTTCATTGAAAAAAAATGAGACATTAGGGATTAACAAACAGTTTAGGTCTTTGAACTAAATTTCTTTACGTATCGCGGGCTACCACATTCCAAACATTAGTCAAATATATGGTTTTTTATATGAGCTTACCAATAATACTTTATCCCTATTTAAACTTTAGAAAATGTGCAATCGCTATCTAATACAGTTTTCACAATCAATATAGTCCAATTTCGACTTTGTTCCATTGATACTATTTGTTTGAAGAAACGGCTTTAACAACAGTAGATATAAAAATAACTTTGGGTCATGTTATTTGTACAGTTGGTATAATTAGTTTCAAAGTCATTCTCAAAAAACTTTGGAACTAATTTCAAAACATCTAATGATTAATTTGGCTTAATACTATTTCATCGAACAACAGTGACAGCACCGCTTTTGAATTCAGTCTCGCCATCCGATTTAATTCTAACTTGAAAAATATATGATCCTGGCTCAACCAATACGCCTTTATACCTTCCGTCCCAACCATCGGTACCTTGATACATTATAACACCATTTCGACTAAAAACCTTCAATTCGTAGTCGGGTAGAAACACATCATTTACACCGTCACCATTAGGAGTAAACACATTATCATATAGTGATTGTTCGATAACAAATGATTTTTCAACGGGTCCACATCCAGTACTGTCGTCAACTATTACCACATATTCACCTGCACGAAGTCGGGTCAAGTTTTGGAAATTAGAGTAGGGTAAACCGTTTTTATTGGTCCATGAATATGTATAAGGTGGTGTACCTCCTGTTATTTCGATGGAGATAGCTGCATCGTCATTACTCATATTAGTGAATTGCTTGATCTCGTAGTTACTGATTGCAAGCTCCTTAGGTTGTGTTAAGACAATGGTTGTGTCATATACCATACCAATTGAATCTGTTACATGAATGGCATAGCTACCTGGTGCTAAATCTGAGATACTATCATTCGACGATCTGAATCCATCTGGTCCTTTCCACTCCACTTTATAATGTGGAGCCTGTGTAAATGGAGCACCTGAACTTATTTTGACAACAATCAATCCATCTACAATTCCGTAGCATGAATTCTGCTTTTTCTTTAACAATTCTAGTTTTATTGGACGTGCTTTAACAATAGCCTTCGCAATTTCTGTTTTCACAATAGATTGACAAAGTGTAGAATTCAATTCTACTTCGCAATAATAATATTCAGTACCAACCACTGTATTTGGTGGTAAATATTTCGAAGTTGTGGCTGATGGAATAGCTAAAGCACTGTTATAGGAATTAGTTGAGTTTTTATACCATTGATATTTAATATTTACAGTATCCTTGGCCATTATAAGCTCCAATGGTTCAAATGCTGATTCACGCACAAATGTGGTTTGACTAGCTATAGGTTGTTGAACAATGGCAGGCAAAGTTTGTAAAACTACATGAACCTTGAGACGTTGTGAACTTTCACAAACTCCTGATTTTAATGTGGCATAATAATAGCTATCATTTTTTAGTGATGCAGTATCAGTCAATTGTGTAGTGGAATTCAGACTATCATACCATTTCACCCTAATATTATTTGCCAAGTTGGTTACTACTAAATCTTTCACTTTGGGCTTATTCAAAGCGCAGAACATTTGCATCGTATCACCCAATGCAGGTGTAAAGTCAGTAGGTTGTGGTTTAATGATGATCGTATCTACTAGTTCCAGTTCACATCCATTTTCATTTGTGATGGTAAACTGATATTTTCCTGGAGCAACGCCTTTGAAAATTGCATTTTTGCCTTTACCAGCTAGAATATCATTGCCTGGATGTTTTCTTATTACCCACATCCCTGAATCAGGCAGATTGCTAAAGTAGACTTTACCCGTAGCTGTATAACAATCGGGATGTATGAGACTATCTACAATGAATGCCTTTGGTAATGGAGTAACATTAACATTCAATGAAGTTGATTGCACATCACATATTCCTTTAGCTGTTGCAGTAATTATAGCTTTGCCATAAAAACTAGAATTCCAATTAACAAATCCTGAAATAGTATCTATAACACCCGCTTTGCTAGGTGATAAAGAGTAAACTAGAGATTGGTAATTATCTGATATAGCAAAATAATCCTCTTTTTGTAGAGCCTGACAAATGAAGTTGGCACCTAAAAGGAAAACTGGTTTTTTTACCGATGGATTTACAGTAATAGTATCTTGAGAATAGGTGGCAATTCCACAATCACCATAAGCAGTAGCTCTAATTATAGCTCGACCAACAAATTTTGGATTCCATTGAACTACTCCAATTTTAGGATTTGTAATTGAACCAGCACTTTTGGTTATTAGGTCGTAAATAATATCTATACTGTATGGAGCATTAGCAATCAAAGTATCCGAACCAGCACCTTGACACCTACTTGCTAATTTTTTTGAAAATACCACAGCCCCGACATTGGACTGCACATTGATTTCTATGGAATCTTTTGTTACACCACAACCCTCTGGAGTTGTAACTGAAGCAACGATGCTTGCCTTACCCGTAAAATTAGGATCCCAATCCATCTCCAATTTACCACTATTAGTTTTATAATTACCAGCACTTGAAGGTTGTACAACATAGGATAGTTGTTCACCAGGCATTGAGGAGCTAGCAGCATATATTACTTTGCCTTGATTTTGACATATTGTATGAGCGTAATTAGAGAAAACAGGTTTGCTAGTAGCTGGATGAACAGTTACTTTTATTTGACACGTATCAGAATGGCAAGAGTTTTTAGAACTTACCTTTACATTGATCAAAGCTATACCTTTAAAAGAAGGATTCCAGACCATTACACCAGATGTTGCACCGATTGAACCCGCACCTGGAGTTGAAGCATCGATCGTAAATACAGTATCAGTTGCATTGGCTGCATTGACTTTATAGATATCTTTTCCAGTCCCTTGACATCTTACAATTGGTCCACTAGCAACGACTGGTTTTTGAACATCCGGTATTACGTAAACGGTGTCAATAGCTGAGTCTTTTGAACAATTTGGAATCAAACCATCAACTGTAGCTTTAACGTAAGTGATTCCACTGAATGATGCACTCCATGTCATTTTTCCAGTACCATCAATATTACCCGCTGTTTTTGGGCTTACAGAGTAGCTCAATTTACTATTATTTGTGGCTGTGGATTTGAAGGTGTATTGTTCACCCATACAGAACTCTTTTCTGTTTGCAGGGTCAAAAGTAACATGAGGTTTGGCTATGATATTGGTTTCGAGATTTGTTGACACTAAACCACACGAACCAATATAAGCTGTCGCTGTAATTGTAGCTTTGCCTGTGAACAATTGGTTCCATGTAATAACACCAGTATTTACGTCCATATTTCCTGCACTGCTAGGTGTTACATAATACATTACAGCATCACCAGTATTTACATTCACTTTGTAAGTTGTAGAAATAGTCCCTTGGCATAACTCATTTGTTGTCAATACAGTATCCATCTTGGCAGTAGAGGGCTTAACAATTACTGAATACGAACTGCTAAGAGTATCACATTCATTCATTGCTGTAGCTTTAACTGTAAAATTAATTGGACTTGTTTTAATCAACACTACATGTCCCAAGGTATCTATTGATCCTGCTGTAGTTGGTGAAATAGAATATATAATTTTATTACTATTAGCAGATACAACCTTAAAATCAGCGCTTTGACCCTGACACATTTCCGATGGATTATAGGGTGCAGTGTTAATAAAGCCAGGATTTCCTAATATTGGTCTCACCATTACTTCAAGCGAATCGTATGGATTTCCGCAGGATTTAGCTACAGCAGTAGCATAAATATATGCTTTACCGGAGTAATTTATATCCCAAACTACCTCACCCTTTATTGAATCAATAACACCTGCATAATTAGGTTTTAATGAATATCTTATAACTGCTGAATCCACACTTGCATGATAAACTTGTTTCAAACTTGAACTCAAACAAACTGTCTTTTTAATACCTGGATCAAAAACAGGTTTAGAGCTGTGAGGTTTTACTGTAACCTCTATTGTACTGTCCTTGGTTCCACAATAGCCTGAATTGGCAAATGCCGTTGCAGTAACATATACTTTACCAGTAAAGAAAGGGTTCCAATCAATTTCTCCTGTGTTTTTATTAAAACTTGAATATGCATTTGATGGACTTACCGAATAAAGAATGGTAGTATTAGCAGAACTAGCAGTATAAAATTCATTTGGTCCATCTTGACAAAGAAGTGTATTAGGATTATTAAATACTGGTTTTGAAATAGAAGCATAGGTTGTCACTTCTAAACTATCTTTTGCAAATCCACATCCTCCAACTGCTGAAGCTATGATGTATGCTTTTCCAACATACGAATTATTCCACTTAATAATACCTGTTGATGAATTAATACTTCCAGCATTGGAAGGAGATACCGAATAACTAACAACTCCATTACTTACAGTTGCAAGATAGGTATCGGGAGTAGTGTCACTCTGGCAACGAGTCAAATTTCCGGTTGGTTTATTTATTGTTACTTTAGGGGTAACCACTACAGATTTCGTACCCAAAATGCCCCCACATCCAATTGGTAGTGCAGAAATAATTGCTGTTCCTACGTAAGCGGGATCCCAGTCAACTTTTCCACTAGAGCTTATGCTACCTGCACTTGCTGGAGAAATAGTAAATACAAATCCTTTGCTGTTTGATGCCGTAGCAACGAAGGTAGTATCCTTATCATCTTGACATACATTAGATGGTCCTGTAATAGATGTTGCTCCTACTTTTGGTGTTACAGTTACCTTAATCGAATCCATTTGTGGACTACATAAACCAGATGCTTCAGCATGTATCCAAGCTTCTCCAGTGAAGGTAGAATTCCAATTCACTTTTCCTGAAGTTGGATTTATATTTCCTGCACTATTAGGTGTAATCGAATACTTCATTGAAGTACTATTTAGTGAACTTGCAGTATATAGAGTATCCTTATCATCTTGACATACCGTAGTTGGACAACTCGGATCAAAAACGACTGCTCCCAAAAGTGGATTGACTTTAATATAACCCAATATCGTTTTTGTTGAAAGGAAACCGTCTGACAGAGTTAAAACTACATCCTTACTGCCTGAACTGCTATACTTAACTGAATGAGGTCCTTTGCCACTTGCGGAGGAAGGAACTGCACCCAATCCAAAATCCCAACTGTAAGTAGTCGAACCTGTAGTTGATGTGGAC
>Ga0233425_10008318_pt1 | contig 13883 bp, 18 predicted proteins | sample Watercolumn_Towu_2_FD_181712 | JGI IMG/M metagenome (GOLD analysis project Ga0233425, IMG submission 181712) | Freshwater microbial communities from Lake Towuti, South Sulawesi, Indonesia - Watercolumn_Towuti2014_140_MG | ecosystem: Environmental > Aquatic > Freshwater > Lake | place...
CCCACAACAGGCAGATAGCCGCGATGAGGGCTACGGTCGGAGCCGCTGGACCCGATCCCCGTCTCATTGAGCCATCCCTTTCGCTATCAAGGACAACTCAATCGTATCACGACCCGAATGCGCTTTCAAATCCGGAAAGCTCGAGAGCCGTGCCGGGTTCTAGTCTGGCCGGTCTTCGGGCATCAGCAGACCAGCCGTCACATCGTTGACTACATCGTAAAGAACTGATTACCCCGTCCGACCAGACCGCGGGGGCGAATAACGACTTTGTGCTCCGGATCGCTCACGACGCGGCCGATCTGCAACGCTTCGCGACCGTGCTGCGTGACGATCTCCATAAACGACTCTGCATCCGATTCGGCAATAACGACACAGAATCCGATCCCCATATTAAAAACCTGAAACATCTCGTGGTCGGGGATATCCCCCGATCGCTGAATCAGCGAGAATATCGGTGGGATCGGCGGGATGTGGTCGATCTCATACCCCACCGAATGCGATGCGGTGTCCAGCCGCAGCAGGTTCAGCAACCCATCACTCGTAATATGGGCGAGTCCTTTAACGGCCAGCGGTCTCGCAAGCGCCTCAATCACCTCGGGGACATAAATAATAGTCGGCTCCAGCAACTCTTCGCCAAGCGTCCGCCCAAGCTCCTCGAACTCGGTATCCACGGTATACCCGTTTTGCGCAAACAGGACCTGTCGGGCCAACGTCAGGCCGTTACTGTGGATCCCGCTGCTTCGAATGCCGATAATGACGTCACCGGGCGTCACCGATTTACCGACGATCACCCGATCGAGCGGGACGTGGCCGACACACATCCCGACCAGATCGCATCCCCACCCCTCACGCTCGGACGCGAGCATCTCCCGAACCTGGGCGATCTCGCCGCCGCAGATGGCGACCCCGGCGCGGCGCGCCCCCTCCTTCAACCCCTGCATGAGCTGGTCGATGAGGTCCGGATTCGCCTGCTGCACCGCAATATAATCCAGAAACGCCATCGGGCGCGCCCCCACACAGAGGACATCGTTCACATTCATGGCCATACAGTCGATCCCGACCGTATCGTACTTCTGCATCTTCTCCGCAACCATGAGCTTGGTGCCCACCCCGTCGGTCGAGAGCGCCAGTCCCATCCCGTAGCCGATATCGATGACGTTGGCAAAAAAGCCGATCGGCAGGACCGGCTTTCCGACACCTTGCACAAAAGCAAACGTCTGGGTGGCCGTCTCGATCAGCCGGGACAGAACCTGCTCTTCCCGATCGACATCGACACCGGCCCCACGGTAGCTTCCTGACCCTTCAGGGCAATTCGTCATAACTCAATTCTCCTCGATAAGCAACAGTAAGAGATTCAAGGCGACCGGTCAAGCAGGATCGCAGGTGATCCGTCGAGGCTCAAAGAAGCTCCTCAGGAACTTCCCGGACGTCCTCTTCTGGGGGGGCAAGCAGGCGGGCCAACTTCTTATCTCGACCAGTCCGCTCGGCAAGTTGGAAGGTGATCGCTTTTTCTTCCTTGGTCATCAACCGAACGAGGTTCACCGCATCGTCGGCGTCTTTGAATCCTGTAGCCTGTAGTTTCATAGCAACCAGATGCGGTTTGGTCAGCACGGGGATGGAGACGCCCGGAAGATGCTCAGCCCGCTTAATGGCCTCCAGCTCCCATTGATAACGCGCGATCAGCAGGTCCATTCGCGGATATTCGCCACTGAGATCCTCAAGAAAGATGATATCGTGCTTAAAGGGCTCCTCCGGATCCTTGCTCCCCTGAACCAGCTCCGCGCGAAATCGCTTCGGCAGATGTCGCGTCAATAGAGCAAAGAACGCATCAGTCCCGGACGTTCGAACTATGTCCGAGTACAGGCAGAAGTCCACATCAAGAGTAGTCCGTTCGACCCCATGCAGGATGACGGCATAGCCGCCGACTACGGCCATGTCGACCTTAACGGGCAGAGCGCTGATAATGCCGCGGATTGTCTCGAAGGTATCTTTGATAGATTTCATAAACCGAGACCCCCTCCGCATCGGCCTTAAGGGCGAGGATGTCGGAGACCAGGCGCTGCATGGCCTCCGCTCGATCGAGAGGCGACAGTCGAAGAAATCTCTCGCGCTCCTCGGTTTTTTTGCTGTCCAGGATGGAAGGCATGTGCATACTGTACCACACTTCGTAGCTCTATCACCAAGTCTGTCTTCTAGCCCGCGTGGAGACCAGGGCAGAGAAAACCGCGCCCGCACCAATCCTGCATGTCTACGGCATGGCGCGGGGTCGGCTTGCGCGTGGGAGTTCGAAGGAGTATGATGACCCGGTATGAAGCTGAAACGGCGCCCCTCATAAGCAAAGAAGGGAATGATAATGCTGTACTTCAAAGTGATTGTGGAGAAACACCCTGAAGGGTACGTCGCTTATCCAATGGGACTTAAAGGGGTGGTCATCGGCGAAGGCGAGACCTATGAGGATGCCTTGGAGGATGTCAGATCTGCCATCCGTTTTCACATCCAGACCTTTGGACCGGAGGCACTGGCGGCCGAGTCTCCCATCCTGGACGCCTTCATTGCGGAAGCGACGGTCCCCGTCTGATGGCCACGTTTCCGGTTGATGTCCCGAAAGCAAGAGTCGTCAAGGCCTTGGAGCAGCTTGACTTCCGGCTGGTCCGAGAGGGGCCGCATCTGGCGTTGGTGCGCCGGAACCCGGATGAGACGCAGTCGTCTCTCATCATACCGAATCACTCCGACATCAGAGGCTCGACACTCCGCACTCTCTGCGTCCAAGCGGGTCTCGCCCGCGACGAATTCCTCAAAGCCTACGACGAGACAAGAGTCCAGGTCGGTATAGGTTGAGCCGACCGGAGAGTTGCCCGCCGACAGCCCAACTCAGACGTTCCCTCGTCCGATTGCACCATCTCGGCTATTTTCACCATGCGGTGAAACTTAGTGATTTTGCCCTTACAAATCGGTTTAGGCACGATTTTAGAACATGGACTTTTTATAATTTATGGTATATATATTACACTTGACATGTATATGAGACGTGGTAATACATAATTATGGCCGTTAAGCTCAAAGATACCTCACGCGAAGGTGTGGTGACAAGAATCGGTAGAGGGGCGCGTGTAGTGATTCCAGCCTCGCTCCGCAAAGCGTTGGCCCTCAGCTCCGGAGATCCTGTAGTCCTGAAGATCGAAGACGGGACGTTGCGCCTGATCCCGCTCCGTGAGGCCATTGCGGCAGCACAACACCGCGTTCGCCGGTATATCCCTGCAGACGCCGGCCTGGTCGAGTCGCTGCTTCAGGAACGCCGGAGAGAAGGGCAGCATGAGTAGGGTTGTCCTCGATGCGTCCGCGCTCCTCGCTCTGCTGAATCAGGAGGAGGGGGCGGAACGAGTCGCCCCACTCCTGGCAGATGCGGCGATCTCGACGGTGAACCTGGCCGAGGTTGTCACCCGCCTGGTCCTTGCAGGGATGCCGGAGGCCGCTATTCGGGATGCCTTGGCCCTGCTGCCCCTGGAATCGGTTCCCCTTGATGTCGAGGACGCTATAAAGGTGGGTCTGCTCGCGCCTGCGACCCGATCCTCAGGGCTGTCGCTGGGCGACCGCGCCTGCCTGATCCTGGCTCGTCGCCTCAGCGCCGCTGCAGTCACGGCGGATCAGGCATGGACGGGCATCGACGCGGGGGTACTCGTGGAACTAATCCGTTGAGTCGAATGTGCGGGATGGAACGATCTTGGTGTTCACGATGAGCGAACTACGCACCATAGGAAAAGTGATGGTGGGCAGGGGCGGAATCGAACCGTCGACACCAGGATTTTCAGTCCTGTGCTCTACCGACTGAGCTACCTGCCCAACACTCGTACGGAGATAAGCTGGTTATCAGAAGGCTCGATCTTTGTAGCACCGCGCGACTCGTTTGTCAAGACGTGCGGTGTCCGGTCTGCGGGGATCGCATTACACACTCAGGTCCGTCGGCTGCGGTGTCGGGCCTGAGTAGTCGTAGAACCCCCCTCCCGACTTTCGGCCATGGTAGCCGGCGATCACCATCTTCTTCAGCAGCGGGGGTGGCGCATACCGCGCTTCCCGGTACTCCTCGAACATGATGTTCGCGATGGCGTACGTCGTGTCAAGGCCGACGAAATCAGTCAGCTCCAGGGGCCCCATCGGATGGTTGCAACCCAGCTTCATCGCCTTGTCGATATCGACCGTAGAGGCCACGCCTGCCTCTAACGCTCGAATCGCATCCAACAGGTACGGCACCAGCAGCCGGTTCACGATGAACCCGCAGTGATCCTTTGCCGCAACCGGTTCCTTTCCCAGCGATACGGCGAAATCGGAGACGATTCGAAAGGTCTCGGCGCTGGTGCGAATGCTGCGTACCACCTCCACCAGCTTCATTAGCGGAACGGGATTGAAGAAATGCAGGCCGGCGAACCGGTCGGCCCGTTCCGTCACAGAGGCCAGCGAGATGATACTGATGGATGAGGTGTTGCTGGCAAAAATTGTGGTCGGCGGGCAGAGACGATCCAGGGCGCGGAACAGCTCCTGCTTCAGCGACAGATCCTCGGTGATCGCCTCGATGATCAGATCGGCCGCTTTCAGATCCTCCAGGGCAAGGGTCCACCGGACCCGTCCGAGAATCGTCGCCTTATCCTCGGCGGTCATCCGTCCCTTTTCAACGGCTCGTTGCAATCCGCGATCGATCGCCTGCTTCCCATTCTCCAACAAGCGCTGCTCCGCCTCTCTGACGACGACGGCGTAACCTCCCCGCGCGACGACCTGTGCGATGCCGGACCCCATGATCCCGGCCCCCACGACCCCCACAGTTTTGATGTCAGCCATTGACGCTCCGATTGCTCACGATGAGGCGCCCACCTTCAGGCGGCGCCACTCGGCAAGCCTTCGTCCAATCTCGGCTTCAAGGCCCCGATCAGTGGGATGATAGTAGATTCGTCCTTTCAACGATTCAGGCAGGTAGGTCTGGTCGGCAAATGCCTCAGGCAGATCGTGCGGGTACTGGTACCCTGCCCCGTACCCTATCTCTTTCATCAGGGCGGTCGGAGCATTCCGCAGGTGCAGCGGCACCCCTTCAAGCGGCGCTGCCTCTACATCCTGCTGCGCCTCGCCAAAGGCGCGGTAGACGGCATTCGATTTGGGCGCAGCAGCCAGGAAGATGACGGCCTGAGCCAGCGCCAATTCTCCCTCCGGCGAGCCGAGAAAATGGTACGCCTCTTTCGCCGCCAGCGCCGCCTGCAGCGCCTGCGGTTCCGCATTGCCGACATCTTCCGACGCAAACCGGACCAGCCGCCTGACGATGTACAGCGGATCTTCCCCCGCTGCCAACATTCGGGCCAGCCAATAGAGGGAGGCATCCGGGTCGCTGCCCCGCAGGCTCTTGTGCAGGGCCGAGATCAGGTTGTAATGCTCCTCCCCGGCCTTATCGTACAACAGTGTCCGCCTGCCTGATGCCTCCTGGGCCGTCTGCATGGTTATCCGCCGGCTCCCCTCCGGCTGTTCCTTGACGATCTGCGCCGCCAGTTCCAGGGTATTCAGCGATACGCGGGCATCTCCGGAGCCCAGCCCCGCGATGACACGCAACGCCTCGTCATCGGCCCCGATCTGCAGGCGACCAAGCCCACGCTCCTGATCGCTGAGCGCGCGTCGAAGGATCAGCAGCAACGCCTCCTCTGATAATGGGCGAAGCGTGACGACTTTCGCCCGTGAGAGAAGAGGGGCAATAACCTCGAACGAGGGGTTTTCTGTGGTGGCCCCGATCAGCACGATCGTGCCTCCCTCCACATGAGGCAGGAAGGCATCCTGCTGAGCCTTGTTGAAACGGTGAATCTCATCGATGAACAGGAGCGTCCGCTTGCCGTAGGCGCGCTCCTGCTGGGCGCGAGCGATCACCTCCTTGATCTCCTTGATCCCGGAGGTAACGGCTGAGAACGGAACAAAGGTCGCTTTACACCGATCCGCCAACAGGAACGCGAGGGTCGTCTTCCCTGAACCCGGCGGTCCCCACAGGATCAGCGACGGCAGCTCTCCGGCTTCCATAGCCCTCCGAAGGAGCTTCCCCTCTCCGAGCAGGTGCTCCTGCCCGACGAACTCATGCAGCGTCCTTGGACGCATCCGCTCCGCCAGCGGCGCCGGAACCTTCTGGGGTGGGGTTGATACTCGATCAACATGATCAAAAAGATCGGGTGTCATTTTCAGACCGCCGCCCTGAGCTCATCCAGGATGCTCTCTGTCGCCTTGACCGGATCGGCTGCTGCCGTGATCGGTCGGCCGATCACTAGGTAGTCCGCACCCGCGATGGCCGCCTCGCGCGGCGTCATCACCCGGCGCTGGTCGTCGGTCGAACTCCAGCCCGGACGGATGCCCGGGATAACAAGCTGCATCGATGGTCCCAGCGTGGTCCGCAGTAAACCAATTTCGTGAGGCGACGCCACGACGCCATCCAGTCCGGCCTCCTGCGCCAGCGAGGCCAGACGCACAACGTACGCCGCAACATCAAGCTTGCTGCCGGCGATCTCTTCAAGACCTCGCTTGTCCAAACTGGTCAGCACCGTTACCGCCAGAAGCCGCATAGATGCGCCGCTTTCAGTAACGGCCTGCCTCGCTGCCTGCAGCATCGACCGGCCGCCGGAGGCGTGAAGCGTGCACATCTCTACCCCAAGTCTCGCCGCCTCGCGCACCGCTCCGGCCACGGTGTTCGGGATGTCGTGAAGCTTGAGATCCAAGAATATCCGACCGCCGTTCTTCTGCACTGCGTCCACCGCCAGGGGACCTTCAGCCGTAAAAAGCTGGAGACCCACTTTAAAGAGCGTCACCGTGGGGTATAGTCGCTCGACCAGCGCGGCGGCTGACGCCACGTCCGCTACATCCAGGGCTACAATCAGTTCGGGTCGCATAGGCGCTCTTGAGGCTGTGAGGCTGAAGGCTGAAGCAAAAACCATGCAAGACACGAACAAGTCATGCTTGGTACCCACTCCTCATGGCCTACAGCCTACAGTCTTCAGTCTACCGAAAGGCGCATCAGGTCTTCGGCGAGGATCACCTCGCCGTCGAAGACCTTCTTGCAAGGGGTGATCATGTCGTATGCTTCGCAGTTCGGGTAAAAGTGCGTCAGCACCAGCCGTCGACAGCCGGATAGGGCGGCAATCTGTCCGGCCTCCGTCGGGGTCAGATGAACCTTCATCGGCTCCTCATCGGGGGCCGCGCACTCCAGCACCAGCAGGTCCGCCGCCTTGGCGGCCTCGATTATCGCGTCACAGTAGGTCGTGTCGCCGGAGAATACGAGACTCTTCCCATCGGCCGACTCAACCCGATAACAGAGACTATGTCGAATGTGCACAACCTCGCGGGGAATCACCCGAAACCCTTCCGCTTCAGTCACCTCCGTAAGTGTCTCATGCAGCACCAAGTCATATGTCTTGGCGGCAATCCAATCGGCGTATAGTTGAGTCAGACCCTCATAAAAGGCCAGAAATCCCTTTGGACCTGTGAGATACAGAGGCTTGGCCCGCTGCCATACGGGATTTCTGAGGGCGAACAGGAGTGATACCAGATCGCCGGTGTGATCCGGATGCAGATGCGTGTAAAAGACTCGGTCCAGTTCAACGGCCGATATGCCTGCTTGAAGAAGCCTGGGGAGCGTGCCCGCGCCGCCGTCGAACAGCAGCGAGGAGCCGGCTACTTCAACCAGGAGGCCGGGCGACCCTCGCGTGAGGCTTGGAATGGCGGTTCCGGATCCTAGAATTGTGAGCTGCATGGCGTCACGATACCATGAAGTCCGGGCATTGACAAGGCAGGGTGCAGTGGAGTAAGGGTTGAGTATCAACAGATGTGGAGGCTTGCAGAATGGAATATTGGTCGTATGTGAGGACCAAAAGGCGGGCTGCCTACTGCAGCCTGATCTTTGGATCGCTGGCCCTCTTGCCGCCCGATCCGAGCCGGGCTGACCTCTGGACCGAAAAAAAAGTCCTGGAGTTGGCAGCAACCGGGACTGATCACCTCCTGAACCTCGATTACGACCTGGCCGAGCAGACGTTCACCCGTTTCGACAACATCGACAGGTCCGGGCTGCTGGCGCCGCTCTATCAGGCCTTTGTGATGCTCTCCCGTCTGCAGGATCGCGAACCAACCCGGCAGGAGATGGATACCTTCCTGGCCGCGATGCAGGCGCTCATCGCCAAGGCTGAAGCACACCTCAGACAGCCCCCGAACGAGCCTGATCTCCTGCTCCTTCTCGGGATGGCATGGGGCTCCAAGGCGATGGTCGACGGTGCGCGCGGTAACTATTTCGCGGCCTATGAGGCGATCAAGCAGACAAAATCGTATCTCGATGCCTGCCTCTTGCACCAACCGATCAGATACGACGCCTACTATGGCTTAGGGCTATACGATTACACACTCTCGCGGGTCGCATGGTTCTATCGGCCCCTGGTGCAACTGGCGCTCACACCAGGCAATGCCGGGCAGGCTCTCAGGAAACTGACAATCGCGAGCGAGCGGGGCGTTGCGACCAGAGCGCTGGCAAAGCTCGCCCTCCTGCAGATCTACACCGGTTCCGAAAAAACGTTTGAGAAGGCCCTACCGCTAGCTGAGGAGTTGCTTAGCCGATTCCCCGGCAACCCGGAACTGTACTTCCAGGCAGCGCTCGTCTATTCCGAGCTGGGACGGTTTTCCGAGGCGCTGGAGGTCGGCCGTCGCATCCGCGCGAACCTGGAGTTGGGTCGGTACCATTTTACGCGCGAGATGTTGCCACGGTACCTGCAGCTCATGGGAAAGATTGCTATGGATCGGGGCGACTACCCCGCAGCCTTGAGTTTTTTCAGACAGGCGGTCGAGGAGCCGACCGATCGGTACGCCTGGGTGACGGCGTGGGCCTGGACTCGAACCGGCATGATCCACGATCTGTCAGGGAAGCGAGCGGAGGCGGAGCGAAGCTACCGGATGGCGTTAACCATCAAGACCAACAACATCGCCAAGGACGTCGCCAGACAATATCTTCGTGAACCCTATCGCAAGGAGACGGCCCGCCGGTCCCCTGCTGCAGGCTCTGACGAACCTACCGGATCGCCCTAGCTCAGTTACTCAACCTGCCGACCACGCCGGTAAGACGAGGGCAAGAGTATATGGGGTTTGGGGTCCAGCCAAAAAGCGTGACCGGAAGAAATAGGCGTACCATGCGGTTACTTGCCGCCTTGACTTAGCTTCGTGAGCTGATCCTGGGTGAGTATCTGGCGCAGCGCCTTGTAGAACTTCGTCTCCGTCTTCAACGCCTCTTTATCTGCCACCGCCCATTCGTCGGCAATTTTATCGATCTCTCGGTCTGAGGCCTTCTTATCAACCATGACGGTCATCAGCTTCTGCCGGATTCCGACTACCTTCTGTTGAGTCGCGCTCAGCGCCGCCATCCGCTCTTTCTTGGCCGTATCAAGCTTGCTTTTCTGATCGGCCGAAAGCCCCAGGTTCTGGAAGGGATCAGTTTCCTTTGCCGGTCCCTCTTGGGCTGAAGCCATACTTCCACCGATCAGCATCGCTGTCGTCAGCAGTCCGATTCCCAATCTCTTCCACACACGCATGCAGTTCTCCCTTTCCGTTCCATTCGGTTAAGATAGGTGTCACGAGACCATGACACAGTACAGCATAATGCTACGGATGTCCACCTTTCTTCTCGACAGCGCGCCGATAGAGTTGCTCGTATTCTTTGGCGGAGCGTTCCCAGGTAAAATCCGCCGCCATGGCATTGGTGACCAGCCGAGACCACAGGGTTTTCTCGCGATACAGTGCCAAGGCCTGCCAGATAGCCTGAAGAAAAGCGTCCGTCGTGGCCTCCTCGAACACGAAGCCGTTCCCCTGCCCCGTCACAGGATCGAATTGGACAACGGTATCGTCCAGTCCGCCCGTGGCGCGGACGATCGGAATGGTTCCGTAGGCCAGACTGTACATCTGGTTCAGGCCGCACGGCTCATATCGCGAAGGCATCAGGAAGAGATCGGCGCCCGCTTCGATCTGATGCGACAGGGGGACATCGAAGCCGATCCGAACAGCCAGCTTCGACGAATACTTCGCCGCCGCCTCACGAAAGGCCGTCTCGATCTCCTTATCTCCGCTCCCCAGTAAGACGAGTTGTACGTTCAGTGCCATTACTATCTCCAGGATATCGCGAAGCAGATCCAGTCCCTTCTGCCCAGTCAGCCTGGAGATTACCCCAAACAGCGGCATGGCAGCCCTCACCGGAAGCTTAAACCGCCGCTGCAGATCCGCCTTGCACCGAGCCTTTCCTGAAAGATCATCCGCCGTGTAGTGAGCAGCAACGTGAGGATCGCCGGCCGGGTTCCATTCTTCGGGATCGATTCCATTCAGCACACCAAACAGATCGCCCTTCCGTACTCTGAGGACGCCGTCCAGGCCGACTCCTCGGTCCGCAGTCTGGATCTCCCGGCTATAGCGAGGGCTCACGGTGGTGAGCAGGTCGGCGAAGATCAACCCGCCTTTCAGCAGATTGCCCTTACCATAAAACTCAAGCCCCGCCGGCGTAAACAGGTCCCAGGGCAGCATCAGCCTCGGCAGCACCTCAGGGGGAAAGAGTCCCTGGTAGCCTAAGTTGTGGATGGTGAAGACCGTCGCGGTCCGCTGAAAAAATGGGTCGTCGCGAAGGGCAGTCTTCAAATAGACAGGCAGCAGCGCCGTCTGCCAATCGTTGGCGTGCAGCACCTCCGGCTGAAAATCAACCCGTCGGCACACCTCCAGAACGGCTCGGCAGAACAGGGCGAAGCGCTCGGCATTATCCGGGTAATCCTGTGCGGATACGGTCTGATAGAGACCGTCGCGATCAAACGAGGGATCGTGGCGAACAAAATAGACCGGAACCCCTCCGGCGAGATTCCCCTCCAGCACGTCTATCGCCAGCGAGCCGGAGGCTGCCGGAATGCCCAGCCCATCTATGACGGTCCGGAGCCGGTGTTGCCGCCCGTCCACGGCCCGATAGAGCGGCATGATGAGCCGAACATCGTGCCCACGCCGACCGAGCGCCTTCGGCAAGGCGCCGGCCACGTCACCCAATCCACCGGTATGAGCGAACGGCACTGCTTCAGACGCAACAAAAAGAATTCTCATCTGGGAACGATCGTAGCCTCTACATGGTATGCGGTGATGAGCAGTGGCGGGGCCGACGGGACTCGAACCCGCGACCTCCGGCGTGACAGGCCGGCGTTCTAACCGACTGAACTACGACCCCGGAAAGACAGGACAAAACCAGTGGCTAGTGATGAGTGACTGGTGACGAGCGAAAAACAGCCTTTCGATCACACCTCACACATTCGCGATCGTTCACGCTTCACTCGATTTCAGCAAAGCTCAAAAATGCTGGTGGGCGAAGGAGGTGTCGAACCTCCGACCCCCTGCTTGTAAGGCAGGTGCTCTCCCGCTGAGCTATTCGCCCGGCCGCGATACGACCCGCCCATACTTCACAGAAGCGACCGGCCCTCAGTATAGCCTATGACGGCCACGTGTCAAGCCGAAACGCTGCGCAAAATGTGAACCGCCCTCCGAGCTGTGGAATCCGAAGGGCGGTTCGGGGAGTATTGCATTGGTGGAGGCGGCGGGAGTCGAACCCGCGTCCGAGAACATGTCGGAAAGTGCATCTACGTGCGTAGCCTGCGTATGCATGTTCGCCCCTCCCGGCCCCCACAGGCAGGGTCCAGGAGTGGCTAGCTCATTTGATCTTACTCGCCTCCCTAGAGCGAGAGAGGCAAGCCAGCCCGTCTAGTCGGCGCCCAGATCCCGCCCGACGAGCGAGGCGGGGTTGACGTGGCGGCCCTTAGGCAGCCAGTGCCAATTCGTGGTTGGCAGTTGCTTGTGTTCCCACCTTTTTGCGAGGCGATGGGTCCTCGGCACGCAGCCCTGACGCCCTTGCCCCCGTCGAAACCGGAGCGCCCCCATGCAACAACGAAATAGAGTGTGACTGGACGTGAAGGCAGAAACCTAGTTACAGTTTAAGCCGACCGGCCGGAAAAGTCAACCGCTACCCTCGGTCTGCGCGACCGCGGGCGAACTGGGCCATCTCCTTCGTCATCGCGCGCTGCTTCAGGGTTTCCCGCTTATCGTGCAGCTTTTTCCCGCGGGCCAGCGCCAGCTCGATCTTGATCGTGCGTCCGACGACATAGAAACTCAACGGGATCATGGTAAGACCCTTTTCCTGAATCTTCCCGATGAGTTTCATGATCTCCTCCCGATGCAGCAGGAGTTTCCGCGTCCGATTCGGGTCCGGATTAAAGCGGTTGCCGGCGGCATACGGACTGATATGGCAGCCACGTAGATACGCCTCCCCCTTCTCGATGGCGGCATAGCTGTCTTTCAGGTCGGCCTTCCCGTCCCGCAGCGACTTGACCTCGGTCCCGGTGAGGGCGATGCCGGCCTCGAAGACCTCTTCGATCTGATACTCGTGCCTTGCCCGCCGATTGGAGCAGAGGATTCTTCTTTCCTGTGTCCGTGCCATCGAGCTGACTATAACGTAGCCCAATACGCTGCGACAAGCAGAATTCCGATTCCTGGACGTGCCCTCCGTGGAGATCGGTCACCGACCAACGCCAGAGTTAGAGATCACACGCCCGGATTGTTCTGTCCTATGCTACATTGCTGATACCTTTTTTCCCTTGACAGATCATAGGAGTGTTTGGTAAGAGCTTTCAAAGCGGATCGGCAGGGGCGGACGGTGATCGACTTATTACGAGCGAACTTATCGCGAAAGGAGGGGGCATGACCAAGGCGGAGCTGGTGGACAAGATTGCCAAGGATGCATGTATCACGAAAAAGGCGGCAGAAACAGCCCTGGCCAGTGCGACATGCGGCATACGGGACTCTCTCAAAAAAGGGAAAAAGGTCACCCTGGTCGGCTTCGGGACGTTCTCGGTGGCCAAACGAGCAGCCCGGAACGGCCGCAATCCTCAAACGGGTGAGATCATCAAGATCAGGGCGGCAAAGACTCCGCGATTCAGGGCGGGCAAAGCTTTGAAAGACGCTGTCAGGTAGGTAGGCTGCTGCCGGCGGCCTGACTCAGCCGTGCCGTCAGGCGTTGCAGAATACGACGAAGAGGAGAGGAAGAACCTCTCCTCTTCATTTTCGTTTTGGTGACCGGATCGGGTGACAGATCGCACAACACCATGTCCGAAGCGCCAAGTCCTTGCTATAAACGCTTGAGGGTAGTGATCCGACGCTGGGCTTGCTTCGATGGGCGTCGAGTGGGGCCTTTTCGCCTTTGAGGTCCTGGCCATTCGGAGTCCGAGTCGTCGTCTTCTTCTTTTTGAAACTCGTCCTCGTTTCCCTCCCGCAGCGCATGATCCAGACGTACCTCAAACTCTTCGGCAGAGAGGGTCACAGCGCCGGTTCGCGCAACATCATCCGCTAACGCCCGATCTGAGGTGACGACAACCGCTCCCGATGGGGCTTTGCCGACAAATCGCAGGATAGCCTGATCGGCCCGCTCCCCACGACGCGTGAAGACCACCTGCAGGCCCGCGGTGAGTGTGACTTGCTCACTCGTCCCACCCCGCTCCCAGCCGTCGAAGACGACCGTGATCCGGTGACCCTTGATGCGTCGGTAGGCGGCCAATGTTGTCAGGAGCGCTTCCCGACCCTCCTCCATATCCCGGCGATCGAGCACGGACAATCGAGGCGAACGACGGATCAGATTGTAACCATCAATCACAATCCACATCGATGGATCCTAGTGCGCTGCTGTACTCCTGACGGCAGAGCGAACGACCTGAAGCAGGCCGGATACGGCATCGGCCGGATCGTCCGCCGTCATGACGGCGGTGATGACGGCGACCCCATCGGCGCCGGCGGCCATGACGGACGCCGCATTCGAAATAGTAATACCCCCGATA
>Ga0233425_10008319_pt1 | contig 13876 bp, 10 predicted proteins | sample Watercolumn_Towu_2_FD_181712 | JGI IMG/M metagenome (GOLD analysis project Ga0233425, IMG submission 181712) | Freshwater microbial communities from Lake Towuti, South Sulawesi, Indonesia - Watercolumn_Towuti2014_140_MG | ecosystem: Environmental > Aquatic > Freshwater > Lake | place...
GCATGCATCCAGTTGCGGGGTCGCAAGTCTCGGCCCCATTGCACACATTGCCGTCGTCGCAGGCGAGGGGAGCACCGGGCTTGCACCCGGCAGCGGGGTCGCAAGTCTCGCCCCCATTGCACACATTGCCGTCGTCGCAGGCGAGGGGAGCACCGGGCATGCATCCAGTTGCGGGGTCGCAAGTCTCGGCCCCATTGCACACATTTCCGTCGTCGCAGGAGGAAAGGCAAGCCGTAGAATCCTGCGGGATGTCCTTTCCCGGTCCCAGATCGCTTCCGGTGTCGGCGACATCCGCTGGAGCTCCGACATCGCCGACAACTTCGTCCGGGAAAGAGTCAGAGTCCCCCGGGGATGTTTCCGGGATGCCGTCTGCGGTCCGTGCGTCGGACCGGCCTGCGGGCACGTCAGCGTTACGGGAGTCGTGGGAAATGGCCGCATCCGCACCAGGCGCATCGCCTTCCCCCACGGTTCGGTCTGGCAGAGAGACCGAGATGTCCGGGTGGGCAGTGTCGGCAGAGTCCGAGGTGGCCTTCCCTGTGCACCCGCAGCACAGAGCAAGCAACACGAGCAAGGGCAGGGGACGCACCCGATGGGACGGTGCACGCATCCGCGTGCAAGACTTACGGCCACAAACCCGCATCTCACACCTCCTTCCAGCGGTTCAGAGCACTTCCATGGCCAGGGCCTCTCCCACGGTGCGGGCCTGCTCGATGAGCTCCTTGTCCTGGCGGATCTCACCCGGCTCCTGGGCGGTTGCGTGCAGGACTTCGACAAGGTCCGCACCGACGTAGGCGCAGAAGTCGATGAAAGTCCCGCGTGCATTGACCACGCCGGAGCAGAGCGGGTCATCGTCGCCGTAGGTCGTGCAGAGGACGATGGCCTTCCCTGCAAGGGGGCTGGCATCCCCTTCCTCGTGGTGCGGAGCCATGAGCGCATAGCAGCGATCCATGAACAGCTTGAGCTGCGCCGACACGGTGAACCAGTAGATCGGCGTGGCATAGACGATGGCATCGGCCTCAATGATCTTGGGGTAGAGGGCGATCATGTCGTCCTGGAGTGAGCAGAATTCGACCTTGCTCTTCTGGCACGAGTCGCAGGCTTTGCAGGGGCCCATCTTGAGCTGGGCCAGGTTGATCGTCTCCACGTGCGCACCCTTTCTGCGAGCGGCGGCAGCGATCTCTTCGGCAAGAATGGAGCTGTTGCTGTCCTTCCTCGGGCTGCTCTTGACCACCAGAATCTTCTGCGTCATTGCGACCTCCTTCCGTGTGCAACGGAGCACCAACACGAGTGCCATGCGGCTCAACGTAGCGGGGGACCTCCCCGAGTCTCTCGGCAGCATGCCCGCTGCCACGACCCAGTGTAGCAAACGCGGCCGTGAACCGCGAGGCAAATCGCGTCTGTTCTTGCAGGGAGAGGGCGCACCCTCTAGACTCATGTGGTCCAAACCGGGCCGGTGACTGCTGCCGGTCGCAGGGGGGCAAGGAGGAAACGGACCATGCGAAGAGGAACGGACCTCATGCTGGTCTCCTGCATCGTGGCGGCCGTGTGCCTGCTGGTGGCTGCGGGCTGTTCAACGGGCGGCGGCGGGGAGGGGGACGTTGCTCCGGATTGGAGCGCTTCCGGCGATTCCGGACCGGATCTTCCGAGCGGGGAGGTGGGGCTGGTCGACCTGGCCTCCGACACTGGCGATGACGGGGACGCTGCGCAAGACGTCGCTCCCCGCATCCCCTGGTGCCCGGGGTACGAAGAAGCTCCCGAGCGTCCGGGAATCTCGGAACCTGGACTTCGGCTGCGGGCCGAGGGGTGGGTGCGGGGCGACCTGCACCTGCACACGACTTACAGCGACGGGGAGGACACGCTGGCCACGGTGCTGGCGCTGGCCGACTATCTCCGGGAGCCGGTCTTTCTTGCTGCGCACCCGGAGTACGAGGGGAACGGGCTCGACTTCCTGGCCATCACGGATCATCGGGTGCTGGATGCTCCCCTGGATCCCGACTGGCACAGCGAGACGCTGATGTTGATCCCGGGCGAGGAGATCGGCGGGCCGGGGCATGCCAACGGCTGGGGGCTGTCCGAGATGGTCACGCTTGATGCAGCGGGGGATGGAGCGGCGTTCGAGGACTGGCAGGCGGCGGCGGACAACGTGCATGGCCAGGGCGGCCTGCTCTCGATGAATCATCCCTACAGCATCGGGATCGAGTTCCCGTGGGACATCCGCAATCACGATGCCGTCGAGATCTGGAACACTGCGTGGGCACCGATGGCCATCTCTTACGGACCTGCGGACCTGGAGCCGTGGGAGGCCGCCCACGGGCCTGCTTCGGCACCGTTCCGCAAGGGGATGAGTTATGGCGGCGTTGGCGGGAACATGCAGGCTCTCAAGATGGTGGAGGCCCAGCTTGCGCTGGGAATGCACCCGGCCGTCGTGGGGGGCAGCGACCGGCATGCACTGTTCCTGCCGGGCTTCCCGACGACCTGGGTGAAGGCCGGGGACCCGTCGATGGGGGGCGTGCTGAGCGGGATTGCGTCGAAGCGCACGTTCGTCAGTCGGGGACCTGCCGCAGCAACGGTGGAGCTGTCCGTGCTGCTCCCCGGGAAGGCGGGGAACGGCAGCGAGTGCTTCGAGCGGTACGAGATGGGGGACGTCATCGGCATTCCGACCGACGGGAGCTCTCCGGTGACCTTCCGGATTCGTGTGGGCCGTGCTGAGGGGGGGCTGTTGCGGCTGATAAGAGGGCATGCGGTCGAAGGGGATGATGCGCTCGAGGCCGCAACCCTGGGCGAGGCGGTATTCGAGGCCTCTCTGGACGGCCCCGATGTGACGGTCGAGACCCAGCTCATTGTTGCCGTCGGGGACTGGGTCTATCCCATGGTGCTGGAGCCGCTGGTCCCTGCCGGGCTCCCCAAAGACCAGGCGAAGCTCGTGCCCAAGATGGTCGAGGCCGCGCTGAAGACCGGCCCGGAGGACTACGATGCGCTGATCGAGGTCTTCTGGGACGTCATCGACTTTGATGTGGTGCTGGCCCCGCAGGACTGCGACCCCGCGAAATGGGACCCCAACAAGATGCAGTGTGCGCCTCCGGATGCCACCGGAATCGCGACCTTCTACCTTCCGGATTTCGTCGGCCGTGCCCTCAACGCCCTCATCGAGAACGGCCAGGCGACCGACTGGTGCGTCGGTGCAGTCGGCACGGCTACGGTGTTTGAGGCGCCTGGAGAAGAGCTGAAATGAGGAACTCTGGTGGCTCCCTATTCCACCGAAACAGGGGGAAGGTCGGGCAAACCCCCGGGAGGCGAAACGATGCGTTGGATGGCAATGGCAGCAGCGGCGGGGCTGGCGGTTTGTGGCGCTCTGGCGGCCGGGTGCAATGACGGCAAGACCATCGTTCCGCCGGGCTTCGACCTGCCCGACGCCAGGACGGGAGACGGGACGGGAACCCCCGATGCGCTTCCGGACGGCCGCATTCCCCCGGGGCCGGACATCCTGCCCGACGGCACGGTTCTTCCCGACGGCACCATTCTTCCGGACGGGGCGATTCTTCCCGACAGTTCGTTGGGACCGGATTCCGATACCGCGGTCATTCCGGACGGGACGTCGCTCCCGGACGGCCTCGGCCAGGACTTGACGCCAGATGCCGACGGCGGGAGCTGGGTTCCGTTCGCACCCTGCACCAAGACCGAGCCGAAGTGTTCGTCCCAGGACGAGATCTGCCTGCTCCTTCCCAACTCCGACGAGGGGCTGTGCCTGCTCGACTGCTCGGGCGGCGAGCTGTGCCCGCCCTGGATGCAGTGCGTGCCTCCGGACAAGCAGAAGCCGGAGCTCAAGGTGTGCCTCGAGCTGGGACCGAAGATGAGCTGGTGCAACAACAAGAAGGGGCGCATCTGCCAGGGAACGCTGTCCTGCCTGTTCCCTCCCGGGGCCGAGGACGGCGTGTGCACGACCTTCTGCAATCTCGGAGACGAGGCCGGCTGCCCGGAAGGGGCCGTCTGCACCGTCATCGACCTGCAGGATCCCGAGGTGGACTGGGGGGCCTGCCTGACCGCACCCGACCTCCCGGAGTGCAAGGAGGCCGCGGAGTGCCAAGCCGGAAGCACCTGCGTCCAGCTCAAGCAGACGTTCCGCTGCGCACCCAAGTGCGCGGACGTGGACGGCCCGTGCGGGCTCTTCGGAACCTGCGTGATGGCCGAAATGGTGGACATGGCCCAGACTCCGGTGTGCCTGACCTTCCAGAAAGCCGGCGAGATCTGCTCCACAGCCAAGGGGATGCCCTGTGCAGGAGATCTCATCTGCGCCGATGTCGGTGCAGCGGACGGGTGGTCCCGGTGTGTTCAGGCCTGTGCGGACGGTCCGTGTGCCCCCGGCTTCGTGTGCAAGGCCGTCGCATCGCTGGGGTTCGATGCCTGCCTGCCGATGGAGCTTGCGCTCGGGCCGTTCGTGCCGTGCAATGACGGTTGGCCGTGCAAGGAGGCGGGGCAGGCCTGCTTCAAGTCCCAGGGCATGACCAGCGGAATCTGCATTGCCGGATGTGGTGAGGGCTGCCCCGGCGGGACGACATGCCAGGGAGATGCCTGCGTGACCGTGGTGGCGGAGGGCGGGGGATGCCTGGAATCCGCTGCCGTCGTCTGCCAGCTCCCGGCCCAGTGCGTCCGGGACAAGGGGGCCACGGGGATCGGCATGTGTCTGAATCCCTGCGTCCCCGGCCAGCCGTGCGGTGCGGGGAAGAACTGCCTGGAGACCTCGGTCGGGCAGTCCTACTGCCTCGTCCCAGGGGAGTACGCGCAGCTTTGCAGCCTGGACGACGGGATCGGGTGCAATTCGGCAGCGGGGCTGACCTGCCTCCACGTCGCTGCCGAAGCGGACTACGGGTTCTGTGCACCGGAGTGCGAGGGGCCGGGAGATTGTCCCCCCGGGCCCACGGGTTCACTCTCGGAGTGCATGCTGAAGTCCGGGGGCAAGTGGTATTGCGCATTCCTCTGTGGCGGTATGGGCGGCAAGTGCCCCGAGGGGATGGGCTGTTCCGGGATCGGCGTCTGCACGCCGTAGTGAGGTATGGTCGATGGTCCCCTCGACTCCGCTCGGGGCAGGCCATGGTCGATGGTCGCCGGCGCACCGGCCCAGCGGATCCTGGCTGGCCGGATGGGCGCGTCGGTCAGTGTGGTGAAGCGCTTGCGGGACTGCAGAACTGGGAGATTCGCAGCATCACGGTGGGGAGCCTTCGCTCTTGTCGCCGTGCTGCTTGGCGGTGCCGAGTGGGGGGTCGAGCTGGCTGGGACTGGCGTGGATGGCCGCGTGGCCGCGGGGGGAGCACCGGCGCAACCCGAAACGGACGAAGAAATCGGGTCTGGCCCGGCCTGGCGCATGGCGGAGAGCCTGGCCGACCTTTCCGTCCGAGTCGAGCGGGCGGGCAAGACGTTGCGGTTGAAGCGCAGCAGGACAGCGTTTCACTCCCGGCTCCTGCCGGTCTGGAACTGGGTCGGTCCAATGCCCGCGGTGCTCAAGGAGGGCGAGCCCCTTGGCACATGGCCCTACACGAGGCCGGCCAAGGCGGAACACGTCGAGACGGCCTGTCTCTGGGCACACCCGGTCGACGAGGCGAGGCTGGTGCTGTCGTTTGCCGCGGCCCCTGCCGACGGTCGGCTCGACCTGTTGCTTGCCTACATGAAGACCGCAGCAGCGGGGGCATCGACGACGATCAGTGTGCGCCGGGACGGCGTCGAGCTGCACCGGGAGGTGTTTACCGGCAACGGAGGCGATTCCCGCAGGGTGGAAGTTTCGATCCCGGCCAAAGCACGTTCCGGCAATGAGCGGCCGGCACCGCTCGAGCTGATCATCGAGCCGGGCAAGCGGGGCAAGAACCACCTGTGCCTGGATGGCATCGTGTGGAGCGTCCCCGCGGCGGGCGGCGGGGAGGCAGAACCATGAAGTCGCCTCGCTCCATGGCCCCGGCATTGGTTCTCCTGGCGGCTGCAGCGCTGGTCGCCGTGGGGGTTTCGGTCTGCCTGGAGGCACCGGTCGTGATGACCGAGGCATCTGTGCGGATGGTGGAGCAGGTGGAGAAGACCGCGGTCGTTCCGCTGTCCGAGCTTCGTGGGGCGGGGCCGGTGGTGGTCGCTCCTGCCCGCTGGCTGGAGTCCGTGCTCGGGGCCGAGCCTGCGCTCTGGGGGCTCTCCTTTGGAGGTCTCCTGCTCGTGGCTGCACTCGTGTTTGCGGTTTTGCACGTCCTTTCCGGAACGTGGTCCGCCCTGCTGGCTCCCCTGCTGTTCTGCTGGTGCCCGCAGACGATGCAGCTCCTGTTCCAGCCGGACGGACAGGGGATGGTCGTGTTCTTCCTGGTGGCACCGGCGTTGCTGTTCGGGCTTGCCGGCAGTTGCTCCGGCGATGCTGCACGGCCGGCGGACGGGGGCGCCCCCGACTCGTTGGCTGCGGCCTGCCCGGGGCGGTGCGGACCGTGGATGCGGAAGATCGCAGGCCCCCTGCTCGCGATGCTGGGAGGGTGCGTTGCCGGTGGCTCTGCGCTGGCGCACCATTTCGGGCTGTGGGCCGGGCTTGCCGCGCTGCTCGGACTGGCCGTGGCCGGTCCCGAAAGGCGGCGGCCCGGAATGCCGGGCATGCTGTCGCTGTCCCCGGTGGGGATCGAGCTCTGCCTTGCGCTGTTCGGCTTCGCTGTCACCGCTGCGGCGGGGATGGTGATCTCCGGGGCCGGGAAGGACGGCATGGTTGCCTGGCTGTTCGGCCCGTTCGGAGGGTTCCATCCTCCGCTGGCCGTGGCGGGAACCGTTTACAGCGAGGCCGTGGATGGCGGCCCCCCGCTGTGGACGACAGCGTTCCTGCTGCTGGTCCGGACCCCGGTGCTGCTGGTTGCGGCGGCCCTGGCTGGAGTCCTGGTCCTGCGGCGGCGAGGCTTCCGCCTGCTGTCCGGGCCGCTCGCTCCCCTGGCACTTTCCTGGCTGGCCCTGTTCCTCTCGTCGTCGCTGGCAGGTTCACCGATGTTCCTTCCTGGAGTGAGCCTGCTGGTTCCCCTGTCACTGTTCCCCTGCCTCCTGGCAGCGGCGCTTATCCAGCCGCCCGTCGATGCTTCGCAACCGGCCGCAGAGGTTTCCGCTGCCTCGTTGCCGGATTCCGGACCGACGCAGGCGAGCGTGCCCGCAGGCGGTACCAGGGGGGCCGTGGCCCGGCACTGGCCCCGGCTCCTGTCCGGGCTGGCCGCGGTGCTGCTCTTGGCGTCGGTGGCAGGCGCAGGCTGGCGCCTTGCACCCTACCCGGCGGCTTTCGGCTCGCTCGTTTGCGGGGGCACCGAGCGGTGCAACCGCGCCAGCGAGCCCTGGCTGGAGGTCGTGGCGGATTCGTCGCTCGTTTCATTGGTTCCGGCCGGGGAGAAGGAGTTGGTGCTGGTGCCGTGGGGGAGCCGGGCCCAGGGCGTGTGGAATCGCCTCGTGCAGTATTCCGGGCGGGGCGGGTCGCTGAAGACGAAGGATGGAGGGCGGGGCCGGGTCCTGATCTGGCAGCCGGCTTCGACGCCTGCCGCCGGCCTGTTCCTGAAGGCATGCCCGCCAGCGGCTCAGGGGCCGGTGCTGCCACCCGGGACGAACCGACTGTGGAGAACATGCCGATGACGAAGCGAGGATGGAAGCTGAGCATCGTGATTCCGGCGTACAACGAGGAAAGGACGCTCGCAGCACTGACGGAGCGGGTGCTGGCGACCCCGTTCGACAAGGAGATCCTCATCGTCAACGACGGGTCGAAGGATGGCACCCGTGCGGTGATGGAGGAGCTCTCCAGACGACATGGAATCCGCATCTTCGACCAGCCCCGCAACATGGGCAAGGGGGCTGCGCTCCGACGCGGGTTCGAGGAGTCGGCGGGCGATGTCGTGCTCGTGCAGGACGCGGATCTGGAGTATGATCCCGCCGACTACCCGGCCCTGCTGGCACCGATCTTCGAGGGGCGGGCGGATGTCGTGTACGGCTCTCGCTTTTGCGGCCCGTCCCGACGTGGGGATTCTACCTGGCACGTGCTGGGAAACCGTTCCCTCACGATGCTGAGCAACTGGCTGTCCGGCCTGCGTCTGACCGACATGGAGACGTGCTACAAGGTCTTCCGGGCCCCCGTGATCCGGAATATCCGGCTGCTGTCGGACCGGTTCGGGTTCGAGCCCGAGGTCACGGCCAAGATCGCCCGTATCCCAGGCCTGCGCATCTGCGAGGTTCCCATCTCGTACAACTACCGCACCTACGCAGAGGGCAAGAAGATCGGCTGGAAGGACGGCGTGTCCGCGGTCGCCCGAATCGCGTGGTTCAACGTGGGGCATCGGTTGGGAGATGCCTACGTCATTCCCCCTGAGGAGATAATCCGTATCCTGCGGGCAGAGGAAGCTCGGGCTAGTTGAACCGCTTCTCCAGGCTCTGCTCGATCTGCGACTGGACCTGTCCCTTGAGGAGACTGGCGCCAAGCCCCTTGAGCTCCACGTCGACCGTGATGTCCGCGGGCGAAATCGTGAATACTGCGGAGAACATCTTGCCCGATGCCGTTCCCTTCGTGCCGTCAGGCGTCCACTGGACGTCCGTGATGAAGCCGGACATCTTCTCCTTGAACTTGTCCAGCAGGGCCTTGCCCCGGGAAATAGCCTCATCGAGCGGCAGACTGTGCTTGCGCACCACGTGCACGTTGGCTCCCATCAATCCCTCCGAACCAGGCGAGCGGCCGACCCCGTCCTGTGGGGTCCGGCGCGGGCATGATAGAACAACACCGATGCCCGGTTGTCAAGCGCCGATCGTTCCCTCTCGGCGGCGTGCGGCTGCTTGACCTCGCTGGCGATTGGTGCCAGAGTGGACCCATGGCAGGGAAGTGCCTGTCGGCCCTCGTGGCCGTAATCATCCTGGCGCTGGCCGCAGGTGCCGTCTCCCCGGTGCGGGCTGGCGAGCGCAAGCGGGTGCTTCTGCTTAACTCCTATCACCCAGGCTATCGGTGGACCGATGACCTGACCCGCGCCGTCCAGGCCCGGATTGCGGAACGACGGGGCGTGCTGTTGTCGGTCGAGTACATGGATGCCAAGCGGTGGACCGACCCGTCGCACGAGGCGATGCTGTTCCGCCTGCTGCGTCACAAGTACGCTGCCCGGCCGGGACGGGAGCCGCTGGCCGCGGCCCTCGTGGCCGACGATCACGCGCTCGACTTCGCCCTGAAGCACCGTGACGACCTGTTTTCCGGCGTGCCGCTCGTGTTCTGCGGCATCAACGATTTCCGACCGGAGCGAATCGCAGGCCACCCGGCCGTCACCGGTGTGGTCGAGGAGTATGATTTCGCCGGAACCCTCGAATTGATCCTGGCGCTGCATCCCGACACACGGGAGTTCCTGGTCGTCGGGGACCAGACGCTGTCAGGAAGGGCAGCGCTCGACCGGTTGGCCCGGGCGATTCCGCTCTTTGCCGACCGTGCCGCGTTCCGCATGTTGTCCGACGTGACCGCCGCTGAGCTGGTGGATGACGTCCGGATGCTCGACCCCGGGGCCGTTGTGCTCTATGTCTCGTTCCTACAGGACCGGAACGGAGCGCTGTTCGAGCTGCAGGAGAGCCGGCGCCTGGTGACCCGGAGCGCCAGGGTGCCCACCTACTGCTTCTGGGATTTTGTCGAGGGGAGCGGGTTGACCGGCGGCCGTGGGCTGAGCGCGTCCAACCAGGGGGACAGTGCCGCGGGTCTGATCCTGCGAATCCTGGCCGGTGCCGACCCGGACGGGATGCCCGTGCTCGACATCGAGCCGTCCCCGTATCACTTCGACGAGGTGCAGCTCCGGCGTTTTGGAGTCTCGGAATCGGCGTTGCCCGCGGGGAGCATCCTGGTCAACCGGGCGGAGACCTTCTACGGTCGCAACTGGCCCTGGCTGTGGGGGGTCGGAGGATTCCTGTTCCTGGAGGGGATGCTGGTGACCGGGCTCGTGCTGCTCCTGCGCAAGCGTCGAAGGCTGCAGGAGCAGCTCCGGCAGGCGCAGAAGATGGAGGCTGTGGGTAGGCTGGCCGGGGGAATTGCCCACGACTTCCGCAACCAGCTCACCGTGATCGAGGGCTACTGCGACCTCCTGCTCCGGGGGGACCCGCTCGACGAGGCCCGCCGGGTCCGGGTGGAGCGGATTCGGGATGCGGCGAGGCGCTCGTCCCGACTGACCGGCCAGCTCCTGGCCTACAGCCGTCAGCAGGTCCTCCAGGCCGTGTGGCTGGATCTGGGGGAGGTGTTGCGGGAGCTTGGGGATTCGCTCGTGCGCCTCATCGGCGAGGACATCGAGCTGGCCATCGGCGTGGCCCCGGACGTGCGGTCGGTGTTCGTGGACAGGGTGCAGCTCGAGCACGCGATTCTCAACCTCGTCACCAATGCCCGCGATGCAATGCCGCGGGGGGGCAAGCTCTGGCTTCGGGCCTCAAACGTGGACCCGGGGGATCCGCAGATCTCCCGCTTGCAGCTCCGGTCCGACCGGGAGTATGTCCGCATGGAGGTCCGGGATTCCGGTACCGGCATTCCGGGGGCGCTCAAGGAGCGGATCTTCGACCCGTTCTTCACGACCAAGGACGTGGGCAAGGGGACGGGGCTCGGGCTCTCCATGGTATACGGATTCGTCCGGCAGAGCGACGGTGCCATCGAGGTTGAGAGCATCCCCGGGCACGGGGCCGCCTTCTTCCTGCTCCTGCCCGCGGGCCGGGGGATGGCGGTGACGGCCGCTGGCCCTTCCCCGACGACGGACGAGCGCCCGGCCAGGAAAGCGGGTGTCATCCTGGTAGTGGAGGACGATGCCGCGGTGCTCGAGCTGACCGTGGATTCCCTCGAGAGCATGGGGTACAAGGTGCTCCAGGCCGCGCATCCCGGCGAGGCCGTGACCACGGCTGCCACGGCGGGGGAACCGATCGACCTGCTGATCTCCGACGTCATCATGCCGGGCATGTACGGCCCGCAGCTTGCAGAGCGTCTCCGGGAGCGCTTCCCGGCGCTGCCGGTTCTCTTCGTGTCCGGGTACACCCAGGATGCGCTTCGTCACATTGCGCCCGATGAGCGCAACGTCCTGTTCCTGAACAAGCCGTTCTCGGCCGAGCAGCTCAGCGACGCGGTGGGACGGCTGTTGAGCTGATCACGGGGTGGGGGAAGTCCGGCGGCGGCGGGACGACCAGCGGGGGCAGAGCCAGCCCGGCATCCTGCAGCAGCTCGAGCTTCCACGCGTGCAGCATCAGGCGGGCCGCACCGCCGACCGGCCGGGGATCCCCATAGCGGGTATCGCCCAGCACCGGATGGCCGAGCGCGTACAGGTGGACCCGGATCTGGTGCCTGCGCCCGGTGACCGGGTGCACTTCCAACAGAGTGGAATCCTGGAATCTCGAAACGACCTCGTACTCGGTCCGACTCGCCTTGCCCCGGTCATCCACGGCCACGCGCCCGCTGCCGAACTCCCGTAGCGGCATGTCGATGCTTCCGCCCCCGGACATTTCTCCCTGCACCAGGGCCAGGTAGCTCTTGCGGACCCGCCTGCGCTCGAATGCCAGGGAGAGCGTGCGGTGCGTGGCGGCATCGAGCGCAAACAGCACGAGCCCGCTGGTTTCCCGGTCGATCCGGTGCACGATGAGCGGACGAGATCCCAGGTGATCCGCGAGCAGGTCGACGAGAGCCGGCCCGCGCTCCGGTCCCCGGCCCGGGATCACGAGCAGGCCGGCAGGTTTGTCCACAGCGAGGATCCGGTCGTCCCTATGGATGATTCGCCACTCGTTCATGTCTTCCTGCCCCTGTCGCCTGGTCTCTCCGTCATGGCTGCCCTTCCCCTTCCCATGCGGCCGGAGCCGCCTCCGTACGCACAACGAGGTCGACCGCCGACGTCAGGGAATCGGCCAGGCTCACGCCGGAGGTGCGCACCAGCGACAGGTCCGACACCACGACGCCAAACACCGGGATCTTCCTTCCGTCCGACTGGTAGGCCGACATCGCATGGATGGCATAATCGCGACCCTCCACGTTGCCCAGGTAGATCAGGGTGTGCCCCTTGAGGAACAGGCTGGCGCCGGGGGGAACCGCGTTCAGGGGGGATTCCATCGTGGGAGAAGACGGGCCGTTGGATGCGCTGGCGGCGTGCAGGAGGAAGCTCCGTCCCGGCGTGAGCTCCTGGCGCCCGCTGTTGCGGGGGAGCCGGAGCCCCATGGTCCGGTAGACCCCGGCAATGAAGGCGGAGCAGTCCACCCCCCCGTTCGATCCCCCCCAACCGTAGGGCAGACCGAGCATGCGGAACGCCTGCGAGACCACGTTCCCACGGGTGTAGGGCAGGTAGCCGACGTGCACGTCGCCGGACGCCGGAACCTGAATTGCGGCCAGGCGGGCATTGCCGTCCGGCCCTGGCTCCGGAAGGCTCACCACGTGGCTTCCGGCGGTGCTTCGGCCGGCCAGTGCCGCGGGAGCGGGCTCGGGCCAGAGCGGCAGCCTCGCACCCATGAGAAACCGGACCCCTTCCAGGTGGGCGGAGCCCGAATCCGGCCCCAGCACGAGCTGAGCCCCGGTCACGACCAGGAAGCGCTCCGGGGTCACCAGTGACAACCAGTCCGCCCGGTTCGGCACCAGCGCCACCTGGGCTTTCGGGAGCCAGCCGTCGCAGTTGTACGCCCGGACGAAGGTCCACCGTCCGTCCAGGCTCTCGTGAAGCACCACCAGCGGCTCCGCGGGGTCGAGCGCCGTCGCCTGGAACACGTCGAACCGGTCGTCGTCGGCCTCCTCGAACACCGGCACCGCAGTGGGCCACATGCGCAGATCGGCCCGCTGCCAGGTCGTGCCGAGGCGTACCGGGTTCGAGTCGAGCATCCCGGCTTCGTTGCGGTTGAGCGCCACGGCATCCAGCTCTTCCCGTGGCACTTCGATGCCGTCCCGGAACAGCGGGCGGTCGCCTGGGGACCAGGACAATGCCCGTTCCGCCAACTCTGCCCGAGACAGGGCCTCAGGAAACGAGGCGAGGTCCTGCAACGCCCCGTGCGACGATTCCAGGATGCGCCTGGAATAGGCCGCCACCTCCTCGGGCGTGAGCCGGACCTCATCCGGCGAAGGCAGCGTCGGCTCCGCCCCCGCCATCCGCCCGATCCAGAAGTCGGCCGACAGCATCTCCTGTCGGACATGAGGGAGGTGCGCTTTCCGTCCCTCGTCGCCGATGGGTTGTCCCACGGCATCGGGGGCTGACCCGACCGCGTCCGCTCCGTGGCCTGCCGTTGCGGCCGGAGGGGCCTCCCCCTTCTTGTCGCGGCAGCCCGCTGTCAGCACGAGTGCCGCGAGCACGGCCATGGCTGCCGGCAACGCCAGGACTCGCAGCCTGGCCAGGACCCCCAGGGCGGTCTGAAGGCGACGGTCTCTCCGCCTACCGGCCCCGTACAGGGTATACTGCGGTTGCATCGCCTGACTCATCCCCCCCCCTTAACACCTCCAGCCAACCCTACCGCCGCAGCAGCGCCGGGTCAACGGGACAACGAGCAAGTGCCGTGCCCCCGGCTTCCCTGTTGAAACGTTGGCCCAAACGCCGCAACACCGACCATCGAACATTGCTAACCGGCGACCAATTCGTCGCCCAATGCATCTCAATTCTTCTTGACAACGGTCTTGGGGACCCACAATCTCATCAATGCGAGAGAGCTATCGCCAGGGCAGGGGGGGAGCATGGGCAAGGAGGCTGGCCGCCTGTCTCGACACCGGGTTCGGTGGGATGCCGGGGAGTTCGCAACCCGGCCCTGCTTAGGCTCGAGCGTGTACCCCCCCCCCATCCGGCCACCGTTCGAAGGCGTGGTGGGCTTCGGCGGTTGTCAACCCTCGCCCCGAACTGCGACAGCGTGCTCCGCCTCGGCGGTTGTCGATCTGCGGATGCTTCGAGTTGATGCA
>Ga0233425_10008320_pt1 | contig 13874 bp, 15 predicted proteins | sample Watercolumn_Towu_2_FD_181712 | JGI IMG/M metagenome (GOLD analysis project Ga0233425, IMG submission 181712) | Freshwater microbial communities from Lake Towuti, South Sulawesi, Indonesia - Watercolumn_Towuti2014_140_MG | ecosystem: Environmental > Aquatic > Freshwater > Lake | place...
GGCGGTGTGCGCGGCGCCCTTCCAGAAGAAGCGCTCGAAGCGATCCGGGTGCGCGGCGTGGACCTTGCCGGTCTCCTCCAGCAGGACCTTCTCGAACGCGGCACCGTTCATCTTCAAGAACACGTTGGAGATGACGAAGTCCTCACGCGCGCAGAAGGTCGAGACGCGCAGGCTCGGATCGTGGTCGAGCCCCCACTGCACCACCCCCGTGAACTGCCCGCTCTCGATGCAGCCCTGGCAGGACTCGGGCACGAACTGCATGGCCTTCCACTCCTCGGTCGCGCCCTTCATCAACGAGTCGTCCTCGGGGTTCGTCACGCCTGGGCCCGCGTCGTTCAGCACCAAGAGCGGCGTCTTCGGGTAGGCCATGCGCACCACGGCGGTGCCCAGGATGGTGCCGTAGCCGCCGGCGCTGGAGCCGGAGAGCACCAGCCGGCGCGGGGACGGGAAGCGCTGCTTCGCGATGTCGAGGGCGGCGGAGAGGTTCGCGAGCCCCCGGTGCCGGCGCTCGACCTTGCCGTCCTTGCCCAGGATGACGTTGTCGCCACTGAACACCGAGCCGTCGCAGTACGCGACGAACACCACGTTGAACCCGGCGAGCGGCGGGTTTCGCTCCGCGCTCTCGTCGGTCCAGCCAATGGGCTGCACGCCCATGCTCGCGTCCTCGTTGGCGGCGCAGAGCTTGCTCCAGCACGCGCCGCCGCCCTGCAGGTAGATGATGGTGTCCGGCGAGCCGAGATCGCGCACCGAGACGCGGAACGGCGAGCCGTACAGGCAGGTCGGCCCGTCGTCGCGCGGCGCGAAGCTGTAGACATCCACGTTGTCGTAGCTCTGCACCTTCTCCGGCTCGAACTTCCCGAAGTAGCGATCGACGCCCACCGCAGTGAGCTCGCTCACCGCTCCATCGTCGAAGCCGACCTGGCCCGGCGGCGTCAGGCGCTCGTCGCGACCACAGGCGGTGAGCAGGGACAGCGACAAGAGCGTCAGCGCGCGGAGCTTCACGCCGAGGATGATACGCTGCCTCGACCGATGGATCCCGTCGCCTTCGTGCTGGGAGTCGTATTGGGCTTCGTGGGCTCCATTCCAGCGGCAGGTCCGCTGCTCTTCCTGGTCATCGCCAGCGGTGTGGAGGGGCGCCCGCGTCGCGCGCTGGCGCTCGGCGCGGGCGGCGCGCTTGCGGAGAGTACGTACGTCGCGTTGGCGTTCTGGGGCTTCGCTGGGTTGCTGCAGCGTCACGCCGAGCTGGTCTCCGGCCTGCGACTGGTGAGCGGGGCGCTCCTGATCGTACTCGGTGCGCTCATGCTCTTGCCGCGGCGCTCGCGCGCCGCGCCCAAACGCGAGGCCGTTCGTGGCTTCGCCACGGGCTTCGTCCTGGTGGGCACCAACCCGGCCTTCCTGCTGACCTGGAGCGCCGTCGCGGCCGTCGCCTACGGGCACGGTTGGCTCGCGCTCGATGCGGGGCGCGTGCCGTGGCTCGCGGCGGGGAGCTTCGCCGGCGTGGTGCTGTGGTTCGCCTTGGTGGCCGCGCTCGCGCGCCGCTACCGCGAGCGCTTCCGCCGCGAGCTCCTGGAGAGGCTGGTGCGGGGGCTCGGTGTCGGGCTGGTGGCGTTCGGGGTCTGGGTGCTCACGAGCGTGGCCCGCTGAATTTTCCGCGGGATTGGGAGCGGCCGCCCTCGGCGTTAGCATGGTCGAGATGCGGTTCGGCGTCTGGCTCACTCTGGCCCTCCCGCTCGCGGTCGGGTGCAAGGACCGCACGGCGCCGCCCTCGCCCATCGGCGCAGCGCCCGCCGCCGCGGTCACGCCCGCGACGGACACCGAGCTCGAGACCTGCCGCGCGCGGATCGCGGCGCTCACCGCCGATCCGAGCTTGCCCGGAACGCCCGAACTCGACGCGCGCCGCGCCGAGATTTTCGGGCGCGCCCGGGGCGAGCCGCTGCTGTGGTTGCGCGAGCCCCGGCGCACGGACGAGACGCTGCTCCCCGCCGCCGCGCGCGCGAGCGCGAAGGCGCTGCGCGAGCGGCCGGGTTTCTCCAGCGTGAAGGCTGCGCTCGCTCGGCACAAGGGCGATCGCGCCACGCTCCGCGCGCTCCTACTGCGCGAGGGCTACGTCTACTCGAGCGACCCTCACGAGGCGCTGGCCTTGGTCGGCTCCCTCGAGCTCACCGCGCTGTTCGACGACCCGAAGCTCGTGCTCCAGCGCGGCGAGCGCGTGCTCGAGCTCACCCGCCAGAGCGGTCGCTTCGCGAGCTATCGAAGCGCCGACGGACGCAGCGCGGAGCTCTTGTTCGGCGATCGGGTCGCCACGAGCCGCGATGCGTTGGGCCCGACGCTGCATCGCGACCTGCGCGCCCTCGCCCGCGCCAGCGGCTTCGAGCGGGCGCGCGTCACGCACCGCGGGGAGAGGGCGCTGCTCGCCGAGCTGCGCTTGGGCGGCACATGGGTGAAGACCCTGCTCGAGTCCGACGGCGCCAACCTGACCATCGCCTGCATGGACGCCCCCCGCGACGAGCGCGAGCGCATCCGAAGCTCGCAGCGTGCCGACGCACGTCGCCGTTCGGCGCTGGCGCGCCTGCGCTCCGCCATCGACGAGCAAGTCGCGGAGGCCGTCCCCTTCGATCGTCCGAAGGACGAGAAGACCGCCGAGCGCGACGGGCAGCTCCGGCCCGAGTGGCGCTTCGCCTACCTGCGCGGGCAGCCCTTCTTCAGTCACGAAGAGGTGAGCTACCCGGTCTTCGACCCGAAGGGCCGCCCGCTCCCCCCGCAGATGTGCGTGGACTTCGTGCTCGACAGCTTCGAGCGCGCGTCCGGCACCTGGTACTCGCCACGCGGCGGCGAGCTCGGGCGCAAGCGTGGCGGCCTCGACTTCGATCAGTACGGCATCAAGAACCGGCGCGCCGTGCTCGCCTTCGAGCAATTCGCGAAGGACACTCCCGAGCTCTTCGAGCACGAGCGCATGAAGGCGGAGGAGCGCATCCCGTTCGGCGAGCGCGCCCGCTTCTTCCGCTTCTTGGTGGACAACGCCGATCGCTTCCGCCCTGGCGACGTCGTGGCCATCCAGGGCAAGAAGGCCGACGGACTGATCCACCAGCATGCCATCCTGATCGAGGACGTCGATCCGCTCACCGGCTTCCCCGACGCGCTCGCGGATCAGATGAAGCGCCCGCGCCGCCGCACCTGGGAAGGCATCATGGCCGAGGCGCCGCTGCGCAGCCTGCTCTTTCACGTGCGCCCGAAGGACCGCGTGCTGCTCGCGCTCGCGCCCGAAGGCGCGTGACGGCGTAGGGTTCCGCCACGGCACACTTCGGCGCGATCGCAAATAGTCAGTTTTCCGGAATCGACCTGCCCGCCCACGCTCCCACGAACAGCTCCGCTCGGGAGCCGCGCAGCCAGAAGTCGCTGGCTGCTCTGCGAGCGCTGGCTGTGCGGCGGCTAGGTTGGTGAGAACATGGTCGGGGTCATGGCGACGGACGAACGCGTGAGGCTCCAGGTGACGCAAGGCGCTCTCCTCGGTTACGCTACTGGGTCATCAGGGAGGTCTCCGGATGCGATACGCAGTGCTGCTCGGCTTGGTGTGTGCGGGGTCGTTGGCGTTTGCTTGTGGGTCGGACGACGACGGCGGCTCGAGCTCGGGAGGGTCGGGCGGCGGCGGCACGGGCGGCGGGTCGGGCTCGGGTGGCAGCGCGACGGGCGGTAGCGCGGGCACGGGTGGCAGCGCGGGCTCCGGCGGCAGCGCGACGGGCGGCAGCTCAGGCACGGGTGGCAGCTCCGGCACGGGTGGCAGCTCCGGCTCCGGGGGCAGCGCGACGGGAGGGGCTGCGGGCACGGACGGCGGCGGCGACGCGAGCGGCGACGCGAGCGGCGACTCGAGCAGCGGCGGTGGCGGCGGTGACTCGTCGGCGGGGGACAGCGGCGGCGACTCGCCGGCGGGCGACGGCGGCACGAAGCTCCGCGTGTTCGTGACCTCGACGCAGGTCTACGGCGACATCGGCACCACCAAGGGGCTCGCGGGCGCGGACGCCTTCTGCAAGGCGCGCGCGACGGCGGGGAACCTGACCGGGAACTGGGTGGCGTGGCTCTCGACGTCGAGCGTGAACGCCATCAGCCGCATCCAGGGCAACGGTCCGTGGGCGCTGGTCGGGAGCGGCGAGGTCGCCTTCGACAACAAGGCCGCGATCACCGCGGGCCCGCCGAAGGTGAAGATCGATCGCGACGAGACCGGCACCGCGCTGGTCACCGGCTTCTGGGGCGTGTGGACCGCGACCAAGAACGACGGCACCTACAGCGGCTCGGGCTGCACCGACTTCACCGTGAAGACCGGCCAGGGCCTCATCGGCCGCACCGGAACCGGCGCGACGCTCGCGCAGTGGACGGAGCAGATCCCCTTCAACTGCTCCTTCGACTACCGCCTGTACTGCTTCGAGGTGCCGTGAGCCCGACGGCGGGCTGACTCAGAACTTCCCACCCACGCCGACCTGCACCCCCCGCGCGCGCGCCTCCACCGGCATCTTCGGCGGCGCGTTGGGGTTGGTCGGCTCGATCTCGACGCGGGAGCCGCTGTTCACGATCATCAGGATGCCCGGCACGGTGAGGCCGATGCCGATGGGCAGGGTGATCAGGCCCGCGGTGAGCAGGCCGCCGCCGTCCTCCTTCGACGCGCCGACTCCGGTCATCGCTGCGCCGGCCGCGATGCCCAGGCCACCGAAGGTCGTCATCACGATGCCGCCCGCGAGCTTGCCGGTCTTGGTCGGGTAGGCACGCGCGTCGAGCTTGTTGCCCTTCGCCTGGTGCTCGCGCAGGTCGGGCATCGCGATGCGCTCGTTGCGCTCGTACCAGGCCTTCTCGTGCACGAAAGTGAACGGCACCGCCGGGTCCACCCAGCGCGCGCAGGGGGTGGAGCACAGCTTTCGATCGTTGATGGCGACGTCGTACTGGGTCTCCGGGTTGCCGGAGAGGAAGTTGACCTTCACGCTGCCGGGCGCGCCGCGATCGGCCAGCTCCTTCGGCAGCGGCCAGAGGAAGACCTGGATGGGTGAGCGACACTCGGCGTGGGCCGCCTCGTCCGTGGACGACTTGCAGGCGTCCGGCGTGCCCGCCTCGCGCAGCACCGACTCCGAGCTCTGCGTGCCGCCGCCCGTGGTGCCGACCCCGGTGATGCCCACGCCGCCCTTCGCTGCGACGCTGCCGCCCGCGCGCAGCTTGAACGCGCCCACGGACAGCGCGCCGACCACGTGGCTCGCGCCGGTGCAGGCGGGGTCCTCCGAGACCTGCTTGTCCCAGCCGCGCAGCTCGAGCTGCCCGGCGATGGTGGTCTGCACCGCGAGCCGGCCGCTGCGCTCGAGCTCACCCTCCAGGGCGACGGCGCCGAGCGGCAGCTTCGCGTAGAGCTCGTCGGCGCTGTGGATCTCGACGACGTCCGTGGTGGTCGTGGTGCGCCGCCAGCCGTAGTTTCCGCGCACGCGGCACTGCGGCAAGAGCTTCATCTCGCAGCCGGCGTAGCTCACCACCACGCCGCCTTCGCGCAGGCGCGCCTCGAGGTTCGCCTTCTCGGACGCGGGCCACTCGGTGACGAGGGGGTTCTCCGCACTGGCGGCGACCTTGCACTTGGCCTGGCCGCCAGGCGCTTCGGGCGCCTTGGCGGTGAGCGGCTCGCCTCCACCACCCAGCAGCGAGCCGCCACAGGCGACCAGTCCCAAGCTGCCCACCAACACCCCGAAGAGCCGCGCTCGCACGCGCCCATCCTAGCTGAAGTCTAGAGGAGGCGTGCGCGTGCGCTGGATCGACCGTCCACCGGGCCATCGAAGCGCGGGCGCTGCATCGCACCGAGCGGCGAGCAGCGGGTCTCGGGCAGCTCGCGGAGCGCGTCTCGCGCACCGACCGCCACGATGCTCTGGGAGTACGCCGAGAGCCACGACAGATCGGCGTCCGAGCGCACGACCACCAGGTTGCGCCCCGACGGAGCGGGGATCAGGCGCCGCTCCGCGTCGTCCAAGGCGACCCAGCCGGGCCCCGCAGGGAACAGCTCCCCCGCATAGCTCAGCGTCTCGCGCAGGCGGACGCTCTCCGCGCGCTCGTCGTCGTCCAGGCGCCCGACCGGGACTCGCTCGGCGAGCTCGGTGAGCTCGTGCGCGAGCGACCGAGCAAACGCGCGCGCCTCCTCGCGCGAACCCACCACCACCGCGACCCGCGGGCTCAAGCAGCCGCGCTGATCGAAGGGCACGATGTCGAGCGCGAGCTCTGCCGCGGGATCGTGCGTCCCGACCACGGCGAGCCCGAACCCCGAGCCAAACGCGTGGAGCACGACGCCCGGCGGGAGCGTCTGCTCCAGCTCGCCGAGCGTCGTGTCGGAGCCGTAGGCCCAGAGGTGATCGCCCGGCTTGGGCGAGAGCGACTCGACGACCTCGAAGGCGCCGGAAGCTTCGCTCAACGAGCGCGTGAACACCGGCTCGCGGCGCGACGCGCGCACCTGCACGTCCGCGGACTGCGCGAGCGCGAGGGCGATGGCGCGGAGCGGGGCTGTGAAGACGTTCGCGGCGAGCTGTACGTGGGCGCGCGCTGCGGGCTCGACCGAGTCGACGAGCGCGTGGAGCTCGTCATCCGTGGGGTGCGTCTCCAGGATCTCGCTCAGCGCGAGCTCGACGTTCTCGGGCGAGAGCCCGGTGCTACCGGGCAGGAGCGCGCGCGCCTCGCGGCCGAGCGGGTCGCGCGGGTCGGCGAGCCGCCGCGCGGCGGCGACCAGCGCGCGGACGCGGTCGAGCGGCGCCATCGCTGCTAGAAGCACTCCCTCTTGGGGATGCGGACGCCCTTCGGATCGACCGTGTAGGGTGGGTCGCAGGGACGGACCTCGAGGCACTCGGGCTTGATGCTGCGCATGCCCTTCGGGTCCACGGTGTAGGGCGGGTCGCACGGATCCACCGGCGGGCTCGCGGGCGCCTCCAACGCTTCGAGCCGTTTCTGCAGGGCGTGGACCTTCTGCTCGAGCAGCGCGACGCGCGCGGAGAGCGCCACGGGTTGCTCCACCGGGAAGCGCACCACGGGCGGCTGCGGCTTCGCAGGCGCGCCCGGCTGGGAGCTCGCGACGTCGCTGAACGAGAGCAACGCGAGCGCCCCGCACGCGAGCGCGGGACGCCACGTCTTCGGGGCGTGGGTCATCGTGGCGCGATCTTGTCGCGCGGCCCGAGGCGCGCGCAAGCGCGAAGCCGTCAGCGTGCGCGGCGACGCCCCGCGAGCAGCGCCGCGGCCGCGGTCAGCGCCAGCGCGCCGGCGATGCCGCCCTGGGCGGGCAACGAGGACACGCTGCAGCCGCCGCCCTGGTTGCAGGCCGGGTTGTTCACGCACTCCGGCATCGGGACGTCGGCGAATGCGTTCGCCGTGCCCAGGCCGAGGGTCAGGGTCGTGGCCACCGAGAGCAAGAGCTTGCGAGTCATGAGCCGAGCCTCCATGAGCGCATCTTCGCGAAAACGAGCTCCGGGATCAGTGACCGGGGCCGGCCAAACGCCTGGCCGAATCGGCCAGCTCAGGCCCGCGCCCGCCACGCCGCAGGCGTAGTGGAGGTCCAGCGCTTGAAGGCGCGGTGGAACGCGCTCGGCTCGGAGAAGCCCAGCAGGAAAGCCACCTCGGACAGGGGGATGCGCTTGTCGGCGACGTAGCCCTGGGCGAGACGAGAGCGCGTCTCGTCGAGCAAATCTCGGAACGAGGTGCCGTCTTCCTCGAGGCGCCGGCGCAGAGTGCGCTCACTGGTGGCCATGCGCTTCGCGACCTGATCGAGGTTCGGCACGCCGCGCTGCAGCTCCTCGGCGATGATGTTGCGCAGCCGATCCAGGGGCGAAGGCTCCGCGCCCCCGCGTTTCTCCAAGGCCTGAGCGGCGATGGTGCGCAGGTACTCGCCGAGCTGCGCGTCGGCCTTCGGCAGCGGCAGCGCGAGATCCTCCGGGCGCAGCAGCATGGCGGTGTCGGCCGAGCGGAAGCGCACCGGGCAGCCGAAGAACGCCTGAATGGGCGCCGGGTCCCGCGGCCCGATGTGGGCGAAGCGCACCTCGATCGGCACGATGTGCTGCTGAGTGAGCAGACGCGCGCCGTTCAGGAGCTCCGCGTGCGTGGCCTCCGTGGCGAAGCGCAGGCCGATGCGGTCCTCGAAGCGCGTGCGGTACACGATGCGGATGGTGTTCCCGTCGAGCTCGATGGCCGGGTCGTCGGTCCAGAGCCCCAAGAAGCGCACGGCCTGCCGCACCGCCTCGCCCAGGGTCGGGCTGTTCATCGCCACGAAGCCAACCAGGCCGTAGTCTCCGGGCGAGTAGCGCTCGGCCCCGAGCATGGCGCCGTCGGCTCGGGGCACACGCGCGAGGACCGCCTCCCAGAGGGCATGGAGCCGCTCGAGCGGGATGCGCGCGTCCTGATCGTTGACGGACGCGGGATCGATGCCGACCTCGCTCAGGACGGGGCCAGCGCTCAGGCCCTCGTCCTCCATGGCGGTGACCAGCTTGCGGATGGCGCCGCTGGCGATGGTGGGCTGCCGGGCCGGCACGGCCCCAAGGCTAGGCGCTCAGCGCGCCAATTCAAGCGTCACCTGTCAGGCCGAGAGCGGAAGGTGCTGCCGGCGCAGGAGTCGGGTGAAGGCCGGCCCTCCCGCGAGCAGCCTGAGCCCCATGACGTCGCCCTCCGCGCGCTGCACCACCGCGAGCGCCACCGCGGTGGTCGCATTGGGCAGGCGCATGCGCAGGGAGACGCGGGTGCCCGGCTCCCACAGGAAAGCGGTCCGGAGACCAACGCCGCCCGGCGAGGCGTCCAACCCCACCGCCGGCGTCTCGATGCAGCCGTCGCTCACGAAGACGGTCGCATCCAGGGTCACTCTCTCGTGCTCCCGCATCTCTCTTTGGACCATCGTTCTTCTCCTGAGTGTGATGTTGCGAGATCTCGGGGCGAAGCGCATTGACCGGGCCGGCCAATCCCTTGGACGGGGCGGCCAGCGTCTATACTCGTGGCGGTGCGGGTCGAGGGTCTCATCGCCGAGCGCTTCGAGCTCGAAGCCCCCGCTGGCTCGGGTGGCATGGGCGTCGTCTACCGGGCACGCGATCGCAGCACCGGTGAACGCGTGGCGCTCAAGCTCCTGCTGGCGCGTGCTTCACGCATCGACGACGCGGCGCTGCGCCAAAGCTTCCTCGACTGCGTGCCGGAGAACGCCCGCACCCTCGAGCTCGCGGCCCTGGCGGACGCGATGACTCAGGCCGCCGGCGCGTGAGCCGCGGGCTGCTCTTCTCGCGCACCCTGGGTGCGGCGCTGCAGCGCGATCAGGTCTTCGATGAGCGGGTGGCAGCCTCCGCAGCCGGTGCCGGCGCCGCAGGCGCTTCCGACCTCCTCCACCGTCCCGGCGCCGTCGCGGCAGGCGTCCAGGACCTCTCGATGACAGACGCGGCGGCAGTGACAGACCAGCACGAGGACCTCTGGGAGGAGAGGGTAGCAAATTGAAAATGACTTTCAATATCAATTTTTCCGAGCAGGATTTTGGCTGGATCCGCGTAGCCTCCGAGGTTCGGAGGGCCCCGTGAAAGGCGACAAGGAAATCATCGACCTCTTGAACGACGTCTTGAGCGCCGAGCTGACGGCCATCAACCAGTACTTCGTGCACTCCAAGATGTGCGCCAACTGGGGCTACCCGAGGCTCGCGAAGAAGAAACGCGAGGAGAGCATCGAGGAGATGCACCACGCCAGCCACGTGATCGAGCGCATCCTGTACTTGGACGGCACGCCGAACATGCAGCGCCTGTTCCCCGTACGCGTGGGCGAGAGTCCCGTCGAGCAGCACGAGCTCGACCTGGCCCTGGAGCGGGAGAACTGCGAACGCTTGAACAAGGGCATCGCGCTCGCGGTCGCCAAGGGTGACAACGGCACGCGCGAGCTCCTGGTCTCGATCTTGAAGGACGAGGAAGAGGCCGTCGACTGGCTCGAGGGCCAGCTCCACGCCATCGGTCAGATCGGCAAGGAGCTGTACTTGGCCGAACAGCTGAAGGACGGTTGACTACGCCGTCTGTTGGGAGGGATGCGGCCAGACTCCGAGCAACCCCTCGACCGCGAGCGAGCAGCCGCGTTCTGGAGCGCCCGGGCTCCGGCCCAGGAGCTCCACGCCGGCTCCGCGCCGGCGAACCAAGTCCTGCGTGAGCACGGCGATGGCGCTGTCGACGTTGCCGAGGTCGACGAACCGCGCGAGGCCGCCCTCGCCCGGCCGGACTTCGCGCAGCGTGATGGGGTCGACCGGCGTGACGCGCAGCCAGGGCGGTGGCGCGAACAGGCCCGGCTCGAGCTCGTAGAGCTGGCTCGTGAGCTCGGTCATGCCGTACTCGCCGACCACCCGATCGGGCGAGACTGCCAAGGCGCGCGCGACGTCCGCGCGCAGGGCCGCGGGGTCCAGCTCGCGGCTCCGGCCCTTGAAGCCGCCGGTCTGCATCACGCGACTACCTGCTGGCGCCGCGAGCTGCCTGCCGCCCAGGGCGTCGAGGAGCGCGACCAGCGCGAAGGACGCGGCGAGCAGCAGCACACGCTGGCCTTCCGCGTGCGCGCGCTCGATGGCGGCCTGCAGCGCGGAGAGCCGCAAGCCCGAGGCGTCCAGGAGCCAAGCATCGCGGGGCCGCGCGTCGAAGCGGCGCATGAAGAGCCGCATCATGTGGCCCAGGGACGACTCGCCGGGCTCGCCGGGATCGGGTGCCAGCGCCAGCACCAGGCACGGACCCGCTCCGGGCTCGAGCAGCGCGCCGCGACCGAAGGCGACCGACAGCTCGTCGTAGGTGTCGAGCCTGCGGAACGCGTGGACCCCGCGCTCGCTGCCGGTCGTGCCGCTGGTGACGAAGCGCGCGACGTCGAGCTCGGGTGCGTGCACGGCGACGCGCGCCAAGCGGAAGGCGTCGCTCGGCACGGCGGGGATCTCGTCCACGCTGGTGAAGCCACCGTGCGCAGCCACGAGGCGCTCGAAGCCGGGCGACCAGCGCGCCTGGAAGCGCGCGATGTCGAGCGCCAGCGAGTCGAAGGTGTCGCCGGGCTCGCCTCGCGCGAACGCTCGCACCCGCGCGTGGAGCGCGTCGGACTCGGAAACCAGCCTCACGACTTCGCTCCGCCGAGGCAGAGCTCGAGCTCCACCGCGAACGCCTCGAGCAGCGACTCGGCGATGCTCAGCGGCGGCGTCAGCACCAGGACGTCGCGGGAGCCGCCCCCGGTGCTGGTGATGTAGCCGACGGAGAGCAGGCTGCGCATCAGCTCCACGGCGCTGCCAGCGCGGCCGTCGAAGTCGATGCCCACCATCAACCCGGCGCCGCGAGCTCTGGCACCCACGGCGCGCAGTCTCGCGACGAAACGCCGACCTACCTCCGCCGAGCGCTCCACCAGCTTCTCGCGCGAGAGCGTATCCAGGGTCGCGATGGCGGTGGCGCAGGCCAGCGGCGCGCCCGCGAAGGTGGCCGTGTGGACGACCTCGTCTTCGCGCGACCAGCTCTGCATCACCTCGCGGCGCCCGATGCAGGCGCTGATGGGCAGCCCGCCGCCCAGGCCCTTGCCGAGACACACGAGGTCCGCTTCCAGCCCGCCACGTGTCGAGAAGAGCGTCGACCCCGCGCGGCCGAGGCCGGTCCAGATCTCGTCGACCACGAGCAGCGCCGAGGCGCTGCGCGCGAGGCGCGCGAGCTCCGGCAGGAACGCCTCGGGTGGGACGATGCAGCCCCCGCGTCCCAGGATGGGCTCGACCAGGATCGCACCCACGCTCCCCGCGGCGAGCTCGAGGCGCGCACGCTCGATGGTCTCGTCGAGCGAATCGTCGTCGTGAGGGTAGGGGACGAAGCGCACGTGGGGGTTGAGCTGCGCGGCGAAGGGCGTCCGGTAGCTCTCGCGCAGGCCGAGGGCGGCGAGAGGGCCGTACGAGAGCCCGTGGTACGCGCCGCCGAACGCCAGCACCCCGGGCTTGCCGGTGTGGAGCGCGGCGCTCTTCAGCGCGGCGCTGATGGCGTCAGCGCCCGACTGGCCGAGGATGACCTGACCGTCGCCGCTCGGGTGGAGCTTCGCCAAGCGCTCGGTGAGCGCCACGCGCGCGTCGGCCGGGTGCAGGTCGCCCAGCGCTTGGAGCAGCCGCGCGGACTGCAGCTCGATGACACGCCGGATGGCCGGGTGGGCGTGGCCGAGCAAGAGCGCCCCGAACCCCGCCGCGAGATCCACGTAGCGGTTGCCGTCGACGTCGATGACGTTACAGCCGAGGCCCGTGGCGTAGACGACGGTGCTCCCCGGCGCGTCGCGCCGGCGCTGTGGGCCCATGGGCGCCGCCGCGTGGGCGTAGCGCACGAGCCAGGAGCGCGACTGCGGTCCCGGCGGCGGGACGCGCAGGTGCGGCAAGTCCTGCCCCGGCTCGAGCGCGGGGGGCGGTGGGATCTCACTGAAGCTCATGACGGCTCGCCGCGGGTGGGCGGGACATCAATAGCAGACTCGGTTGCGTCCGCCGCGCTTCGCTTCGTAGAGCTTCTCGTCGGCGCGCTGCACCAGATCCGTCGCCGTCTTGTCGTCGGGGTTCAGCACGGCCGCGCCGATGCTCACCGTGACCGGGATGCGCTCGCCCTGGAACACGAAGGTGTGCTCCGCGACCCGGGCGCGGAGGTTCTGCGCCAGGGAAATGGCGCCCTCGAGGGGCGTCTCCGGCAGCGCGATGACGAACTCCTCGCCGCCGTAACGCGCGAAGACCTCGTCGCGGCGGATGCGGCCTTGGACCACCCGCGCCAGCTCGCGCAGCACGTAGTCTCCGGCCAGGTGACCGTACTGGTCGTTGACGCGCTTGAAGAAGTCGATGTCGAACATCAGGATGCTGAGCGGCCGCTCGTGGCGGCGCGCGCGCAGCACCTCGCGCTCCAGCGCCTCGTACAGGTAGCGCTTGTTGTGGATCTGCGTCAGACCATCCACGATGGTCATGCGGTAGATCTCTTCGTGGTACTTCGCCTCGGCGTCCGCGCCCGACAGGAACTTGAGGATGGTCGGCCCGACCTTCAGGCGGTCGCTGTTGTTCAGGGGCGCCTCCCGGACGATCTGCTCCTCGTTCAGGTAGGTGCCGTTCGTGGAGCCGTTGTCCACGATGAACCAGCGGTTGCTGCGTCGCTCGATTTGGGCGTGGCGCCGAGAGACGGAGTCGCCTTCGAGCACGATGACGTTGTCGGCCCCGCGCCCGATCCCGATCTTGTTCTTGTCGAGGACGAAGCGCTTGCCGAGGAGACCGGGCTCCTTCGTGTAGATCACGACCACGCAGTCGTTGCTGGAGCTCTCCTCCGGCGACGGCCGTTGGACGACCTGCGTGACTCTAGTTTTCTCGTCGAACTCGCTCACGGGTGAGCTAACTCAGCTGAATCACAGCATACGCCATCCGGGGAGCAAGCCAGCCTGCATTTTCTGGCGCGGGCGCAGGGCCGGCCGGAACGCCGGCAAGTCCTTACGCCCTGCGGCATTCGGGGCTAACAGAGGGGCATGAAGCCGGTGACTGGGCGCATCGAGGTCCTGACCTTCAAGGAAGGGCTTCTGTCGAAGGTCGCGCACGACCTCTCGATCGACCTCGGGCGCTTCCAGCTCGAGACCGACGGGACGCGCATTCATGCCAAGCTCTTCCTCACTTCGCTCTCCGTCGAGGGTGTGATGAACAAGGGCGTGTTCGACGCCCACGGCCTCTCCGAGAGTGACCGCCACGACATCGCCGGCAACATCCAGAACAAGATCCTGCACACCAAGCAGCACCCGGAGGCGACCTTCACCGGCACGGCGAGCCGCGGGGGCGGTAAGCATTCGGTGCGAGGGGAGCTCACGCTAGTGGGCAAGTCGCGGGAGATCAGCTTCGACGTTCGCGAGGTCGACGGTCACTGGCGCGGTGA
>Ga0233425_10008321_pt1 | contig 13872 bp, 9 predicted proteins | sample Watercolumn_Towu_2_FD_181712 | JGI IMG/M metagenome (GOLD analysis project Ga0233425, IMG submission 181712) | Freshwater microbial communities from Lake Towuti, South Sulawesi, Indonesia - Watercolumn_Towuti2014_140_MG | ecosystem: Environmental > Aquatic > Freshwater > Lake | place: Indonesia...
CTTTCACGTCCGCCGCCTGGCCGGCGAGGTCGTCGCCCTGGCTGGCGGCCGCCTTCGACTTCAGGCGCGCCAGCTCCTTCTCCAGCGCCTTGACGTGGTCGAGCACCTGGCCGACGCGGGCGGCGATTTCCTGCGGCTGCGCCTTGACGGCGGCGGCCACCTCGGCGAGTTCCTGCTCCTGCTGCTGCACGATCTCCAGCGCATTTTCGCCGGTGACGGCCTCGACGCGGCGAATGCCGGCGGCGACGCCGCCCTCGGAAAGGATCTTGAAGAAGCCGATGTCGCCGCTGCGGGCAACGTGCGTGCCGCCGCACAGTTCGCGCGAGCTGCCGATGTCGACCACGCGCACGCTGTCGCCGTATTTCTCGCCGAAGAGGGCCATGGCGCCGGACTTCACGGCGTCGTCGAAGGGCATGACGCGCGCGCAGGCTTCGGCGTTGGCGAGGATCTCGCGGTTGACGATGCGCTCGACCCGGCGGATCTCCTCGTCGGTCATCGGCGCCTGGTGGGCGAAGTCGAAGCGCGTGCGCGCGGGGTTGACCAGCGAGCCCTTCTGCTGCACGTGGCTGCCGAGCACTTCGCGCAGGGCCTTGTGCATGAGGTGGGTGGCGGAATGGTTGCGCACCGTGGCGGCGCGCGAAGCCAGGTCGACCTTGGCCTGCACGGTGTTGCCGACGGTGAGCTTGCCGAGCTTCACCGTACCCTGGTGGCCGAAGACGTCGGCCTGGATCTTCTGCGTGTCGTCCACCGCGAACACGCCGTGGGCGGATTCGAGCAGGCCGCGGTCGCCGACCTGGCCGCCGGATTCGGCATAGAACGGCGTGTGGTCGAGCACCACCACGCCCGTATCGCCCGATGCCAGTTCGTTCACCTCGGCGCCGTCCTTGTAGAGGGCGACGACGGTGCCCTCGTGCACCAGCGTGTCGTAGCCGTGGAAGGCGGTGGCGACGCCCGAGTACTCCAGCACGCCCTTCATGACGAACTTCGAGGCGGCGCGCGCCTGCTCGCGCTGGCGCTCCATGGCGGCGTCGAAGCCGCCCTGGTCGAGCGTGAAGCCGCGCTCGCGGCACATGTCGGCGGTGAGGTCGAGCGGGAAGCCGAAGGTGTCGTAGAGCTTGAAGGCGGTCTCGCCGTCGAGCGTTTTCGAAGGCGACTTCAGCGCCGCCTCGAGCAGGGCCATGCCGTGCTCGAGCGTCTCGGCGAATCGCTCCTCCTCGGCCTTGAGCACCTCGGCGACGCGCTCGGCGGCGGCCGGCAGCTCGGGATAGGCCCTGCCCATGGCCTGCGACAGGTCGGCCACCAGGCGGTGGAAGAAGGGCTGCTTCCGGCCGAGCTTGTAGCCGTGGCGAATGGCGCGGCGGATGATGCGGCGGAGCACGTAGCCGCGCCCGTCCGAGCCGGGGATGACACCGTCGACCACCAGGAAAGAGCAGGCGCGGATGTGGTCGGCGATGACGCGCAGGCTGGGATTGGCGAGATCCTTCGCCCCGGTCTCGCGCGCTGCCGCAAGAATCAGTTCCTGGAACAGGTCGATCTCGTAGTTGCTGTGCACGTGCTGCAGCACGGCGGCGAGGCGCTCGAGGCCCATGCCGGTGTCGACGCTGGGCTTGGGCAGCGGATGCAGCACGCCCGCCTCGTCGCGGTTGAACTGCATGAAGACCAGGTTCCAGATTTCGATGTAGCGGTCGCCATCGGCATCCGGCGATCCGGGCGGGCCGCCTTCGATGCCCGCGCCGTGGTCGTAGAAGATCTCGCTGCAGGGACCGCAGGGGCCCGTGTCGGCCATCTGCCAGAAATTGTCCGAGGTGAACTTCGGCGCGCCCGGTTTGTCACCAATACGGATGCAGCGGTCGGCCGGCACGCCAATCTCGCGCGTCCAGATTTCATACGCCTCGTCGTCCTCGTGATAGACCGTGGTCCACAGCTTTTCCTTCGGAATGCCGTAGACCCCGGTGATCAACTCCCAGGCGTAGCGGATGGCATCGCGCTTGAAGTAGTCGCCGAAGCTGAAGTTGCCGAGCATCTCGAAGAAGGTGTGATGGCGCGCCGTATAGCCGACGTTTTCCAGGTCATTGTGCTTGCCGCCGGCGCGGACGCAGCGCTGCGAAGTGGTCGCGCGCGCGTAAGGCCGCTTGTCGTGTCCGAGGAAGACGTCCTTGAACTGCACCATGCCGGCGTTGGTGAACAGCAGCGTCGGGTCGTTGCCCGGCACCAGCGGGCTGGACGCAACGATGGCGTGGCCCTTCGAGGCGAAATAATCGAGGAACTTCTGGCGGATTTCGGCGCTTTTCATGGCAATTGAAGCAAGGGAGCGCGTCTGCGCAAAGGATGGAATTTTAGCATCGAAGCCTCCGCCCTGCCCCGGCGGATCCGATTCAACCGGAGGCCGCCGGCAGGGTGAAATGGAAGGTGGCACCCTCGTCGACAACGCCCTCCGCCCACACCCGCCCGCCATGACGCTGCACGATGCGGGCGACGATGGCGAGCCCCACGCCGGTGCCCTCGAAGGCGGTGTCGCGGTGCAGGCGCTGGAAGACATGGAACAGCTTGTTGGAGTAGGCCATGTCGAAGCCGGCGCCATTGTCCCGCACGTAGTAATGTGCCTCGCCCGCCTCGAGCATGCCGCCGACCTCGATGTCGGCCTTCTCGCGGTGGCGGGTGAACTTCAGCGCATTGCCGATCAGGTTCGACCAGACCTGCCGGACGAGGCTGCGGTCGGCGTGCGCGTCAGGCATGTCCTTGATGCGCACCTCGACCCGACCGCCCGCCACCGCCTCGGGCAGTTCCGCCAAAACGTCGCGCGCCAGATTCACCATGTCGATGGGCGCCCGTTTCATCTCGGCACGGCCGATGCGGGAGAAGTCGAGCATGTCGTCGATCAGCTCGCCCATGCGGATGGCGTTGAAAATGATGCGGTCGAGCTGGGCCCGGCCCTCCTCGCCGATCTGCGCGGCGTAATCCTCCTCGATCACCTTGGCGTAGCCGGCAATGGCGCGCAGCGGCGAACGCAGGTCGTGCGACACCGAGTAGCTGAAGCTTTCCAGCTCGCGGTTCGCCTCCTCCAGTTCAGCGGTGCGCTCCTTCACGCGGTGCTCGAGAGCGACGTTGAGATTGCGGATTTCCTCCTCGGTGCGCCGCTGGTCGGTGACGTCGCGCACGATGGAGATCATGCAGGGCACGTTGCCGATCTCGATGGCAACCGAGGAGGTGCGCATGTCGCGCAGCTCGCCGGCCCTGGTGCGCACCTCGAACTCGTAGTCGCTGAGGCTGCCCGAGGCGCGCAAGTCCTGCACGAAGCGCTTGCGATTCTCCGGAAAGGCCCACAGGCCCAGCTCCGTCGTGGTGCGGCCGACGGCCTCCTCGCGCGCATAGCCGCTCAGCCGCTCGAAGCCCTCATTGGCGTCGAGGATCAGGCCGTCCTCCAGCCGCACCACGATGATCCAGTCCGGGCTGGCGTGAAAAATCTTGGAGAATTTCTCCTCGGACTGGCGCAGGGCCTGCTCGGCGCGCGCCACCTCGGTGATGTCCCGCGCCACGCCGACGATCTGCTGCTCGCCGGCGATCTCGACCAGCACGCAGGATCCCTCGACCAGGCGAATATTGCCTGCCTTGGTGCGAAAATGCGAATGAAATCCGTGCCATTCACCTTCGGCCTTCAGGTGGCGCACCAGTTCGTCCCGCTCGGCCGGCTCGGCCCACAGGCCGATCTCCAGCGCCGTGCGGCCGAGCACTTCCTCCGCCTTCCAGCCGGTGAGCCGCTCGAAGCCGGCATTTACCGCAACAAACTTGCCATCCTCCAGCCGGCTGACGGACGCATAGTTGGGGTTGGCCTGGAAGGCCTTGGCGAAACGTTCCTCGGACAGGCGCAGCGCCTCCTGCGAGCGCTTCAGCTCCGTGACGTCCCTGGCCGTGCCGATGATGTGCGGCTCGCCCGCCAGTTCGATGGTGGTGGCGGTGATCTCGACCATGCGCACCTCATCGCCTCGAGCGATGAAGGTCGTCGGAAAATCCCGCACGGTGCCTTCGGCCGAAAGGCGTTGCACGAAGAGCTCGCGCTCGCGGGCGTCGCCCCACATGTGCAGGTCGGCGACGCTCATCTTCCCCACCGCCTCTGCCGCCGAAATCCCCAGCAACTGCTCGAACCCCTCGTTCACCTCGACGATGCGGCCGTCGCGCAGGCGGCTGATCATGGTGAAGTCCGGATTGGAATGAAAGGCCTTGTAGAACTTCTCCTCGGAGAACTTGATGCCGGCCTCGCGCTCGCGCAGCTCCGCCAGCAACGCATTGAACGCCTGCGCCAGTTCGCCGACTTCGTCGTTGCGCACCGGAAGCGGCGGCATGCGCTCCCCGGAGTTGTTGCGCAACCGCGTGACGTGATGCGCCAGCCGCCGCAAAGGCGCGACCATCAGACCGGCAAGCAGCCAGGCCAGAATGGCGCCGCCGGCGAGCAGCGCAAGCGAGACCGGGATCACTCTGTCGCGCGCCTCCCGCAGTGGGCGATAGGCCTCCTCGACGAAGGACAGGGCGACCACCGACCAGCCGGTCTGGCCGAGTTTCCTGACTCCAACCAGCACCGGCCGGCCCTGGAAGTTGCGCGTTTCCGCCAGCCCCTCATGGCCGGATGCCGCCAGATCGACCACCGGATGCCCCTGCGGCTGAGGCTCGCCGGTCAACCGCTGCGCATCGGGATGCACGACAAACTGGCGCTCCGGCGTGATAACCACCACGTGGCCCGTCTCGCCGATCCGCTGGGTGCGGGCGTGGCTGAACGCCCCCAGATCGAGCAGGCCGATGCTGCAGGCCATGACCAGCGCCACCTCGCCAGCCGGGCCGAGCCTGGGGGCTGCAATCACCACCACCGGCCTGCCGCTGATCGCGCCGATGCGCGGCTGCGAGAAGACCGTTTTCCGCACTCGGATCGCATCGCGGAAATAATCGCGTTCGGAGAAGTTGCGTTCGCCGAGCGGAGGCACGGTGGGCTTCTGGGCGAGCGCCTGGCCGGAGGCGTCGATGGCGACGCAGCGATCGATCGAGCCCGCCGGGACCGGCAGGAATTCCATATGCCGCGCAATCGCCTGACGATTGGTGACCGCATCCGCCGGGATCGTTTCCGCGACGGCGCGAACGAAGGAGGCCGCATCGGCCAGGTCGCCGTCCATCTGGGCGGCCGTCTGGCCGGCCAGCGAGAGCAACTGGTCGGCGGCTGCCTGGCGGAGCTCCTGGCGCAGAAAATGCAACGTCATCAGGGCGCCGGCGAGAATCAGGGCAGCAAGCGCCAGGGTCAAGGCGACGGCCAACTTGACGCGCAGGCTCTTCAAGATCCCATCCCGGCCAATTCCAACTGCAACCTCGTCACAATAATGCGCCCGGCCGGTACTATAACCTCCTCCACCGCAGGAACGAAAGCGACGAAACCATGAAATGCATTCTTGCACTTGACCAGGGCACGACCAGTTCCCGCGCCATCGTATTCGGCGCCGACGGCGCCATTCTGCCGACGGCCCAGCAGGAACTGCGGCAGATCTATCCTCAGCCCGGCTGGGTGGAGCACGACCCGGCGGACATCTGGCGCGACCAGCTGGCCGTGGCGCGCGCCGCCCTTGAGCGGGCAGGGCTGCGCGCCGCGGACATCGCCGCCATCGGCATCACCAATCAGCGCGAGACCGTCGTGCTGTGGGAACGCGCCACCGGACGCCCCTTGCACAACGCCATCGTCTGGCAAGACCGACGCACGGCGGACGTCTGCGCGCGGCTGAAGGCCGACGGCGCGGAGGAAGGCGTCAGGAGAAAAACCGGGCTGGTGCTCGATCCCTACTTTTCGGCGGCCAAGCTCGCCTGGCTGCTCGACCGCATCCCCGGGGCGCGCGAGCGTGCGCACCGCGGAGAACTGGCCGCCGGCACCATCGACAGCTGGCTCGCCTGGAATCTCTCCGGCGGGCGTTTGCATGTCACCGATCCGAGCAACGCCTCGCGTACCTCGCTGTTCGACATCCACAAGGGCGAGTGGGACGCGGAGCTGCTGGCCCTGTTCGACGTGCCGCGGCAGCTGCTGCCGCGCATCGTGCCCTCCAGCGCGCTGTGCGGCGAGACAGCGCCCGAGCTGTTCGGCGCGCCCATTCCCATCGGCGGCATGGCGGGCGACCAGCAGGCGGCACTGTTCGGCCAGGCCTGCCACGACGCCGGCATGGCAAAGAACACCTACGGCACCGGCTGCTTCCTGCTCATGCACACCGGCAGCCAGGCGTTCGACTCGCGCAACGGCCTGATCACCACCTGCGCCGCGCAGACCGGCATCGATCTCGAATACGCCCTGGAGGGCAGCGTCTTCATCGCCGGCGCCGTCGTTCAGTGGCTGCGCGACGGACTCGGACTGATCCGCTCCGCCGGCGAGATCGAGGCGCTGGCCGCCGCCGTGCCGGATGCTGGCGGCGCGATCTTCGTGCCGGCCTTCGCCGGCCTCGGCGCCCCGCACTGGAATCCGCATGCGCGCGGCACCCTCGTCGGCCTTACGCGCGGCACCACGGCCGCGCATATCGCCCGCGCCGCGCTGGAGGCCATCGCCTTCCAGTCGGCCGAACTGGTCGAGGCGATGGCGGCCGACTGCGGGCGTCCGCTCGCCGAACTCCGCGTCGACGGTGGCGCCGCCGCCAACGGACTGCTCATGCAGTTCCAGGCCGACCTGCTCGGCGTGCCGGTCGTCCGCCCGCGCATCCTGGAGACCACGGCGCTGGGCGCCGCCTATCTGGCCGGGCTCGCCGCAGGCGTCTGGCGCAGCCGAGAGGAAATCGCCGCCCAATGGTCGCGCGAGCACATCTTCTCACCGTCCGAGCCGCGCGAGGCAGCGCAAGCGCGCATGGCGGAATGGCGCCGCGCCGTGCGCAGCGCACTGACTTTCGCACAGTAAAAAAACCGGCGCCCGCGGGCGCCGGTTTATTCTCGCCCCAGCAAACTACTTCTTGCGGGCAGGGCGGTCGTTTCTGCCATCGTGATTGAAGTCGTGCTGGCGGTCGTGCTTCTCGCGGTAGATACGCCGGCTCTGCACGTCCTGGGCGTGCTCGATGCGCGCCCGCTCCCTCGCCGTCACCCTGCCGTCGGCGACGGCTTTGTCTTCCAGCTTCTGCACATGCGCCTGCCCCTTGTCCAGCTTGGCGGCTTCCTTGTCGGTCAGCGCGCCGGATTGGGCACCCTGGTCGATGCGCCGGTCCTGGTTGGCCTGACGCTGGTCGATACGCGGCGTGGACGTGGTCTGCGCCAGTACCGGCAGGGCGAGGGCGGAAACGCACAATGCGGCAACGAGGTTCTTCAGTTTCATGTTCTCTCCTTTGATGATCGATGAATGGGCAAACCCCATGCGCAGACTAACGCCCGCTCCCCCGGCAGGGTTACGGCACTTTTGTAACTGTTGTAACAAAAAATGTCACTCGATCCAGTCAGGCAGGAGATCGATGCGGTCGGTGAACACCGCCGCCACGCCCGAGTGCAGCAGCTGAATGGCGTCCTCGGCGTCGTTCACCGTGTAGACCAGCAGCGGAACGTCTTCCCGTCGCGCCTCGTCGAGCAGCCTCCGGCTGAAATGCCGCCGGCCGCAATGCAGGCTGAAGCAGCCGAGCCGCCGCAGGCGCTTCAGCCAGTCTGGCGGCGGCTCGTCGACCAGCAGGCCGCGCGGCAGTTCGGGCGCCACATCGCGCGCCACTTCGAGGGCCTCGAAGGAGAAGGAGGACAGCAGCGGCGGCGCACTGCCGTTCCAGAGCTCGCGCGCCCGCTCCGCCACCTTGCGCGCCGTCTCCGCATCCGCGCCGAGCGAGGGCTTGATCTCGATGTTGGCCCACAGGCCTAGCGCCAGACACAACTCTGCGGCGTCGCCGAAAGTCGGCACGGGCTCGCCGGCATAGTGCGCGCCATGCCGGCTGCCGGCGTCCAGCCGCGCCAGTTCGGCATCGCTCGTATCTGCGACGCGGCCGCGGCCATCGGTCGTGCGTTCCAGGGTTTCGTCATGCATCAGGATCGGCGTGCCGTCGCCGGAGAGCATGACGTCGAACTCGACGCCGCGACAGCCGTGGGCGGCGGCGACGCGCAGGCCGGCCAAGGTGTTTTCCGGCGCCAGGATGCCGCCGCAGCGATGGGCGATGACGCGCGGGATGGTAAGGGTCATGCTACTTCGCCACGGTGCCGTCGGTCGGTGCCGGCTGCAACAGGGTGTTGCCCCGCCGCACCGCCGTGTCGAGTGCCTCCTTGGCCGGCTTCAGGTTGGCCCACACCGCCTCGAGCTCCTCATGCAGGACGGCGCGCACGCGGCTCATGCCCACCACCGCCTTCGGCCTGGCCGCCGAGGCATACTTCCTGTCGGACAGGCGCTGCACCGCCAGGCGCAGCACCTCGGGGGCCGTGCTGTCCCCCTGCATGGCATCGGTGGCCGCCCGCGTCATGGGCAGGTAGCCCGTGCCCCTCACCCACTGCTTCTGCGCCTCGGGGCGCAGAAGAAAGGCAATGAAGCGCGCCGCAGCGGCGTATTCCGGCTTCTTCTTGCCCGCCAGCACCCACAGCGCGGCGCCGTCCGGCAGCACGCGGCCCGGCGCGGCGCCGCGCACGTCGTCGTAATGCGGCAGGTCGGCGACACCGAAATCGAAGGGCTTGCGCCGCGCCAGCTCGCGATAGAGGGCGGAATCGCCCGTCAGCATGGCGCAATGGCCGGAGAGGAACTTCTCGTCGGCCTCGCGCCCCGGCCCGAAATAGTGGAAGTAAAAGCTCTTGTGCCAGCTGGCCAGCAGCGCCACGTGCTTGACCTGCACCAGGCTGTTCAGCGCCAGGCTGGTCTTGCCGCCGCGCTCGCTCTGCGCGATCGGCTCGCCATGCTGCGTCGACACGTTGTCGAGATGCACCCAGGCCGGGTTGGAGGATGTCAGCGGGCAGCGGCGGTCGACGTCGAAGATCTTGCCCGCCGCCTCCTGCACCTCCCACCAGGTGGCGGGCGGACGGGCCGGATCCAGCTTCGCCTTGCGGAAGGTGTCCTTGTTGTAGAACAGCACCGGCAGGGACAGCGCCATCGGCAAGGCCTGGATGCGGCCCTTGTTGTCGTCGACGACGTCGGCAACGACCGGAAAGAAGGATGCCGCATCGAACGGCTCGCGCGCGTCGGCCATCACCTTGTGCAGCGGCAGCATGCGCGGGTGGCTGTCGAAGAATTTCTGGTGCTCGTCGTCCTCGAGCAGGGCGAGATGCGGCAGCTGATGCGGATCCGTCGCCATGCTCAGATGCTGCAGCACCACGCTCGCCGACTTGCTCTCGGCATTGAAGCGGTCGACCAGCTCGACCAGCAGCGCCGCCTGTTCGCCCGAAAGGGCATGGCGGAAGACGATCTCGACGGGCGCCGCCGAAGGCTTGGCAGGCTTGGCCGCCTGGACAGTGGCGGCGGCACCGAGCAGCAAAGCGAACGCTATCCTGGGTAACATGCGACATCCGGCCATTCGGGTGAAGTTGGTATATTACTACGCTCGTTATTCGATCTCACCCGACATGCCCGGCGCCCTTTCCCACATCCGCGTTCTCGACCTGTCCCGCGTGCTGGCCGGCCCCTGGTGCACGCAAAACCTTGCCGACCTCGGCGCCGAAGTCATCAAGGTGGAGAAACCGGGCAGCGGCGACGACACGCGCGCCTGGGGACCGCCCTGGCTGCGGGATGCCGCCGGCAACGAAACCGGCGAATCGGCCTACTACCTTTCCTGCAACCGCGGCAAGAAGTCGCTCGCCCTCGATATCGCCCATCCGGAGGGCCAGCGCCTGGTGCGCGCGCTGGCCGCACGATGCGACGTGCTGGTGGAGAACTTCAAGGTCGGCGGCCTGGCGAAATACGGCCTTGACTGGAACAGCCTGCGCGCAGTCAACCCGCGGCTCGTCTACTGTTCAATTACGGGCTTCGGCCAGGACGGGCCGTATGCCGAGCGTCCCGGCTACGATTTCATCGTGCAGGGCATGGGCGGCCTGATGAGCGTCACCGGCGAGCCGGACGGCACGCTTGGCGGCGGGCCGCAGAAGGTCGGCGTGGCGGTGGCCGACCTGTTCACCGGCATGTACGCCACGGTCGCCGTGCTGGCGGCACTGACTTTTCGCGAGAAGAGCGGCGAAGGCCAGCACATCGATCTCGCCCTGCTCGATGCCCAGGTGGCGATGCTGGCCAACCAGAACATGAACTTCCTCGTCTCGGAGCGAGCGCCCGAGCGGATGGGTAACGCCCATCCGAATATCGTGCCCTACCAGACCTTCGCCACGGCCGACGGCCATCTGATTCTTGCTGTCGGCAACGACGCGCAGTTCCGCCGCTTCTGCGAACTCGCCGGCCGCGCCGATCTCGCCGACGACGCGCGTTTCGCCGGCAACCGCGACCGCGTCGCCAACCGGGCGGCGCTGATCCCGTTGCTCGAGCCGCTGCTGCGCACCCGCACGACGCACGCCTGGGTCGAGGCGATGGAGTCGGCTGGCGTTCCCTGCGGACCGATCAATCGCCTGAACGAGGTGTTCGACGATCCGCAGGTCCGCCATCGCGGCCTGCGCATCGAGCTGCCGCATCCGACGGCAGGCCGCGTGCCGCTGGTGGCCAGCCCGATGCGCTTGTCGGCAAGCGCAGTCGTGCGGGACCGGCCGCCGCCGCTGCTCGGCCAGCACACCAGTGAAATCCTGCGCGACGTGCTTTCCCTCTCGCCCACGGAACTGCAAAGGCTGGAGCAGGCCGGCGTCATCGGCACTTGACGCCGGAATAGAGCCTTGCCGCTCTGCGGGGGATACGTTAACATTTGTCCGGCACGCCCAGCCCGACCGGGCCAAGACGACGGCGCATTGAAGCACGCAGGCTCGTACAATCCCGCCCGACCGGATAGCGGCTGAGAAAATGAACAAATACCAGAGAGTCATCGTAATCGTCGCGGCGGCCAACGTCGCCCTGATGCTGCTGTTCCCGCCTTTTCTCGACAATCCGCTGCGGCGCGGCGTGCTGCCCAATTTCGACGGTTTCTATCCGCTGCTGACCCATTTCGGCCACAAGCGCATCCACAATCCGCTGCTGACGATGGAAATCATGTTCGTCGTCATCAACGCCCTGCTCGCCTGGCTGCTGCTCGATCGCAAGCCCGCCCAGGGCAAGCCGTCGGAAATCCGCTACATGCGCGCGATCGTCCTCTTCCTGGTCGCCAACCTGGTGGTTCTGCTGTGTTTCCCGCCGTTCGAGACCTATTCCTCCCTGCTCAAGAACGACGCCGGCGGATTCGACGGCTTCTATTTCGTCGCCGGCGACAAGCGCCACCGGAATTTCTTCGTGCCATTGCTGTACCTGGAAATCACCCTCGTCGTCATCAACGCCCTGGTTGTCTGGCTGTGCTTCAACGCCGTGCGGCGCGGTGAACTGCTGGCGAAGGAGAGGATCATCGAGTTGGCCCACAGCCTGCCGCCCGAGGAACTGGCCGAGATCACGAAGACCCTCGGCTACACGCCCATCCCCGGCGCCGGCCCGCAACACGCGGCACATCTCGGCGCCGGGCCCGACCGGCGCAAATACCAGGATCCGCGCTATCGCGGTCCGGAGCGCCGCAAGGGCGGCGACCGCCGGCTGAAGACGCGCGCGGGCTAAGCGCACTCGGCGCAGCGCGTACATGAACCGGCAGCAAGCCATCGCCTTGTGGCTGGTCGTCGCGAACCTCGCCCTGATCTTCGCCTTCCCCCCGTATGACTACCTCACGCTTGCGCGGGGCAGCGCGTCGACCTTCGGCGGCTTTCATTTCATTGGCGCGCCTCCGCCCAACAGCCTGCTCAACGGAGACCTGCTGGCGCTGGAGATGATCGTGGCCCTGGTCAACGCCGGCATCGCCTGGCTGCTGCTGCGTGGCGAGACGTCGCTGGTGGACAAGCGCATCACCCGCGGCCAGCGCGGCGTGCTCTGGCTGGTGGCCGTCAATCTGGTGCTGATCCTGCTCTTCCCGCCGTTCGAGAGCCGCCACACCGTCACCCAGGCCGCGCTGCCCTCTTTCGACGCCTTTTACTTCATCTTCGGCGACAACGCCGAGCGCCGCATCGTGACGACCCTGCTCTACATCGAGGTTGCGCTGGTGCTGGTGAATGGCGGGCTGCTCTGGCTCCTCTTCGCCGATCGCCGCCTGGCCCGCCTTTCCTACGAAGAGAAACAGGCCCTGCTCGACTCGTTGAGCGAGCGTCAGCCCTGACGGCGCAAGCGCCGCTTAGTGCTTGAGCGGCTGCCAGCCCGGATGGTCGAAATGGGCGGCGTACTTCTCCAATGCGCCCGCCACTTTCAAGGCGCCGGCCTGGCGCTTCATCTTCTTCGCCCTGCCTTCCATCGCCTCGACGCCCGCCAGTATCTCGGCGACGACGAGATGCAACTGCGCGTCGGCCTTCGGCTCCAGCTTGCAGTCGGCAACGATGCCGTTGACCTCGCCGCTCACTTTCTTCGCCAGTTCGGCATACCGGGCGGCGGCCAGCTTGTTCTCGTGGATCTCGTGATGCACGGCGTCGATGCTGTTGCGGATGTTCTCCATGCCGCGACGCAGGGGCGCGTCGGTTTCCCACTTCCTGCCTTTGTTCAGCTCCAGCTTGACCGGCGCGGCGCCGTGGCCGTGGTCATGGCGGTGCTCGGCCGCGACAGCGGAAGCGGACGCAACGGCGAGGGACAGGACGGCAGCGCCCAGCAGGCACGACATACGGTTGCTCACAAACATGATTCCTCCAGTGGTTGAGATTGCCCAATCGACACTGGGCAGTTTCGTCTCGGAGGCTTAAACGCAGCTTAAGGAAACGTCACTTCGGCCCGCAGGCCGCGGCCGGCGGGGCCGGCATCGAGACGAACCTGCGCCCGATGCAGATCGGCAATGCGCCGGACGATGGACAGGCCGAGGCCGCTGCCCTCCTCGCCGCTGCCGAGGAGGCGGTGGAAGCGGTCGAAGACGCGGCCGCGCTCCGCCTCGGGAATGCCCGGCCCGTTGTCGACGACGGCGAGCACAACGCCGCCGTCGGCGCGCCGCACGGAAACCTCCACCTCGCCGCCCGCCGGCGTGTAGCGCACGGCGTTGTCGAGCAGGTTGCGCAGCAGCACGGCGAGCAGCACGGCGTCGCCTGCAACCTGCGCCGCCTCTCCCGCCGCCAGGCCCACTTCGACACCCTTGGCGGCAGCCGCCGGCGCGATCTCGGCGACGCCCTGCCGCGCCAGGGACAGCAGATCGACTGCCTGCCCCGGCGGCAGCGCCGTCTGCGGGTCGAGCCGCGCCAGTACCAGCAGCTGCTCGACCAGGCGCGCCGCGCGGTCCGCGCCGCCGACAACATTCGCCAGCGCCCGAGCGCGTTCCGCATCGTTCGTCGCGCCGATCGCCACCTGCGCCTGCGTTTTTACCGCGGCGAGCGGCGTGCGCAACTCGTGCGCGGCGTCGGCGGTGAAGCGCCGCTCCTGCTCCAGCGAGTCGCGCAGGCGGTCGAACAGCGCGTTGAGCGCGGCAACCAGCGGGGCGATCTCGCGCGGCGCGTTGCCGGCCTCAATATGGGCGAGGTTGTCCGGGTCGCGCCGCCCGACCTCGCGCGCGACGGCTGCCAGCGGCGCCAGGCCGGCGCCGACGGCCAGCCAGATCAGCAGCGCCAGCACCGGCAGGGCGAAGTAGAGTGGATGCAGGAGATGGCCGGCGACGCTTTCCGCCAGTTCCTCGCGCAGCTCGTAGCGCTCGCCGACCTGCACGACGTAATGCCGGCTCTCGTCCCAGCGGCTGTAGATGCGCCAGCGTTTGCCGTCGATGGTCGCGTCGCCGTATCCCTCGGACTGACTTTGCAGCCGCGTTTCCGGCGCGCTGGCCGAGCGCAGCCGCAGCCGGCCCTTCCTGTCCCAGACCT
>Ga0233425_10008322_pt1 | contig 13872 bp, 13 predicted proteins | sample Watercolumn_Towu_2_FD_181712 | JGI IMG/M metagenome (GOLD analysis project Ga0233425, IMG submission 181712) | Freshwater microbial communities from Lake Towuti, South Sulawesi, Indonesia - Watercolumn_Towuti2014_140_MG | ecosystem: Environmental > Aquatic > Freshwater > Lake | place...
GGCCGCGGGGTGCTGGGCGCCGGGGGCCTGCCGGCCTGCCTGGGTGCCTACCTGCTCGACACCTGGATCGCGCGCGCCGTGCCCAGTGCCTCCCCGCTTTCCGCCACCCTGGTGGCCGATCGCCTGGCGGCCTGGCAGACCGTGGCGGCCCACAGCGCCGTCCGGGCTGCCCTCGGGCGGGCCCAGCCCGCGCTCGCCGATCTCTTCCTGCACGCGGACGCCCCCTGAGCCGTCCCACGGAGCCCACCATGCCCACCCAGCAAGCCCTCGCCGTCATCCTGGGCGGCGGCCGCGGTACCCGCCTCTTCCCCCTCACCAAGATGCGCGCCAAGCCGGCCGTGCCCCTCGCCGGGCGCTACCGTCTGATCGACATCCCGATCTCCAACTGCATCAACTCGGGGGTCAACCGGATCTTCGTGCTCACCCAGTTCCTCTCGGCCTCGCTGCACCGCCACGTCTACGACACCTACAAGTTCGACATCTTCTCGCGCGGCTTCGTGGAGATCCTGCCGGCCGAGCAGACCCTGGAGAACAACGACTGGTACCAGGGCACCGCCGACGCGGTGCGCCGGCAGATGCCGCGCCTCCTCTCCCGCGACCCGGACAACATCCTCATCCTCGCGGGCGACCACCTCTACCGCACGGACTACCGCGTGTTCCTTGGCCTGCACGAGCGGACCGGGGCCGACGTCACCATCGGCGTGCTCCCCGTGGCGGCGGCCGACACCGGGCGCTTCGGCATCCTCAAGACCGACCCCGAGGGCCACATCACGCGCTTCGCCGAGAAGCCGAAGGACCCAGCCGTGCTCGCCGACCTGGTGTCCTGGCCGGGCACGGACCACCCCTTCGACGGGTCCATGGGCATCTACATCTTCAAGACCTCCGTGCTGCAGGCGTTGCTGAAGGACGTGGAGGGCGACGACTTCGGCAAGCACATCATCCCGGCGGCCATCCAGCGCACCCACGTCCACGCCTGGCGCTTCGAGGGCTACTGGGAGGACATCGGCACCATCGCCAGCTTCTACGACGCCAACCTGCTGCTCACCCGCCGTGAACGCCCCTTCAGCTTCTACGACCGGCGCTACCCCATCTACACCCGGCCGCGTTTCCTCCCCGGCTCCCAGATCGATGGCGCCACCATGCACGACACCCTGCTGGGCGACGGCTGCCGCGTGAACCAGTCCCTGCTGGAAGGCTGCGTGATCGGCCAACGCAGCATCATCCACCCGGGGTGCCACCTGCGGGGCGTGATCATGCTGGGCGCGGACCACTACGAGACCCCGCAGGAGCTGGCACAGGACAAGGCCGGCTGGATCCCCGCCATCGGGATCGGCAAGGACTCCTCCATCGCGCGGGCCATCCTCGACAAGGGCGCACGCATCGGCGCCAACGTCCGAATCGAGAGCCACGAGGGCCGACCCGACGCGGACGGGCCCGAGCAGCGCTGGTACATCCGCGACGGCGTCGTGGTGATCCCCAAGAACGCGGTCATCGAGGACGGCACGCTGATCGCGCCGGGCCGCGTGTAAGTTCCCTGCTCCCCCGTGCATTAGACTCCCGCCAGGCCACGTACCCCCCCCGCACCGCGCCGGCCGCACCCAGCGCTCGCGCGCCCCCCCGGAGGAACCATGAACGAAGTCGAAGACAACGAGCGCGGCCGCAAGCTGCTGTCCGCCGTCGAACGCCTCATCGAGGACACCGAGGCCATCATCGCCCAGGTGGATCGCCAGCGGACCCTGGTCCAGATCAACCACCCGGGGATCGAGGGCGAGACCCTGCGCGACAAGATCTCCGCGCGGCTGGTGCGCCATTACTCCAACGCCTCCGCCATCTCCGGCGGCGTCTCCGCGATGCCCGCGCTCCTGCCCGGGGCGGGATCGGTGCTGGCGCTGACGGGCGGCACCCTCCTGGACGTGGCCTTCATCCTCAAGTTCGAGGTGGAGATGGCCCTGGCGCTGTGCTGGAACCATGGCTTCGACATCCGCCAGGAGCGCGAGCGCGAGCTGGCCTTCCTGCTCGCCTCCGTGCTGGTGCACGACGAGTCCACCGGCGAGAGCTTCGTCGCCGACGTAGCCCGCGCCGAGGGCGAGGCCCTGTGGAACTACGCCCCCCGCCAGGTGCCCAAGATCCTCGCCCAGGTGCTGGCCCGCATCGCCATGCGCCAGGTCGCCAAGGGGATCTTCCGCATGCTGCCCTTCGTGGGCATCGCGGTGGGCGCAGGGGTGAACAAGGCCCTCACCCAGAAGACGGGGGACCGCATGGTGGAGGAGCTGCAGCGGCGCTGCGCCGAGGGCGAGCACCTCCAGCCCCCGCCCGAAACGGTGGAGGCCGCAGTCCCCGCCGAGAATACCGCCGCTCCAGCCCCGGTCGACGCCGATGAGATCGTGGACGCCGCCGTGATCCCGGCTGGGGAGCAACCCCCCGCCGAGCCGCCCCCCGCCGACCCGCGCGCCGCGCTGGAGGCCCTGGAGTGGGACGCGCTGCGCGCCCGCGCCCGCGCCGCCGGGATCTCGGCCAAGGGCAAGAAGCGCGCGTTGATCGACGCCATCCTGGCCGCGGAGGCCGCCCATGACTGAATCGCACCATGACCTCACGGCCCTGCTGTGGCCCGGTGAGCGCCCCAGCAAGGTCATCGCCTGCCGCCACTGCGGCAAGAAGAACCGCGTGGACGTGCCGCGTGCCCTGTTCGAGCCCGAGACCTGCCGCTGCGGCGCCTGCCACGGCGAGCTGTTCCTCGGGCGCGACGAGCCGCTCACGGACATCGCCTCCACCGCCTACGAGCACAGCCTGGACCGGGCCTCCCTGCAGGCGCTCAAGGCCGTGCCGGGCTTCCCCGCGGCCGTGCGCTGGCTCATCGCCCAGCTCCCGGAGCGGATCCAGCACCTCGACGCCCTGGCGGCCACCATCCGCTGCGATGAGTCCCAGTTCCCGGCGCTCTCCCACCTGCTGGACGACGCCCGCCGCCGCCTGGACATCCCCTACCGCCCGGCGCTGTACCTGGACGAGTCGCCGTTCATGAACGCCATGACCATCGGGGTCGAGCACCCCTTGATCACCGTGAACTCCGCGCTGCTCGATCAGTTCGACGACGACGAGGTCATCGCGGTGCTGGCGCACGAGCTCGGGCACCTGCACGCCGATCACGTCCTCTACATGACCATGGCCCGCATCCTGGTCACGCTGGGGCGCATGACCAGCAACGTCATCAACCTGCTGTCCTTCCCGATCCAGCTCGCCCTGCTCAAGTGGCAGCGCTGCGCCGAGTTGACCGCCGACCGCGCGGGGCTGCTCGGGTGTCGCGACCTGCGCGTGGCGCTGAACGTGCAGCTCAAGATGGCCGGCGGCGCCCGCCCTGGCACGCTCAAGCGCGGTCAGCTCAAGCTCGGGCCCTTCATCGCCCAGGCCCGCGAGCTGGAGCAGAAGGAGACCTCCTCCTGGCTGGACAACACCCTGCTGCTGATGCTGACCATGGGCCGCACCCACCCGTACTCGGCCTGGCGCCTGATGCACTTGTTGCAGTGGGTGGAGAACGGCAACTACCTGGACATCCTGGCGGGCGAGTACGCCCGCGTGAAGCGCACCGAGGCCGCGGCCGAGCAGGCCTGATCACTCTCCGCGGGCAGGGTGCCCCCGAACCTACCGTTTTGCGGCGAGGGTGCCCGCGAACGGACCACCCAGTGTGCCGCGACCAGGTCAGCTCGTCGAAAAGTGACGTTCTGCGGTGGTTGCGGCGGGCCGATCCCCGGCCGCCGAGGCGCCGGTGGTAGGTTCACCCCGGGGCTGATCGCATCATGGTAGGTTGGCGCCAGGCCTGCCCGCAGGGATGTGCTTCCGGGGGGCCGGGGCGCTAGGATCGGCTCCTCCCCGGAGTCGCTCCATGCCCAAGCTCGGACCCCCGACCCTCGATCCCGACCGCTGCACGGCCTGCGGGCTGTGCGTCAAGGACTGCGCCTCCATGGTGCTGGCCCTGGAGCCCACCGCCACGGGCGAGCGCCGCGGGCGGCTCGGCCTGGCCCACCCCGACTGGTGCAACGCCTGCGGCCATTGCGAAGCGGTCTGCCCGGCGGGCGCAATCAGGGCGCCCATGCCCCAGCCGGAGGGGGCCCCCAAGCCCGGGCGCGCCCCCGCGGTGGAACCCGAGCAGTTGGCCCTGCTGCTGCGCGAGCGACGCTCGGTGCGGGTGTACAAAGCCGAGCCCGTGCCCCGCGCCCTGCTGGAGCGCGTGATCGAGGTCGCCCGGTACACGCCTACGGGCACCAACAGCCAGAACGTGCATTGGCTGGTGCTGGAGGGTGAGGCCGTCACGGCGCTGCGCGACCGCGCGATGGCCTTCTACCGGCGCCTGTTCACCCTGGTGGACAACCCCGTCGGCGGCCTCGCGGTGCGCTTGAAGGCGGGCGCCCGGCAGCACGCCCAGCTCAGGGACTACCTGCCGGTCGTGAGGGAAGCCGAGCGACGCATGGCCGCGGGCGACGACCGCATGCTGTACGGTGCTCCGGCCGTCGTCCTGGTGCACGCCGAGGCCTGGGACGCCTGCTCACCCTTCAACGCCAATTCCGCACTGTTCTCCGCCTCGCTGATGGCCCACAGCCACGGGCTCGGCTGCTGTTTCAACGGCTTCGTGCAACAGGCGGTCGAGAACAGCCGCCCCCTCAAGGCCTGGCTCGGCATCCCGCGGGAGCACCACTGCTACATGGCCATGACGGTCGGCTGGCCCGCCCACCGCTACGCCGGGGTCTGCGAGCGCCAGCCGGCCCCGATCCGCTGGATGGATCGGTGAACACCGACGACCTGATCGCCGCGCTCGTCGCCACACTCCACGACGGGCGCCTGTCGCGCACCGAGCGCCGGGCCCTGCGGGAGGTGCTGGCCGCCGCTCCGCTGGACGAGCCAGCCCAGCGGCAGGTCGAGGCCGCCCTGTTCGACGCCGCCGCCGCGGCACTGGCCGATCCCCGGGACACCACGGTCGTCGCCTGGCTGCGCGACTGCCTGGCCGCCCTGCGCGAGGCCCCCGCCGCCACTCCCCGGAGAGACTCCCGCGCCTGGTTCGGTCCAGACGATCCGCTGGCCGACACCCTCGTGGCCCAGCTCGCAGCGGCCCGCGCCCACATCGACGCGTGCGTCTTCACCATCACCGACGACCGCGTCGCCGACGCCCTGCTGGCCGCCCACGCCCGCAGCGTGCGGGTCCGGATCGTGACGGACGACGAGAAGAGCGCCGATCCCGGCTCCGACATCGGCCGCCTGGAGCGCGCCGGGATCGAGGTGCGCTCGGATCGCGGCCCCGCCTGGATGCACCACAAGTTCGCGGTCCTCGACGGCGAGCGCCTGCTGACCGGCTCCTACAACTGGACCCGCCAGGCCGCCCGGGAGAACCACGAAAACCTCCTGGTCAGCTCCGATCCTGCGCTCGTACACGCCTACGCCGAGCACTTCGAGCGCCTGTGGGCCCGGTTCGGCTTCGGGGCGGGATAAGCTCCTGGGTCCCCGGATCCCACCATGCCCGCCATCCTCCGCCTCGGCCTCTGCCAGACCGCCTGCCCCGTCCAGCCCGACCTGGCGCCGCTCGACTCCCAGGCCCGCGTCCTGGCCGAGCGCCTGGACCAGGTGGAGGCGGCCGTGCGCGTCGGGGTGCAGCTCCTGTGCTTCCCCGAGCTGACCGCCCTGCCCTTCTTCCCCGGCGGTCCGGATCCGCGCTGGCGCGCCTGCGCCGTCCCCATCGAGGCGCTGGCCCCGGTGGCGCGGGCCGCCGGCCTGCACCGCTGCGTCCTGGTCTTCCCCTTCCTCGAGCTCGGCCACGGCGACCGGGTCTACTCCAGCACGGCGGTCTTCGACGCCGATGGTCGCACCCTGGGGGTGGCCCGGCGCCAGCACGTCGCCCCGGAGGAGGAGGCCGATCTCGCCTTCGGCACGGGCTCGCTGCCGGTCTTCGACACCACCGCGGCCCGGATCGGCGTCGTGTCGGGCCTCGACCGCCACCTGCCCGAGGTGGCGCGCATCCTCGGGCTGCGCGGGGCCGAGCTGATCCTCTTCTCGGCCGCCGCCACCACGGATCTGCCCCGCGTCGTCTGGGAGGCCGAGCCCATCGCCGTGGCAGCCCAGAACCTGGCCTGGGTCGCCGCCTGCAACCGGGTGGGCGTCGAACGCCTGGAGGGGCCGGGTGGTACCACCCTGCGCCAGTTTGCGGGAGGCAGCTTCGTGGCCGATTTCCGGGGTCGCTTCCACGCCCGGGCTTCCCGCGACCAGCCCGCCCTGGTGCGCGTCGACATCCCGCTCGGCCGCCTGCGCCAGGAGCGCGCACGGTCCTCCCCCCTCGCCCTGCGCCGGCCAGGGCTCTACCACACCCTCGTCGAACCCTGAGGCGCTCATGTCCCTCGTCCTCCCCCCCCAGGTGAGCGCCCTGCGCTGCGTGCTCTGCGGCTTCACGCACCGCGACCCGTGGCTGTGGACCTGCCCCCACTGCGGCCCCGAGAGCCGCATGGACGTCGTCTACACGCCCGACGCGCCCGCTCGCATGGCGCGCGAGCTGGCCTCCCTCCCCCTGGATCACTGGCGCTACCGCGCGGTGATGCCCATCCCCGAAGGCGCCGCCCTGCCGCCCCTGCAGGTCGGCTGGACCCCGGTCCATGAAGCCCCGCGGCTGGCAGCCCGGCTCGGCCTCGCCCGGGTGGTCGTCAAGGACGACGGCCGCAACCCCAGCGCCTCCATGAAGGACCGCGCCTCCGCCGTCGGCGTGGTGCTGGCCGTAGCCGCCGGCAAAGAGCGCATCACCTGCGCCAGCACGGGCAACGCCGCCTCCTCCACCGCCTGCATCGCGGCTTCCATGGGGCTGTCCGCCACCATCTTCGTGCCGAAGCGGGCGCCGCTCCCCAAGATCGCCCAGTTGCGTGTCTTCGGGGCCCAGGTCTTCCGGGTCGACGCGGACTACGACACCGCCTGGGACCTCGCCGCCGCCGTGGCCGCCCGGATGCCCTGGTTCAACCGCAACTGTGCCGTGAATCCCTACCTGGTCGAAGGCAAGAAGACCGTCGGGCTGGAGTTGGCCGAGCAGTTGGGCGCGCGCATGACCCCCTGGGTGGCCATCTCGGTGGGCGACGGCTGCACCATCGCGGGCCTCATCAAGGGTCTGGAGGAGGCGCACGCCGCGGGGCTCATCCCCTTCGTGCCGAAGGTGCTCGGGGTCCAGGCCGCGGGTGCCGCGCCCCTGGTGCATGCCTTCGAACGCGGCGGCGACTTCCACACCGAGCCCGCCACCACCGTGGCCGACAGCCTGTGCGTGGGGCACCCGCGCAACGGGCACAAGGCGCTGCAGGGCATCCGGCGCAACGGGGGCGCGCTGCTCGCGGTGCCGGACTCCGCCATCCTCGCGGCGCTCACCGAGCTGGCCTGCGCGACGGGTATCTTCGGCGAGCCCGCCGCCTCCGCCACCATCGCGGGCGTGGCCGAGGCCCGCCGCCGTGGGATCTTGCACGAGACCGACGAGGTCGCCCTCGTGGTCACGGGCAACGGGCTCAAGGACCCGGGCTCGGTGCTGCAGGCCGTCGCCGGCCCCGTAGACGTGGCGCCCTCGGTCGACGCGGTGCTGGGGGCGCTGTAGATGTTCTTCTTCAAGAGCCACGGGCTCGGCAACGACTACCTCATCGCCGATGTGGAGGCGCCCCCCTCCGCGGGCCAGGTGCGCCTGGCGTGCGACCGCAACCGTGGGATGGGCTCCGATGGGCTGCTGTGGGGTTGCGCCTCCACCCGCGCCGATGCCGGCCTGCGCATCTTCAACCCCGACGGCTCCGAGGCCGAGATCAGCGGCAACGGCCTGCGCATCTTCGCCCACTGGCTGCACCACCACCAGGGCTTCTCCCGGGATCTCACCATCGAGGTCGGCGGCCGGGTGGTGGCCTGCCGGGTGGACGGTGACCGCGTCCAGGTGGACATGGGGAAGGCCTCCTTCGTCCCCGCCGAGGTGCCGGTCCGCGCTGAGGCGCCCCTGATCGAGACACCCCTGCCGGTGGCTGGCCTGCGCGGCACCGCGGTCGGGATGGGCAACCCCCACTGCGTCGTGTTCGTGGAGCAAGACCTGGACTCCCTGCCCTGGCGCGCCTGGGGCGAGGCCCTGGAGCGCCACCCGCTCTTCCCGAACCACACCAACGTCCAGATCGCGCGGGTGTTGGCCGAGGATTCGCTGGAGATCCGCATCTGGGAGCGCGGCGCCGGCCCGACACTGGCCTCCGGCTCCTCCGCCTGCGCCGCCGCCGCTGCCGCGGTGCGCACGGGGCGCTGTCGCGGCCAGATCGCCGTGGAGGCGCCCGGGGGCACGCTGCAGGTGAGCGTGGGCGCGGACTGGGTCCTCACGCTGGAGGGGCCGGTGGAGGAGGTGGGCACCTTCACCCCGGCACCCGCGTTCCTGGCGAGGTGGGAGCGGGGCTGATCAGCGCGACGCCGACACACTCCCCTCGTAGTCCACGGTGTAGTGGTAGTAGACCACCGTCCCAGCCCAGGTGACCAGCAACATGTCCTCGGAGATGGATCCCTCCCAGGGATCGGTGGCCTCGCCGTAGCCCGCGGTGGTCACCACCTCGCCCGTGAAGCCGTTTTCGCCCGCGGAGGCCCCGCTGAAGGCGAAGGACAGGGGCGGCACATACTCGGCGATGGGCTGCTGGCCGAAGTCGCACGCGGCCTCACCGATCACGGGCACCTCGGCCGCGTGATCGAGGACGAAGCTCGCCTCCCCGCCGCAGGTGCCCGAGAGCCCCAGGCTGCGTTCGTAGACCTCGACCACCGCCTCGCCGGTCCAGGTCCCGTCGAAGAGGGCCGGGTCGGTGTCGGTGTCCGCGTCCGTGTCGCCGTCAGTGTCGGTGTCGGTGTCGGTGTCGCCCTCCGGTGGGACACCCGTGTCGGCGGTCGGGCAGCCGAGGGCGAGGATGAGGGGGATGAGGGTGAATGGGCGCATGGCTCCTCCACGCGGGTGGGTACCCGCATGGTAGCCCATCCGGCCGGGGTCCACCGGGGCGGTTAGCGTGTGCCCCCGACACCGAGGAGGCGGCCGTGACCCAGCCTTCGACACCACACCCCTTCGGGCACCTGGGCTCCTACCGCGTGGAGACCCTCGCGGACGGGGTCTTCGCCATCGCGATGACCCTGCTCGTCCTGGACCTCAAGGTGCCCTCCCTCGCCGCCGTCGCCGAGGCCGGCGGCCTGGGCCCCGCGCTCCTGCTGCTCTGGCCACGCGTGCTGGCCTACGGGATCAGCTTCGTGATCCTGGGCATCTACTGGACCGCGCACCACTACCAGTACCACAGCCTCAAGCAGGCGGACCGCAACGCCCTCTGGATCAACCTGTTGTTCCTGCTGCTGGTGACCGCGCTGCCGTTCTCGGCCTCCCTCCTGGCGAGCTACCCCGAGCGCACGGCGATCCTGGTCTACGCGGCGAACTCTGCGGGCATCGGGCTCGCGCTCTACGCCAACTGGAGCTACGGCAGCCGCCGTCCCGAGCTCCTCCGCGGCCCCCTCGATCCCGGATTCGTCCGGTTGATCCGCTACCACATCCTGTTCGCCCCGACGCTGTACGCGCTGGCCATCCCGCTCTCCTTCGTCCACGTCGGCGCGAGCGTCGCGGTGCTGGTGGTCGCCCCGCTCATCAACCTCACCGGCCTCAGCCTCACCATCCCCGCCTGGTTCCTGGGGAAGGCCGCGACGGTGTCAGGCACCAACAAATAACATTTTTCAAATGTTATTTGTTGGTGCCTGACACCCGAACCGCGGGGCCGGCGCGCTGATCCCTCCGGTCCGCAGGATCGCACACAGCCTGTAGCCCGCGGTATCCGGTTACACTCCCGCCCCCCGGAGGTCCCATGAGGCTGCTGCTGGTCCGCCCACCGGCGCGCAACACCGTCGAGACCGAGGTGCCCAGGGCCGTCGAAGCCGAGAGCACCTCGTACCCGCCGCTCAACCTGCTGGTGCTGGCCACCTGGCTGCGGGCGCATGGGCGGCACGAGGTGGCCATCCTCGACGCGCAGCTCGAGGATCTCGAGCCGGCGGCCATCACCCGACGCATCCAGGACTGGCGCGCCGACGTGGTGGGCATCTCCACCTTCACGGTGCAGCTCGTGGACGTCCTGCGCACGGTCCGGGCGGCCCGCGCCGCCGCTTCCGTGCGTCACGTCGTGCTCGGCGGGCCCCACTGCAACGACTTCCCCGAGGAGGCGCGCGCCCTGCCCGGGGTCAGCGCCGTGGTGCGCGGCGAGGGCCAGGCGCCGCTGCTCGCCCTGCTCGACGCCTGGGAGAAAGGCGAGGCGCCCCGCGGGCTCCCCGGGGTCATGGTCGGGTCCGATGATCCCGTACCCGATCCCGTGGTCCTCTCCGACGACCTGGACTCCTACCCCATCCCCGACCGCACGTTGGTCGATTATCGGCGTTACACAGGCCTGCTCGGCCAGGGCGGCCTGTTCACCACCGTCGTCACCAGCCGAGGCTGCCCCCATCGCTGCACCTTCTGCAACACCCCGCGGATGCGCTTCAAGGGCGCCTCCCCGGCCCGCATCTGCGATGAGCTCGAGGCCTGCGTCGCGCTCGACATCCGCGACATCTACTTCGTGGACGACACCTTCAACGTCACCAACCAGCGGGTGCACGAGATCTGCGACGAGATCATCGCGCGCCGTCTGAAGGTCACCTGGACCGCCCGCATGCGGGTCAATGGGGTGGACCGCGCGCTGATCGAGAAGATGAAGGCCGCCGGCTGCCAGCGCATCCAGTTCGGGGTCGAGCAGGGCACCGACGCAGGGCTCAAGCGCCTCCAGAAGGGCGTCACGATCGCCGAGGTGGAGGCGGCCTTCGCCCTGTGTCGCGAGCTCGGGGTGGGCACGGTGGCCTACTTCATGATCGGCACCCCCACCGAGCGCAACCGGCTCGATGTGCTGCGCACCATCCGCTACGCCGTGCGGCTGGCCCCCGACTTCGTGATGTTCAACATCCTGACTCCTTTCCCGGGCACGCGCCTGTTCGACGAGGGGCTGGCCGAGGGGGTGTTGCGCCTGGAGCCCTGGCAGGCCTTCATGCGCGACCCGCGCCCGGACTTCCGCGCCCAGGTCTGGGACCAGTACTTCACCCGCGATGAACTCCGGGACCTGCTGACCCTCGCGTACCGCTCCTTCTACTGGCGCCCCTCCTTCGTGCTCGGGCAGCTCAGGGAGCTGCGCCGCCCCGCCGACCTCGCGCGCAAGGCCAAGGCCGGCCTGCGCTTGCTGCTCGATCGATAGAGGCTCCCCATGAAGCGCACCCGCACCCTCCTCGTGGGGTTGTACGGCATCGAGAACAGCGGTGTCCGCCACCTCGGCGCCATGCTGCGCGAGCTTGGCGATTTCCCCGCGGACATCCTGTTCTTCAAGGACTGGCGCAACAACCGGGTCTCCTGGCCCACCGAGCGCGAGTACCAGCTCCTGGTCGAGCACGTGCGCCGGGGCGGCTACCGCCTGGTGGGGCTCTCCTTCGGCTCGCCCTACTGGAAGATCGCCATCGAGCTCACGAGGCAGCTCAAGGCGGCCCTGGGCGACTCCGTCCTCGTGCTCTGGGGCGGCCTGCACACCACCCTGGTCCCCGAGGAGTGCGTCGATCACGCCGACGCCCTCATCATCGGCGAGGGCGAGCACCCGCTGCTGGAGCTCTGCGAGCGCCTGGAGGCGGGGCAGCCCTGGGACGACATGCCCTCGCTGTGGGTCAAGAAGCCCGACGGCGCTGTGGTCAGAAACCCGGTCCGCCCCCTGGAGCGCGATCTCGACTCCCTGCCCTTCCGCCTGCTGGGGGGCGAGGGCTTCTGGCTGCTCGACGAGGACCGCCTGGTGGCCGGGGATCCGCTGATCAAGCACCACGAGCTGCGCGTCTTCGCCAGCCGTGGCTGCCCGTTCTCCTGCGCCTACTGCTACAACTCGTCCTTGAAGGCCATCTACCCGGACGGCAAGGGCAACCTGCACCGCCGCCGCGGGGTCGACTCCGTGATCGCCGAGCTGCGCGAGGCGCGCCGGAAGGTGCCCCACGTCCGGTGGGTCAAGTTCGACGACGACACCTTCGTGTTCCCCCGGCGCTGGCTGGAGGAGTTCGCCGAGAAGTACAAGGCGGAGTTCTCCGATCTGCCCTTCGACATCCTGATCACGCCCGAGGTGGTGCGCCGCGACAACCTCGAGCTGCTGATGGGCGCGGGCCTGCGCGGCGTGCAGTTGGGCATCGAGGCCGGCTCGGACCGCGAGCAGCGCGAGGTCTACGAGCGCACCAGCACCGTCGAGCAGGTCCTGGCGTTCGACCGCATGAACCTGGAGCTCGGCCTCGACGTCAAGTACGACGTCATCATCGACAACCCGCTCGCGCTCCGCTCCGACAAGGAAGCCCTGTTCCACCTGCTCATGGACATGCAGGGCTCCTACAAGATCTACCTGTATTCCCTCACCCTCTTCCCGAAGAGCGCCGTCACCCAGAAGCTGATCGAGGCTGGGCTCGCGACCCCCGAGGACGTGGAGGGCCACGCCACCAAGTCCTTCCGCCAGTTCCGGGTCAGCATCGACTGGCCGCGCAGCGACGAGGACACCTTCTACCTGGCCTTGCTGATGATGGTGAACAAGCGCTTCCTGCCACGGAAGCTGCTGTGGCACTTCCACGGCTCCCAGTTCTGGCGCGCCCACCCTCGGATGCTCCTGGAGCTCGCCGGCGCCGCCAACCTGGTGCGCATGGCCCGCATCGCGGCGGAGATGCTCCTGCGCGGGGAACTCTCCTGGCAGAAGGTGCGAGAATACTCGTCGATTCGGAAGATGATAAACCAGTGACCCCCAAACCGGAGCGGCGCTCGGACCCGCCCCCTGCGGGGGCCGCCGCCGCACGTGGGTCCGCCTGGCCGGCCTGGCTGGGTCTGGGCGCCTTCGCCCTGCTCTTCGGCCTGACCATCGTGGACTGGATGGCCTACCACGAGATCTTCCACGAGTACGCCAGCCCCGAAACCCTGGCCCACGGTTCGGGTTGCCGGGAGTGCGAGGCCAGCCTGCCGGCCTGGAGCAACGCGGACGGGGAGTGGCACGCCGTGTACCTCGGCCTGATCGTGCGGGCCGCGCTGGCGCTCATGGGGATCGGGACCACCTTCTGCCTGACCGGGCGCGGTTCGTGGCGACGCAAGGGGATCGCTGTCGCGGTGACGGGAATGGTCTTCTGGGCGACCACCCAGATCCTGTGGACCGTGTGGCAGGCGTACCGGCCGACTCAGTAGACGTTGTACCTGGCCCGATTCTGCTCGTGCTCCCTTCCATTCCGCGCCCAGTGCACCTGCCCCTGCGCGTCGTGCAGGTAGTACCAGTACTCGCTCTCGACAGGGGCTACCGCCGCCTGCAACGAGTCGAGCCCCGGGTTGCCGATGGCGGTGGGCGGCAGGCCCGGCCGCAGGCGGGTGTTGTAGGCATCGTCCGGGTCGCGGAGCTTTTCGAGGAACGCCTCGCGGTCGTTCCAGTCGGGCAGCGTGTAGCGGGAGGTGGCGTCCACCCCGAGGTTCCAGCCGCTGGCCAGGCGCTTGTAGAGCACGCCAGCGGTGGTGGGGCGGTTCGCGGGGCTGGGCTCCTCGCGCTCCAGCAGGCTGGCCATGATCACCACCGCGCCGAGATCGTGCCCATCGTTGCCCTCGGCGTGGGCCTGCCCGAAGCGCTCCCAGAAGGTCTGCACCTGGCGCTCGACGAAACCCTCCACCTTGAAGCGGCTCGGCGAGAGCTGGTAGGTGTCAGGGAAGAGGTAGCCCTCCAGCGTGGGGCCTTCGACGGTGAAGGGCAGGTTCAAGCTCTCGTAGTGCTCGGCCACGGCCTGGTAGGCCCCGGCCTGGATGAAGCCGGCGGCGGCCAGCGCCGCGTCGAT
>Ga0233425_10008323_pt1 | contig 13871 bp, 9 predicted proteins | sample Watercolumn_Towu_2_FD_181712 | JGI IMG/M metagenome (GOLD analysis project Ga0233425, IMG submission 181712) | Freshwater microbial communities from Lake Towuti, South Sulawesi, Indonesia - Watercolumn_Towuti2014_140_MG | ecosystem: Environmental > Aquatic > Freshwater > Lake | place: Indonesia...
TGATGGGCGGGTAGCGGCGCGGGTTCGGCGAGAACACCAGCATGCCCAGGTTCTGCAGCAAGAGGCTCACGCCGATGGCGGTGATGAGGGGCGTGAGCCGCGGAGCCGAGCGCACCGGGCGGTAGGCCAGCCGCTCGATGGTCACCCCCAGCGCCGCCGCCGCCAGCATGGCCACGAGCAGCACCAGGAGCGCCAGGTAGAGCGGGAAGGTGCCGCCGCCCTGCTCGATGCGCTCGATGCCCAGGGAGCCGGCCGTGTAGAAGCCGGCGTAGGCGCCGACCATGAACACCTCGCTGTGCGCGAAGTTGATCAGCTTCAGGATGCCGTAGACCATCGTGTAGCCCAGCGCGATGAGGGCGTAGATGGACCCGAGCGAGAGCCCGTTGATGATCTGCTGGAGGAGCTCGCTCACGGCGCGACGGTGGCGGCGAACTTGGCCTTGCCGCCCTCGATCTTCAGCACCACCGCGCTCTTCTGCGCGTTGCGCTGCGGGTCGATGGTGATGGCGCCGGTGACCCCCTCGAAGTTCTTGGTGTCGGCCAGCGCGGCGCGCAGCGCGTCGCTGTCGGTCTTGCCGGCGCGCTTGATGGCGTCGATGAGCACGGCCGCGGCGTCGTAGCCCAGGGCGCCGAGGCCGGTGGGCTCGATGCCGTACTTGGTCTTGAAATCGGCCACGAACTTCTGGGCCTTGGGGGTCGCGGCGTCCGGCGCGAAGTGGTTCGAGAAGTACGAGCCGTTGATGGCGTCCCCGCCGATCTTGAACAGATCCGGCGCGTCCCAGCCGTCGCCGCCGAGCAGCGGCAGCTTCACGCCCAGGCGCTCCGCGGTCCGCGCGATGGCGCCCACCTCGGCGTAGTAGCCGGGCACGAAGATGGCCTGAGCATCGGTGCCCTTGATGGCCGTCACCTGCGCGGAGAAATCGGTGTCGCCCTGGCCGTAGCTCTGCTCGGCGACGATCTTCCCGCCCAGCTTCTCGAAGCTCTCCTTGAAGGCGTCCGAGAGGCCGATGGAGTAGTCGTTCTTCACGTCCTTCAGGATCGCGACCTTCTCGACCTTCAGCGTCTCCTTCGCGAACTTCGCCATCACCTTGCCCTGGAACGGATCCAGGAAGCAGACGCGGAAGATGAAGTCGCCGACCTCGGTGACCTTCGGGTTCGTGCTCGACGGCGACACCATCGGGATCTTGCGCCGCTGCGCCACGCGCCCGCCGGCGAGCGAGAGGCTCGAGGCGACCTCGCCCAGGATGGCGCTGCTCTTCTCGACGTCGATCAGGCGCGTGACGGCGTTGGCGGCCTCGGCGGAGTCGCCGCGGGTGTCGAGCGTCACGACCTTGAGCTTCTTGCCGAGGACCCCGTTCGCGGCGTTGGCCTCGTCCACGGCCATGCGCACGGCCTTGTCGGTGTCCTGGCCGAAGTGCGCGGTGCTGCCCGTCATGGACGCGTAGTGGCCGAGCACGATGTCGCCCCCGCCGCTGCTCGAGCCGCCGCCCGAGCCCGACGACCCACCCTTGCAGGCCGACAAGGCCATGACCGTTGCGGCGATGAACAGACTGCGGCGACCGAGACGCATGGGCACCCTCCGTGAGCGGGCCGGGCCCGCGAAGCCGCGGGAAGCTACCACAGGGCCGCGCCCGTCGGATCGCGCTAGAATCTTCGGAATGCGGCGGATCGGCGTGATGCTTCTGGGCGGCGTGTTCCTCGGGGCCTGCGGCGGCGAGGAGTTCGCCAGCAAACCCAGCGGCACGGGCGGTGGCGGGACCGGTGGCGCTGCAGGCGCGAGCGGCAACGGCGGCAGCGTGAGCGGCGGCGCCGGAGGCACCGCCGGGGGCGCGGGGGGCACCGCGGGTGGCGCAGCGGGCGTCGGGGGCACCGGCACCGGCGGCACCACGACGGGGGGCGCGGGCGGCGCGCCTGCCGGAGGTGCCGGCGGGCTGCCGGCGTGCAGCGGGGGCGTCTGCGCGCCGAGCGTGCCCGGTGGATGGCAGGGCCCCGTCGCGCTGATCGACACTCCGGGGAGCACGGTGGCGCAGTGCAGCGGCGCCTACTCGAGCGAGAAGCTCCTCGCGCACAACCAACTCGTCGGCGGCGCGCCCCCGGCAGGCTGCTCGTGCACCTGCGACGCCGCCGGCGTCGCGTGCTCGAACGCGCGCATCGACGCCTACGTGGGCCCGAGCAGCTGCACGGGCGCCGCGTGCTGCGGGGGCACCGCCTGCACCACGGTGCCCGTCCAGAACGGAAGCTGCGTCAACGCGGGCGCGTCCCTGTGCGCTTCCGTGACCCACGCTCAGGTCCGGGTCGACACCAACAAGGGCTGCGCGCCGTCGGTGCACACCACCCTCGACAACCTGACCTTCAACCGCAGCGTGCGCGTCTGCGCGCCGCCCTCACCGGCGTCGTGCGCGACGGGCACCTGCGTGCCGAGCCCAGGCGCGCCCACTGACGGCCGACTCTGCATCTACAAGGACGGCGGCGGCAGCTGCCCGGCGCCGTACACCCAGAAAGTCACGGTCTGGGTGACGCAGGACAAGCGCACGTGCTCGGGCAACTGCGGCTGCGTCGCCCCGACCTGCGGCACCATCCAGTTCTTCGGCGGGCAGAACTGCACCGGTTCGAGCATGGGCACCCCGCCCGTGCCCATGGGTTGCGCCGCCGCGGCCGCCGGCTCCGGCGTGCAGTCGGCCAAGTACACGCCGAACGCGACGCCCAGCTGCAACCCCTACGGCACCCCCACCCCGGCCGGGGAGCTTCAGCAGAACGAGGTGACGATCTGCTGCCTCCCCGGCGGGGGCTGAGCGGCGCGCACGGGGCGGAGCGCGCCGCGCGTCGCGCGGAGGATCAGAACGCGACGGGGATGTCGATTTGGACGATGTGGTTCGAGTCGAAGCGGTCGGAGTCGCCCATCGGCTTGTCGAGGAAGCGCGCGTAGGCGATGCCCGGGCGGATCCACATGCTCTCGCCGACCTTGAGGTGCAGGCGGGGGCCGACGGCGACGCTCAGGTTGTCCTTCAGGCTGTCCTGTGCCTTGACGTTGGGCTTCTTGGGCTCCGAAATCCAGCGCTGGTAGTTGAGCTCGGCGCCGAGCGACAGCATGGGGATCACGAAGTAGCCCACGTGCAGACCCGCGGTCATGTTGGTCTTGCTCTTGTCGGGCTCCACCGTGTCGCCACCCTTGGCGCGCTGCAGCTGCAGCAGCGTGACCTCGGCCTGGACCGTGAGGCCGCTGGCGATGTACGCGAAGCCGACGCCCGGGAAGACCGTCAGGTAGTTGGTGGCAAAGAGGGCATTGTCCATGTAGCGGCGCGCGGCTGCGCCCGCTCCGAGCGCGGCGGCCTTCTCGGGCTTGGGGCTGTCCCCGCCGTTCATGCCGAGCGGCAACGCGACGCCGAGGGTCAGGCCGAGCCGCATCTCGGGGCTCAGCGCCAGGGCGTAGATGGCGCCGAGCGCGGGGTTCACCAGGCCCGCGCCGCTGTCGCCCTGCGGCGGCGAGTACGTGACGTAGCCCACGCGCGCGAACGGCATCAGCTCCTTGTTGACCGCGTAGCCCGCGAACAGGAGCGGCACGATGGCGGTGCCGCTGGAGTCCGCGCCCTTCGGCTTGGTCATCAGGATGGAGGTGTCCAAGCGCACGACGCTCTTCGGCACCACGGTGCGGAGCTGCCACGGCAGCGAGTACGGCGGCGGCTTGGGCTTGGCGTCGGCCGCAGCGCCCGCGGCCGGAGCGGCGGCGGCCCCTTCGGCCGGCGCAGCAGGAGCCGCTTCGGCGGGAGCCGCGGCGCCTTCGGCCGGCGCACCCTCGGCGGGCGGAGCTCCCTCTTCTGCGTGAGCGACGGTGGATGCGGAGACTCCCGCGAGCAGTGCGAGGACGAATGCAGCTCTCATGATCGAATGACCTCCTGACGATTCAGCGCGCGCGCGCACCGGGCCCGATCTTTTACAGGCCCCACTTACGCGAGCGTTACAAGGTGCGTGCCTCGAGCGCGCGGCACATGACATCGCTCAGCTGCTCGGGCCAAGCGGTCGATATTGCTCAGTAGAGGTCTAGGTCCTTTGAGACGTCGGGGCACCAGGTCGCGCAATCTTTCGAGAAGCAGCTGCACGTTTTGCGCGAAATCAGCTTGCTGTCCCGCGCGGGAGCACACCCGTTTCCGCGCCGGCGTGGGCGAACTGGAGCTCGTGGAGCTTGGCGTAGAGGCCGCCCTGCTCGAGCAGCTCGTCGTGGCTGCCCTGCTCGGCGACGCGCCCCTTGTGGAAGACCACGATGCGATCCGCGCGGCGGATGGTGGAGAGGCGGTGCGCGATGATCACGGCGGTGCGGTCCTTCATCAGCTCCTCGAGCGCGCGCTGGATGCGCGCCTCGGTGTCGCTGTCGATGTTCGCCGTCGCCTCGTCCAGGATCAGGATTGGCGCGTCACGGTAGAGAGCGCGCGCGAAGGCGATGAGCTGCCGCTCGCCCGCGCTGAAGTTCGCGCCATGCTCGTTCACCGGCGCGTCGATGCCCTGCGGCCGGCGCTCGAACAGGTCGAGCGCGCCCATGCGCTCGAGGGCCTGGCGCACGCGGTCGCGGTCCGGCTTCTCGCCCGCGGCGACGTTGGTGCACACCGTGCCCGGGAACAGGTACACGTCCTGTGGCACCACGGCGAAGCGGCGGCGGAGCTCCTCGCGCGTCAGGCCGGAGACGTCGTCACCGTCCACGCGCACGACGCCTTCGCTCACGTCGTAGAGCCGGAGCAAGAGCTGCGTCACGGTGCTCTTGCCGGCGCCGGTCGGGCCCACCAGCGCGAGCTTCTCGCCGCGCCGCGCGGAGAAGCTCACGTCGCGCAGCACGGGCACGCCGGGCTTGTACTCGAAGGAGACCCGATCGAAGGCGAGGGCCGCACCGCCGTCCCCCTTCGCTCGGCCCTCGCGCGGCGGCGCGTCGCGCTCGGCCTCGGGCGTCCCGTCCATCAGCCCGAAGACGCGCTCTGCGCCGGCCATCGCGCTCTGCAAGAGCGTGAAGCGCATGGCCAGCATGCTGATGGGCTCGAAGAACTGCACCACGTAGGCGTTGAAAGCCACCACCGTGCCGAAGCTCACGCGGTGGTAGCCGAAGGCGACCACGATCGACGCCAGACACACCGCCGTGATCATCTCGATGGCCGCGTCCTGCATCGACTCGTACTTGATGCTGGAGAGGTTCGCGTCGCGGTAGGCGCGGTTGATGTCGTCGAACTCCTCCGCCGCGCGCTCCTCGCGCCGGTAGGCCTGGATCACGTCCATGCCCGAGACCTGCTCGTTCATGGTCGCGTTCATGCGCGCGGTCTTGGCCCGGATCTCGCGGAAAGCCTCGCGCATGCGCCCGCGCACCCCGACCATCAGGAGCAACACCAGCGGCGTGGCGGCGAAGGTGATCAGCGAGAGCTGCCAGTCGAGCATCACCATCAGCACGATGATGCCGACCAAGCGCAAGAGGTCGCCGGCGGCGCTCAGCGCGCCGGAAGCGAACAGCTCCAGGATGGCGTCGACGTCGTTGGTGACCCGCGTCACCAGACGCCCCACCGGTTGCCGGTCGAAGAAGCCGATGCGCAGCCGGTGCAGGAACACGAAGATGTCGCGGCGCAGGTCCGAGGTGGCGCGCGCGCCCAGCACCTGGGTGGCGTAGATCTGCATGTAGTACATCAGCTGCTCGACCACGACCAACGCGGCCATGAGCCCGCCCGAGCGCAAGAGCACGCCGGGATCCCCGGCCAGCACGCCCTTGTCCACCGCGTGCAGCATGATGAGCGGCCGGCACAGCGCGGTCGCTGCGGTGAACGTCACCCCGAAGAGCGAGAGCGCGAGGAGCCTCTTGTGCGGCCGGAGGTACGGCCAGAGCCGCGCGATGAGCCGGCTGTCGTAGACCTTGCCGAGCGCGCTCTCCTCGTGAAAGGCCTTGAGCAGGTCCTCGGTGCGCTGTTCCGCAGAGCGCTCGTCGTCGGCTTTGGCGCTCATGGCGCCGCGACCTCCCGGGACGAGGGCGGCAAGTCCTCGGCACCCAGGCGCGCCAGCTCGCGCTCGATGCGCTGCTCCTCCGCGAACACGGAGTACAGGCCCCCGGCCGCGGCCAGCTCGTCGTGCGTGCCGCGCTCGACGATGCGCCCCTCGTCCAGCACCAGGATCTGATCGCAGCGCGCTGCCGCGGCGACCCGGTGCGTGATCAGGATCAGGCCGCGCTCCTGCTTCTGGCGGTCGATGGCCTCCAGGATGGCCTTCTCCGTGCGCGCGTCCACCGCGGAGAGCGGATCGTCGAGCACCAAGATCTTGGGCTGGCTGACGAAGGCTCGCGCCAGGGCCACACGCTGCTTCTGCCCGCCGGAGAGCTGCACACCCCGCTCGCCCACCACGGTGTCGAAGCCGTCCGGCAGCCCCAGCACCTCGTCCAGGATGTGCGCCTCGCGGGCCGCCTCGCGCACGGTCAGGAGGCTCGCCTCCGCGTCGGGCTCGTCGAGGGCGAAGGCGATGTTCCGCCCGATGGTGGTGGAGAAGAGGAAGGCGCTCTGCTGCGCGTACCCCACGGTGCTGCGCACGCTCCCGAGCGGCAGGTCGCACACGTCCCTTCCGTCCAAGAAGATGGCGGAGCGCGGCGCCGGTTGCAGGCGTGGCAAGAGCACCGCGAGCGTGCTCTTGCCGCTGCCCGTGCGACCCACGATGGCGAGGGACCTCCCCGCAGGCAGCTCGAAGCTCACGTCGTCGAGCACCGTCTTCTCGCCGTACGCGAAGCAGAGATGCCTCACCTCGAGCCGCCCCGACAGCTCGGCGGGCGCCGGCAGCGGCCCGTCGACGATGTCGGGCTTGGCCTCGTACACCTCCTTCAGGCGCGCGTAGGAGGCGCGCCCGCGCTGCACCATCCCGACCAGGAACCCGAGCGCGATGAGCGGCCAGGTCAAGCGCGCCAGCGCGCGGTAGAAGGCCAGGAAGCCGCCTGCGCTGAGCTCGTTCTTCAGCATCAAGTGGCCGCCGTACCAGAACACCACCAGCACGCCGACGGTGGAGATGGCGCTCATGATCGGTCCCATGCTGCCGCGCAGCCGCGCCAGCGCGAGCGCCTTGTCGTAGTAGTGCTGGTTCTGCTCCTCGAAGCGCCGGAGCTCGCTGCCCTCGAGCGAAAAGGACTTCACCACGCGCATGCCGGCGATGCTCGACTGCACCATCTCGCTCATGCTGCCCAGGGCGTCCTGGTAGTCCTTCTGGCGAGTGAAGATCAGGCGCGAGAAGTGCCGCGTGACCAGCAGCAAGATGGGCAGCGTGGACAGCGAGGCCAGCGTCAGCTTCCACGACAGGCTGAGCGTCACGGCCAGCGCGCTCGCCAGCGCGAACAGCGTGTTGATCACGTTCAGCACGCCGAAGCCGAGCAGCAGGCGGACCTGCGTCAGGTCGTTGGTGACCCGGCTCATGATCTCGCCCGTGCTCATGCGCCGGTAGAACGAGGGCCCGAGCTTCTGCAGTCGGTCGAGCAGTGCGCGGCGCAGCTCGTACTCCGCGATTCGGCCGCCGTTGAAGACGGCGACGCGAGACAGCACGCGGATCACGAAGGAGCCCACGGCCACGCCGACCAGCGCCAGGCCCAGCAGGGTCGCCGCCGAGTGCTCGCCCCCGACCGCCAGGTTCACGGCCTGCATCAGCCGCGTGTCGAACCAGTACTGCGCGGCCTGGTAGCCCGCGAGCAGGAGCAGCCCGACGCCGTAGCGCGGGAGCTGCCGCCGGAACTGCGCCCAGAGCGTGACCGGAATCTCGGAGGGGGGCGGGCTCGGGCGGACCATGCGGGTGGGGAAGGAGCCCGTTCTAGCAGGCGCCCCGCCCGTTGCGACGTCCGAAGCTCCGAGCTTCGTCGTCGCGCGACCAATCCCCCGGGGTCTCAGGCCTTCGCGCTGACGAGCCCGAGGGCGATGGCGGCCTTGGTCAGCGCCGCCGTGCCCTGGACGTTCAGCTTGCGCATCAGGCGCTCGCGGTGCGTCTCGACCGTGCGCACGCTGATGCCCAGCTCGTCCGCGATCTGCTTGTTGGTGTGACCGTCGGCGATCAGGGTCAGCACCTGGAGCTCCCGCCGCGAGAGCGAGCCGCTGCCCGAGCTCGGCGGCGGTGGCGCGCTGTCACGCAGCGCGAGCACGCGGCGCGAGCCCGTGTCCTCGTCGGGGCGCAGCTGGCCCAGCGCTGCGAGCACCGCCTCCTTGCCGGCGGTGCGCTCGAGCACGGCGAACGCGCCGGCGGCGACGAGCTCCTTGGTGTGCGCCGCGTCCAGCGCCATCACCACGACCGCGACCTCGGGGAAGCGCGCGCGGAGCTTCTTCACCAGCTCGGCCGGCGCGCGGGTCGCGCCGCCGATGGTGACGAAGAACACATCGGGTCGCAGGTGCTCCGCGCGCCCGAGCGCCTCTTCGGTGTTGGCCGCGCTGGCGGTGATCTCCACGTCGACCGCGTCGCGCAGGAAGCTCTTGAGCCCCGCGAGCACCACCGGGTGATCGTCGACGAGCAGGACGCGCAGGCGATCCACTCGGCTCTTCGGTGGGGGGATGGGTTGCATCTCGGGTTTGGCGGGAGCCATCACGAAGATCTTCGGGCCCAAGTATAGTCGTTAAACTCTCGGCCCCGCGGCGAGAATCCGCATTGCTACGGACGGCCGGGTGGGGCCAGGTGAGGGGGGGTACGTGCGTGCCTCCCAAGCGTGCTCGACCCTTCATCGAGCGCCATGACCGGCATCAAGACATGCCGCGGCGCGGGAAGGAGTGTGGAGCCGAGCGGAACGGAAGATACTCCTCAGCGAGAGGTGCGCGATGACGACGCTGCTTCGATCTCTGATCTGGCTCGCCTTGGCCTTCGTCGGGCTGGTGCTCACGGGCGCCTGCTCGCACCAGGTGGAGAGCCCCGAGGTCACGCTCGGCAGGCTGGAACCAGATCTGATCTGCAACGACCAGTTCCCGGCCGAGGGACTGATCGTGAAGATCCACGGGGACGGCTTCACGCCGATGCCGGTGAAGGTGCTGGAGGAACCTGCCGCTCTGGAGCTTCCGTCCGTGGGCTTCACCCGCACCACGCTGCTCGACGGCAGCGCGGCTGACGGCCCGAAGCTCGCGGTGTCGGGTGAGCAGGGTGGCAAGAACGCGAGCCACCTGGGCTGGAAGTCGAATCAGCTCATGACCGTGCGCTTCGACGCCGACCTGAAGCCGGAAGAGGGCCTCTACTCGGTCACCGTCACCAACCCGGACGGCAAGCACGACGACACGCTGAAGGTGGGGCTCGGGGTGGTCCCGCCGCCGACCATCACCAGCCAGAAGCTGGCTCACTGCAACGCTGCCTCGGACGGCGAGATCATCATCGCCGGAACCAACTTCGTGAAGTTCGGCGACGAGATGCCGAAGGTCCTGATCAAGAAGCCCGACGGCAGCGTGGTGAAGGAGTACACGGCGAGCTCGGTCGGCGGCTGCACGCCCATCAGCGGCCTCGACGAGGAGGTCCAGATCTGCACCAGCGTCACCATCACCGTCCCCGGCGGTGAGCTGCCGCCGGGCAGCTACGAGGTCGTGGTCGTGAACCCCGACTCCGTGGGCTGCGAGACGACGCAGAAGGTGACGCTGCTGGTCGCCTTGGAGGGGCCGATCCTGTTCTTCGCGGATCCGCCCGTGGTGTTCAACGGCATCAACACGCTGATCACGCTGTACCTGACCGCGATCACGCAGCCGGCGGAGGTGAAGATCGTGCCGACGGGGCAGGCGTCGCCGGAGACCACGCTGGCGACCACGGCGGTGCCGAACAAGTCGAACCGCCTGCAGGCGACCGTCCCCGCCAGCCAGGCGCCGGGCGTCTACGACATCATCGTGAGCGACGGAACCGGCTGCACGACGCGCCTCGAGAAGGGCCTCACCGTCACCGACATGGTGACTTTGTCACTGAAGTCCGTGGTGCCGCCGTTCGGGCCCACCGCGGAGTCGACCAACGTGACCATCTTCCGCGACACGGCCGCGGCGGCGCCGGCCAACGTCCAGTTCGCCGCTACACCGCGTGGTTTCCTGAACCCGGTCAACGCGGCGGCTACGGACGTCGCGATCCAGCTCGAGTCCGTGACGCTGGTGGACGGCGACACGCTCACGGCGGTGGTGCCCAAAGGCACGCCAGTGAAGAAGTACGACCTGATCGTGGTGAACCCGGCCGGCGAGGTCGGAGTCCTGAAGAGCGCCTACGAATCGATCAACACCAACCCACCTGTCATCGCCGAGGTCCTGCCCCAGTCCATCGTCAACCAGGCCGGGCAGAACATCACGGTGAAGGGCTCCGGCTTCAGCGGCGCGAAGGTCAGCCTGCGCTGCGTCGACGCGGCGGGCAACCCCATCGCCGACCCGCCGGTCACCTCCCAGACCGAGACCTGCGCGACGCCGACGGACTGCTCCATCTCGGCGACGGTGGACGGCAGCGCCCTGCCGCAGGGCGCCGTGTGCGTGGTTCGCGTCACGAACGCGGACGGCAGCTGGGGCGAGTTCAGCGCGGTGGGCGTCACCAACTCGTCCTTCAACCTGTCGCAACCCAAGGCCGGCCCGACCATGAAGGTGGCGCGTCGCGCCCTGGTCTCGGCGGCCGTGAAGGCGACCAGCGCGTCGCGCTTCGTGTACGCCATCGCGGGCGACGGCGGCGCGGGCACGAGCGCCTTCCCCACGGTCGAGCTCGCGCCCGTCGACGTGTTCGGCAAGATGAGCGCCTTCCTCGACAACCGCGAGAACCTGAAGACGGCGCGCAAGTACCCCGCGGGGACCAGCATCGGCCGCTACCTCTACGTGCTCGGGGGCAGCGACGGCACGAACGCGCTGACCTCGGGTGAGCGCGCGCTGGTGCTGTCCCCGGAAGAGATCCCGCACATCGAGGACCTCGACCTGTGCCTGTCCGGCGGCAAGGACCCGTGTTTTGCAGTGAGCGGGATCGCTGACGGGCTCGAGGCGGGCGGCTACTCGTACCGCGTCTCGGCGACCATCGACCCGACGGACCCGGAGAACCTGGGCGGCGAGACGCTGGCGTCCGATCCCATCATCATGAAGCTCCCGCTGATCGGGAACCGCAAGATCAGCGTGAAGCTCAGCTGGTCGAAGCCGGCCGACTCGGCGGGTGCCCCGCTCAGCGGGATCACCGGGTACCGCGTCTACCGTGTGGCCAAGGATGGCGTGCCCGGCAAGGACGAGAAGCTGCTCGCCGAGCTCACGGGCGCCGACACCCTGAGCTACGTCGACGACGGCTCGAAGCCGCTCGGCACGGCCGAGCCGTTGCCGCCCGGCTCGACCAGCGCGTGGCAAGCGCTGCCGGCCCTCGCGACCGCGCGCAACGGCGCCGCAGCGGCCGCAGCGCGCGACCCGGCAACGGCAGGCCAGTGGCACCTGTACGCCCTGCTCGGCAAGGACGGCGGCGGCGAGAACGGGGGTCAGGGTCTCGCGAGCTACGAGCGGCTGGCGATCCAGGCCAAGCCGAACGGTCGCCAGACGGTCTCCGGCAACTGGACCGCGGGCGGCACCAACGCCGGTGTCGGGCGCTGGCAGGTCGGCGCGTGGGTGGTCGACAACATGGTGTCGCAGCTCGTGACGCTCGGCGACACCTTCGTCTACCTGGGTGGCGGTCGGCTCGGCAACAACCAGACCGACGGCATCGTGGAGGCCGCCAAGGTCCAGCCCGGTGGCGCGCTCAGCGCGTTCGACAATGGCCCGGGCGACTTCTCCAACGTCCGTGTCGGGTACGGCACGGCCGCGGCAGCCGGACGCCTGTTCTGCTTCGGCGGCGCGGCTCCGGGCCCGAAGGACAACGCGACCTCCGCGGCGGTGGTGAACCCGCCCCCCGCTCTGGCGCAGAACTCTTGGAACAACGAGGGCCTGCAGATGACGACCGCCCGCTACCTGATGGGCTCCTCGATCCAGAGCGCGTTCATCTTCCTTCTGGGCGGCGAAACCAGCAACGCCGGCGCGGTGACCGCGTCCACCGAGACCGTGGTGTGGTGAGGTGTGAAATGGCCAGACCGAACGACGTGACACGCATCTCCGCCTTCCTCTTCGCGCTCGTGCTGCCGAGCGTCGCGGTCGCCCAAGCGGCCAGCGTCGAGGCCGACGTCGGCGCGAGCGCGCCCGAGCCCGGCGGCGGCAAGCGCGACGACAGCTCGGCATTCCTGGCCGCGGGAAAGTTCGGCGGCATCGTGCCGATGAACGGGCTCGACGCCTTCGTGGTCGGCGGCGTCGAGCTCGGCTGGGTGTTCGCCGGAACCGGCCGGCGGATGGCGGCCCTGCTCGACGTGACCTACACCGCCCCGAGCGCCGAGGGCAAAGAGACGGACGCGCGCGTCGGCAGCGGCAGCTACAGCTGGGAAGTCCGGCAGAAGGAGCTGGTGTTGCAGCCGACCTTCCTCTACCGGCTGAAGGGCGAGAGCGCGCTGGTGCCGTTCGCCGGGCTCGGGCCTCGCATCTACTTCTTGGAGACGCTCGGCAACGGCGAATCCGGGGGCTCGAAGCTGCAGGAGACCCGCGAGCAGAGCACCAAGCTCGGTGTCGGCCTGCCCTTCGGCGTCGAATACGAGCTCGGCCCAGGCGGGTTGTTCCTGGAAGGCCTGTTCGAGTGGGGCCCGCTCGATCACCGCATCACGGGCGACACGAGCATGCTCGCGCTGAGCTTCTTCCTGGGCTACCGGGCGATGCTCTGAGCTCAGCCTTCGAAAGCCCGCACCACGAACCAGTAACACGCGACGAGCAGCGCCCCAGCGCTGGCGATCGAGACCAGCGTGCGCCCTTGGATCGCTCGGCGCAGGACCAGCAGCATCGGCCACGCCAGCGCGATCGCCAAAATCTGCCCGGCCTCGACGCCGAGGTTGAAGCCGACCAGGGCGCGCGCGAGCCGCGCGGGCTCGAGCTGCATCTCGGACAGTACGCGCGCGAAGCCGAAGCCGTGGACGAGCCCGAACAGCCCCGCGACCGCCGCGCGGGCGACTTCCGGACGCTCGCCCCTGCCGACCAGCGCGAAGTAGCAGCCTGCGAACAACGCCACGCCGATCAGAGCGGGCGCGACCGGCGCCGAGCGCGCGAAGGCGAAGGCCGTGGCGAGCAGCACGGCGCCCACCGCCGCGATGGGGAGCAGCGCGCGGCGGCGCCCCTCCTCGAGCCAGGCGTTCTCCACCGCGAGCAGAGCGATGCTGAGCGCGATCAGCGCCTCGATGGGACCTTCGCGCGGCACCAGCACGCCGAGCACGGAGAGCGAGAGCGTGACGCTGTGCCCGAGGGTGAAGCCCGTGACCACCCAGGCCGCGCGGCGCAGGGTCCCTGCCGCGAAGAGCAGCATCAGCACGAACAGCAGGTGATCCCAGCCCGTGGCGATGTGCTCGACGCCGAGCTGCACGAAACGGAGGAAGCTCGCTGGCTCGGGCCGCCGCGCGTCGAGCGCCACGCGTCGCGTGGCCGCGTCGAGCACGAGCTCGGTCGCGGCACCCGAGGCGATGCTGACGCGCGCGAGGTGCAGGTGCGTCGGGTTCAGGGCCACGAGCAGCGTGCTCTCGAGCGCGAGCTCGGCGCCGGCGGGGCAACTCAGGCTCCACTCGAAGTCGAGCCACTCGGGCTCCGCCGCACGCTCGCGCACGCTGCCGGGCTCGCAGCCGGCGAGCGTCAGGCTCTGGCGCAGGTGCCCGGGCAGCGCGGCGCGCGAGACCCCGGCGCGCTCGAGCAGGCTCTGGTCGAGCAGGCTCAGGCGCGCGACCACGCTGGCCGAGCTGCCGTCGATCTGCCAGCTCGAGTACGAGATGCTGCGCACGTGCGCGCTCGCGCGCTGGGTCCAGGTGACGAGCGCGAACGCGAGCGCCACGAGCAGGGTGAGGTGCTTCACGATCCCAGCTCCCGAGCCATGGAGACCTTC
>Ga0233425_10008324_pt1 | contig 13867 bp, 11 predicted proteins | sample Watercolumn_Towu_2_FD_181712 | JGI IMG/M metagenome (GOLD analysis project Ga0233425, IMG submission 181712) | Freshwater microbial communities from Lake Towuti, South Sulawesi, Indonesia - Watercolumn_Towuti2014_140_MG | ecosystem: Environmental > Aquatic > Freshwater > Lake | place...
TCGTCGACCGGTACGCTCGGCGTGTGCTCGACGGGGTCCGGGTCGGACGCCGGCACCGCGACGGACGGCGGCACCTCGGCCTTCCCGCCCAGCTGCTGGACGGTCACCAAGCCGGAGTGCAACCCGCTCACGAACGAGGGCTGCGCTGCCGGCGGCGCGTGCGACGTCGGCGGCCAGGGCGACCCGGAGACGAAGCCCGTCGTCGCTTGCTACTACGACGACAACATCCAAGGTCCAGGCGAGGCCTGCGACAACGTCGAAGGCCCGTTCTGCGTGCCCGGGTACCACTGCGTGCCGAAGTGAGGGCGGGGCCTCACACGTCGGCGGCGAAGTACGCCATCGCCTCGCGTCCGTCCTCGAGCACGACGGGCGAGCGGCGGAAGTACTCGGGGCAGCCCTCGAACTCGTCGAGCCGGGCCAGGTGCTCCGAGCTGACCTCGTAGAGCTCTCCCGCGACCGTCTCGGCGCCCGGGACCAGGCCCGGGTACTCCCCGTGTTGCGTCAGGCCGTAGCGCGCTGCCGTGCGGGTTTGGCCGAGGAACGGGACTCCGGCGATCTCGTCGTGGTGTCGCGCGCCGCGCTTGAGCGAACCGTACACGAACAGGAGCATGGGGACCTCCGGCGGGAGCCGATTCTTCCATGACCTAGAAGCAGCGGCCATCCCCCGGAGCATGCAGCTTCTGCGTTCCCCGATCCGCTCAGCGCGCGGGGCCGTCGAAGACCTTCTTCTGCACGCCGCCCTTGCGCTCGTAGCGGATGCGGTACTCCGTGAATCCCTTCGGGAGCGGCTTCCCCTTGGGGGTCTCGCCGAGATACGTGGTCTGCGACCAGACGAGCTCGAGCTTGCCGCCGACCCACTCGTGCTCGCTGCCGACGTACACGGGGCCACCGGCGCGCCCTCCGGACGCGACGCGCTTCCGTTTCGCATCGAAGCGCGGCATGAGCAGTTCTTCGAGCGCAGCGCTTCGCACGAAGCGCTGGGTCTTCGGGTCGAACAGCCAGTAGGCGAAGCCCGTGTTGTAGGCGCCGCTCAGCGCCACGACCTGGAGATCGAGGGTGCCGTCGAAGTTCGCGTCGACGAACAGCGGCGGTGGCCCTTCCGTCTGGGCCGCCGCGACGTCGAGCTTGCCCGGGTTCGGGAGCAGCCCACCCTCGAGATGGTCCAGCGCCTCGTCCGGGTCCGCGGGCTTCTCCGTCTTCGGGTCGAACACCACGTGCGCGGCGCATGGCCCCCCAGCCTCTACCTCGATGCGCGAGACACCCATGAGGTAGCGCCCGAAGTCGAAGCTCGACCCGACCCCGGCGTGGAACACGAACTGACACGGCGGCTGATCGGGGCGAAGAGCGAAGCTCGCTCGCACCACCGGGGGAGACTCCACCGGCGCGTCCGTGCCCGCGTCGGACGCCGTGGGCGCAGGCGGGGTCGGCGGCGTGACCGCGGGTGGCGGCGCGACGCTCGCGACCGCTGGCGGGGGAGGCGGCGCGGGTGCCGGCGGCGCCGCGCACCGCGTCAGCGCGAGCAGCAACGCGAGGTGAGCGTGGCGTGGCATTCTGCTCTCGAGCCTAGATCGACCACGCGGCTGGCGCGTGTGCAAGCCCTGCCGCCCGGCCGTGTCCATGGAGCGAGGCCCACGTGTCCACGACGCTCCGCCTGGGTATTGGTGCAGGGGTTCTGTTGTTCGCGGTCGGCTGCGGCGCTGCCGTGAGCGACGCCGATGGGGAAGAGCCTGGCGCTTTCTCCGGTAGCGGGGGCGCGGAGCAAGACGGCGGGCTGTCGTTGGGCGGGGCCGCGGGAGCCGGCGGAGCCTGGAGCGGCGGCGGCCCGAGCCTCGGGTGCGGCGGCCCCTGTGCGAGCGGTTCCTTCTGCAGCGCCTCGGGCGCGTGCATTCCGGACGGCACCTGCAAGGAGGACGCCGACTGCGCGGGCGGCTTGGCCTGCGATGCGGCCGCGGCCAAGTGCACTCCGGGCGGGGGCTGTGGCGCGAAGCCGTTCAAGATCACCGCGCTCAAGCCCAACGTGATGATCGTGCTCGATCGCTCAGGGAGCATGGGCAAGAGCGTGCCCGGGGCGGGGAAGAGCCGCTGGCAGGTGGCGCAGGAGGCCCTGAACCAGCTCTTCGCGAGCTACAGCAACACCATCGGCTTCGGGCTGGTGATGTTCTCGGCCTGCAACGGCGCCGGCTGCTCACCCGGCAAGATCTCGAACCCCATCGGCTCGTACACCACCGACATCCAGAAGACCGTCGCCGCCACGCCGCTCTGCAACAGCGGGAAGAACGAGACCGTGATCGGCGGCACGCTGAACGGGCTCATCGGCGAGGTGAGCCTGCAGGTCGCGGACCGTCCCAACGTGATCGTGCTGGTCACCGACGGCGCCGACAACTGCGGCGGCGGGGGAGCGAAGGCGGCGGCGCAACTGCTCGCTCAAGCGGTTTCGGTCAAGACCTACGTGGTCGGGTTCTCCGGCGACGTGAACGCTTCGGAGCTCACGTCCATAGCGAAGGCCGCCGGTACGGCGCCGTACTTCCAGGCCGAGAACGGGACGCAGCTCCAGTCGGCCCTGTCCCAGATCGCCACCGGAGTCGCGACCTGCACGTTCAAGCTCGACCAAGTGCCGCCCTCCGGGTCGCTCTGGGTGTTCTTCGACAAGGACCCGACCGGCGTGCCCAAGGACCCGAACAACGGCTTCGCCTACGACGCGCAGACGAACACCTTGACCTTTCACGGCGCGGCCTGCGGGCTCATCCAGCAGGGCAAGGTGAAGGACATCGACGTCATCTACGCCTGCGACAAGCCGACGCCGTCGTGAGCCTCAGTCGAACGTGTAGTGGCGGACCGCAGCGAGCTCTCTGGCGAGCTCGCTCTTGAAGTCGGGGTGGGCGATGGAGATCAGCGCCTGGCCCCGCTCGCGCAGCGTCATGCCGTGGAGGTTCACGGCCCCGTACTCCGTCACCACCCAGTGCGCGTGGCCGCGCGTGGTGACCACGCCGGCACCCGGCTTGAGCGCGGGGGTGATGCGCGAGACCTTGCCCTTCGCCGCCGTGGACGGCAGCGCGATGATGGGCTTCCCGCCGGGCGAGAGCGCGGCGCCGTGGATGAAGTCCATCTGCCCGCCGATGCCCGAGAAGATGGCGTGCCCGATGCTGTCCGCGCAGATCTGCCCGGTGAGGTCGATTTCCAGGGCGGAGTTGATGGCGACCACCTTGGGGTTCTGGCGGATGAGCGCGGTGTCGTTGGTGCGATCGCAAGGGTGGAACTCGACCGTGGGGTTGTCCGCGACGAAGTCGTAGAGGCGACGGCTGCCGTTCACGAAGCTGGTCGTGATGCGCCCCGCGTGCACCTTCTTGCGGCGGTTGGTGATGACGCCACCCTCGACCAGGTCCACGACCCGGTCGGAGAACATCTCGGTGTGCACGCCCAGGTCGTGCTTGTCGCCGAGCCGCGCCAAGACGGCGTTCGGGATGGCGCCGATGCCCATCTGAAGCGTCGCGCCGTCCTCCACCAGCCCGGCGATGATCTCGCCGATGCGTCCCTCGACCTCGCCCTCGGCGTTGGGCTCGGCCTCGGGCAGCGGGCGGTCCACGACGCTGAACGCGGCGAGCTTGTCGAAGCGCACGGTCGCGTGCCCGTGGGTCCGCGGCATCTGCTCGTTGATCTCCGCCACGATGCACGCCGCAGAGTCGGCGGCTGCGCGCGCGGCATCGACGGAGGTGCCGAGCGTGCAGAAGCCGTGGGAGTCGGGCGCGGAGAGCTGGAGCAGCGCGACGTCGAGGGGGACTTGCCGCGAATGGAACAGATCCGGGATGTCCGACAGGAAGATGGGCATGAAGTCGGCGCGCCCCTCGGCGACCGACTCGCGGAGCCCCGGTCCGGTGAACAGCGAGACGGAGCGGTAGCGCCCCTCGTGCTCGCGCCCTGCGAAGCGGCACGGCCCACTCAGGTGCAGGTGATAGAGCCGGACGTCCTCGACGTCGGTGCGATCGGCCAGGGCGTCGAGCAGGCCGAGCGGTGTAGCGGCGGCGCCGTGCACGAACACGCGGTGCCCGCTCTGGATTCGACGTACGGCGTCCTGGGCGCTCACCGCGCGGTGGCGCCAGCTCCCGTCCTTGAAGGTCATGCGGGGAGTCGTGCCAAGGCCCGAGCCGGGTCGCAAGGGCCGCGCCCCCGCATTCCGTGCGCGCTCGGGCACGCCCGCGCCGGCCGCGGCGCCGAGCCATGACCGCCGGTCGCCACCTCCCCGGTGCTGTTCCGGATTCGCCGGACCCTGCCTATACTCCGCGCGCCAGCATGAGCGCGCCGATCCTCGACACCATCCTGCTCTTCTCCCTGCCCGCGTCCGGCAAGTCCGAGGTGCGACGTTACCTCGCGAGCCTGAGCCCCGCTCAGTGCCGCGAGGACTTCCACATGGGGCCGACCCTGCAGCTCGACGACTACCCGTACGTGCACTTCATGCACCGCATCGACGACGAGCTCGCCGCGAATGGCTGGCGCTACCTGTTCTACAAAGGACCGCAGCGGCCGTTCCAAGACGAGTGGGAGTGGGGCGCGCTCGTCGAGCTCTTGAACGAAGACTTCGACGACCTCGTCAACGGGCGCCAGACGCGCGTGCCCTCGGCGGCGCAGCACCTCTTCGACCGCATCGACCTGGCCCACCGGAAGGTGGGCCTGCCCGAGCACCTCGGCGAGGTCCCCTACCGAATTCGCAGGAAAGTCGCCGAGGCCCTCGAGGCGGAGTGCGCCGCGGAGCTCGAGCACAAGAACCGAGTGTGCTCGGAGGACCCGAAGGGCAAGACCATCGTCATCGAGGCCGCGCGAGGCGGCCCCAACGGCGCGGCCTTCCCGCTCACCCCACCGGTCGGCTACGGCAGCACGTTTCAGCAGCTCTCCGAGCAGATCCTCGCGCGCTCCAGCGTGCTCTACATCTGGGTGGACCCGGCGGAGTCACGCCGCAAGAACATCGAGCGCGGCCGCCCGGACGGGCAAGGCTCCATCCTGCACCACTCGGTGCCGGCGGAAGTGATGGTGGGCCAGTACGGCTGCGACGACATGGAGTGGCTCATCGCGGAGAGCGATCGCCCGAACACCGTCCGAGTGGAGCGCATCTTCGAGGATCGCGGCGCGGCCGGGAGCGTGACCTACCGCGACCGCGTCTTCCACCTTCCGGTCGGGCGCTTCGACAACCGCAAGGACAAGACCTCGTTCGTGCGCGGCGAGCCTGCCAGCTGGCAGAAGGCCGACGTCCAGGCGCTCCACGCCGGGCTCGAGTCGGCCCTGAACGTGATCGCCGCTACGCGCGGGCAGTGAGGCGCGCCACGCGGAAACCGGCGACCTTGCCCAGGCCCTCGCTCGAGGGGCGGCCGCAGCCGGAGCAGCCCTGGCAGTGCGCGGGGAGCCCGCTCGCCGAGGGCGGCCCGCCGTAGCGGGCGAGACCCATGGACCGGAGCGCCGCGGCCTCGTCGTTCGGCAGCTCCCGCACCTGTCCGAGCTGGCGCGCGGCCAGGAGCACCTTGGCCGTGTGCTCCATGGTCTCGAGCTTGCAGAACGCGTCGAGGAGGTCGCGGCCGACGCACACGGCGCCGTGGCGGTCCATCATCACCGCGTCGTGGTCGTGAATCGCGTCACCCACCAGAGCCGCGAGCTCACGCGTACCGGTGCGCTGGTAGTCCAAGGTCGGGATGCTGCCGATGGTGAGCACCACCTCGGGGAGCACGCACTGCGCCAGCGACACCCCGGCGACCGTGAACGCGATGCAGGTCGGCGGGTGGGCGTGGACGACCGCCTGCACGTCCGAACGCGCGGCGTAGCAGGCGAGGTGCATCGCGATCTCGCTCGTGGGCTCGCCGCGGCCGCGCAGCTTGCGCCCGGCTGTGTCGATCACGACCAGGTCCTCGTCTTCGAGCAGGCCCTTGTGGCAGCCCGCCCGAGTGCAGAGCACGTGCCCCTCGCCGATGCGCACCGACAGGTTGCCGTCGAGGCCCACCAGCAGGTGTCGCTCGTGCGTCAGCCGCGCGAAGCGCACCAGGGCGCGGCGCAGCAACGTCTCGGGCAGGCGAGGCATGGGGGCGGCGGATGCTACCCCGCCGCGGAAGGCAGGTCACTGGGGCAGCTTCGGCGTGCAGTACCCGCCCAGGCACTTGGCGGCGCTGCCCGCGCAGCAATCGCTGTCGAGCACGCACTTGTCGCCGACCTGCGAGCAGCCGGACTTCTGACCGCAGACCTTGCCCCCGGCGTCGGAGGCGGTGTTCGGGATGCAGAAGCCCTCGCAGCACTCGTCGCCGCTCTGGCACGAATCGCCCAGGGGCTTGCACGGATCGAGAGCCCAGAAGCCACGCTCGTTCTTGCTGACGGTCTGGTTCGGCAAGTAGAACGCGGGGTGGCTGGGGTCGCCGGTGACGCCCGGTGAGACCGCGAACACCCAGAGCTGCTTCCGCACCTGGTTGCCCTGATACACGTTGCCGTACTCACGGATGCTCGTGAAGACCACCCAGTAGTAGCCGCCCGCGGGCACCGGCAGCGCGAACGGCTCGTAGTTGTGGTCCTCGTCGCTCGGGACGTTGCCCTTGTTGGCGAGCACGAGCTCGACGTGCCCCTTGGCGGCGACGTCGATCAGGTTGAGGCGACCGTCGGCGGCGCCGTACGCTCCGCTGGCGTCGCGGGTCGCGAGCATCCCGCCGTGAGCCGGATCGAACTTCTGCGACTCCTGCAGCACGACGAGGTTCGGGTCGGGCAAGAAGGTCGAGTACTTCGTGACCTTGCCGGTCGCACCGTTGTCGAGCACGACCTGGCGGTTGGAGAAGGTGAGCGTTCCGGCGGGGCCCGCGGTCTCGTCGATGGCGACGTCCATCACGTCGATGGAGCGGATCGCGGAGCCCGGTGGGCTGGTCTCGCCGCTGCCCTGGGTGAAAGCGAGGCGCTTGCCATCGTGCGAGAAGGTCGGGAGGAACGCGCTGACATTGGCGCCGAGGCCGACAACGCTGGCAGCGTCGAGCTTCTTCCCTGCCACATCGACCTTCCAGGCGAGCTGGTTGGGCCCGCCCCAGAAGTTGCTCTGGCTGCGCATCACGTACTTCCCATCGGGCGTCCAGGCGCCGAACGAGAGCCCGCGCGAGTCGCCGCCGAGCCCCGCCGGCGACTGCGAGATCTGCGTCGCCGTGCCGGTGAGGTCGACCTGATACACGCCGCTCTCCGCGCTCTGGACGTTCACTTCCGCGCCCGTGGACAGCATCTTTCCGTTGGCCGAGACGGCGTGGCACACGACGCAGCCCTTCTTCACCTGCGTCGCTGCGCCCTGGTTGCCGGGGCGCGCCGCCCAGAGGCCCGTGTGCGGCGCCTCGTAGGTCATGTAGTAGACGACGCCCTTCAGCGAGCCGGCCGCCGCGGTGACTTGGATGGCGTAGGGACCGTAGGCCTGCCCGCTCGCCGCTTTGGTGACCTCCATCGCCAGCTTCCCGCCCGCTGCGGACGAGAGCGCCGCGTCCCAGACGTCCTGCGGCAGGGTGAAGCGCGGCGTCGCCGGCGCCGCGACCTTGTAGAAGCCCTCCCACGAGAACGACGTCGTGGTGAGCTTCACCTTCGCGTCCACGGGCGCGACGCTGCCCGCGCTGATCATCACGAGCGGCGCCAGGATGCCCTTGGGCATCACGGTCTGATCGTAGGGGTAGAGGAACTTGCTCGCGGTCGGGCCCGGGTCGGCGCTCGGAGCGCCGCCCAGCGCGGCCTTGTTCGCGGCATCGATCCCGGTGTCGACGTCCTCGCTGATCTTGACCTCGATGGTCAGAGCCGCGGTCGCCTTCTTGCCACCGTAGTCCGCGGTGACGGTGACCTTGCCGCCGATGATCCCGGCGTTGCTCGCGACACCCGTCGAGTCGATGCTGGCGAGATCTTCGTTCGACACGCTCCACGTCGCCGTGACCTGACTCTGCCCGACCAGCGCCTTGAAGGGTTGGCTCTGCGTCACGCCCTTGGCGGTCACGGTGATGGTCGCGGTGGCAGGCTCGACCTTGAGATCTTGGATCGCTCCGTCCAGGTTGATCCCGCCGCCGCTGCCCGCGGCGCCGCTGCCGCTGTCGTTGTTGCCGACGCCCCCTCCGCCGCCCGCGTTGCTGGCCGTGCCGCCGTCGTCGCCTCCCCCGCAGCCGACGAACGCGGCCAGCGTACATGCGACCACCAACACGAAGAGCATGCTCCAGTGCCGAACCGTTCGCGTCATGAGATGGAGGATAGCGGCCCACACGTCGCGAGGGGAGCAGCTGCCAGGTAAGCGGTTTTTTGCAGTGAGCCCGGATGCCAGTGAACTTGGCCGGTCACCCCGAGCGATGAGATGGGTCGGAGGAACGCCGTGCAGCTCGTGCCCGACGACCTGGAGTTCTGGATGGCCCAAGCCATCGCGCTGATCTGCGGGGGCGCCATCGGGCTCGAGCGGCAGCTCAAGGGGAAGCCCGCGGGGATGCGGACCTGCATGCTGATTTGCGCCGGGACCAACCTCTTCGTCAGGACGGGGGCAGAGCTCGGGGCGAGCCTGGGCTCCAGCGGCGACGCGGCGCGCGTAGTGGGTCAGGTCGTAACGGGCGTCGGGTTCCTCGGTGCCGGAGTGATCCTCACGCGGGACGGCCTGGTCAAGGGCATGACCAGCGCTGCGGTAATCTGGATCCTCGCGGCGATAGGCAGCTTGATCGGGCTCGGTCGGGGAGGCGAAGCGTTGGGGGCGACGCTCGTGACACTGGGTGTGCTGGTGGGTGTCAGCCGCCTGGAGCGCGGCTACCGAAGCCTGCGCACCGGCGTCCACGCAGACGAAGCGGTGGACGAGCCGATGAGCGGCTTACCCCCGCCGGTTCAGCTGCGCGAATGACCGCAGCGCGTGTCCGGGTCCCCGGCACACCTCGCGCTGGCACACCGGCGAGCGCCGCAAGAACCCGCTGAGCTCGCCCGGCACGCAGGTTGCAGATGGAGGCTGCATGCGCATTCCCGTGGCTGCCTCCTTGCTCGTCGGGTTCCTGGCTGTGGCTTGCGGGGGCAGCACCGACTCCGGAGGCGGTGCGGCGACCGGAGGCAGCGGCGGGACCAGCGGCAGCGGTGGAGCGGCGACAGGGGGCAGCGGCAACGTCGCCGGGACCGGCGGCATCGATTGCTCGAACGTGGGCTGCGCCCAGCCGCCGATGTGCGACGTGGGTTGCACCGCGCAGTGCGGCTGTTGCTCCTGCGGCGACGGCGGCGAGCAGCCCGCGCCCGGCGGCTACCTGCTCTGCACCGGCGGATGCTGGACCTTCGTCGCCGCCAAGCCGTGTGGTGGCATCGCGGGCACGAGCTGTGGCGCCGACGAGTGGTGCGACCTGCCGAACGGCTGTGGCGGCCCGGACGCCCAGGGCGTCTGCAAGAAGCGCCCCCAGGGATGCCCGGAGGACTGCCCCGGCGTGTGCGGCTGCGACGGCAAGCAGTACTGCAACGCCTGCGGCGCGAACGCCGCCGGCGTGGACACCTCGGATGACGCGACGGCATGCCAGGTCGGCAAGAAGTGCTCGACGGACTCCGAGTGCGGCAAGGGCCTCAAGTGCTGCTACCCCTGCGGCATTCCGGGCTGCGAGAACCAGTGCACGGTGCCGATGCCGAGCGGGCAGTGCCCGATGTACCCGTGAGCCGGGGATGAACGTGCTCCGAACGCCCTTCCCGCGCCGGGGGAAGCGGGTGAACATGCGCCGGGCTCCGCATGGCGTCCGGTCGCATCAAGGGCAACGCGTTTCGCGAGTTCCTCGTCTGGTTCGAGACCCGGTCGGGAAGCCAGGCGCTCGAGCGGGCCTGGCGCGAGCTGCCGCCCGAGCTCGGCGCCGACCTCGACTCCGCGCGTCCCGCGCTGGGCGTCCTGCCCTCGAGCTGGTACCCCATGGGCACGGTCCACGGGCTGCTCGACTCGCTCACGGGTGGTTTCACCGAAGCCGAGCGCCAGCGCTTCGCCGAGGAAGCCGCGGCGGCCACCATCAGCAGCATGATGCGTGGCCTGCAGAAGGCCGCGTTCTCGTTGCTCGTGTCGCCTCGGCGCTACCCGAAGATCATCAACACGCTCTGGCGAATGAACTACGACACGGGCAGCGTGCGCGTCGTCGAGCACTCCACCACCTGCCACGAGGGCGTCATCAGCGGCTGGACGGGGCATCATCCCCTGATCTGCCGGATCAACCACCTCTCCAAGCTCCACATGTACCCGGTCATGGGCTGCAAGGACGTGCGCGTCGAGATCACGACGTGCCTGACCCGCGGCGACGCGGATTGCCGGTCGTTCGTGCGCTGGTGCTGAGGGGCACGAATCTCCCGAGGCGACGAGTCTGATGCTTCCCCTTCGTGCACGCTGTTTCGTCCTGGTGACCCTGCTCGCCGCGTGTCAGGCGTCGAAGCCCGCACCTCCACCCGAACGGACTCCGCCCCCGGTGCCCGAGTGGCAGAAGCTGGTCGATGCTTGGGAGCACCCAGCGCCCATTCCGAGCTTCGAGCTCACCGACCAGGACGGTAGGAGGTTTCGACTGGGCGACCTCGGCGATGGCTACCTCTTGATGAGCTTCGCGTTCTCGACCTGCCAGGTCGTGAAGGCCTGCCCCACCACGATGCGGAAGATGCGCGAGGTGCAGGACCTGTGGCTCGAGCAACGCGAGCAGGGCAAGACGGGCGGCAAGACGCTGCGCATCCTGACCTGCACCATCGACCCCGAGAACGACACGCCGAAGATCCTCCGCGAGTACGGCGCGCTGAACGGCGCGGACTTCGCCATCTGGAGGCTCGCCACCGGACCCGAGGGCTTGATGCGGCAGGGTCTGCCGTCGCTGCTCGGTGTGATGGCGATGCGCGACGGGAGGGGCACGCTCGAGCACGGCGTGAAGGCCGCGCTCCTCGCGCCGGGGCTCCGACCCATCCGTGAATGGGACGACAACGAGTTCGAGGCCGAAGCGGTCCTCAGGGCCGTGCTCGAGCACGGCGCCGACGCCGGCGTAGCGGATGGCGGGTGAGGCTCAAGGTGTGACGGTGAGCGTGCCCTTCATCACCATGTAGTGGCCGGGCATCGTGCAGATGAACGGGTAGGTGCCGGGCGCGGGCGCGACGAAGGTCACCTCCACGGTCTCTCCGGGTCCGGCGAGCTTGGTCGAAGCCAGCACGTTCTCGTTCGACGGGGGCACGTAGCTCGCCGACTCGCCCGCGGCCAGGCCGAGCTCTGCGACCTTCGCCTCGCTGCCCGGCTTCACCAGCACCCAGTTGTGGCTCATGACCTTCAGCGTCGATACGTTCTGGAACACGACCTTCACGCGCTGCCCCGTCTTCACGGTGTACGTGGTCTGGTCGAAGGCCATCAGGTTGCCCTTGCTGGCGATCTTCCACTCGACGTCGAAGGCGCCGCCCGCCGCGGGCGCCGGCGACGGTGCGGCGCTCGCCGCGGGCGCCGCGCAGGCGGCGGGGGCCGGAGGGGGCGCGGCGCTCTGGGCCGGCGTGGCGCTCGCGCTCGGTGGCGGAGCAGGTGAGGGCTCCGCCGGCGCGGCCGCAGCGTGCGCGGAGTGATCGTGCGCCGCGGGCGCCGGCGCAGGAGCGCCGAGCTTGATCTTGTACACGTCCCCCCCCGAGTAGTCCGCGAAGACCAGCACGCCCTGTGCGACGGCGATGGCCGCGGGGTTTCCCACGCCCTTCGCCAGGGTCTCGGGCTTGCCGCCGGCCACCGAGACGCGCAGCACGGCGCCGCCCTTGTCCGTCGTCGTCCAGTACACGTGCTTGCCGTCCGTCGCGACGCCCGAAGGCGCGGCGATGTCCGACGCCAATGCCTTCGCCTCGCCACCTGCGAGCGACAGCTTCATCACCGCCGAGGGCTTCCCGGTGTTGACCCAGAACACCGAGTCGCCGTGCACGGCGACGTTGCACGGGAACGACTGCGCGCTCGCCATCAGCGCGGGCTTGCCGCCGTCGAGCCCTACCCGCGACAGCGTGCCCGAGCCGTAGCTCGTGTAGTACACGTTCTGGTCATCGACCGCCACGCCGCAGGGCATGTTCAGGCCGGTGGCAATGGCCTTGGGCGCATCGCCCGCCTTGGCCTTCATCACGCTTCCCGAACCAGTCTGGTTGACCCAGTACACGGCACCATTCTGCGCAGCGATGGCCGTGGGCTGGTCTTGCTTGCTCGCGACGGGGGTCGTCTTGCCGCCCTCGACCGGTGCCGACGTCACCGACCCCGACGAGCTGGTCCAGTAGAGGCTCTTGCCGTCGACCGCGATGCCGTCCGGCGAGGCTTGGGACGCCGCCACGGTCATCGGCTTGCCACCTGCGAGCGCCACCTTCATCACGCTCCCGCTCGTCGCGGAGTTGGTCCAGTAGATGTGGGTCCCGTCCAGCGCGATCCCCGAGGGGCGCGCGCGGTTCGAGGCGACCACGACCGGTGAGCAGAGCCCCTCGTTGCACTTGCCGCCGCCGCAGTCGTTGCCACACGCCCCGCAGTTCCGGGGATCCTTGGCCAGGTCGGCGCCGCAGCTCTCCGGTGCCTCTGCGGGTGCCGGAGCCGCTGCACTCCCGGGCGCGCTGGTGTGCCCTGCGTGCGCCGCGTGGTCGTGCTCGGGTGCGGCGCTGGCGGTGGCCGGTGCGGCAGCGTGCTCGGTGGGCTTCTTGGTCTGGATGTGGTTCAGCCACAGCGCAATGCCGATCAGGGCGGCTACAGCGGCGCCCATGCAGATGAACAGCAGATCGCTTCGGTCGTGCACGGGCGGCAGCGCGTTGCGCTCCGTTGCGTCGTCCGAGGGCGGCGGCTCCGGCTGGGTGTCCTCCCGGAGGTAGAGCAGCGTTTGTGCGTCGTCTTCGGCGGACGGGGCGCTTGCGTTCGAGCGGTTCAGGGGCGAAGGCTCCACGTGTTTGGGCTGGAATGTCATGGGTGGACGCTTCGGTGGGGGCGGCGGCAGCCGCGGTGGTGGCAAGATCGCACGCGGCAGTGCGCCCGCGACCCGGGTCTGGTCGTCGTTGGTGACGAGGGGTTCCGTCGCCGGCTGATCGACGACGGCGGCCAGCTCGCGCGGAGACGCAGCGGCCACTCCCGCAGCGAGCAACTCGTGTCGGAACGCGCGGGCGTCCGCATGGCGGTCGGCTGGGTTGCGCGAGAGCGCGCGCCCCAGCAGGTGCACGAAGCGCGGGGGCACGCTCGCAGGCAGGGCGTCGAGAAGGTCCTCGGCGCCGTCGCGCAGCACGAGCTCCACCGTCTCGCCCTCGGTCTCGCCCGAGAACGGCTGTCGCCCCGTGAGGGCGAAGGCCAACGTGACGGCGCAGCCGTACACGTCTGCCGTTGGGCCGTGCTTGCCTTCGAGGCCCAGCTGCTCGGGCGCCTTGTAGGAGACCCTGTCGTTCTTGCGCCCCGCGGGGATCAGCGGCGCGAGACCCGAGAACAGGAGCAGCGCGGAGCCCTCCGGTGTCACCAGGACGTTCGACGGCGAGACGTCCCCGTGCACCAGCGGTGGCGCTTGGTGGTGAAGCGCCGTCAGCGCCTCTGTGACGTCCGCGAAAACCCGCACCAGGACCTCCAGGGGCAGGAGCGCGCCGTGGGCTGCGCGCTCGCGGATCAGGGTCGAAAGGCGCTTTCCCTGGTGATGCTGCGTCACCCAGTGGAGCGCGCCTGCGGCCTGGAACGAGTACGTCGGGCGCAGGAAGTGGTCGTTCTCCACCTGCGACGCGCGGCGGCTCTGCTCCATGAGCTCTTTGCGAAACGCCTCGCTCCGAGTGAGATCGGGGCTCACGACGGTGAGCTCCACCCAGGGCCGGCTCGGATCGGCGCCGCTGCGGCGCGCGAGCCAGGTCTGGGCCAGCGCGTCCTCGAACAAGAGCTCGGTCGTCTCGTAGATGCCGATCCGTCGCTCACGTCGAG
>Ga0233425_10008325_pt1 | contig 13865 bp, 11 predicted proteins | sample Watercolumn_Towu_2_FD_181712 | JGI IMG/M metagenome (GOLD analysis project Ga0233425, IMG submission 181712) | Freshwater microbial communities from Lake Towuti, South Sulawesi, Indonesia - Watercolumn_Towuti2014_140_MG | ecosystem: Environmental > Aquatic > Freshwater > Lake | place...
CATCATCTTCTTCTGGGTCGCCCGCATGATGATGATGGGCATCCACTTCATGGGCGAGGTGCCGTTCCGGCAGGTCTACATCCACGCGCTCGTGCGCGACGAGCGCGGGCAGAAGATGTCGAAGTCGAAGGGCAACATCATCGACCCGCTGGAGCTGATCGAGAAGTACGGCTGCGACGCGCTGCGCTTCACCTTCGCGGCGCTGGCCACGCCCGGGCGCGACATCAAGCTCGCGGCCTCGCGCGTCGAGGGCTACCGCAACTTCGCCACCAAGCTGTGGAACGCCGCGCGCTTCGCCGAGATGAACCAGTGCGCGCCCGTGGCGGGCTTCGACCCGGCCGAGAACCGGCACGTGGTCAACCGCTGGATCGTGGGCGAGACCGTCGGGCTTTCGCGCCGCGTGGGGCAGGCGATCGAGGCCTACCGCTTCGACGCGGCGGCGGCCGAGCTCTACCAGTTCGTCTGGGGCACGTTCTGCGACTGGTACGTGGAGTTCGCCAAGCCGCTGCTGGCGGGCGAGGGCGCGGTCGAGACCCGCGCGACCACCGCCTGGGTGATCCGGCGCATCCTGCGCATGCTGCATCCCGTGATGCCGTTCGTGACCGAGGAGCTGGCCGAGCAGTTCAAGCTGCCGGGCGAGGGCATGCTGATCCGCGAGGCCTGGCCCGACGACCCGGACGCGCTGGCGGACGGCGCGGCGGCGGCGGAGATGAACTGGGTCGTCAAGCTGATCGCGGCGGTGCGCTCGGTCCGCGCGCAATACAACGTCGAGCCCGGCAAAATGCTGGCCGCGTCGCTCAGCCACGCGTCGCCCGACGCCAAGGCCCGCGCGGCGGCGCATCGCGACCTGATCCTGCGGCTTGGCCGGCTCGACCGCCTGGACACCGCCGGCGGCCCGGCCGGCAAGGGCGCGATCGAAACCGTGATCGACGACGCTACGCTCGCGTTGTTCGTCGCCGCCGCGATCGACAAGCAGGCGGAGCTCAAGCGCCTGGGCAGGGAACTGGAGCGGCTCGCCGGCGACGCCGGCAAGATGAAGGCAAAGCTCGGCAACGACGGGTTCCTGTCCAAGGCTCCGCCCGAGGTCGTGGAGGAGCTGCGCGAGCGCCTGGCCGAGACCGAGACGTCGCACGCGCGCCTCACGGAAGCGCGCGACCGCCTGGCGGCGCTCTAGCGCGTTCACATCGCCGCTATTGCCGCATCGCAAATCGCCGGATCGGGCGTATAGTCTCCGGCGACACGTTCGGGGGACGCGCCCATGAAACGCCGTCAGTTCATCGCGGGGGCGGGGCTCGCGGCCGCCGCGGCGCCGCTTTCCGCGCCCGCCCTGGCCCAGGCCCGGTTCGAATGGAAGATGGTCACGGCCTGGCCGCGCAACGCGCCGGGCGTGGGCATCAACGCGCAGCGCCTCGCCGACCGCATCACGCAGCTCAGCGAAGGCCGGCTGACCGTGAAGCTCCATCCCGCGGGCGAGCTTGCGCCCGCGTTCGGCGGGTTCGACGCCGTGGCCTCGGGCAAGGCCGAGCTGTCGCACGGGGCGTCCTATTTCTGGCAGCACAAGTCGAAGGCGCTGCATTTCTTCACCGGCGTGCCGTTCGGGCTCACCGCGCACGAGATGATGGGCTGGATCCAGTTCGGCGGCGCGCAGGCGCTGTGGGACGAGGCTTACGCGCCGTTCGGGCTCAAGCCGTTTTTCGCGGGCTCGAGTGGGGTGCAGGCCGGCGGCTGGTTCCGCAAGGAGATCAGGACGCTGGCCGACCTCAAGGGCGTCAGGTTCCGCATCGCCGGCCTCGGCGGCGACGTGTTCAGGAAGCTGGGCGTCGACGTCGTGAATACGCCGCCGGGCGAGATCATGAAGGCGATGGAATCCGGCGCGGTGGACGCGGCGGAGTGGGTGGGCCCATACAACGATTTCGCCATGGGCCTCTACAAGGTGGCGAAGTTCTACTACCAGCCCGCGTTCCACGAGCTGGGCCCTGGCCTCGAGCTGCTGGTCAACGCCGAGAAGTTCAAGGCGCTGGGCCAGGGCTTGCAGAAGGTGGTGGAAAGCGCATGCCTCGCCTCCGCCGCCGAGACGCTCGCCGACTTCACCCGCCACAACATCGAGGCGCTCGATCCGCTGGTGAAGCAGCACGGCGTTCAGCTCCGCCTGTGGCCCAAGGACGTGGTCGCGGCCGCCGGCAAAGCGTGGAAGCAGGTCCAGCAGGAAGTGGTGCAGGCCGACGCGCTGGCGGCCAAGGTCAACCAGTCCTATTCCGCGTACCTCGCCAAGGCGCGGGCGTGGTCGCTCTGGTCCGACCTCGCGGCGCTCAACCTGCGCGAACAGGCGCTGGGCAAGGGCTGACCGGCCGCCCGGCCCGCACAACCGCGTACCCTCCCGCCGCGGCCTATGGTGTAATCCGTCCCGAGCGGCGGCGGGAGGGGGAAGGCGGTGGCGCTCAGGAAGGTCATCTCGGCGGATGACGCGGTGGCGTTGATCCGCGACGGCGATACGGTCGCGTCATCCGGTTATGGTGGCAACGGCAACCCCGAGGCGCTGTTCGCGGCGATCGAGCGGCGGTTCCTGGCGGGCGACGGACCGAAGGGGATCACGCTGGTCTGGGCGGGAGGCCAGGGCGACGGCAAGGAACGCGGCCTCAACCGCCTCGGCCACGAAGGGTTGCTGAAACGGACCGTCGGCGGCCATTACGGTCTGATCCCGCGCATCGAGGCCCTTGCGGCCGCCAACAAGATCGCGGCGTACAATTTTCCCGAGGGCGTCATTACGCACCTCTACCGCGACATCGCCGCCGGCAAGCCCGGAACGGCGACGCGCGTGGGCATCGGCACGTTCGTCGATCCGCGCCTCGAAGGCGGCAAGGTCAACGCCGCCGCCGCCGAGGACCTGGTGCAGGTGATCGATATCGGAGGCGAGGAGTATCTGTTGTTTCGGCGGCTGCCCATCCACGTGGCGCTGATCCGGGGGACGACCGCCGACCCGGAAGGCAACGTGACGATGGAGCGCGAGGCGCTGCGCCTCGAAACCCTCGCCCTGGCCCTGGCCGCGCGCAACTCGGGCGGGGTGGTGCTGTGCCAGGTGGAGAGGATCGCCCAGGCCGGCTCGCTCGACGCGCGGCGCGTGCGGGTGCCGGGCATCCTGGTCGATGCCGTGGTCGAGGCGGCGCCGGACGAGCACATGCAGAACTACGGGACGCGGTACAGTCCCGCGCTTTCCGGCGAAATCAGAATCCCGGCCGAGCGGCTGAAGCCGCTGCCCCTCGACGCCACGAAAGTCGTCGCCCGGCGGGCCGCGTTGGAGCTGCTGCCGAACAGCGTCGTCAATCTCGGCATCGGCCTGCCCGACGCCGTCGGCGCCGTGGCCGCCGAGGAGCGCATCGAGGATCTCATCACCCTGACGGTCGATCCCGGGATCATCGGCGGCGTGCCGCTCGGCGGCCTCGACTTCGGCGCGGCGGTGAACTTTTCCGCCGCCATCGACCACCCCTATCAGTTCGATTTCATCGACGGCGGCGGGTTGGACGTGGCCTGCCTCGGCTACGCGGAGTGCGACGGATCGGGCAACGTGAACGCCAGCCGCTTCGCCGGCCGGGTGCCGGGCTGCGGCGGATTCGTCAACATCAGCCAGAACAGCCGCAAGGTCATCTTCGTCGGCACGTTCACGTCCGGCGGACTCGAAGCGGTCGTGGCCGGCGGCAGGATCGAGATCAGGAAAGAGGGCAGGCATCGCAAGTTCGCGGAAAGCGTGGGCCAGATCACGTTCAGCGGCGCCGAGGCCGCCAAGCGCGACCAGGAGGTCCTCTACGTCACCGAGCGCTGCGTGTTCCGGCTGCGGCCCCACGGCTTGGAGCTGACGGAGACGGCGCCGGGGATCGACGTGAAACGGCAGATTCTCGACCTGTTGCCGTTCGCGCCGATCGTCGCGGCGCCGCGCGCGATGGAGCCGGCGATCTTCTCGCCGCCGCCGCTGCGCTTGCGCGACCGGCTGCTCGACTTGAGGATCGAAGACCGCCTCAGCTACGATCCGGCGTCGAACACCGTGTTCATGAACTATTCCGGCATGCGTGTGCGCACGCAGGCCGACCTCGACCGGATCAAGACCGCGGTCGACGGGTTGCTTGGGCCATTGGGCAAGCGGGTCTATTCGATCGTGAATTACGATCGGTTCGAAGCGGATCCCGACGTGATGGACGCCTATCTCGATCTCGTGCGATACGTCGAGGAGAAATACTACATCGCCGTCTCGCGGTACACGAACAGCGGCTTCATGCGCTTGAAGCTCGGCGGCGAGCTCGAAAGGCGCAAGGTTTCCTCGCATGTCTTCGAGAGCCGCACCGAGGCGCGGAAGCACCTGAAAAGCTCGGGCCGGCACGAGTAGCTCCAGCCGTGGGGTTGGGCCTTTCCCGGCCGACCCCCGCGCCCCGCGCACGCGGGGCATCGGCGATCCGTGGGCGGCGCGGCGCGTCCGTTTGCGCTAGGGTGCCCGCATGCAACGGCCCGTCTCCGGCACCGTTCCGCAGCTCGCGCCCTGGCGGCGCGTCGAGCGCATCGTGATCCTGGGCGCCATGATCGCGATGGCGCCGATGGGCGTGGACATGTACCTGCCGGCGCTGCCGACGCTCGAACGCGCGTTCGCCGCCGGCGCGGGCCAGGTGCAGTTCACGCTCTCGACCTTCTTCCTCGGCTTCGCGCTGGGTCAGGCGGCGTACGGGCCGGTCTCCGACCGCTTCGGCCGCCGGCCGCCGCTGTTCGCGGGCCTGGCGCTGTTCGCGGCCGCGTCGGTGGGCTGCGCCTACGCGCCGACGGTCGAGGCGCTGGCGGCGTTGCGGTTTCTCCAGGCGCTCGGCGCCTGCGCGGGCATGGTGATCGCGCGCGCGATGGTGCGCGACCTGTTCGCGCTGCGCGACGCGGCGCGCGCGTACTCGGCCCTGATGCTGGTGGTGGGCCTTGCGCCGATCCTGGCGCCGCTCCTCGGCGGATACCTGCAGCTCTGGTTCGGCTGGCGGTCGATCTTCCTGCTGCTGGCGGGGTTCGGCGTGCTGGTCGCGGGCATGGCGTGGTTCAGGCTGGGCGAAACCCATCCGCCGGAGCCCGCGGCGTCGCTCAGTCCGGCTGCGGTGCTGGGCGTCTATCTCGGCCTGGCCAAGAGCCGCCCGTTCATGGGCTATGCGCTGTCGGGCGGCGTCACGATCGCCGGCATGTTCGCCTATATCGCGGGTTCGCCGTTCGTGTTCATCGAGCTTCACGGCGTGCCGGCGCAGCAATTCGGCTGGCTGTTCGGCGCCAACGCGCTGGGCTTCGTGCTGGCGGCGCAGGTGAACGGGCGGATGATGCGCGGCGCCGACCCGCGCCGCGTCCTGCGCCGCGCGCTCGCGGTGCAGGCCGCTTCGGGCCTCGCGCTGCTCGCCGCGGCGCTCACCGGCGCGGGCGGGCTCGCGGGCGTGTGGCTGCCGCTGCTGATCTACATCTCGGGCCTGGGCTTCGTGATGCCGAACGCCACGGCCCTAGCGATGGCGCCGCACGGCGAGAACGCCGGCGCGGCCTCGGCGCTGCTGGGCGTGATGCAGTTCGGCTTGGCCGCGCTCGCGGCGACGGTGCTGGGCGCGATCCAGGCGCACAGCGCCGCGCCGATGGCGGCCGTGGTGGCGGGCGCGGGGCTGCTGGGGTTCGCGGTCAACCGGATCGTCGTCGGCAGAAAGGCTTAGCGGGCCGCGCCGGTCACTGCCTTAAGGTCAGCACCCCGTCGCGCACCTCGTAGCCGGAGAGGCGCCCGAGGAACGTCATGCCGAGCAGCGAGCCCGCCATCTCGGCCCTGTTGACCGAGGCGCGCACGTCCTCGACCTCGATCGGCCCGACGGTGACGCGGTTGAGGCGGATCGGCGCGCCCTCGCCGATGCCGTTGGCGGTGCGATAGCGCTGCGTGTAGCTGAGCGCGTTGGGATTGAGTCCGATGCGGCGCGCGTCCGCGGGCGTCAGCACGACTTCGCTGGCGCCGGTATCGACGAGAAAACGGATCGGCGTGCCGTTGACGCGCGCCTCGACCACGAAGTGCCCGCCCTCGCGCGCGCGGAAGCTGACGCGATGCCCGGTCTCGACCGGCTGGGGCGCGGCGCCGGGCGCGCGCGGGGCCTGGACCGTCGCGGTCGTGCCGCGATGCGGCAGGAGCTCGGCCATCACCCGGTCCTTGAGCCAGCCGAACTCGGCGCGGAAGGAATAGAGCGTCAGGAGGCCGAGGCCGATGAACGCCCACATCGCGAGGTTGCGCAGCAGCGCGCCCATGCCGGTGCTGCTGGAATGCGCGGCGAACGCGCCGCCCACCAGCGCGAGCCACAGCACGCCCACGACCAGCCTGAGGCGCGTGTTCTCGTCGTCCAGGGCCTCGGGAAATTCGACCGACAGGTAGGCGATCAACGTGCCGACCAGGACCGCGCCCAGCAGCAGCCAGGGCCAGGCCGGGCGGGTGCCGCCGCCGCTCAAGCCCGGATCATCCCGTGAACGCCTGGATGCCGGTCTGGGCGCGGCCGAGGATCAGGGCGTGCACGTCGTGCGTGCCCTCGTAGGTGTTCACGGCCTCCAGGTTCATGACGTGGCGGATGACGTGGAACTCGTCGGCCACGCCGTTGCCGCCGTGCATGTCGCGCGCCATCCGCGCGACGTCGAGCGCCTTGCCGCAGTTGTTGCGCTTGATGAGCGAGATCGCCTCGGGCGCGGCCTTGCCCTCGTCGAACAGGCGGCCGACGCGCAGCGCCGCCTGAAGCCCCAGCGCGATCTCGGTCTGCATGTCGGCGAGCTTCTTCTGGATCAGCTGGGTGGCGGCCAGCGGCCGGCCGAACTGCTTGCGGTTCAGCGTGTAGTCGCGCGCCCGCATCCAGCAGAACTCGGCCGCGCCCATCGCGCCCCAGGCGATGCCGAAGCGCGCCCGGTTCAGGCACCCGAACGGCCCCTTCAGGCCCTTCACGTTCGGCAGCAGGTTGGCCTCGGGCACCGCCACGTCGTCCATCACGATCTCGCCCGTGATCGAAGCGCGCAGCGCGAACTTGCCCTCGATCTTGGGCGTCGAAAGCCCCTTCATGCCGCGCTCCAGGAGGAAGCCGCGGATGTCGCCGGCGTCGTCCTTCGCCCACACCACCATCACGTCGGCGATCGGGGCGTTGGTGATCCAGGTTTTGTTGCCCTTGAGCACGTAGCCGCCCGGCACTTTGCGCGCGCGGGCCTTCATGCCGCCGGGGTCCGAGCCGTGGTCGGGCTCGGTGAGCCCGAAGCAGCCCGCGATCTCGCCCGTGGCGAGACGGGGCAGGTATTTCTTGCGCTGCTCCTCGGTGCCGTAGGCGTGGATCGGGTGCATGACGAGCGAACTTTGCACCGACATGGTGGAGCGGTAGGCCGAATCCACGCGCTCGACCTCGCGCGCGATCAGCCCGTAACTCACGTAGTTCACGCCGGCGCAGCCGTAGCCCTCGATGGTGGGCCCGAGGAACCCCAGCGCGCCCATCTCGGTCAGGACCGCGCGCTCGAACTTCTCGTGCCGGTTGGCTTCGAGGATCCGCGGCATCAGCTTGTCCTGGCAATAGTCGTGCGCGGCGTCGCGGATTTGGCGCTCGTCCTCGGTGAGCTGCTGGTCCAGCAGGAGCGGATCGTCCCACTTGAACTCGCCCGTGCCGGGCTTCTTGCCCGGGGCTTGGGCGGCGGCGGAACGGGGCGTGCCGGAAACGGTCATGGTGCGCTCGCGCGGTTCGCGGGGACTTGCGCGCGGATTATAGGACCCGGGGCACCGCGCGCAACGCAAGGCGGCGAGCGGATCGGCGGATAGGCAACCGCATGGAAGTCAAGCACAATTTCGCCGTTTCGGGCGCCACCGGGCGGCTTGCAGGCGGCGTGGCGTCACGATAGGGTCATCGGCCAAGGGGCTGACGGGGGCACTGGCCGCGGAACCGCGCGGCGCAGTCGGGGCAATGGCGTATTTTCTTCAGCAGCTGATCAACGGCGTGACGCTGGGGTCGATGTTCGGCCTTATCGCCATCGGCTACACGATGGTCTACGGCATCATCGGCATGGTGAACTTCGCCCACGGCGACATCTTCATGATCGGCGGGTTCGTCGCCATCATCGCCTTCATGGCGCTGGGGATCCTCGGCGTGACCTGGGTGCCGATGGCGCTGCTGTGCATCCTGATCATCGCCATGGCGTTCACCGCGCTGCACGGCTGGGCGGTCGAGCGCGTGGCCTACCGGCCCTTGCGCGGGTCGAACCGCCTGGCGCCGCTGATCTCGGCGATCGGCATGTCGATCTTTCTGCAGAATTACGTGCAGCTGCTGCAGGGCGCGCGCAACAAGGCGCTGCCGCCGGTGATCAGCGGCGGCGTGCAGATCATGGAGACCGACGGCTTCACCGTGCAGTTCGGCTACATGCAGATGGTGATCGTGGGAATCACGATCGCCCTCATGGCCGCGTTCACGCTGCTGATCGCGCGCACCTCGCTCGGCCGCCAGCAGCGCGCCTGCGAGCAGGACATGAAGATGGCCTGGCTTTTGGGCGTTGACGTCGACCGCACCATCGCCATGACCTTCGTCATGGGCGCGGCGTTGGCCGCGGTCGCGGGCCTGGTGTGGCTGATGTATTACGGCGTGATCGACTTTTTCGTCGGCTTCCTGGCGGGCATCAAGGCGTTCACGGCGGCGGTGCTGGGCGGCATCGGCTCGCTGCCCGGCGCGATGCTGGGCGGCATCCTGATCGGGCTGATCGACACGTTCTGGGCCGGCTATTTCAGCAACGAATACCGCGACGTGGCCACGTTCGCGGTGTTGGTGCTGGTGCTGATCTTCCGGCCCAACGGCCTGCTCGGCAAGCCCGAGATCGAGAAGGTATGACGCGATGACGGCGCCCGCGGCGGCCGCGCCCGCCCTGATCCAGGTCGCGCCCCGCGCGTCGCTGGCTTACATGGTCAAGGACGCGCTGGCGACCGGCGCCATCGCGCTCGCGCTGGCGATTCCGCTGGTCGGGTTCAGAACGGTGGACCGCGGCGCGACGACCATCCTCGAGACCCGCTTCACCCAGATGTTCGTGGGCGTCGCGGTGATCGCCATAGGCCGCTTCGTCTTCTCGCTGATCGACGCGGGGCGCGCGCGGGCGGTGCTGGTCGCGGCCCTGGCCCTGTCGATCGCCTGGCCGGTCGCGGCGGCGCTCGGCGCGGGGCAGGAGGGGTGGCGGCCCCTGGCCTGGATGACGTGGCTGCTTGCGGGTTCGGTTGTCCTGCGCGCCGCCTATGTGGCCTACGGCGACCGCGCGGCTTTGCGCGGCGATGTCGCGCCGGGCGAGCGTCTGGGCGCCACGGTGCAGCGGTTGTCCATGTATTTCGGGCCGTTGCTGTTCCTGTTCGCGATCGCCATGCCGCTCTTGCCGATGGCCGACCAGCGCTGGGTGGACCTCGGCATCCTGGTGCTGACCTACATTATGCTGGGTTGGGGCCTGAACGTGGTGGTGGGCCTGGCGGGCCTTTTGGACCTCGGTTACGTGGCGTTCTACGCCGTCGGCGCCTACAGCTACGCCATCATCGCCAAGACCTTCGGCCTCAACTTCTGGGAGGCGCTGCCGATCGCCGGGGCGCTCGCGGCGTCGTTCGGGGTCCTGCTCGGTTTTCCGGTGCTCAGGCTGCGCGGCGACTATCTCGCGATCGTGACGCTCGGCTTCGGCGAGATCGTGCGCGTGGTGCTGTTGAACTGGGACGAGTTGTCGAACGGCCCCAAGGGAATCGGCGGGATACCGCGCCCCAGCTTCTTCGGCATGCCGTTCACGCCGGCGCCGCCCGAGGGAACCATGTCGTTCCACCAGTGGTTCAGCAGCACGTTCTGGGAGATCGGCTTCTCGCCGATCCAGCGCGCGACCTACCTCTACTACATCATCCTGATCCTGGCGCTGGCGACCAACCTGTTCACGCTGCGCATCCGCAAGCTGCCGATCAGCCGCGCCTGGGAGGCGCTGCGCGAGGACGAGATCGCCTGCCGCGCGCTCGGCATCAACCCGACCAACACGAAGCTGACGGCGTTCGCGATCGGCGCCATGTTCGGCGGCTTCGCCGGGTCGTTCTTCGCCACGCGCCAGGGCTTCATCAGCCCCGAGAGCTTCAACTTCATCGAATCGGCGATCATCCTGGCGATCGTGGTGCTGGGCGGCATGGGAAGCCAGATCGGCGTGGTGATCGCGTCGATCGTGCTGATCGGCGGGCCGGAATGGTTCCGCGACCTCGAGAGCTACCGCATGCTCGCCTTCGGCGGGCTGATGGTGATGATCATGATCTGGCGGCCGCAGGGGCTGCTGGCGTTCCGCGAGCCGACCATCCGGCTCAAGCCCTTGCCGCCGAAATCGCCGTGACCGCCAGCGCCGCGCGCCCGCTGCTCACGGTCGAGCATTTGAGCATGCGCTTCGGCGGCCTGGTGGCCATCGACGACGTGTCGTTCACGGCGTTGGACCGGCAGATCACCGGCATTATCGGGCCCAACGGCGCGGGCAAGACCACGGTGTTCAACTGCCTGACCGGCTTCTACAAGCCGACGGTCGGGCGGCTGGCGCTCGCCCATCCCGGCGGCGCGGAATACCTGCTCGAGCGCATGGACGGGTTCCGCATCGCGCAGCGCGCGCGCATCGCCCGCACGTTCCAGAACATCCGCCTGTTCCCGCGCATGTCGGTGCTGGAAAACCTGATCGTCGCCCAGCACAACAAGCTGATGCGCGCCTCCGGCTACACGGTGTTCGGCCTGTTGGGCCTCGGCATCTACCGCCACGCCGAGGCCGCGGCGGTCGAGCGCGCGCGCTATTGGCTCGGCCGCGTCGGGCTGGTCGACCGCGCCAACGACGAGGCCGGCAACCTGCCCTATGGCGCGCAGCGTCGCCTCGAGATCGCGCGCGCGATGTGCACCGAGCCGGTGCTGCTGTGCCTGGATGAGCCGGCCGCGGGCCTCAACCCGCGCGAATCGAACGAGCTGAACGAGCTGCTGCTGTTCATCCGCGACGAGCACAAGATCGGCGTGCTGCTGATCGAGCACGACATGAGCGTCGTGATGAAGATCTCCGACCACATCGTGGTGCTGGATTACGGCCGCAAGATCGCCGACGGCTCGCCCAAGACCGTGCGCGACGACCCGGCGGTGATTCGCGCCTACCTGGGCGAGGAAGAGGACGAGTCGCTGCCGCCCGAAGTGGCGCGCGACCTTAGGACCACGGCATGAGCTCGATTTTGACGGTCCAGGGCCTGCACACCTTCTATGGCCGGATCGAGGCGCTGCGCGGCGTCGACGTCGACGTGAAGGAGGGCGAGATCGTGGCGCTGATCGGCGCCAACGGCGCGGGCAAGTCGACGCTCTTGATGACGATCTGCGGCACGCCCAGGGCCGCCGCGGGCCGCGTGGTGTTCGACGGGCACGACATCACGCACGCGCCGACGCACGCCATCATGCGCGGAGGCATCGCCCAGGCGCCCGAGGGCAGGCGCATCTTTCCGCGCATGACGGTGCTGGAGAACCTGCAGATGGGCGCGCTGGCCGGCAAGCCCGAGCACTTCACCGAGGACCTGGAGCGCGTGTTCGGCCTGTTTCCGATCCTCAAGCAGCGCCAGGACCAGCGCGGCGGCACGCTGTCGGGCGGCGAGCAGCAGATGCTGGCGATTGCCCGCGCGCTGATGAGCCGCCCCAGGCTCTTGCTGCTGGACGAGCCCTCGCTCGGCCTCGCGCCGATGATCGTCAAGCAGATCTTCCAGATCATCCGCGACATCAACGCGGCGATGCGCACGACCATCTTTCTGGTCGAGCAGAACGCGTTCCACGCCCTGCGGCTGGCGCACCGCGGCTACGTCATGGTCAACGGCAAGATCGCGATGTCGGGGACGGGGCGCGAGCTGCTCGCCAACCGCGAGGTGCGTGCGGCCTATCTCGAGGGTGGGCATTGAGGCGGTGATGACGGGCCAAGACATCGCGACCATGCTGGTGTTCTGCGGTTTCGGGTTCGTCACCGGGCAGGCGCTGGCGCAATCGTGGCGGCCCCTGTGGCAGGTCGCCCTCTACGGCGTCTTGCTGTCGCTGGGCGCGCGGCTGTCGATGCTGGTGCTGTTCTCGCGCCACCTGCGCGGCCCGGCGGAAGAGCTGCTGGAGCTTGCCATTCTCGCGATCGTGATCGCGGGCTGCACGGCGGTGGCGTTCCACCTGACGCGGGCCCGCACGATGGTGACCCAATACCCGTGGCTGTACGAACGGCACGGCTTGTTCGGTTGGCGCGAAAAGGCGCATGGCGGCGATGCTGGAAAACCGGGCTGAACCGCGGAAAAACCATCCACCGGCCACCGCCGGGGCGCCTCTTGCCACGGCGGGCGGAAGCCGCCTAGATTCTGCCATCATTGAAGCGTTACCGCTTCAAATGAACGGCAGTCGTTCCTCCGCGAACGCCGTTTTCGGGGGATTTTCTGCAACCTAACAGGGAGATCGGGGAATGCGTAAACTTTCAACCTTCGTTGTCGCCGCCGCGGCGGCGGCGGGCTTCGGCCTGGCCCAGGCCAACGCCCAGGACATTGTGGTCGCCACCGCCGGCCCGATGACCGGCGGCGACGCCGTCTTCGGCGAGCAGATGAAAAAGGGCGCCGAGATGGCGGTCAAGCACATCAACGCCGCCGGCGGCGTGCTGGGCAAGAAGCTGAAGCTCGAGCTCGGCGACGACGCCTGCGAGCCGAAGCAGGCGGTGCCGGTCGCCACCTCGTTCGTGCAGAAGAAGGTCGTGTTCGTCGCCGGCCACTATTGCTCGGGCGTGTCGATCCCGGCCTCGGCGGTGTACGTCGAGAACAACATCATGCAGATCACGCCGGCCTCGACCAACCCGCGCCTGACCGACGAAGCGAAGGCCAAGGGCTGGAAGACGGTCGCGCGCACTTGTGGGCGCGACGACATCCAGGGCGTGGTCGCCGGCAAGTTCCTGGCCAGCAAGTACAAGGGCAAGAAGGTGGCGGTCCTGCACGACAAGAGCCCGTACGGCCAGGGCATCGCGGACGAAACCAAGAAGAATTACAACGCCGCGGGCGAGAAGGAAGCGCTCTACGATTCGTTCCAGAAGGGCGACAAGGACTTCACCGCCCTCATCAGCAAGATGAAGGCGATGAACATCGACGTCGTGTACGTGGGCAGCTACCACAACGAAGTCGGCCTGATGGTCAAGCAGGCGCGCGAGCAGGGTTTCGGCGCCCAGTTCGTCAGCGAGGACGCGCTGGTGACCGACGAGTTCTGGAAGATCGCCGGCCCCGCGGGCGAGGGCCTGCTGATGACCTTCGCGCCGGATCCGATCGCCGAGCCGGCGGCCAAGAAGGTGGTCGAGGAGTTCGAGAAGGAGAAGTACAAGCCCGAGGGCTACACCCTTTACACCTACGCCGCGTTCCAGGTGTGGGCGGAGGCGGTGAAGAGGGCTGGTACGACCGACCCGCAGAAGGTGGCCGCGCAGATCCATGGCAAGACCTTCGACACGGTGCTCGGCAAGCTGATCTACGACGACAAGGGCGACGTCTCGAACTCCAACTACGTCTGGTACGTGTGGGGCAAGGACGGCAAGTACAAGCAGCTATAGTCCGGTCCTAATTCCCCGGCGACGGGGTAATGAGCGGCCCGGCGGGCAACCGCCGGGCCGTTTCGTTTTCGCGGCCTGGGCGATGACGTTGGCGCCGCTTCGGCTCGCGGCGGCGTTCATGGAGTTCGGCGCCGCTCCGGCTCGCGGCGCCTAGAGCGTTTCAAAGATTGATTGAATCGGGAGGGATTCCCAAGGGGCCGGGTTTGTGATTCAAGATGCTGGCTGGAGGGGAGGCCAGCAAGGAATGACGCGACCTCTTTCCAACGATCTTCGTG
>Ga0233425_10008326_pt1 | contig 13862 bp, 8 predicted proteins | sample Watercolumn_Towu_2_FD_181712 | JGI IMG/M metagenome (GOLD analysis project Ga0233425, IMG submission 181712) | Freshwater microbial communities from Lake Towuti, South Sulawesi, Indonesia - Watercolumn_Towuti2014_140_MG | ecosystem: Environmental > Aquatic > Freshwater > Lake | place: Indonesia...
CAGTAGTACCAACTGGAACCATTGTTGGAAATTTGAAAAGTGACCGAGCCGCCACCGGTGCTGGTGGCATTGAAGGCGGTGATTTTATCATAGGCAACACCGGGGCCGACAAGAGAAGGGCTCGAAGTAGCATATTGAGTGGAGGTAGCACCAGCTGATGCGGAGAGTTCTTGAAATGGAACAGTAGTGGAAGAAAATAACAACGGTGTTGATGAAGATAATAAAGAATTTAATGTCCCGTTATATTTTAATAAATTAAAAGTGCTAGTTGTGGCTTGATCTCCGCCCAAATAATACATATATACCGACCCATTTACCTCTATCGGTGCTGATGGATCGGAAACTGAGATGTATTCCCAAGCCTCCTCCGGAGACAATTCTGCAACATTATATCTTGTCCAATTTATGGCATCACTGGAATAAGCACGGGCCATACGATATTTACCATCACCCAGGGTGTATAAAAACCAAGTATAAAATTTACCATTTTGATAAATCAAATTGGGTGCCGCCGCATAATTAGCCGCCGCACCAGCCAAACCATTAGTAATTACTGGATTGCTGGCATACTTAGTCCAATTTATACCATCGGTAGATGTGGCTAAACCAAGCCTGTTGGTAGTGGACCCTCTTCCCTCATACAACATATACCAGACACCACCTACCTTTACTACCGCACTATTATATAGACTATTACTTTCCCAATCGGAGCCGGTAGATGTGGCTAAAATCGGATTACCACTATATCGATTCCAAGTGATACCATCGGTAGACGTGGCCAAACCGATTTTACCAGTACCGCTTTGATTTACCTCAAAACCATTATAATACAGATAATAAATATCTCCATCTTTGATCACTTCCGGTCGACTGGCTGATGATTTATCAAAAGTCCCATTTACTCCACTGGGACTAAAAACAACACCACCGCTACTCCAAGTGATTCCGTCTGAAGAGGTGGAGTAACCAACAGAAAAGGGTGCAACAGTAGTTGAGTACCACATCTTAAACATACCATTTTCATACATCACAGTTGGCTCGGAAAAACTAGCGGCACTGCTTAGTGGAGAACCATAGCGCGGGAAACTTTTACCTTCGCTGGTAGCAGTGATAGTTGAATGTCTAATGCGCACATTATCAATCGTCGCTTGCCCTTCTTGCTTAACTATGGCAAACACCATCGGACTGCTATAATTATAAGTGGAATGTCCCAAATATGTCCAATTAGTAAACGCGCCGCCTCGGATAAAATAATCCGCCCCATTGGAAGGATAGACTACTATACGAGCCCGATAAGTGGTATCACACGCGATATCATAACCACTGTCGGTGGTATTAGTACCATCAGCATTGAAGCGAATACTATAATTAGAACAACCGGCAGAATAACCACCATTAATATAGACATGGTACCGCATGCTGGAAAAAAAGGTGGAAACAGATTCTACAGCATTATCTTTGAAACCAATCAAAAGATTCTGGTCTTTATTAGCCGTATTGACGGTAGAAAAATCCGCCTCCATTATCAACCCAGAAGAAGGGCTAACACTATATAGAGTTGTAGAGGCATACAAAGAATGCCATGAAGATCCACCCTCATAGGCCGCTCCAACTAACTGAGTACCATTTTGAGAATAAACATTATTGGCATCTATGATGGTATATTTATTGGTATCAACACTAGCACCGGTAAAAGTCTCATCAAAATAGAATGTGCTGGTGGCGCTAGATGAGGCAGAGGCACCGGTATTGCCGAAATACATATAGAGAGTGGTGGTTGTTTGTCTGCTAATCGATGGTACTGACACATAGATTGTGCTTGTCTGCGCAGAATAATTAAAAGACTCAACATAATGATTCAATAAAGTGGACCCATCACTAGATGTAAAACGCAGACTTCTTCCATCCGACTCAATGTGATTCCAAAAATCACTATTGCTATTAGTGAGATTTATTTGCACCTCGGTGCTAGTGTTATGAAATATAGTCGGATTGGTAATGGTAATAGCTTGACGCCAACCCCAGGAAGAATTGTACCAAGTAGAGTCAGCTTTAAGACGCGCCACCCCACCAGAAAATTCAATTTTGGTATTGTCATAGGTATAAGAAGATGAAGCGCTAACAGAGAGATCAACAGTGTTAGTTTTCGCCCAGACAGAATTGGTAAATAAAAAAACACCCAAAAAAGTGCCCAAAATAATTAACAATGATTTGCTAAACATAGGAAATTATAGCTATGGCCTATTATACACCAAAACCAAACTGTTTCCAATAGCAGACTGTTATTAATTTTACCATTTCCTAGTTATAAAAAAATAGCCATTGGGTAGCAACAACCAAAATTACAAATATTTCCCGGTCCAACTCTTTTTATTTTTCTTGATATCCTGCGGCACACCTTCAAAAACAATCTCCCCACCACCCTTGCCACCCTCAGGACCCAACTCAATTACCCAATCGCTGGATTTTATTACGTCTATATTGTGTTCAATAATAATTATGGTGTTGCCTTTTTGGGCCAATTGTTTTAACACCTCCAATAATCTCTTGATATCTTCAAAATGTAGACCCGTAGTCGGCTCATCCAAAATATAGAGAGTATTACCAGTAGACACACGCGCCAACTCCGTAGCCAATTTAATACGCTGGGCTTCACCGCCAGACAGTGTAGTCGCCGGCTGACCTAGCGCCAAATATCCCAAACCAACATTACGCAAAATATTTAATTTATCCGCCAAGGTAGGCACACCGCTAAAAAACTTAAAAGCTTCCTCCACAGTCATGTTGAGTACCTCGGCAATATTTTTATCCAAATAATGAACTTCTAAGACCTCTTGATTGTAGCGCGTGCCACGACATTCATTACAAGTGACAAAAACATCAGCCAGAAATTGCATCGGGATGCGCACATAGCCTTCGCCGGCACATGCCTCACAGCGACCGCCACCTTTGACATTAAAACTAAATTTACCAGCATCATAGCCGCGCATTCTAGCCTCAGGCAAAGAAGCAAACAAATCGCGAATCAAAGTAAAAATACCGGTATAAGTCGCGGGGTTACTGCGCGGCGTGCGGCCGATCGGTACCTGATCAATTGAGATTACCTTATCAATATTCTCCAAACCTTTAATCTCTTTGTAAGCGCCCGGCTCTTCTTTACTGCGATAAAAATGTTTGTTGAGCGCCGCCGCTAAAATATTTATTATCAAAGTGGATTTACCCGATCCTGACACACCGGTCACACAGACTGTCTTATTAAGCGGAATATCTACTGATACATTTTTCAAATTAAAAGCCGAAGCGCCAATTAATGACAGTGTTGTTAATTTTTTATTATCCTTTTTCCCATCTTTTGCTTTGGTATTTTTTTTCTCGGCTTCGCCAATAGTTTCCTTTCCGCTCAAATAAGCTCCGGTAAGTGAATTTTTATTTTTCCTAATTTGTTCATAAGTGCCACAAGCCACAATCTCACCGCCATAGATTCCCGCTCCCGGGCCTACGTCCACGAGATAATCCGCCGCCGCCATCATTGCCGCGTCGTGCTCCACTACAATCACGGTATTACCCAGATCACGCAGATATTTCAAAGTGGCAATCAATTTTTCATTATCGCGCGAATGCAGACCCACCGACGGCTCATCTAATATATACACTACCCCGGTCAACCCCGAAGACAATTGCGTCGCCAAACGCACCCTGGTCACTTCCCCGCCAGACAAAGTATTCATGGCCCTGTCCATACTCAAATAGCCGAGCCCCACCTGCGATAAATTTTGTAATCTGGGCTTTAATTCCTTACAAATGGTCTCAAAAATCTTAGCCTTGAGATCACTATTACTTTTGACAAACCAATTTTCACATTTTTTAATCAATTCTAGATGTTCATCCACATCCAACGCGACAACATCAGCAATCGTATAATCTCTAATTTTGACCCATAATGATTCTTGGCGCAGACGCTTACCCTGACACACCGGGCAAGTCTTTTCGCGCATGTACTGCTCAATCTCTTTGCGTACATATTCCGAATTGGTTTCCAAATGGCGTTTAAGCAAATCCGACACCACTCCGCTAAAAGTCACCTTTTTATTTTCTACTTCATAAATATCATTGCCAGTACCATATAAAATCAGATCCAGTACCCGAGATGGCAGATCAGCTACCGGTAAATTTAGTGAAAAATTATGCTTAGCGGCCACCGCTTGCAACAATTTAGTATACCAGACCTGATTACCGGTAATACGCATCCAGGGTTGAATCGCTCCCTCGGCCAAAGACAATTTGGTATTAGGCATCACGAGCTCGGCATCCACCTCCATCGTCACTCCCAATCCAGTACAACGCGGACAAGCGCCAAAGGGACTATTGAAACTAAAACTGCGCACGTCTAGTTCCGGCATCTTTCTGCCACACTTTTTACAATAAGCAAAGGTGGTATAAAAATAATCGTTATTTTTAGTAGCTAAAATACAACTACCATTGCTCAAATCAGTGGCTACATTCACCGCTTTATAGACATCATCTTTTTTGACGTCAGTGATTTTACCGATCACGATTTCCAAATCATGTTTTTCATCTTTTTCAAAATGACATTTTACCAAATCGTGAATTTTCAAAACTTTGCCGTCCAAACGTACCAAATCGTAGCCCGAGCGCTCCACTATCTGCAAAGCTTCTTTTAATTCCATCACGCCCTGATGGATCACCGGACACAAAATAGTCAAGGAACCATTGCTTCTAGATAATTTTCTTGCTTCTTCTACAATCTCGCCCAGGGTATGCGACTCAGCCGCTTCGTGACAATCGGGGCAATATTGCGTACCAGCGCGCGCAAATAGCAGGCGCAAATAATCATAAATTTCCGTCACCGTACCCACAGTGGAACGTGGATTTTGCGTAGAAATTTTCTGATCAATCGCAATAGTTGGCGACAAACCGTCTATGGCATCCACCGCTGGTTTGTCCTGCACATCCATAAATTGCCGCGCATAGGCCGACAGCGATTCCGCATAGCGGCGTTGGCCCTCGGCATAAATAGTGTCAAAGGCCAGAGACGATTTACCACTACCAGATAGGCCGGTAATTACCACTAATTTATTTTTCGGGATTTCCAAACTGACATTTTTGAGATTGTGCACTTTGGCACCACGGATTTTCAGTTTATCATTCATAATTTTAAATTCTATAATCCTTTATTTGGTTCTTTATACATCGCTCCCGCACCTTCTTTCAAAGCTTTGGTCACATTTGGATCAACATGCCCGCCAGCAATACTACCGTTGACATATAGATTTTTTGGGGAAGTATTTGGGTTTTTGTCTAATTCATCTAATATTTGATCATTTATAACCGCCTCCACGAATATACCCTTCTTCAACTGTTCAAAAGTAAAATAGCCATTGTCGGAAATTGATTTCCAAATACCTATTTTTTTTGGTGATACATAAAACGCCGCATCATTGCCGCCAAACCAGACTGACGCTCTGCCCATCTCACTACCTAGTACAAACCCCATTACCCGATCGCCTTTATAATAACAATTCCAAAAATCCTCATTATAAGTCAAACCAGTAATATAGGGGCTAAGATGATCAATTTTTAAATAATACTCATAAAATGGATCTTTTTTAATTGGTGGTAATAAAGTAGCACCGTCAGATGGATCCCATTCTTCCCACTTATCTCCGATATATAATTTTTTAGACACCGCTGTCTCACAAACGGGATAAAAAACAAACACGTTGTCGTCTAACCAATCAGCATCTTCTACTTTTTTAGAGATGTAGGAAAAATTTTGCAATAATCCCTTAATCCCCGGTGCCATGCTATAATGGACCATTATTTGCGCCTTCTGGCAGCTGGATTTAGATCTGTCTACCGTGCTATCTGATTTAATATCCAGAGGCATACACAGCTCGCCCTCAGTACTGCATTTATCACCTTTGCAAGTTAATCCGCCGGAATTATTGATAAAATATTGATCGCCACAGCCCATCTTATCAAAATCAGCTTTGGTTTTGTCAAATTGTGTTTTATTATCTTTCAAAATAGCCGGATTCACCTGCGTACCATTCACCGCCGCCAAAGCAAAGGTGGTATCCTCTTTTACATCACGACAAAAAGCCGGCGGCTCTTTGAAGGGACGAATCAAAAAAGCCTGAGGCAGACGCAAATTCACTAGGGCCGGATTAACAGTATTTAAAATCGCATAAGACAAATAAGCAATGACCAGACCAATCAAAGCGCCGCCAATTCTTTTTTTGGCGCTACTAATTGCCTCGCTATTGCCGCCCGAGGTGACCCACTGGATACCAGACACCACGATCATAATCACGGCCAAGATGCCAGCGATGCCGATAGCGATATTATAATTATATCTAATAAAATCACCGATATCAGTAAATTCTTTCTTGCCACTAAACGCAATTGAAGTCTTGGTTGTGCCGGCAGGCAGGCACTTGCCCCAAGTCGGCTTAGTACATGGCTCTTCGTTTTCAATAAAACCATCCTTATTACCCTTCAAGGTTTCAGGTTTTACATTTAAAAATTCAGCGCGGGTGGCATTACAATCATCCAATTGCCAGCAGAGCGGATTAAATTCCGGATCAACTTCATAATTGGCCGCAAAAATTTTATCCGGAGCAGACATCGTCAGGGATAAACTGATTACAAAAAATGCTAAAAGTTTTTTAAACATAAAACTCTATTTTACATTTCTTAAAAAATTATCCCAGACCTCAAACGGGATTACTCCTTCCACTTTTTTACCGTTGATAAAAAAAGTTGGCGTACCACCGACGCCAAAACGATAAGCGTCAGCATAATCCTTATTGACCGTAATTTTAGCCTCATTACTTACAAAACATTTTCTCATCTTATCTTTATCCCAAGCAAATAAACTACCCAAACTATCTACATCGGCAGTAGAGATGTTTGAACCGATTTTATCTTGGTTGTCATAGAGCCAATCATGCAGTGGCCAAAACCAGCCCTGCTGATAAGCACACTCAGATAAAGCCGCCAATTGGCTCGCACCGGGATGAGTTGATTCTACCGGGAAATGGCGAATTATAAGTTTCACTTTACTGCTATATTTTTGCAAGACCTCACGCAAAATTGGAGCGGCGGCTTTGCAATTAGGGCATTTAAAATCCACAAACTCAACAATGGTTACTTTGGGATTGTTGGTGCCAATATAAGGGGCGGTATTGACCTCTACCTGTGATCTGTCAACATCTACAATCTTCTCATTTTTCTTGTCAGCGGCAGTAAAACCGCCATAAAAATTATTAAATAATATCTGGCCATTGCCGCTTTGGATTTGACTGTAATAATACCAGACCAAACCGCCAAATGAAATCAACAAAACTAAGATTGTCGCGATCATTCCCACCCCAACCACCCCGCCAAAACGCTGGTACCAACGCAAAGGGAGAGGTGAATTATTAAAAGGCATAAAGATTATTTTAAGTAGTCATATTATACCATAATTTCAAATAAATCAATACTGCCATTGACACTTGGGCTATTTTATAGTATAATATAAACCATTCAAATATATGAAAGAAACTATCTTAAATATTATCCAACTGATTTTAGCGGTCGTCTTGGTCTTAATTATTCTATTACAACAAAAAGGTACCGGCCTAAGCGGAGTCTTTGGCGGTTCCAACAATATTTACAGCACAAAACGCGGTCTAGATAAAATCCTCCATTATATCACTATTGCCACCGCGGCGCTCTTTTTCCTCGTTTCTATTATCCGCTTGATAATCCAATAAACGGTCTAATTAAATCCTCATGAGTGGGAATTTCTCTTCGTGGTGGAAGCGTTTTTATAATGCTTCTCGCTCTCCAAATATCAGTTTGGATAAAAAATTGCTTCGGAATATCAAATCCAACAAATTGCCAAATTTAAAGCAATTCAAATATTTGGGTAATTTTTTAAATTCCACTGAAAAAAGAATTATACAGACGGCTAGTTTATCATTGATGATTGCACTACTAGGCTGGGCATCTTATTTTATTTCTACCCATTCGGTGTTAAGTCCAAAAAATGGCGGCGAATACTCCGAAGGCCTAATCGGCCAGCCCAAATACATCAATCCGCTTTTCGCCTCCACTAATGACATTGACACTGATCTGTCTTCCTTGATCTATTCCGGTCTCTTTAAATATAATAAAAACAAACAACTCGTGGGCGATCTGGCGGAAAAATATGTTTTAGGAAGTGATAATAAAACCTACGATATCAAATTAAAACCTAATCTCAAATGGTCAGACGGTGAGCCAATCACAGCTAATGATATCCTCTTTACTTTTGAGACTTTGCAAAACGCCGAGACAGGCAGTCCATTAATTGTTGCTTTCCAAGGCGTCCAAATTGACAAACTATCCAATGATACCGTCCGCTTTACTCTCAAATCACCTTATGCCCCATTTTTGGACAGCCTTACTCTGGGTATCCTGCCAGAGCATATCTGGTCAGAAATTTCACCGGCCAATATCCGCCTAGCCAAATTTAATTTACAGCCCATTGGATCCGGAATTTGGAAATTTGACAAAATGATCAAAGATAGTAGCGGCAATCTACAAAGCTATACCCTTATTGCCAACGAAAACTATTATGACAAAAAACCTTATTTAAAATCGCTCACTTTTAAATTTTACGACAATTATAATGATGCTGTATCGGCGCTACGCAGTCAAAATATCGCTGGATTGAGTTTTGTACCACATAATCTCAAAGAAAAAGTTAGTGGCCGAAACTTCAATAATCTGGCAATCAATTTACCCCAATACAGTGCCATTTTCTTTAATAATAGTGATACTATAATCAAAGAAGAAACGCTGCGCCTGGCGCTTTCCAAAGCGATTGATAAGCAAACAATTGTCAACGAGGCGCTCGCTGGCGATGGCTTAGTCATCGATGGACCAATTTTACCTGGTAATTTTGGCTATGCCAACAATATCAAAAAAATCAATTTTGATCTCGGTAGTGCCAACAGTCTGCTTGATAAAAAATGGCCACGCATTCAACCTGAAGCCTATTTCAAAATTCGTCGTGCGCAAATTTTAAAAACCCTTACCCCCAATACGCCTGACAACACTAATAAAAAACCTAAGACCGATAATTCCGTTATTATTTCTCAGGCCGATGAAAATAACATCAATGAAACTATCCGTTCAGAGATGAGCTCCGGACAAACTTTCTACCGCCAAAATGGTAGCAACGACATCCTACGCCTGACCATTACCACCGCCGATACCCCCGAATATACCAAAACCGCCGAGCAAGTAGCCCAAATGTGGCGCTCCTTAGGTATCCAAACTAATATTAATACGGTCAGCAGTCACCAAATCGTGCGTGATGCTCTCAAAAATCGCAACTACCAAATCTTGATCTACGGAGAGATGGTCGGCACCGATCCTGATATGTATTCTTTCTGGCACTCATCACAGAGTGATTACCCCGGTCTCAATCTCGCGCGCTTTTCCAATCGTGATGCCGACAAGCTACTTGAAACCGCCAGAACCACTATTGATGGTAATGAGCGCGCTAAACTTTATCAAAAATTCCAGGGTATTTTGGCTGAGCAATTACCGGCGATTTTCCTATATTCACCTAGTTATATTATGGCAGTCAGTAAGGAGATCTACGGTATTGAAGCTGGTAATTTAGCCAATCCGCAGGATCGCCTCGCTAATATCAATTACTGGTATACAAAGACTAGTCGGCAGATTAAATTCTAATTTTTGGGCGAGTGGCGGAATTGGTAGACGCACAGGTCTCAGAAGCCTGTGGGGGCAACCCCGTGGAGGTTCGAGTCCTCTCTCGCCCACAATAAAAATTACTTAAAAATTTAATTCGGTTTTTACCGAATAATCTTCTTTTAATTTATTTAACCACAATCATCTAATATATGATTACACAACCAAAAAGTTCCTATGCTAGCGCCAATCTGGCGCGCAATCACAAACCGCCATTGATAACGGGAAAAATTTTACCATCTCACCCTAATTTCAAAAGTGGGATTAGAAATTTTCGCCCCTCTTTTTCTCGGGTACGCCAAGGCAACCACCAAAATAAACTGCGCATTATGGTAGTAGGCGGTCTAGAAGAAATTGGACGCAACTGTACCTTTATAGAATATGGTAATGATATTATTGTCATTGATTTAGGTCTCCAATTCCCCGAGGAAGACATGCCGGGTATTGATTATATCATCCCAAATATCAGTTATCTCAAAGGCAAAGAAAAAAATATTCGCGGGGTGATTATCACTCACGGACACTATGATCATATCGGTGGCATTCCACACTTGATCCCGGCTTTGGGCTACCCGCCAATTTATGGCCTGCCGCTCACTAATGCCATTATTAAAAAACGCCAAGAAGACTATAAAGGATTACGCCCATTAAGCATCCACAATGTGGATCTCAAAAACAAACTAAGAATGGGTATATTTGAAGTAGAATTTTTCCATCTTAATCACAATATTCCAGATTCTATGGGGGTAAAAATTAACACCCCCGAGGGCGTGGTCATCCATACTGGTGACTGGAAATTTGACTATCAGCCAGTCGCGGGCGATGCTCCCGCTGATTTACAAAAATTAGCGCAAATCGGTAGTGAGGGTGTATTGGCCCTGCTTTCTGATTCCACCAACGCCTCTCAACATGGCCACCAAATTTCAGAATCAGAAATCGGTACTAATCTGGAAGACATTATCAACAAAGCACCCGGCCGCTTGATTGTCGGCACGTTTGCTTCCCTGCTTTCCCGCATCAAACAAATCATTGAATCAGCTGAACGCGCCGGCAAAGTGGTGGCCATTGAGGGTTATTCCATGAAAAATAATATTGAGATCGCCAAAGAATTGGGGTATATGAAATTCAATCCCAAAACTCTCGTGGATCTCAAACGCATTGACGATTATCCGCGCAACAAAACCATGATTGTCTGCACTGGAGCGCAAGGGGAAAAAAATGCGGCTCTGATGCGCATTGCCAACGGTGAACACCGCTTCTTGAAATTAGTGCCGGGTGATACTGTGGTCTTTTCTTCATCGGTAGTACCAGGTAATGAGCGTACTGTCCAACGTCTCAAAGATACTCTGTTTAGAAAAGGCGCCGAAGTTATCCATTATCAAATGATGGATGTGCACGCTGGCGGCCACGCCAAAGCCGATGATGTCAAATTGATGTTGCGCCTGGTTAACCCTAAATATTTTGTACCTATTCACGGAAATCATTATCTCCTCCATTACAATGGCCGCATTGCCACCGCCATTGGTATGAAAAAAGAAAATGTGTTCATTGCCGACAATGGCCAGGTGATGGAGTTCCAAAATGGGGTAGGAGCGCTCACCAAAGAAAAAATCCCTTCCGACTATGTATTCGTAGATGGTCTGGGGGTATCTGACGAAACCAATGTAGTCCTACGCGATCGTCAAGTATTGGCTGAGGATGGCATGGTGGTGGTTATTGCCACGGTAGATTCCAAAACCGGCAAACTGATTCAAAATCCCGATATTATTTCCCGCGGTTTTATCTTCCTCAAAGAACATAAAGAATTGATTGAGGATTTACGCCACCGCGTGAAAAAAATTGTGATTGATTCCGACCCGCTTTCTTGGGCCGATACCAATTATATCCGCAATAAAATTCGCGATTATGTGGGCCAATTCCTCTACACCAAAACAGAAAAACGCCCGATGATTTTACCGGTAATTATTGAAGTGTAAATTAATTCCCCGATTTAATCGGGGGATTTTTTTATATTTTTATGTTATAATAATTGTAGTAGTGTAAATATTTCTACCAAACGAATACTGAAAATACGAAGTTATAATTTGTAGATTAATTGAGCGTGGCTGGCACTGCTGTTTGACGAGTCCCGATTATGTCGGGACGAGGAGTTCAGTGCCAGAGCGATATTAATCACAAATTATCTGAGTATTTTCACAGTAAGTGGGTAGAAATATTTACACTACAATCATAACTATAAAAAATATGAAAAAAACTCACGTCACTTTCTATGGTGTCTGGCCCAACATCCAAGAATATGTCCGCAAAAAAATGCGCCTCAAAAATGTCTCCTGTCATTTGCATACCGAGAATATTCAACCGGAAATTATTGAGGCCGAAACTGACATTTTGGCCACCTTCATTGAGACGCCGGTTAGCAAGACAATTTTGGACAAACTCCCTCACCTCAAAATGATCGCCACAATGAGCACCGGCTTCGATCATATTGATATCGTGGCGGCCAAAGCGAGAAAAATTCCGGTCTGTAATGTACCATCATACGGCGAAAATACCGTGGCTGAACATGCGATGGCTCTAATTTTGGCGCTGACGAGAAAAATTTTTCCTTCTGTTAAACGCGTAAAAGAAGATAAATTCAGCTATCAAGGATTATGTGGTATGGACCTAAAAGGCAAAACTATCGGCGTAGTTGGCACTGGCCACATTGGCGCTCATCTCATCCGCATGGCCAAAGGATTTGATCTGCAAGTCTTGGCGCATGATCCTTTTCCCAACAAAGATTTGGCCAAAAAACTGGGTTTTGAATATACCACTTTGAACAAATTATTAGCCCAAAGCGATATTGTCAGTCTGCATGTGCCGCTATTTAAAGAGACCTACCATCTCATCAGCCAAAAAAATATCAAAAAAATGAAAAAAGGAGCATACTTAATCAATACCGCACGCGGCGCTTTGGTGGATCCCGAAGCGCTGGTCTGGGCGCTCGAAAACAAACAGCTCGCGGGTGCAGGCTTGGATGTACTAGAAGAAGAAAATTTCTTACAGCGCGAAGAAACTATTCTCACTGCTCACCCCACCACCAAACAAATCAAAACCGACCTGATGAATAAAATAATCATTGACCACGAAAATACCATTGTCACCCCTCACAACGCTTTCAACAGCACCGAAGCTCTACAACGCATCGCCGATACCACTATTGAAAATATCAAAAACTTTTTAAACGGTCAGGTCACCAACGACGTCACCAAACCAAAGCCAAAGAAATAAGCCAAAATAAAAATTCCCCGATTTAATTCGAGGAATTTTTTGTTCACAGTTATAAGCCGAATTCTGTCTCCCAACTGAGTTGGGATGATGATCATTTATCTGGTTTTGGCATCTCTGCCAAAATCTAAGCGAGCGAACTTTTTCCCGACAAAGTCGGGACTGCTCTTGCACCAGGCAGGGCTTGACACCACATCATCTCGCGATGATGGGAATATGGTAGCTCTGTTCTAGAGTCAGAACCTCCATATGCTTTTCACCTTTCTCCCAACAAAGTCGGGATAGTATTGTCTCTGTGCCGCTTTCCCTAATTTGACGTTGCCGTCAAACTGGTGGGTGTTACCCACTGCCACTCCCGACAAAGTCGGGATGGTGTTCGGACTTTCCTCCCCACGACTGAGTCGTGGGACGATCATCCACTGTAAACGTAAATAATATAGCACATTTTAGCCTTTTTGTCAATATCTGGTTGCAAATTGATAAAAAAATGCTATAATTAAAAATGTTGTGTTTTAAAAGAATTTTACTCATCTGACTATGGAAAAATTACTGTTTTCTCAGGTCAAAATCCCTAAAACCATCACTCTTGAAGACCTGCTAGTCAATTTACGCAAATATTGTACCAAAGCAGACATAGAGACCGTAGAGCTGGCTTATGATTTCGCGGCCACGGCCCATGCCGGTCAATTTCGTCGTTCTGGCGAGCCCTATATTATCCATCCACTGATTGCCACTTATATACTTTCACAAATCCAAGCCGAACCAAACATTATCATCGCCACTCTCATGCATGATGTGCCCGAAGATACCGAGGTCACCCTAGA
>Ga0233425_10008327_pt1 | contig 13861 bp, 12 predicted proteins | sample Watercolumn_Towu_2_FD_181712 | JGI IMG/M metagenome (GOLD analysis project Ga0233425, IMG submission 181712) | Freshwater microbial communities from Lake Towuti, South Sulawesi, Indonesia - Watercolumn_Towuti2014_140_MG | ecosystem: Environmental > Aquatic > Freshwater > Lake | place...
CCTTCGCCAGCCAGAACACGTTGGCGCCCTGGGTTTCGAGGCGCTCGCCCCGGGCCCAGCGCGACGCCGGCATGTCGAGGCCGGTCGCCGAGCGGTAGCTGATGTTCTTGTCTCCAAGGGACCACAGCCACTCGGCGTGCAGGCGGATCACCACGTCCGGGCTCTGCTGCAGGTCGATCTTGCCGTGATCGATGGCCACCACCGCACCCAGGTACTGGTCGTCGCCCGGGTGCACGCTGCCGCCCTTCGAGCTCGTCACGGGGGTCTTGGGTGCCGCGAGCGGCAGCTCGCGGAGCCAGGCGCCGAAGCTCCCCGGCTCGAGCTTCACGCGCTCGTAGCTCGGCGGTGTCGGGAAGCGCGCGAGCAGCGTGCCGACGGCGGCGGGCATCTCCTGCGACTTGTCCGCGAGCCAGGTGTAGCGCGCGGGGTCGGGCTGGTCCGAGGCCGGGGTCGGCGTCGCTGGCTCGGCGCTGGGCGGGGGCGGCGCAGACGCCACGGCGGAAGGGGTCGAGCTCGGCGGCGGAGTGGAGCTCGGCGCTCCTCCGGTCGGGGGAGGGGACTTGCACGCGACGAGAGCGAGCACGGCGGCCGCGACGCCGAGGGTCCGGAGCATGCCCGGGATCCTAGCCGGGGTCGCCCTCGGGACGCGAGCTCACTGCGGAACGGCCAGCGTGCAGATCTCGTTGATGCACTTCAGCTTGGCGTCGCAGCAGTCCGCGCTCGTCGTGCACTTATCGAACTCCTTGCTGCACTGGTTCTGCTTCTTGCCGCAGGTCAGGGCTCCGGTCTGCGGATCTTGCTGGCAGTACCCGCCGCAGCACTCGTCACCGCTCGAGCAGGCCGAGCCGTCCGGCTTGCAGGGGTCCATCACCCAGTAGCCGCGCGCGTTGCCGGCTAGCAGCTCTTGGCCCGGTAGGTAGAAGGCCGGGTGGCTCGGGTCGGTGCCGGGCTTCGCCGACAGGTCGATGGCCGCGACCCAGAGCTTCTTGGTGGTCACGTTCTGGAACAGGTTGTGCTCGCGCGGGTCGCTCCACCAGGGATCGATGGTCGCCACGTTGCCGTACAAACGCCGGCTCAGGAACACCACCCAGGCGTAACCGCCGGAGGCGACCGGGCCGACCGTCGGCTCGTAGTTGAGCACGGTGTCGTCGGCGTGATTGCCCGGCCCTGCCGGCAGGTACATGACGCCGTTCTCTTTGCCGTTGGCGCGGTCGAGCTTCACCGCCGTGCCGGTGGCGACGTCCGTCCACCAGAGCTCGCCCTGCGCGCCGTAGCGCGTGGCGAAGAACTCGCCCGAGGTGTTGACCTTCGTCTCCGTCTGGAAGACCAGCGCGTCCCCGGCGGGTAGGAACCAGGGCCAGCCCGGGCGGTGTGCGCCGGAGTAGACGAGCTTCGGGTTGCTGAAGGCCTTCGTCGTCGGGTCGAAATCCATCGTCACGAGCTTCTTGCCGTCGCCCGCGCCCACCGTGGAGTCACCCGGGCCGGTCTGGAACAGGAACGCGACGCGCTTGGTGTCGTGAGAGAACGCCGGCATGCCCGCGTGCGTGACGAAGCCCGTCAGGCCCGTCGTGGCGATCGCGCTCCCCGTGGTCATGTCGTAGAGCGCCGTGGTGGCGCCCGCGTTCGCACCGCCGGGCAGCGGCACCGCGTTGCCGAGGCCCAGGCTGCCGTCGGGCGAGAGCCCGATCCAGCCGAGCTTGGTGTTGGTGCTCGGCGCGTAGGGCGTCTCCGCGTAGCCGGCGTTCAGCGCGTAGCTCGAGCTCGCCTGGTAGTTGTTGCCGTGTTGCGCGATCATGCGCGCGCCGTCGCTCGCCACCGTGTGGCAGACGCGGCAGGCCGAGGAACCGCCGTTGCCGCCGGCGACCAGCGTCGGATCGGTGGCGCCGGGCTTGATGGCGAGCGTCGCCCCACCGAACATGCCGTCGCCGCCGATGGCGCCGGAGTAGTTCTTCGCGAGCTTCGTGCCGTAGGACTGGTAGTACACCGTGCCCTTGAGCCGGCCCTTCGCGATCGTCCAGGTCTCGGTCATGGGCCCGTACGCCACGCCGCCCTTGGCCACCACGATGTTGAGCGTCAGCGCACCGCCCGCTGCCGTCTGCGTGGCCGAGTCCCACGCCGCTTGCGGGATGGGGTGGCGCACGAACGGCGCGCCGGGGGCGAGCGGCTTGGGCCGCGCGAAGAAGCCCTTGTAGTCGTAGTTCGAGGCGGTCAGGTGGATGTACACGCCGTCCGCCGCGGCCATGGAGCCCGCAGCCCATTGCATCAGCGGCGCGAGCAGGCCGAGGGGCCACACCGTCTTGTCGTAGGGGTAGAGCATCTTCAGGCTGGCGTCCGAGGTCGGCGACCCGAGCAAGAGCGCCTTGAGCGTGGCGTCGATGGAGCCGCCTTCGCCCTCGCCGCCGACGCCGCCCACGCCGCCGCCGGTGGTGCCGCCGTCGCTTTCGAGCCCGCCGTTCTGCTCGCACTCGAGCTTCACGGTCACGGTGGTGGTGACCTTCTGCGTGCCGACCGTCGCCTCGACCGTGGCCTGCCCGCCGACCTTGCCGGACGCGGTGAAGAGCCCGGTCTTGTCGATGGTGCCGATCTCCGCCTTGTCGACCAGCCACAACGCGTTGGCCTTCACGCCGTTGTCGTAGGCGTCGAACTGCACCGTCGGCGGTGCCTGACCGCAGGTCGCGGTGAGCACCGGGTTCTCCGGTTTGATGGACGCCGACGAGCTGGTGTCGCCGGGGTTCACGTCCAGGCTCAGACCGCCGCTGCCGCTCGAAGCGCCCGAGCCACCCGTGCCGCTGCCACCTCCTGCGTTGCCGGACCCGGCGTTGTTGGCCGTGCCGCCTCCCTCGTCGCCGCCACACGCGCCGGCCAGCGCGCTCGCCACGGTGAGGAGACCCAAGAACCAAGCCCAGCGCTGCTTCGCCCGCATGGGGCCAGTGTACACCGCGATGCCCCCGCCTCGCCCGTCCTCGGCCGCTGCGCGGCCTGCGGGCGGTCGTTCCCCCCCATGCGTCGGTCCTCGGCCGCTCCGCGGCCTGCGGGTCGCCGCGGGGGGGAAGTGCGCGGCGGGGGCGGGAGTGCAGCGCGCAGAGCGGGGGCGGGCGTGCAGCGGGCAGCGCGGGCGCGAGCGTGCAGCGGGCAGCGGGCAGCGCGGGGGCGGGCGTGCAGCGGGCAGAGCGGGCGCGAGCGTGCAGCGCGCAGAGCGGGGGCGGGCGTGCAGCGGGCAGCGCGGGCGCGGGAGTGAGGGAGCGGGAGCGGGAGATGCTCGCTCGGGTTGCCGATTCTACCGCCGTGCTCGACCGCGTCCAGGCCCGAGCCGCGGCTTCGCCGCGGTCGCCCGTCGCATGCGCGCCGGGCGAGCCTGGACTCGGTCTGCGCGCGGCGGGGCCCCGTGCGCCGTCGGCTGAGCCGGCGAGGAGGAAACATCATGCTGCGTGTGTATCCGGTGATTCTCGAGGTCGTGCGCGAGCTCCGTCCGCTCATCGCTCAGATCGAGCGCAGGGACGCCGATCTGACTCGCCAGCTCAGGCGCTGCGCTGCGTCGGTTGCGCTGAACACCGCGGAGGGCATGTACTCGCGCGGGAAGAACCGTCAGGCGCGGTACCACTCGGCGCTGGGGTCGGCGCGCGAGGCGCTGGCGTGTCTCGAGGTCGCGGAGGCGCTCGGGTACTTGCCCGCGGTCGAGGTGGGGCTCGTGCAGAAGCTGAATCGCGTGATGGGCACGCTCGTCCGGCTTGTGGGCGCGTGAGCGATGCCAGCTACTTGCAGTATCCGTACTGCTGAAGCAGCGTGAGCGTCGCGCCGCACGTCGCTTCGTTCGTGGTGGAGGTCGCCGTCGCCTCGCACTGGTTCTTCCAGGGCGCCTTCAGCGTCGGGCAGCAGGCGACGAGCTTCGCGCAGTTTCCGCCGCCGCCGTCGCTGGGCGAGGCGTCCGCCCCGGCGTCGCCGGCAGCCGAGCCGCCCGAGCCGGCTGCGTCGCCCTGGCCGCTGTCCGCCCCGGCCGCGCCGCCGCTCGCGCCGCCACTGCCGGCCGAGCCGCCCGAGCCGGCGCCGCCACCGGACCCTCCCGCGCCCGACGCGCCGCCGGTGCTCGAGCCACCGCTTCCGGATGTCCCCGCGGTGCCTCCCGAGCTCGAGCCCCCGGACCCGCCGGAGCCGCCGCCGTCGTCGTCGCCGCCGCATGCGGCCGCGGTGCAGGCGGCCAAAGTTGCCGCGGTGAGTGCAAGCCAAGCTCGGTTCATCGTCGCCACCTTCCATCGCGGCACGAACGCCGCACGAACTGCTCAATAGACTTCGCTTCGGGGTCGGCCGTCAAGGCCGAGTGCGGCGAAGCAGCTCGTGAGGCGCGCCCGACCACGAACCCGGCGAGTGCTACTGAGCCGGATCGCGCGCGAAGTACAGGCAGTTCGTCTCGTCCTCGCCGAGCATCTCGTTGAAGAAGCTCACCGGTGAGACGTCGACGCGGGTGAAGACCTTGCGCAGCTCGGCCTCGAACGGCGGGCTCTCGGCGTAGGACCAGACTCCCAGCACGCCACCCTGGGTCAGGTGCCGTGCAGCGCGCGCCAGGCCTGCTTCCACGTAGAAGTCGTCGCTCGTCTCCCCGAGCCGGCGCTCGGGCGAGGTGTCCACGTCCACCAAGATTGCGTCGTAGCGCCTCGCTGGTGGCGCGAGCAGCCGCGCATAGACGTCGCCTTGCACGACGGCCAAGCGCGCGTCGCCGGAGAGCTCCGCCGCGAGCGGGATCAACCCTCGCTCGAGCCAACCGATCACGGGCTGGAGCAGCTCCACCACCTCGACGCGCGCGACGTCCGGCGCGGCGAGCGCAGCCTGCGCCGTGTAGCCGAGGCCGAGACCCCCGACCAGGACGCTCAGGTCCCGCCCGCCGTGGAGCTCCAGCGCCCGCTCGGCCAATGCGCGCTCCGAGGCCGTGACCAGGCTGCTCATCAGGAACTGGTGGTCGACGGTGATCTCGAAGGCGCTCCGGCCCGGGAGCTCGCGGCGCCGCAGGCAGATCATGCCGATCGGGCTCTCGTCGGCGGCGAGCACCTCCAGGTCCATGGCGCGAAGCTACCCGCGCCGCGCGGCCAGCCCAAACGATTCCGACTTGCTCGGAGCGCGTTGGGCCGACATCCTGAGCGCTTCCCAAGCTCGGTCGAGCTCGCGGGTCGGAGGGCAGATGAGCCACGCACGAAGAGCATTTCAGGTGGGGGCGCTGACCTTGTTCGTCGGCTTCCTGGGTCTGTCGATGTTGCGCGCGAGCGCGGGTTGCACCAAGTCGGACGCGCCCATCAACCCCGAGGCGCCGCCGCAGCGCAGCGCGGAGGCGCCAGCTGCGACGCCCACGCCCGCGCCCGCGCCCACGCCCACGCCATCACCCACGCCGGCATCCGCGCCGAGCGCCGAGCCCTCCGCCAACCCCGCGGCGAAGCCCGCCGGGCCGCCGCCCGGGTACTTCCCCGGCACCAAGGCGGCGCCGATGAACTGGGATCCACCCCCGCAGCAACAGGCGGCGCCCAAGAAATGATCCGTCTCTTGCTCAGCACGGCCGCGAGCTTCGCGACCCTCGCCGTCGTCTTCGGCGCCCTCGAACGCGCGTTCCCGGCGCGCCGCGGGCAGGCGTTCTTCCGTCCGGCGTTCGGCACCGACGTGCTGTTCTTCGCCGGCCAGTACCTCGCGTTCGCGGGGCTCACCACCAGCTTGCTCGGCGCGCTGGATCACGCTCTTGCCGGGAGCACGCTGTCGCTCGCGTCGCGCTTTGCGGGTCTGCCGATGGGTTTGCGCGTCGCCCTCGCGCTGATGCTCGGCGACGTCCTGGTGTACTGGTTCCATCGCGCGTGCCATCACTTCGAGCTGCTCTGGCGCTTCCATGCCGTGCACCACAGCGTGGAGCACCTGGACTGGCTCGCGGCCCATCGCGAGCACCCGCTCGACGGCGTCCTCACCCAGCTTTGCCTGAACCTCCCCGGCATCGCCCTGGGACTTCCGTTCGAAGCGCTCGGGGCGTTGATCGTGCTGCGCGGGACGTGGGCCATCTTCATCCACTCGAACGTGCGGCTGCCGCTCGGGCCGCTGCGCTACGTCCTGGGCGCGCCGGAGCTCCACCACTGGCACCACGCGCGCGTTCCGCGTACGCAGCACAACTTCGCGAACGTCGCGCCGTGGGTGGACCTCGTGTTCGGCACCTTCCACCTGCCCCAGGGCGAAGAGCGCTGGGCGCTCGGCGTCGTGGATCCTTGGCCCAAGGGCTACTTTGCGCAGCTGCTCCGGCCGTTCGGGATCGTTGTCGAGAAAGCAACGAAGAGTTCAGATCATTCTAATGGCCAAAACGTGAGCGAGCCCGCACACTGAGCTTCGTCGGACAGCGAGGAGGAGCGATGCTTCGGAGGCTTTCAGTGGTGGTGGTGGCGGCGGTGCTCGGGGCTTGCGGCGGCAAGGCCGCCGACGACGGCGTGGAGCCGGGCACGGGTGGCGCGGCCGGCGCGGGCGGAAGCGTCGCGGCGGGCGGCGCGGTCGCGGTCGGTGGCGGAACCAGTGTCGGTGGTGCGAGCGGAAGCGGTGGGAGCGGCGGCGGCAGCGCCGGCTCGGGTGGCAGCGGCGGCGGCGAGTGCGTGCCAAAGGGTGACGGTTGGAACAGCGACCCGAACCCGGGCTGCGACGATCTCGACGTGCTCGCGATCGAGAGCCCGACCCTCGTCGACGACGGTGGCGACGGCAGCGTGTCTCCCGGCGAGGGCTTCAGCCTGAAGGTCGTGCTGCGCGAGGTCGCGGGCGTGGGCTTCGGCATGTACCCCGGTGTGAAGTTCGAGAGCGATCAGCCCGGCGTGAGCGTGCAGGAGAACGACTGGTACTACGGCATCTTCGCCTGCGCGAGCTACGACGCGAGCGCGAAGGGCCAGGTGGACGCGAGCGTGAAGCCCGGCACCGTCGTCACGCTGACCGCTCGCGCGGCCATGCTGAACACCGACTGCCCGGGCGCGCCGGCGCTGAAGATCCAGCTCACGGTGAAGTGAGCGTGCGCCGCGGGGCGCCGACGACGAGCCGACCCCAGAACGTGCTGACGCCGAGCCAGATGGCGATGCCGTTCATGTCGCGGAACATCGGCGGCACGTACTTCGGCGCCTGCACCACGCCCTCGTGGGCGTGCTCGGCCAAGACGGGGATGTCGTCGAGGTGCACCTTGCCCGCGAACAGCCAGGGGATGAGCGCGGGCCGCGCCGAGGCGATGGCGGCGCGGAGGAAGCTGTAGTTCTCCACGATGCCCTTCGTGTAGACGATGTCCTTGGTGAACGGCGCGCCGCCGGAGATGACGCCGCCGCGGAACACGCGCTGCGTGTTCCAGAAGCAGGTCTCCTCGTCGTAACCCTCGGTGCGGAACCACTCGAACACGTCCAGGAAGCTCGCGCCGTCCTCGGCCTTGTCCACCGCCAGCACGCGGTCGTTCAGCCGTCGCGCCCGCGACGGGTGGCTGCACAGCGTGAGCACCTCGAGCAGCGCTGCGAGGCCCTCCTGCGTCGCGGCGGTGCGCGGCGGGCCCTTGGCCAGCCAGCGCGCCACCGGCTGGCGCTGCCCGTTCAGGCTGGTCGCGACGTGGGCCCAGCCCTCGTGGACCTCCAGCACCTGGATGTCGCGCTCGCTGAAGAACGCGCCCTGCCGCAATTTGATGTAGTCGCTGCCTGCGGCGGCGTCCGCGACGATGCCGTCGTCGAGCTGAACGCGTACCGTGCCGTCGCCGAAATAGGCGGACAGGCGCTCGTTCAGCCGCTCGACCGCAACGGCGGCTGGCAGGTTGCGCTCCGGGCGCGGACCGAGGTCGGCCTCGTCCAGATTCGTGAGCAGCGCGTACATCTCCCGCGCCAGGTCCGAGATGCGCCGCGACTCGTCGCCCACGACGTCTTTGGCCGAGCCATACAGGCGCCGCGAGAGCTCCGCGAAGCGAGGCGTGCCGCGCGCCACCAGCATCTCCACCACCTCGGCGTATTCGCGGGCGGTGTCCGCCAGGATGCGCCCGACGGCGTCGCCAGCGCCCAGCTCGCGGTGCACGGACAGCTCGATGTCACGGAGCTCCGCCAGCTTTGCCGTGGGGTCGAAGCCCAGGGCGTGCTTTGCGTAGTCCTCCGGCCCTACCTTCGGCAGCTCGCGATAGCCGCGCTCTCGGAAGCGTAGCTGGACCTCCGCGGGCCACTTGACCGCGTTCAGCACGCGGATGGGACGCTGCGCATCGACCACCCGCTGCGCGAGCTCCGCGACCTTCTCCTTGTACGAGCGCCAAGGCCGCGACGGGGCGGGGGCAGGGTCGACGCCGGCGAGGGCCTTCGGCATCGGCGCATCCTACCAGCGCCGTTGCGCCCGCGGGAGCGCCCCTGCATCCTACGCGCGCCATGGCCGACTGGAACGCCGTCCGCTTCGACCCCAAGAAGAGCGAAGACCACGTCGAGAGCTATTTCCTCAAGCTCAACGAGCCCGGAGGCAAGCGGGCGCTCTGGCTCAAGGGCACCATCCTGTCGGGCGCGGGCCGCACGGCGGTCGGCGAAGCCTGGAGCATCGCCTTCGATCGCGAAGCAGGTCACGTCGGGGTCAAGCGCGTCGTGCCCTTCGCCGAGGCGAGCTTCTCCCGCGAGGCCCTCGACGTGCGCGTCGCCAGCATCGAGATCTCGCGCGGTCGCACGCGCGGCGACATCACCCAGGGCTCGAACCGCATCGAGTGGGACCTCGAGTTCGACACGAGCGGCGAACCGCTGGTCCCTTATCCCTTGCCGAAGATGTACGAGGGCCCGTTCCCCAGCCAGAAGATGGTCACCCCCTTCCCGGACACCCGCTACACCGGGAGTTACCGCGTCAACGGCCGCGAGGTTCGGGTCGACGGTTGGAAGGGCATGCAGGGGCACAACTGGGGCAAGCGCCACACCGAGCTCTACGCCTGGGGTCACGTGAACCAGTGGGAGAACGCCGATGACCTGGTGCTCGAAGGCGCGACCGGGCGCATCAAGCTCGGGCCCATTTTGGCGCCGCCGCTCACGCTGCTCTGCGTGTGGCATGCGGGGCGGAAGTACCAGTTCAACGACGTGCGCACGCTGCTCAAGAACAAGGGCGTCATCACCCTGCGCTCCTGGCGCTTCGAGGCCCAGAGCGCCGAGGCGCATGTCCACGGCGAGCTCGCGGCCGACACCGACGAGATGGTCGGCCTGCACTACGAGAACCCCAACGGCGAGATGACGTACTGCCTGAACTCGAAGATCTCCTGGGGCTTGCTCGTGCTCGAGCCGAAGCACGGCCCGCGCGTCCACGCCACGAGCAGCTGCGCGGCCCTCGAGATCGGCACCAAGGATCCGAAGCACGGCATCCGCATGGTGGCGTGAGCCGAAAAACGCCGAGGCGCCGGCTCCTGGCCGACGCCTCGGTCGCGTGACTACCCGCTCGGGTCTACGGGCAGTTGTTCGAGCCCTCCACGCAGATGGGCTGGCTGCTCCCGCCGAAGCCCGGGCAGCAGCTGTTGTTGTTGCCGCCCAGCTGGTCGTTGCACACGTTCGTGCACGGGCAGCTGTTGCAGGGCGAGGCCGGGGCGAAGTCTCGGCACTGGCCCTTCACGCAGAGCTGAGCGTCGTCGCACTTCTTGCCGCACTCGCCGCAGTTGAGCGGGTCGTTCTGGAAGTTGACGCAGGCTGTCTTGTTGTTCCCGAAGCTGCACTGGTTGTTGGGGCAGGCATTGGTGGTGCAGGCCCCGGCCAGGCACTTCTGGCCGCTCGCGCAGGCGTTGCCGCAGGTCCCGCAGTGGTTCGGGTTGCTGTTCTTGTCCACCACTTGCCCGCTGCAGAGACCCAACGTGGTGGTGAAGTACGTGCAGACGCCGGCCTTGCAGTACTGGCCCTGGCCGCATTTGGTGTTGCAGGTGCCGCAGTGGCCCGGGTCGTTCTGGAAGTCGAAGCAGTTCGAGCCGCCGCACTTGCTGAGCCCGGTCGCGCACAAGCAGCTCCCGCCCTGGCACGCGGTCGTGTACAGCGGGTCGCAGGCGTTACCGCAGCCGCCGCAGTGGTTCATGCTCGTGCTGGGGTCGATGCAGGTGCCGTTGCAGGCGATCTGGCCCGTGGTCGGGCACAGGCAGGCGCCGCTGGTGCAGCTGGTCCCGGTCGGGCAGGCGTTGCCGCATTGGCCGCAGTTCTGAGCGTCCTTCGACAGGTCCACGCACTGGCCGTTGCAGAGCACCTTGCCCGCGCCGCACAGGCACTGGCCGGCGACGCAGATCTTGTTCGGATCTCCGCAGTTGGCGTTGGTCGTGCACTGCACGCACTTGTTGCTGGCCGTGTCGCAGTAGGGCGTATTGCCCGTGCACGTGGTGTTGTCCGTGCACTGCACGCACTTGTGCGCCGGGCTGCACACGTTCTGGCCCGTGCCCGTGCAGTTGGTGTTGCTCAGGCACTGCACGCAGAAGCCCGCCGTCGTGTCGCAGTAGGGCGTCGGCGCTGCGCAGCCCGTGCTGGCGGTGCAGGTGGGCACACACTGGCCGGTGCTGGCGTCGCAGGCGAGACCGGTCCCGCAGTTGGTGCTGGTCAAGCACGCAACGCAGGTGTTCTTCGCCGTGTCGCAGTAGGGGGTCTGCCCGCTGCACGTCGTGTTGTCCGTGCACGCGACGCAGGTGCCCGTGGAGGTCTTGCAGGCCGGGAGACCCGTGCCGGTGCAGTTGGTGGCCGACGTGCACTGCACGCAAAGCCCGGTCGCCGTGTCGCAATACGGCGTCGCACCGCCACACTGCGCGCTCGAGGTGCAACCCGCCGTCGTGCCGCCCGTGCCGCCGGTCGCACCGCCCGCGCCGCCGGTCGCGCCGCCTGCGCCGCCTGCGCCGCCGGTCGCGCCGCCCGCGCCCGACGCCCCGCCGGTCGCGCCGCCTGCGCCGGATGCTCCGCCCGTGGCGCCGCCGGTGCCACCGCTGCCGCCGCCGTCGGCGCCGCCGCTGCCGCCGCCGTCCGTTGCGCCCGCGCCGCCAGTGCTCTTGCCGCCCGAGCTGCTCGAGCCGCCCTCGTCGTCGCCGCCGCAGCCGGCAGCGAGCGCCAGCGCCACGACGGAGCTCGTCACGCCCAGACCCAAGATCCTACGCAAGGAAATCGTCACGCTCATCCTCCTTCACACTTGAACTCGTTCAACGTGCATGTCTGCCCGGGGTCGCACTGCGCGTTCGTCAGGCACTCCACGCAGCGCAGGCGCTGCGGGTGACAGTAGGGCTGCCCGCCGCCATCGCAGTTCGAGTCGCCCAAGCACTCCACGCAGCGTCCGGACGCTTCGTGACAGTAGGGCTGGTCGCCGCCTGCGCAGTTGGCGTTCCCCAGGCACTCGACGCACACGCCGAGCGTTGTGTTGCAGTACGGCGTGCCCTGGGCGGCGCTGCAATCGCCGTCGCCCTTGCAGCCCGTCGCGCATTGGTGCGTCGCCGTGTTGCAGCTCTGGTTTCCACCGCCGCAGTTCGCGGGCGCCAAGCACTCGACGCAGCGCCCCGACGCGGTGTCGCAGTACGGCTGCCCGCCGCCGCAGTTGCCGTCACCCGAGCATTCGACGCAGGTGTTCGTGCTCGGGTTGCAGTAGGGGGTGTCGCCCGAGCAATTGCCGTCGCCCAGACACTGGATGCAGTACTTCTGCGGACCGCAATAGGGCGTCGGCGCCGCGCACTGCCCGTCGCCGCTGCAGGCGGTGGTCGCGCCGCCGCTCCCGGTCGCGGCGCCGGAGCTGCTGGCCCCGCTGCCGCCGCCGCCGCTCGCGCCGCCGCCGCCGCCGCTGCCGCTGCTGCCGGACAAGCCAGCGTCGTCGTTGCTGCCGCAGGCCGTGGTGGTCAGACCCCACGCCGCGAGGACCCCCGCGAGAACCCATCCGCGTACCATGTGTGTGTCGCTCCTGTTCCCCGCTCCGTCTGGGTCAGTACCCAAAGGCTAGCGCGGCAGGCAGGGGTGAGGGAACTACTTACGGGGGGAGCGGCGGTCAGCTCGCCCGACCTACGTGCTCCATCGTGCGATCCACCGCGCGGAGGAACGCGCGAATGGCCTTGTCCAGGTGGGGCAAGGGCGTGTCCTCGATGCGTGTATGCGAGATGCCGGGCGACGACTGTGCGAAGACCATCGCGGTCGGGACCACGCCCGCCATCTCGGAGGCGTCGTGCAGCGGGCCCGACGGCAGCTCCGGGGCCGAGCCGGTGATCTCCTTGACGGAAGCCCTCACGAAGCCGGTCAGCGTGTCGTCGAAGATGCGCGGCGTGATGGTGAGGAGCGGGCTCCAGTGGAGCGCGACCCGGTGGTGCTTCGCCGCGGCCTTTGCGGCCCTGCGCGCGCCCGTCAGCATCTTCGCCAGGACCTTCGCGTCGAGCGCGCGCATGTCGATGCTGATCTCGGCCGCGCCGGGCACCGCGGTCACGAAGTTCGGCTCCACCTTGACGACGCCGCAGGTGGCGACGACGCGCGTGCGCGGCGTCTTGCCCGAGAGCGCGACGCCGAGCTCGTTGCAGGCCAGCGCGAACTCGGCCGCGGCGAGGAAGGCGTCCTGGCGCAGGTGCAGCGGCGCAGCTCCGGAGTGGGCGGCCTGGCCGACGAACCTGAGCTGGTGGCGCTCGACGCCCATGGTGCCGAGCACCACACCGACCGGCTTCTTCAGCGACTCGAGCACCGGGCCCTGCTCGATGTGGAGCTCGAGATAGGCGGCGGGGCGCAAGGCCGTGAACTCCCGCGCCGCCTTGCGCATGGCGGCGAGGGCGACGCCGTTCTCCCGGAGCGCGTCCGGTAGCTTCACGCCCGCGCGGTCGACCAGGTGCGCGAGCTCGCGGTCGGGGTCGAGCGTGCCCGCCGACGCGGCTGAGCCGCACAGGCTGCGACCGAAGCGCGCTCCCTCTTCGTCGGCCCAGTCCACCAGGTGCAGCGTGACCGGCGGACGCTCGCCCAACGCCGCGTAGCGCCGCATCACCTCGAGGCCACCCATCACGCCCAGGCAGCCGTCGAGCCAGCCGCCGCCCGGGACGCAGTCGATGTGGCTGCCGACGATGACGCTCTGCTTCGAGCGCCCAGGGAGCGTCGCCCAGAGGTTGGCGGCGCTGTCGCGCCGCACTTGGACGCCGACCTCCTTCTCGACCTTCTTGCTGAACCAGTCGCGCGCCTTGCGCCACACCGGACCCCACGCGACGCGCTGCGCGCCGCGCGCGTCCTCCGTCAGGCGGCGGAGCTCTTGGAGATCGGCGATGACACGCTTGGCGGACGCGGGCGGAAGCTGGGGCATGACCGGCTTCAGTTACCGCAAACGCCGGCCTTGTTCGAGCAGCAATCGCCGTAAGTGGCGCAGGTGGAGTCGCAGTAGCAGGTCTTGCCGGTGCCGACGTCCTTGCTGCTCGTGGTCGTGCCGCAGAGCGCGGCCGTGCAGCCGGGGTACGCGGCGCCGCCGTCGCTCGCGGGCGAGCCGCCGGTGCCCGAAGCGCCGCCGGTGCCCGAGGCGCCGCCCGTACCGGCGCCGCCGTCCGCCGTGCCGCCGCAAGCCGCCTGGATGTCGGCGCAGCAGTCGCCGTACTTCGCGCAGTCCTTGTCGCACCAGCAACCGCCGGAGGCCTGCTTGCCGCAGTTGTTCACGCAGCTGTTCGGACCGCCGCTCGGGCCGGCGTCCGTCCCGGTGCCGGCATCGCCCGGGGCGCCGCCCGTGCCGCTGGCTCCGCCCGTGCCGCCGGACTGCGGCTTCGCGCAGCTGGCTTTGTCGTTGGCGCACTTGGCCAGCATCTTGACCCTCGCGTAGCTGACGAACGGGTTGTCGTCGTCGCCACCGAGGTCGTCGGGGCTCTCGCCGTGGCCGTCGTTGCGCACGGCCATCCAGAAGAAGTCGGGGTGGAGCTGCTTGCTGTCCTCGCCCCAGGTCG
>Ga0233425_10008328_pt1 | contig 13860 bp, 6 predicted proteins | sample Watercolumn_Towu_2_FD_181712 | JGI IMG/M metagenome (GOLD analysis project Ga0233425, IMG submission 181712) | Freshwater microbial communities from Lake Towuti, South Sulawesi, Indonesia - Watercolumn_Towuti2014_140_MG | ecosystem: Environmental > Aquatic > Freshwater > Lake | place: Indonesia...
CCAGGCACCCAGCGTCCGTCGATCTGGCGGTACTCGGAGAAATGGAGTTCGCACGGATCGGACTCGTCGTCGCCGTAGAACTCCATGGCCAGCAGGTGTCCTTCCGTGGGATGGAACATGAAGCGGCAGTCGGCCTTCCTGTGCAAGCCGGCCAGCACGTCGACCAAGCCCGGCTGTCCGGGCAGCGGGGCCGTGCCCAGGTAATACACTTCGTCCAACTTCGCCGGGCCTTCGACGGCCAGACGCCGCAAGACGAAGAGCGCCGGCAGCAGACCGCCGCTCTGCACGGGCACAAGCGAGTCGGTCAGGTTGTCGCCGGCCTCCCACTTCACTTCCTCGGTGGGCAGTTTGAGCGCGCCGCCGGCGTCGGTCAGCGTGAAGGCGTACTTGCCGCCGCCGTCGCGCGTCCCGCTAAGGGTCCACGTCCCGCGCAGGCCGGCCAGGTCGCAGCGTTTCTTCCAGGCCGCCAACACGCGGTCGCGCTGCTGCTTGTTGAAGTAGTAGTTCGCGTAGCCGTGCTTCTCTTCGAAGAGTTTCTTGAGGTGCTCGGGCATGGGGGCCGGCCGCGGCATCATGGGATGGATCGGCATCGGCTTGACCTTCGGCGCCTCCCGGGGCTTTTCGCCCGGCTTGGAGTCGGGCTTGGCGTCCTTGGGCTTCTCCTCCGGCTTCGCATCCTTTTCGGTCTTCGGCTCTTCGGCCGCTGCGGCGAGGAACGCCGTGGCGTCGGTTTCGCCGGGCGTGGCCTTGCGGGCCGGCTTCTCGCCCGGCTTGGGCGCGTCGATCCGCTTGGGTTTCTCGCCGGGGGCCGGCTTGCGGCCCGGTTTCTCTTCTGGCTTGTCGCCCGGCTTGGGGATCGGCATGGGCATGATCTTCGGCCCGCCCTCGGCCTTCTCCAACAAGTCCTCGGGATCGTGGACGCCCGTCAGGCGGACGTAGATGTTGTGCAACTGGGCGTCGCGGCGGAAACTCAGCGGCACGCGCCAGCCCTTGGGGTAGATGCCCAGCACGTTCTTGAAGCCGTTGGGCGTGGTGATCGGCCGGCCGCCGAAGCTGACGATTTCGTCCTTCAGGCGCAGGCCGCGGCGGTAGGCGTCGGAGCTTTCGAGGATGTCGGAGACGACGACGCGGCCATTCTCGTCGGTGCTGACCGTGGCTCCCAGCGTGGCGTGATCGACGATCCGCCCGCTGTGCAGCACGCCCAGGAAGTTCTTGATCTGGTTGATCGAGATGGCGTAGGCCACGCCCACGTTCACGCGGCCGCGTTTCTCGAAGGAGCCGCGGCCGTTGATGCCGATCAGGCGGCCTTCGGCGTCGAACAGCGGCCCGCCCGAATTGCCGGGGTTGATCGAGGCGTCGGTCTGGATGCAGTCGGCGTATTCCAAGAGCGTGCCGGCGGGCGGCTGATAGCGATGTACGCCCGAAACGATGCCGTAGGTCACGGTCGGCCGGAAGTCGGTGGCCAACAGAAACGGGTTGCCCATGGCGAAGCACCAGTCGCCGACGCGGAGCTTGTCGCTGTCGCCCATCGTCGCGGCGGGGAAGTCGTTGCGGCCGACGAGCTTGATCAGCGCCACGTCGCCGGTCGGGTCGAGGCCCACGACCACCGCATCGTAGACCTTGCCGTCGGCCATGCCGCACTTCATGGCATTGCCGCAGGGTTTGACGACGTGGAAGTTCGTCAGCGCGAAGCCGTCCGGCGAGATGACCACGCCCGAGCCGCCACCCGTGCCGGCGGACGAGAAGATCGCCAGCACGGCGTCTTTGGCCTTGTCCATTACGGCGATGCGCTGCGCCTCGGCCTGGAGCACGGCCGGATCGGTATCGGCCCGGGCCGAAGCGAAGCCGGCGGTCAACATGACGGCCAGCGGAATAGCATATCTCATTTGATGATCCTCGCGTTGCAGAGATCGAGGTGATCGCCCCTGTCGCTGTCTTCGCCGTAATCGACGAAGATGGTCAGGCGGCGGACCCCGGTCAGATCCAACTCGACCGGCTTCGGCTCGTCCTTGCCGCTGACGGTGGTTTCCAGCAGCACCTTGTCGTCCCCGCGGATTACGAGCACGAGATTGCCGCCGTAGGCCCGGTGCGTTTCGCGTTCCGCGTCGTCGATGCCGACCACGGTCTTGAACTGCCGGTAACGGCCCGGCAAGCGGTAGACCATCTCGGTGCGGCTGTGCAAGTAGAGCCCCTTGGCGTACTCGGTCCCGCCGGTCTTCAGCGGTTTGCCGTTGGAGTTCATGTCGCTGCGCGGGAGAAACAACGTGGGCAAGTCGTCCTTGTCCGTGTTGAAGAACGGCGTGAACTTCGACGACTCGGGCTTCAGGTCGCTCAAGAAGGCCACCTTGCCGGCGGAGAAGTCGATCTTCACCACGTCGGCCAACGGCCGCGCGACCGCCACGCCGGTTTGGGTCGTCCAGCGGATGTTGTCGGTCATCTCGATGCCGCGGACCGACCACACCGCGCCGGAGGCGTCGGTCACGGTGCAGACCGCCGCAGGCAGTTCGCGCCCGGCGGCGTGGTAGTAGACCACGCCCAGCACCTTGGGCCGCTTCACGGGGATCTTTTCGCCGTCGAGCGTGAAGTCCACGCTCTTGTCGTTGACGCCTCCCAGCACGCCCTTGTGATAATCGACCGCGTCGTCCTTGCGGATCACGAGCAGGTCGCCGTCGATCTTCATCTCCACGATCCGCGCCCACTCCTTGGCGACCGCGTCGGCGGCCGGCTGGAGGCGGACGGTGGCGATGTCGGCCGTGGGGATTTCCAAGACCGAGCCGTCCAGCAGCGTGACGCGGCCCTTGCCGGCCTCAGCCGCGTACTCGCGGGCGACGAACGTCGAGCCGTCGACCAATTCGATCCACGCGCCCGGCACGGGCGCGTCGGGCTTCTTCTCGGCCGGTTGTTTGACGTTGAGGCCCAGCAGGTTGGCGGCCTCCAGCGTGACCGGCCCGCCGGCCGCGGCAATCGTCACCTGCTTGGCGCTCAAGGCCGAAAGCGTGCCGGCCACGGTCTTGCCTTCGAGGGTCTGGGCCTCGACCTCCGGTCCTGCGGCCAGCAGCGCGGTAAGGAGCAATGTCAACATGGCGAAATACTCTTTGTGTCACAATAGAACTTGTCTTCACGGGTGCCATGCCCACGCTTGCCGTGGGCACGAGGCGTTTTCCCGCATTTTCAACATGCCCACGGCAAGCGTGGGCATGGCACCAACCTTCCGCTACAGAAACTACTTGTCCGGTTCTTCGCTTCCTTCACGGGCCATCTCGCGATAGTACTGCTCGATCAATTCGCGGTAGTGGGGCGGGAACTCGCGGCTGATCCGCTGTAACGCTTCCTCGCGCTCCTTGGGCGGCAGGTGGCCCCAATCGAACTCCTTGCCGAAGTTCTTCTTGGTGATCTCGCCCGGGCCCTTGCCGCCCATCGGCACGCTGTCGGGCGCCGGTTTGCTGGAACGGATGGTGTCTTGCATACCGGCCGCGGCGGCCGCGGCGGCCTGCTGATCCTCCAGCTTCTTGATGATCTTGTCCAGCGACTCGATGATGCCGTCTTCGACGCCGCGGACCTTCTTGCCGCCGCGCCCCAGGTCCAGCCGCCGGCGAACGTCGTTCATTCGCCGCGCGACGTGGTCGAGGCTGTCGTCCTTCAGGGCCTTGAGGTCTTCCTGCATGAGCCGGGCGACCGCGACGTATCGCCGCGGGCTGTCGTCTGCCCCTTCCAGAAGCTTGGCAATGGCCTTCAGTCCGGCCGTCTTGTCCAACAGCGTGTGGTAGGCCACGCCCTGGTAGAAGAGCAAAGTGGCCGGGGCGACCACGTCGCCGGCGTTCAGGCCCGAGAGTTGCTCCAGGGCCTCGTCGTAGAGTTCCGCATGGACCAGCCAGCGGCCGTAGAGCAGCCGCAGGTTGTTGGCCATCAGCGGCGGGGTCTTCGAGTCGGTCAACCACGCCTGCGGCGGCAGTACGAATTGGTCCTTGGGTTTGGCGCACAGCCGCAACAGCGCGGCGGCGTTCTCGTCGCCCGCGGCGAAGGTGCCCGCCAGGCGGGCGAGGACTTCGAGTTCCGCCGGCTTTTCGCCCAGATCGTTCCACAGCGCGGCCGCTTTGGCCCGGGCGTCAACATCGGCCTTCGTCTGCTCGAGCCAGGCCAGGGCCTGGGTTTTGACGGCGTCGGGCCGCGGGGCCTGCCAGGCCGACGCCTTCGGCGCGGACGGCTCGGCGGGGACTGTCCCAGTTTTTGTGTCAGCAAAAACGGGACTGTCCCCTTCCCTTGCCGCCACGAGCGCGGCAACCATGCACCACGCCAGCAATCGGAAGTTCGTCTTCATTACTGGTTCCTCCCTAATTCCAGGTCTCGGGTGACTTTGTGAATCCGCGTTTCGCGTTCGGCCAGCCGCTGCAGGGCCTCGATCACTTCGGCCTTGTCGGCCTGCTCGCCGTCGATCAGCTTCGAGTAGCGTTCGGTCCGCGTGTTGACCCGCATCTGCATGGCGCGGATCATTTTCAGTTCGGCCAGCTCATCGACCAGCGGCGGTTCTTGCGGCTGGCCGGGCGGGCTCTTTCCCGGCGGCTTGGGCGGGCTCTTCTTGTTCTTCATCTCCTTCTTGATCGCGTCGATCATCTCCTCCAACGCAGCGATGATGTCCAATTCAATCGCTTGCGTGATCTGCTCGGTCCGCGATTGCCCCAGGCGCACGACCACCTGCTGCATGTCTTCGCGGACCTGCTGCAGGGCCTCGGGGAAGACGACCGTCGTGCCGTCTTCGCGCAACAGGAGCATGGCCTTGTCGGCCTCGAGCACGATCAGTTTCTCCTTGGTGCTCAATCGCCCGCACTGGATGTCGTGGTCCTGGCTGCGTTGGGCGGCGGCCACGCGTTCGAGTTTCACCGTATTGTCGTAGACTTCGCGCTGCATGTCGAGCATCTTGCGGAAGCGGGCTTCCAACAGGGCCAACATGCGCTCGCGCTCTTCTTCGCGGAGTTGGCGGAGGATCTCTTCCAGCGCGGCCCTGGCCCGTTCGAGTTCGGCCAACGCGTTCTCCTGTTTTTCGACGGCCCCTTCGCGTTGCGCCTCCTTGAGTTTCTCTTCGGCCTTCTTCATTTCCTCGCGGGCCGCTTCGAGGCGTTTGCGCGCGGGGTTGCCGTCCTGTTTGCCGGACGGCTGATTGGGCTGGTTCGGATCGGAGTTGTCGTCGCCTTCACCCTCACCTTGGCCCTGCCCTTGCCCTTGGCCTTGTCCCTTGCCCTTTCCCTTACCCTTGCCCTCGCCTTTTCCTTCACCTTTGCCTTCGCCTTCGCCCTTACCTTCGCCTTTGCCCTCGCCTTTTCCTTCTCCCTTCCCTTTCCCTTCGCCTTTTCCTTCACCCTTTCCTTCGCCCTTGCCCTTTCCTTCACCTTTGCCTTCGCCTTTGCCCTCTCCCTTGCCTTTTCCTTCACCTTTGCCTTCACCCTTTCCCTCGCCCTTGCCTTCACCCTCTCCTTTGCCTTCGCCCTTTCCCTCACCCTTGCCTTCTCCCTGGGCCTTCCCCTCTTCGTTCTTCTTGATCTGGTCGGCCAGGCCGCCGGTCTTCTCGGCGAGTTTGCCTTGCAGGGGTTCAAGCCCCTTCATGTTTTCGCCGCCGGCGGTCCGGCCCTGGACGCCCTTCTGCTCCTTGATGAGTTCCTTCACGTCGCGAAGGTATTTCTGATAGCGCTTCTTCTCCGCCTCGATCTGCTTGGCGCGGTTTTCCGTGTTGAGCAGGTCCAATAGGTTACGGAGATCCTTGTCGAGTTCGCCCTGGTTCTCAATGGCCCGAGAGAGCTGTTCCTTGCGGAGCAATTCGACCAGCGTGGCGAACTGCACGTCGATCAGTTCCTCCTTGCTCTGGTCGATGGCCTTGCGCAACAGCGCGGCGCGGCGCGGGTCCGTGGCGGCGGTCCGCTCGGCGATTCGCGAGAGCACCTCTTCCAGGTGTTTGAACTGCTGGGCGATCCGCTCTTGTTCGACGGCCAGCAACTCCTTTTCCTTCTGCTTGTCGGCCTCGTTCTTGTCGGCCGGTTTGGCGTCGGCCGGTTTGGCGGCCGCGGTCTTGACGTCGGCCGCTTGGGCCCAAGCGGCGCCGGCCCACAGGGCCACGATCAATCCGCCGAAGCAGGCGGCCGTGAGATACAGCTTGCGGGACATTCCTAGTCCTCCTTCAGATCGCGGATGGTTTGTTTGTGACGCTCTTTGGTAACGCGTTCGAGACTCTCCTGCAACTTGATGATCGTGCGGAGCAATTCCACGGCCTGGTTGTAGTCTTCCAGTTCCTTCATCCGTTCCAGCACTTGGCGCATGACGGCCAGCAGCTCGATCGTTTGGGCGCGGGCATCGTCGCGGAGTTGCGCGCCGCGTTTCAGATCGCCGGTCGCGGCCTGCAGCGCCTTCAGCGTCTCTTCCAGTTGCGGAAAAGTGGGCAAGTCGGTCTTCTCTCGCCGGTCGTCCTTGCTCTTCTTCTTCCTTTCCCCGCTCACCATCTCGTACAACGGCGTGGCGATCTGGTCCTCCAGCCGCATCTTGAGTTCCTCGGTGTCGATCTGGTTGTTGATGATCTGCTTGCGGATGCCGTCGAAGCCCTCGGCCACGCCGCGGGTCTCCTCGGCATTCTTGCGGCAGTATTGCAGGGCCTCCCCGGCGCGCACAAGGCGCAATTCCTCGGGATTGGCCGCCTCTTCCCGCGACTTGTCGTCGGGTTCCGCGCCGGCCACCTTGTCGCCGGGCTTCTTGCGGGCGTCGGGGGGCGAAAAGTCCATGATCGTCAGCAGGTCGCGGGTTTCGGACAACTCCTGCACCACGCGCTCGAACCGCCGCCGCAGATCGAACTCCTCGTTCTCCAACTCCTCGCGCAGCTTCTCGGGCGTCACCACCTCGCGGTGCCAGACCTCGGTCGTGCCGAAGTCGGGCTCGCGGGCAAAGCCCTCCAGTTTCTTGTGCAGGTCGAAGAAGTCGGCGGCCCGGATGCTGAACGCCAGCTTTTGGCCGGGTACGAGCTTCCACTGTTCGATCTCCACCCGCGCCCTTCCCAGGCCGCGGCGCTGCAAGCGGTCGCCGGGCTTGCCGAGTTCCAGCGGGCGCTCGCCGGAATCGGTGACTTCGGTGAGGTCCAGCCGCGGCAAGCCCTTCTCGTCGACCGACGCTTCGGCCCACACGCCGCGGAGACCGTTGTCGTCGGTCACTTGGCCGCGCAGGGGGACGACCGCGTTGGGTGTGATGTACTTGCCGATGCCGTCGAGCTTCACGTCGCCCAATTGCGGCACCTCGTCGGCCAGGACATTGAGCGTGAGGGTGAACGGCTTGGCACTGCGGATGCCGTCGGTGTCGACCAGCGTGAACTGCAGCACGGTCTGCACGCGCAACGCTTCGAGCGGGTAGTCGAAACCCTCCGGGGCCTCCTCGGTCTTGCTGAAGTCCAGTGTACTGAGCAACTCGGAGCCGGCCGCCGTGATGCGGTGGATGGCCACGCGCCGCAACGGCTTGTTGGTGCTCGCGTGGATTGTGACTTCCGTGCCGGCGCGGACTTGCATCGCACCGCTGATTGCCACATCCGTCTGGTCCTGCCGGGGCGGCTTCAAGTACGCGGGCACTGCGTAATCGAGCGTCATCGAGCTGACGAACGGGCTCTGGACCACTTCGATCCGCAGGCCGTAGCGGCGGTCGTCGCCGCCGAAGACGTCGAAGGTGATGGGCTTGTCGACCCGCGCAAACGTAAACTTGAACTCGTCGCCGCTCTGCTCCAACGGGGCGGTGCTCGGCGAGCCGCCGTCGACGCGGTGCCGGATTTCGACCATTCGCGGAACCTCGAAGTCAGGATCGGCCACGACGCGGATTTCGGCCTTCCGGCCGACGACGACCGACACCGGCTCCTGCTGATCCTTGCGGTATTCCTTGCCGTTGACGAAGATCGTCAGGTGCGTGCGGCGGGGCCACTGTTCGTCGGACATCGGGTAGTTGACCGTCCGCCGTGCCCAGACGCCCAGCGCCTCGGGGGCCAGCGCGGCGAAGAGCACGATGGAGAGGGCGAGAACAACCGCGGCCCCCGCCTTGCGCATGAGCGGCACTGGGTCGAACACGCGCAGCAACTCCAGGTCGCCGATGCGTTCGGCCGCCTCGCGGCAGGTGCGGGCGAGCATCGCCGGATTGCACTTCTCGGGATCGTTATGGTGGGCGGTCAAGAGCACGGCCGTCAACAGGCTGTCGTCGAGCTTGCTAAAGCGGCGTTCCAGCAGCGTGGCCATGTTGCTGTTGCTCATCGAGATGAAGGCCCGCCGCAGGATCAACTGCGCAATCACGCCCAACAAGACGACGCCGATCACCGCCAGAACCGCGGCGCGCACGGCCCGTGGCGGCTCGAACGCCCAGTCGATGCCGAGGCTGATCCAGAACGCCAGCCCCAGCCAGGCCAGTCCGCCGGCCAGTCCTTCCAGCCACACGTACCACCGCACGCGGACGCGCAAGGCGTCGAGCACCGTTTGCACGGTGGGGGCCAAACGCGGTTCGCTCTCGAAGCTCGTCGTTGCCATGATCGGTTATTCTTCGGTGTCTTTCGGCATTAGGCAAGTTTCAGCAACCGGCGGATCAACCACTCCAGGCACAGCAGTACGAACAGGCCCAACATCATCCAGCGGAGCCAATCCTCTTCCCAATCGCGGTCGATTACCGGCTTGGGCACGTTGCGCGTGCGGTCCTTCAACAAGTCGAAGACCGACGGCTGGGCGGCCGTGCCTTCGGACAAGTCGCCGGTGCCCACAAAGTACGCGCGCTGTTCCTTGTCCGCCGGGTTCTCCGGCTTGGCGACGGCCGCTGCGGCGGCCTCTTCCGCGTTCTCGTCCGCGGCCTCGGCGGACTTCTCGTCGAAGACGATTTCGTGGACGGTCGCTTCGGTTTCCTCGCCGTCGTCGCCGGTAGTGGTTTCCACGAACGTGGCCACCTTACCGGCCAACGTGCTGAGCACCACGTCGTTGCGTTCCGGTTGATCCAACTCCAGGTCCGAAAGCCCCTCGACCAGGACGTTGGCCGTCAACGGGGGTTTGCTGCCATCGGGCAGATCGATGCGGAGCCGATACGGGCCCTTGCGGAGCGGCGTGAACTGCTCGGAGTAGAATCCCGGCCGGCCGGTCTCGACCGGGAGTTGGATCTCCTGGTACTGCCGGTCGGGACTGATAATCTTCAAGGTCACGGACTTGGCAGTCAGCGGCCGCAGTTGATCGTCGAGCAGACGGTAGCCGCGGACCTTGATGGCGTTGCCGACGCGGGGACGCTCCTCCTCGACCAGCAACATGCCCCGGCTGGAACCGCTCGACAGGCGTCCGGCCGAAACGTGCCGCATGACTTTGGTGTAGAAGCGTTGGAAGTAGGCGTCTTCTTGGGCGCGGAGCCGCCACATTTCGCCGCTGCCCAGGTAGAAGACCCGGCCGGAGCCGAAGTTGTGCCAGGCCATGTAGGGCGGCTGCGATTGGCCGACGGCCACGCGGGGATCCGAGAACCGCGACAGCACGGCGGCGCCTTCCTTCGCGCCGCGGACCGGCAGGTAGCTGTACACGCCGGGGAACTCCTGCCATGCCAGAAGGCTGGCCTCGGGCGATTCGGCCAGCGCGAGGAAGTTGGCGTCGAGGCCTGCTTGCTCGAACTGCAGCGGCCACACTTCTTCGCCCATTTCCATCGTGGTTTCCGTGCCGGTCACCCGGCTCTGGAAAGTCACCGGATAGAGTTCGCGGAGTTTCCCCAGGTTCTTGTCCTGCACCCAGCCCTTGACCGCCTGGCCGGCATAGACGGGGCCGGCCACAACCAGCAACCCGCCGCCTTGCTTGTTGACCCACGCTTCGAGCAGATCGATCTGCTTCACATCGAGGGCCTGCCAATCGGGATCGAAGGCCACCACGCAATCGTAGTCGCCCATTTCCTTGGCGGTTTCGGGGAAGCCGTCGAGCACGGAAGCGTAGTCGCGGACGTACTCTTCGGGAATCCTGCCGGCCTGGAGCGGCACGGGATCGCCGCCTTGCAGATAGACGTCGCAAGCGATGGCGGGTTTCTGGATCTTCCCCTCCTTGGCCAGCCTCTCGGCGAACTCACGATACGCCGCCGCACTGTTGACGTCGGCTCCCGCCGCTTTCATCTCCGCCCGGATCGGGCCGTCGGCGGCGAGCAGTTTGTCGGCGATCTCGCGGAACAACTGGTTGCACAGGTATTGGTAGTCGCGCATCGGCCCGCCGGCCAGCAGCAGGATGCGGCTCTTCGTGTCGACGATTTCGGTGTCGCCTTCGAGGAAGTTGTCGTTGGGGTCGCGGTCGCTGCGCGGCGGAATGGCCTTCAGGCACAGCGTGTGCTGCCCGATTTCGCCGTTGCGGACTTCGAACTTCACGGAAACCTGCTCGCCGTCGCGCCCCAGTTCGACCTCCTTGCCGTCGAGCAACTCGCCGGTGCCCGGCGACTCGACGTTGGCGGGCCGCGAGAGCAACTGCACGTTGATCTTCTGGCCTTCCATGCGCCAGCCTTGCAAGGAACCCTCGACGGAGAAAGGATCGCCGGGATAGGCCCGCTTCGGCGGGCGGAAACCGGCCACGCGGACGTTGGGCGGGGAGCGGTCGGGGCCCACGCCGACGGCGAGCACCGCGGTGCGCGTCTGGTTGGCCAGTTTGGCGGCGCGTTCCACGCCGGGGCCGGCGTTTTGCCCGCCGTCGCTAAAGACCAAAAGGCCCGAGATGGGCGAGCCCGTCTCCTCGTTGAGCAGTTGCAGGACGGCCTGTCCAAGCCGCGTTTCGCGGTTGGCGTCGGCCACGGCCAGGGCCTTGGCCCACTCGACCTCCGCCGATTCATTCTGCTTCTTGCCGGCATCGACGGCTTCGCCATCGGCCGGCGCGGCGCCGTCCGCATCGGCGGCGTCTGCGTGTTCGTCCGCCTCGCTGAACTTCGGCAACGTCACGGCGCGTTCGCGGCGGAGTTCGTCGTCGAAGGGGATGACCGTCACGTCGTGCGTCTCGCGGAGCCGATCGAGGAACTCGCCGCGCTGCAACAGATCGACCACGCGGTCGATGCGGCGGTCCTTGCCGGGACCGTCGTCGCTGGTATTGCCCTGCGTCATGCTGCGGCTGGTGTCGACCAGCAGGAACACCCGCGAGTTGTAGGTCTTGTCCTGGTCGCTGCGCCGCTGGGGGTAGAAGTACAGGATTAGGAGCGCGACGAACGTGGCCGTCCGCAGCAGCGTCAGCAGCGCGGCCCACAAGGGGTGCAGTTCGGCCGCGTCGCGGCGGTACATGTAGACCACGTAGGCGACGGCCGCCAGGAACAGCAACCCCGGAATAATCAAGTCGGTGTTCGACTGCGCGTTCCGCCAGGCGTAGGAGATCTGGTTGGCGTCGGCCAACGGGAACCAGGAGGCGGGGATCATTGCACACCTCCTTTCACCGGGGCCAAGCGCCGGGAAGACGGATGATAACTGCACGACCAGGCGAGCACCATTTCCACGATCAACAACAACACCAGGAAGTAGAGCAGTTTCTCCCGCAAGCGATGCGCCTCGTACTCGCCCGCGGTGAACTCGATGTCCGCCACGGGCATCCACTGCAGGCCGTTGATCTTGCCGTCCAGTTCTTCGCGCGAGGCAAGTTGCAGGTCGCCCTCGCGGGTATCGACGTTGAAGGCGCTGCGGCGGACCTCGACCGACTTGTCGCGGCGGAACAGCCGCACGTCGTAGACGCCCGCCTTGCCGATGTCGTCGAAGGCGTTCCGCGTCTTGTCCTTCTTGACCTTGGCGGCAGGCTTCTCGGATTCGTCCGACTGCATGTCGATGCGGTCCCTGGGGGCCAACTGGTCGCCGGGAGCGTACAACTCCGCGCGCTCGTAAAACGTCCAATTCACTTCCGGCAGCGGCAGCGAACCGCCGGTCACGCGCTCGGGCCAGGGGCGCTCCGCGAGATACTGGTGCAACTGGAGGATCATGGGCATGAACGTGGGATTGCGCCACCAGTCGTTCCACGTCGGCGCGGCCGTCGTCAGGAACGTCAGCACCTTGCCTTCGCCGAATCGGCTTTCGACCACCAGCGGCGCGCCGCTGCGAAGTTGGGCGATGACCTCGGTCTTGGAGCCGGGCTTGGGCTTCCAATCGTCGGCCAGCCCGAAGTATCTCTTGACGGCCACTTCCAAGGTCTGCGGATGCACCTTGCCCGAGATGCTGAACAGCGGGTGCGGTTGCCGCTCGTCCACCTTGATGTCCGGCACCCGCTCCAGGTAGTCGGCCTTCAGATCCTCGGGCTGCTTCAGGGGCACGGGGAGCAGCCCCTTGCCGCCGCGGTGGAGCGTGACGTTGACCGGTTCGGCCAGCGTATTGTCGCCCACGAAGATCGCCACGCCGCCGCCGGCCGCCGCATACTTCTCCAGCGCGCGGACGGCCGATTCGTCGAGGCGGTCGACGTTCAGCAGGAAGATGCTCTGGAACTTGTTCAGGTCGTCGGGCGAGGCGTTGGACAGGAACTGCGGGCGCTTGATCAGCGGCCGCGCGCCCGTGGGGATTCCCTGGTCGCGGCTCTCGCCGCGGCGCCGCAGCCCGGCCAGCAGGGCGAACTCCACGGCCCGCGCCCCCCGCGCCTCCGTTTCGCAATCGACCAGCAGCACGGCGGCCTCGATCGGCACGGACACGGCGCAATAGCGGTAATTGTCGACCGCGATCGCATCGCCCGCCGGCCCCTCGAGCGACACGGCGATTTCGTGTTCGCCCGCCTGCTCGAACTTCACTTCGAACTCCTTGGTGACCGATTCGCCGGGGCGGATCTCCTCGATCGTTTCCGGCGAGCCGGGATGCTCGGTGCGGAGGGTTTGGCCCTCCCGGTCGATGCAGGTGACGGTCTTCCGCAGCACCTTGACATTCTTGGCCTCAAGCTTGCCGAAGTTCTGCACGGTGAAACGCATGCGGAAGGCGACGTTGACCGCGGGAATGCCGCCGGCGTAGGCCAGTTCGGTGATCGCCAGGTTGGGCCGCTCCTCGTCGACGCAATAGACCAGCCGCACGTCGGCCTTGAAGGCGCTCAAGTCGTCCGGGTAGGGGCCACTTAACTTCTGCTCCTGGGCTACCTTCGCGTAGTAGGTTCGGCCCTCGACCAAGCCGCTTAGCAGATCCTGGACCTCCGTGTCGGATTCCCAATCGCGGCCGCGGAAGTCGGAGAAGACGTAGACCACGCGCCGGGCGTCCCCGCCCGTGCCCACCAACTGCGGAATATCCTGGAGGGCATTGGCGGGACCGACCGCCAACTGCGACACCTCCATGCCGTCCAAGAGGGAGTCGATCTTGGCCAGGAACTCCTTGCGGCCTTCTATGTCCGACGGGGCGGGCACGGCTTCGTTGGCCAGATCGGGCCGCAGGCCGGTGTCCCCGCCGGCCTGCGCATTCGGAAAAGCCCCGGCCTGCGAAAACCGCAGAATCGTGAACGTCTGCGATTCGCTCTGCTCGACGGCCTTTTCCGCCAACCGCTTGACGGCCTTCTTCGCCTCGTCGAAGGCATTGGTGTTCAGCCAGCGGTCCGACATCGAGTAGCTGTCGTCCAGCAGCACGACGTGGTGCGTGGTCGTGGTGCCGAAGAGTTGTCCCCATTGGTCGCGCAGCAGCGGCTGCGCCACGAGGAACACCACGGCGGCCACGGCCGCCATGCGCATCAACAGCAGCAACAACTGCTTGAGGATGATCCAGGTGCGGTGCTTCTTCTGGCTCAGGAGCAGGAATTCCATGGCCGCCCACTCCACGCGGCGGTGCCGGAGCATGTTGATCAAGTGGATCAACACCGGGGCCGCGATAATGGCCAGGGCCGGGATTCCTACGATCCAAAATAGTCCGGGGAAAGCCGCGGGCATGTTCCGTATTCCAAT
>Ga0233425_10008329_pt1 | contig 13858 bp, 17 predicted proteins | sample Watercolumn_Towu_2_FD_181712 | JGI IMG/M metagenome (GOLD analysis project Ga0233425, IMG submission 181712) | Freshwater microbial communities from Lake Towuti, South Sulawesi, Indonesia - Watercolumn_Towuti2014_140_MG | ecosystem: Environmental > Aquatic > Freshwater > Lake | place...
TACCGCGCCAGTGCCTCGGCTTCTATTCGTCGCGGGAAGTGACCGGGCACTACACGACGTGCAGTGTATGATGGGGAAAGCAACTTTTATTCAAAAGATGTTCGTATTTGGGGGTATGGATACCCGGGCACCAGCTCGTTCAACGGCCCCCTATATGTCGACTCGAGTTCTAATGGCTCGACCGCCTTCCGCCTCCAGACACGCTCGAACGTGAGTACGTTCCCGGTAGCAAACTTCTCGCCGGTCGCCACCGACACCGTCATCGCGTTCGATGTCCTTCCGCACGGCTCTCCCACCGAGCAAGCCAACAATGGTTTCGCATGGATGGATGTGTGCGACGGTGACTTCAACGCGGATGCGAACGTCGCTTCCACCTGCGCACGCGCTGGGGTGCGTTCTGGTTATGTAGAGTTCAGTAGCCGATCTTTCAATGGCGGTACCGTAAAGCCCATTGTTTTTAATCTTGGACAAGCCGGCTCCGGCCTCTTTGAGGCAATGCGTATTACATCCACCGGCACTATCGGCATCGGCACGACGAGCCCAAGTTCATTGCTGCACCTCGAGAGTACGGGCAATACGGTACTGACGATCAATGGCGGCGTCGCGAGCGCGGCCCGTATAGATTTTAAACAGGCGGGCACCAGCTACGGAATCGTTGATTTCGACGGAAACAATTTTAATGTCGGCAATCTGTATGTGAACGGCGCCACGATACTCAAGGCCGGAAATGCCGAGCGCATGCGTATTACAAGCTCCGGCAACGTCGGCATCGGGACGACGAGCCCGCAGGCATTGCTCGGATTACAGGGCGCAGTCGGCGTCAACAATAAGCAGATGTATCTGTTCGCGGACGGACGTGTCGCCTTCAACGGCACCGCATTGAACTCAGGCGAGGCCATGCGCTGGACCGGCCAGGCAGGCGGTGCCGCGAATACGATATTCGATTTTTGTGACAACGCTTCGGGAAACCGCTGCGTGTCGCTTGACCCGGGCGTCACAAGCGGCGTTGCCGACATCTACTCCAGTTGGATAAGCGGCTCCGAACCGAAATTACATCTTGCCACATACTCCAACCGGGCAACGACAGCCGGCATCACCATAGACACCACCGGCAATGTCGGCATCGGGACGACATCTCCGATGGCTTCGCTCTCCGTGGCGGGCACGGGTAGCAGTGGGGTGAATATTGGCGGCTTCTTCGGTTCCGGCTACGGCGCCATTTCGCTTAATGCGACGGCAGACGCAACCAACTACCACTTCCTCGCGGGCAATACCGTTACCGACAATACGCTCTACATAAACCGCACTTCCGGCGGGGCTATTCAGTTCCGCGAAAATGGCGGTGCAACACCGCAAATGATTATCGCATCCGGCGGCAACATCGGCATCGGGACGACGACGCCGACTGCGCAGTTGCACACCACCGGCACGGTGCGCTTCTCGAACTTCGGCGCAGGCACGCTAACGACCGATGCATCGGGCAACGTATCCGTTTCCTCCGATGAACGCCTCAAGAACGTGGACGGTGATTTTACACGCGGACTTTCCGCTGTATTGAAACTCTCTCCCATCAGTTATCACTGGAACGCAACATCGGAACTTGACCAGACCACGCAATACGCCGGTTTCTCCGCACAGAACGTGCAGCAGGCGATTCCCGAGGCGGTGGGCGAGAATCCGAACGGCTATCTTTCGCTCAACGATCGTCCTGTCTTGGCCGCAGTAGTGAACGCAGTAAAAGAACTGTGGAACGCGATGCAGGATCGCTTCGCATCGCAGGATGCGCGCATCGCCACGCTTGAGGCGCGCATCGCCGAGCTCGAAGCGCGTCCGGTGGTGAATCCCGACGGTTCCTACACCATCACCGCAGCAAGCCAGACCGCCACGCCGCAGCACGTAATACACAATCAACAAACAACAAATAACGACACAGATAGCGAACCCGCGACGAGCACGCCGCCTGGCACCGCCGAACCTTCGACCGCACCCTCGACACAGGATCAGGGCACCGCGCCATCAGAGACACAAACGACAGCGCAGCCGCCTGCGGATTTCAGCATGCAGACAACCGCCCCCGAGAGCAATCCGTTTAACGAACAACCGGCTCCGGCAGAAAGCGTATCGTCGACGTCGCAGTAACGATGCGTGCACGTACAGGCGCATCGCGCGCGAAAAAAGTTTTGCACACCTCGCGCGTGCAAAATAGTTCGTTTATGCATCAGCGTGTGCGCGTTTTTTCATATCCACAACTGCAAACATTTTGTGTCAACGTGCGCGGCACTGTACAATGTGCGCACATGGAACCCGTTCGTGATGCACAGAGTGTTCGACGGGATGATGCGAATGTCGCATCGGCTTCTTCCTCACCCGCACCGCGCGAGAACGGCTCCGATCGCGCACTCATCGGCTACACGCTCGTCGCGCTCGTGGTCGCGCTCTTCATCCGCTTCTTCGTCGCCGCTCCGTACGTCGTCTCCGGCGCGTCGATGGATCCCACCTTCCGCGACTGGGACTACCTCATCATCGACCGCGTCACGTATCGCGCCGAGACGCCCGCGCGCGGCGATGTCATCGTGTTCGACCTGCCGCAAGATCCGAGCCGCGCCTTGATCAAGCGCATCATCGGACTGCCGGGCGAGACAGTCGCCATCTCCGGCGCCGTCGTCACCATCACCAACGACGAACACCCCGACGGGTTCACGCTCGACGAATCCTATCTTGATCCGGAAAATCTCGGCGACATCGAAAACGTGCGCGTCGTCGTCCCGGAAGACAGCTATTTCGTACTCGGCGACAATCGCCGCGTCTCCGCCGACTCACGCATCTGGGGCTTCCTCCCGCGGCACGACATCACCGGGCGCGTCCTTCTGCGCCTCTATCCCTTCGACCATGTTGCGGTACTTCCGGGGCAGGCGCGGTATGCGCCTGGAGCGACCGACACCATTACCAATTAGCACAGTACCTGACGCATGATCCGATTGAAGGGCACGCGTTTCGAGACCACCAGTTCGTTCTTTGACCACTGCGTAGGTGTCGCGGGATATTACGGCTTCGTTCCGCTGGAGAGTCTGCCGAAAACGCCGCCGCGGCACGGCGACGCATCCACGAAACCGAAAGAGGACGACATCATCTATGCGCGCCGCGAAGAGCGTGCACTCGCGAGCGCGGCAAAAAAGAGCGCGGCCGTCATGCCGCCTCTTGGGAGCGCACAGCTGGCGTGGCGCATCACCCCGGGCTCGGGCGCAAGCGCGCCGTCTTTGGAACTGCATGTGCTCGGCGTACCCACCGGCATCGCCGAAGCGCTCCTCATCGTCGTTACCGATGCGATCGCGCGTGAAGCAGGCATCGAGACGCGCACGCTCTCGCTCAACAACGTGGGCTCGGCGGAATCGTTCGGCCGCTATGTGCGCGATGTGGGCACCTACCTGCGAAAGCATCTCGAGACCATATCGCCAACGTTGCGCCCGCGCGCCGCGACCGATCCCTTAGGCACGCTCGTGCAGCTCATCGAACGCAAGCATCCGGCAGTGCCGCGCGCGCCGCAGGCGATGGAATACCTGACCGAAGAAGAACGCCGTCGGTTCTGGGAACTGCTCGAATATCTGGAAGCATCGGGTATCAGTTACGAGCTCGACAACCTCATCCTCGGCAGCCGTGACGTCTGGACACATACGCTCTTCGAGATGTCCGCAGTCGACCGCGAAACGGGACAGCGCGAGCCGTTCGCCTTCGGCGGCCGCTATGACCCGCTCGTGTCGCGCTTCGCGCGCGCTCCGGTCCACGGGGCGACGGTCACCATCGTGTGCGAGCAGCGTGGCGCATCGCGCGGCCCCAAAGTCCTGCCCGTACAAGAACCCTCCATCTACTTCGCGCACCTCGGCGCCGAGGCGCGCCGCCGGACGCTCGGCGTCCTTGAGGATCTGCGCCGCGCGCGCATCCCCGTGCACCAGGGCTTGTGGCACGAGCGTATCGGCGACCAGATGCTGACGGCGCATACGCTCGGCGTCCCCTATATCCTCATCATGGGGCACAAGGAGGCGGTGGAAGGTACCGTTTTGGTACGCGAAGTCGCCACCAACTCCCAGGAGGCCGTAGCCGTCCCCGATCTCACCGGCTACCTGCGCCGCCGCCGGCTGGGGGTACCTGCCGGTGCACGATAACGCCACGATACTAAGAGAAAAATGGGGCGAGAGAGGACGGGGGCGGCCGCGCAGCGGCCGCCCCTTTCCTTTCCGCAGCCCCTGTGGTACACTCTCGCGCATGGTTCAAGTAGAAGTCACCAAGACCGGCACCGAAAACGTGCTTTCCACTATCCGCAAGTTCACGCGCCGCGTGCAGGGCACGGGTCTCATCAAGTCGGTCCGCAAGAACCGCTACTATTCGCGCGACGTCTCGAAGTCCGTCCAGAAGAAGAGCGCGCTCAAGCGTATCAAGCGTCGCGACGAGTTCCACCAGCTCCTCAAGGAGGGCAAGGTCGTCGAACAGGTACGCCGTAGCAGCCGCCCGGGTTCCTCGACGCAGACCCATCCTCGTACCGAGCAGCAGGCCCCCGCGCGCCTTGGCGAAGGCACCCCGATCGCCCGTTAGGTTCTAATTCTGATCTTACTTACGCACGCATATGGCCGCGCACTCGCGCGGCCATATGCGTGTGCGTTCCCTGCGTCGTGCTACAATCATCCGCATGGCAAAAAAGAAAGCCGTCGTGCGCAAGATGCCGAAAAAAGTGACCACCATCGAGGGTCTCGCCGAACTGATGACGGGCGAGTTTTCTCGTGTCGATAAGACGATAGAAGGACTCGCCGAACTGATGACGGGCGAGTTTTCTCGTGTCGATAAGACGATAGAAGGACTCGCCGAACTGATGACGAGCAAGTTTTCTCGCGTAGATGAGCGGCTCGAACGCATCGAAGATCAGATCGTCAGCATCAACGGCGAACTCCGCGGTATCCGTACCGAGATTAAGGAAATAAATCGCCGCCTCGACACGCTCGAAGCAGGACAGAAGGACATGCGCGGCTACGCCGTCGAGATAGACGAACTGCGCGCACGCGTCACACAGATGGAGCAGTTTCTCAAGTCGCAGGGCATGAAGATGCCTGCGCGATAACATGCAGCACCCCCCTATCGTTTCCATACGCAACATCACACGCGGCACCCTGCCGCGCGTGCCGTTTGAGGAGATCGCCCGCGCTATCCTCGGGCAGCGCTACGACCTATCGCTCGTCGTCTGTGGCGATGCGCTTGCACAGCGTCTCAACAAAGAAACCCGCAAGAAGACCTATCGGCCCAACGTCCTCTCGTTCCCGCTCGATGCGCACGAAGGCGAGATCGTCCTCAACATCCGCTGTGCCGAACGCGAGGCCCGGCGCTTCGGCATCTCAATACGCGAGCGCGTGGCGCTCCTGTTCGTGCATGGTTGCCTGCATCTCAAAGGCTTCGACCACGAGACCGAGCGCGATGCCGGGCGCATGGAGGCCGAAGAAGCGCGCGTTCTGCGCGCGCACGGATTCGTAGCGTAGCGGTTTGATATATCAAACCACCATATCCCGCTTCGTTCATGCAGTGCAGGGTGCACTCGTGTGGGCGGTCTGCGGCCTCCCCCGCTATCCCCGTTTTTTCGTGTTGAGCGATCGGAGGAATAGCGTACAATGCGCAGATACGGGGACCGAAGCGTGGTGCGCGCGTGGGGTCGCCGCATATCGCCATGGCACAGCGCATCTACACCGGCATCGATATCGGCACCTCGCACATCAAAGTGATGGTCGCCGCGCCGTCGGAATCGCCCGGCGCACCCATGCAGGTGCTCGGCACCGGTATTGCCACCGCCCGCGGCCTGCGCCACGGGTACGTCGTCGACGCTGTCGAAGCGACGCGCAGCGTGCGCGAGGCGCTCGCCCGCGCCAAGGCGGCGGCAAAGACGCCCATCACTGCGGCGCGCATCGCCATCGGAGGCGTCGGGCTCGAAGAAGTCCGTTCCAGCGCCGACATCACGCTCACGGCTTCCGGCGGCGTCGTTACGCCACGCGATGTCGAGCGGGCGCTGCGCGAGAGCGAGAAACGCGCGTCGGGGAAGCTCGTCAACCGCAGCGTCATACACACCATCCCGCTCGAATTCCGCATCGACGGCAACAAAGTGCACGGCAAGCCGACCGGCATGCAGGGCACCAAGCTCGCCGTCGATACGCTCATTATTTCAATACTCACCCAGCATTACGAAGACCTGCTTGAGATAATCGACGGTGCCGGTATCGAGGTGGAAGGCGTCATCGCCTCACCCTTGGCCGCCGCACTGGTCGCCTTGTCAAAGCAGCAGCGCACTGCAGGCGTCTGTCTTGCCAATATCGGCGCGGAGACCGTCTCCCTCATCGTGTACGATGACGACATACCGGTGTCGATAAAGGTCCTGTCGAGCGGTTCCGCCGATGTGACCAACGCCATCGCGCTCTCCTTCCAGATTCCGATGAGCGAAGCGGAATCGCTCAAGCGTGGCGGGGTGATCGGCAGCGAAGTCCCCGTGCGTAAGCTCGAGACCCTCGTCACCGGGCAGCTTAAGGATCTCTTCACCACCATCAATACGCACCTCAAATCGATCGGCCGCGCACGCCTTCTGCCCGCCGGCATCGTGCTTATCGGCGGGGGCGCTTCGGCGCAGAACGCGGCGGAGATCGCACGCACTATCCTCAAGCTTCCTGCAGCTGTGGGCGTCTTGGGCGGCGGCGCGCGCAGCGCCAGCTCGGATGCGTCATGGGCGGTCGCCTACGGCCTCTGCCAGTGGGCGTACCGCGAAGATTCCGCTGAGCGCCGTACCACCCTTTCCGAGGTGCTCCGCAACGCGTCAGATTCGGTAAAAAAGACTTTCCGTTCGCTCTTGCCGTAGGGCAGATTCATCCCTCCCGCGCCGAGGATTCGGTGGCCCGTACGGCGCAGTCAGGGGGCGTATCTGTCAATCTTGGCAGGGACTAAAATCTGCTATCATGGCCGATATGTCAAAGCAGGTGAAATCCGACGTCGAATCATTCGCACGGATCAGGGTTATCGGCGTCGGCGGATCGGGCAACAACGCGGTCAATCACATGGTGCAGAGCGGTGTCGGCGGCGTGGATTTCATCGCCGTGAACACCGACGCGCAGGATCTCCACAAGTCGAAGGCAAAGCACAAGATTCACATCGGTCGCACCATCACCCGCGGCCTCGGCGCCGGCATGAATGCCGAGCTCGGCAAGCAAGCTGCCGAAGAGACGCGCGAGGAGATCCAAGACGCGCTCAAGGGTTCCGACATGGTGTTCGTCACCTGCGGCATGGGCGGCGGCACGGGCACGGGCGCCGCGCCCGTCGTTGCCAAGATCGCGCGCGAGCTGGGCGCCTTGACCGTCGGTGTCGTCACGCGTCCATTCGTCTTCGAGGGCCAGCAGCGCTCACACATGGCTGATGCCGGCCTTTCCGAGATGCGCAAGGCAGTCGACGCGCTCATCGTCATCCCGAACGACCGTCTGCTCTCTATCGTCTCGCGCGATACCGGCATCAAGAATGCTTTTGCCATGTGCGATGACATTCTCAAGCAGGCCGTCGAGGGCATCTCCGAACTCATCACCACCACCGGCATCATCAACGTCGACTTCGCCGACGTACGCACCGTGATGCAGAACGCGGGTAGCGCCTTGATGGGCATCGGCACCGCCGTGGGCGAGCGCCGCGCCGAAGAGGCCGCACGCGCCGCCATAAACTCCCCACTCTTGGATGTTTCCATCACCGGCGCCAAGGGCGTACTCTTCTCCATCGCCGGCGGCGACGACCTTTCCATGCTCGAAGTACAGGATGCCGCGACCGTCATCACCGAGGCCATCGACCCCGATGCGAAGGTGATCTTCGGCGCCGTTGCCGACGACACGCTCAAGAAAGGCCAGGTGCGCGTCACCGTCATCGCCACCGGCTTCCCCGAAGGCGAAGCAGCCACCGGCATCAAGCCCGCCGGATTCGTACCGGCGCCCGCGCCGGTCTCCCCGGCACGCCTCGGCCAATTCAAGCGCGAAGTGGATGTCCCGCCCGCATCCGCCCGCATCGTGCGCGAAGAGCCGGCGAAGGCACCGGAGCAGCCGGTTGCACGTGCCGAAAAATCCATCCGCGACATCCGCAAGGAGTCGAAGGACGATGCGCCGACACCCGCGCCCGCGCCGCATATCGCTCCGGAAGAGATCGACACGAACGCCGACGATGATGATTCGTGGGGTGGGTTGCCCTCGTTCTTAAGGAGGAAGTAAGCAGAGCGGATAGCGTGTAGTAAAATACGCTTCGGCATCTGTTTAATCCCTATACGCTAACCGCTCTATGCTATTCCCTATGCTTTACGATCTGGCAATCGTCGGCGGCGGCCCCGCCGGGGCCGCCGCAGCCGTCTACGCCGCGCGCAAGCGCCTTAAGACCATATTCATAACCGACGAGTGGGGCGGCCAGTCCGTCGTCTCCGAGCGCATCGAGAACTGGATCGGTACGCCCGCTATTCCCGGCGCAGACCTCGCCAAGAATCTCAAGACGCACGTCGAAGCGTACGCGGCCGACATCGTCACGGTGAAGTCCCCCGCCCGCGCGACCGCCGTCACCCCGCACGACACGCATGTGGAGATAGTACTCAAGGACGGCACGACCGTCGAGGCGAAGACCCTCCTCATCACCACCGGCTCCATGCGCCGCAAGCTCGATGTCCCCGGCGCCGACCAGTATGAGCACAAGGGCCTCACCTACTGTGCCAGCTGCGACGGCCCCTTGTTTGCCGGGCAGGATGTCGCGGTCGTCGGCGGCGGCAACGCCGCGCTTGAGACAGCGCTCCAGCTCGTCGCCTACTGCAAGACCGTGACGCTCCTCAATCGCTCGGATGTGCTGCGCGCCGACGAGATTACCGTCGCCGCTGCGCAGAAGCACGAGAATTTCAAGCTCCTAAAGAACGCTATTCCTACAGAGGTCGTAGGCGAACAGTTCGTCACCGGCATCAAGTACAAGGACGCCATCACGGGCACCGAAACGCTTCTGCCGGTTGCGGCGGTCTTCGTCGAGATCGGCCTCCTGCCGTCGACCGAGTGGCTCACGGGCGCCGTGGAACTCGACAAGACGAACCACGTCGTCACCGACCCGCGCACCCAGCGCACCAGCCATCCGCGCATCTGGGCGGCAGGCGACTGCACGGACGGCCTCTACCACCAGAACAACATCGCCGCCGGCGATGCGGTGAAGGCCCTAGAGGACATCTACCTCGCCGTGCGCCGCGGCTAAGGCTCTGAGCATCGCCATCTGCGTCGTTACGGGGCCCCTGCGTGCTCGTCACCGTACCCACAAGTACGGCTCCTCGCCCGCCGTCCCCGCGCCTAGCAGCTGGCGCGCCCAGCGCCTTATCCGATACTTGTTTCGTTTGACCCCTTCCACTGGCGCTGATACAGTGCTGCGAGCAGATGCCTAGTATAGGCTTGGCATCTTGTGCAAAGGGGAATTGCATGTTTCGACTACCAGCTGACCGTCTCATCGTCGCAGCCGACTTCGAGCCGCCGCCGGATGTTCACGGGCCCACGTGGGTTCACGGAGAATATCTGAAGCTCGCGGAGGAACTCCGCGGTCTCGGCGTCTACATCAAGGCGAACTCTGCCTTGCGCGCCCGTGGCTATTCCTTGATTGAGGAGACGCACGAGCTCGGCCTACGCTTTTTTGCCGACCTCAAGCTCTGCGACATAAAGGAAACGCTCAAAATCGACGGCGCACTGCTTCGTTCCGTGTCGCCCGACATCCTGACGGTCATGGCTTGCGCAGGGTCACCGGCGATTGCAGCGCTCAAGGATAAGCTACCGGAAACAGAATTGCTCGCCGTCACCTGGCTCACCAGCCTCGGACGCGAAGAGTTACGTGAGATGTTCGCCACGGACGAGGCCGAATCCCTCGAATCGATCGTTCTGCGTCTCGGAAAGATTGCCGCACGCGGCCATGTCGACGGCTTCGTCAGCTCGGCAAAAGAAGTCCCGGCGGTGCGGGCGGAGTTCGGTCTCAACTTCACCACCAATGCACCAGCGATCCGCCCTGCATCCTTACCCGTCGCAGGCGACGACCAGAACAAGTCGCGCATCGTAACGCCCGCACAAGCGTTCATTCTCGGGGCCAGCCGCATCGTCGTCGGACGCCCGATCACGCAAGCTGTGGATCGCAGAGCCGCAACGATACAGACGCTCCACGAGATTGAGATGCACTTTCCGAAAGCAGCGTGACGACAATCGTCGCGGCGGGTACATGACCCGCCGCGACGAACCTTACAAAAAATCGCCGGCACTCGGCCGGCGATCACCATCACATGAGGGGCTCCTTACGCGGCCAACTCCCGCTCGGCCGTGTCAGCCATTGTGTCGCTCCAGATTCCCAGCTCTCGATAGTACGGTACCAAGTCGCGAAGATTATAGAGCGTTGAAACCCGAGTAATGCCGCTCCGCGCGAGCTTTGAAAGCCCACTCTGCTGTCGATCGACAACGATGATGGTATGCATACCTTCGGTATCGAAGCCGTCTTCAGCAAATCTTGCATACGATGTTTCCACCGTGCCACCTTTGGTTAGGACATTGTCAATCGCGAATTCTCTATACGTCTGCGGGTCGGGCCGTGCATCAAGCCATGTGTGATGCGCACCATGCTTTTTTTGGACCGGCCGCATGACGAGAGAACACGCTTTTCGACACGTGATATTCTCGAGCGAATCGACGATCGCCGCCGAAACCGCGATTGCCGTCCCGGCCATCGGCAAGCCGATGAGTCGAGGATGACGACCGTCATCATCCATATCCATAATGATCTTGATCTGCCGAAGAATCTTTCTCGCGAGCAGGACCCCGACATCTGGATGCATCGTGAAATCCTCGCGAAGACTCACATAGATATGCGAGGATTTTCCGCAGTTGAGAATGATTGGCTCATCCAAAACCTTGATCGACTTGTTGCGGGCGAGTGCCTGAGCAATCTGTTCATCCAACGAATCGAAAACTCGACCTGAGGGCAGTTGCATCTGATAGCTCCCTATTCCAGTTTCCCTAACTCCAGGGAGAATAGCGCACTACGTACTGAATGCCAAGCACTAGAAAAGGGAGACTTTTTCTATATCGAACTTCTCCACCGCCTCCCCTGCCTCATCAAACCGGCACGTGCCGCGGAGGGTCTCACCGGCCAAGACCTGCGTCAGCCAGAAGGCGTCCGAGGACCACATGTCGTCCCATGGCAGGGCATCGAGCGCAAACCACTGCGGCCGCATCTCGTCAGTCTCTGATGGGTCGCCCTCCCACGTCTCGGCCGTATACACATGCCCGTCGAACATCGGTGTGTCGCCGAAATGGAAGGTAAGGTGTGCGACCTTGCGCAAAGCGTCCGGCGCAACCGAGACGCCACTTTCTTCGAGCATCTCGCGTCGTGCGGCATCCTCTATGGATTCATCAGGGGCGACCTTCCCGCCAAAGCCGTTCCACTTCCCTTCGCCGAATCCTTTCTTCTTCAACCCCAAGAGCACCTGCCCGTCCTTAAGACAGTACAAAATCGTTGCCACTTTCATGTGATGATTATAGGGCTGCACGTCAGATTTTGCGATACCGCACAGCAAAGAATCGGATGCGATTCTAGGCGCGCGAGCAACATGACGCGAGGCGTACATGGGCGTACGGTGAGCGCCATGTTGCGACGCACAACGACGAAGCGCGCCGATTATTTGCCTGTGCAGTCGTCGCGTTTTGCGACCAGGAAGATGTAGACGATCTCAAGGATGCCCGCCGTGTTTATGAGAAGCAGCACGACGAACCAGATCTTCTCGTCGCGACGTGCGGCAAGCCACAAGGCCCAACCCTTCCACACCAGAGTCCACAGGAGGAGCGCCAAGACCAGAAGCGGCAGCCCGAGCAGGAACCCGGCACCCGGGAACAGCGCACCTGTTAAGCCGCCATCGTTCATCATTGGGTACATACCAAAAGTGTACACCCGATACGACCCCGCGCAATCACGCCGCCTGCATTTTCAGGAACTCCAGCATATGCTGGGCATCGGAGACCTCGAATGGATCAGGATCGGAGTTGTCGCAGAAACCAGGCTCGATGAACGCCTTCTTGATGACACCGTCCTCCACATAGATCGCATAGCGCCAGGAGCGCTCGCCGAAGCCGAGATTATCCTTTTTGACCAGCATATCGAGCCCCTTGGTGAAAAGGCCGGAGCCATCCGGCAGCATCTTCACCTTCGACACCTTCTGCGACTCGGCCCACTTGTTCATGACGTACGAGTCGTTGACCGCGAGGCAATACACTTCGTCGATACCGGCCGCTTTAAAGTCGTCGTACTGCGCTTCATACCCAGGAAGCTGGAACGAACTGCACGTGGGCGTGAACGCGCCCGGCAGTGCGAAGAGCACGATCTTCTTGCCAGCGAATAACTCATCCGATGCGACATCCTGCCATTTGTACTGGCCGGCAGCGCTCGCTTCAGTATCAGGTACGCGAGTCTTGAACGTGACGGAGGGGACGCGCTTGCCCTCAAGTTGTGTGTTTTCCATGGGCTCAGTATACGAGATCAGTGCGTGATTGTCAGGTATTCGCGTTCGTATCGAGGTCGAGACACACCGAGTTCAAGCAATAGCGCATGCCGGTTTTGGTGGGACCGTCGGGGAAGACGTGCCCGAGATGCGAACCGCAACGCGCGCAGGTAATCTCGACACGGTGCATGCCGTGCGAATCGTCCGCTGTCTCTGTGACCGCACCCGGCAGCGCCTGATCGAACGACGGCCAGCCCGTGCCCGAGTCGAACTTCGCGTCACTGGAAAAGAGAGGGTTCCCGCACGCCGCACAGTTGTAGGTGCCGTCGCGCTTCTCGTGCAAGAGTTTCCCGCTAAACGGAGCTTCTGTCCCCTTCTGCCGCAATACCTGGTATTGCTCCGGCGTCAGCTTCTCCTTCCATTCTCCTTCTGTCTTTGGCATTTCCTTGTCATCCATACGCATTATTCGTCTATTTCTTTTAAAAGATCCGCGAATTGATGCTGTACTTTCTCCAGCTTCGGGTTGATGACTACCTGGCAGTATCCGGCACTCTTATTACGCGCGTAGTAATCCTTGTGGTAATCCTCGGCCGGCCAGAACTTCTCAAGTGGCGCCACCTCCGTTACCACCCGGTCGCCCATCTCGGCCGATTCGTCTATCTCGCGGATAAACGCCTCGGCCTCGTCACGCTGCGTTGGTGTCGTATAGAAAACGGCCGAACGATACTGCGAACCCACATCGGCGCCCTGGCGGTCGAGCGTCGTCGGATCGTGCGAAGCGAAGAAAATAGTGAGGAGCGTGCGATAGGCGACCTGCCCGGGGTCGTAGGTCACGGCGACGCACTCGGCGTGGCCGGTCTTCCCGGTCGACACTTCCTCGTACGTCGGATGCTCGGTGCGCCCGCCGGCGTAGCCCGGCTCGACCTTCGACACGCCGCGCAGCATCTTGAACACCGCTTCGGTGCACCAGAAGCATCCGCCACCGAATACCGCTACTGATTCCTGTCTCTCATGCATGCCAGCAGTATAGTGCGACCGTACACAGCACGGTACAATCAGAATAATGGCAGCATACCAGACGCCGCAAGAATGGCTGACGCAGTTGGAATCGCAACCACCACAGCCGTCGCTGATGAACATGCTTACGCGTTACGGCCTGGCCGCGAATGAGCAGGCAGCCCGCTACATCCTGTTCGGCACCAGCGGTATCCATACCCCCAAATACGAACATCTTTTGAATAAAAGTTGCTTTCCCCATCATACACTGCACGTCGTGTAGTGCCCGGTCACTTCCCGCGACGAATAGAAGCCGAGGCACTGGCGCGGTAC
>Ga0233425_10008330_pt1 | contig 13858 bp, 10 predicted proteins | sample Watercolumn_Towu_2_FD_181712 | JGI IMG/M metagenome (GOLD analysis project Ga0233425, IMG submission 181712) | Freshwater microbial communities from Lake Towuti, South Sulawesi, Indonesia - Watercolumn_Towuti2014_140_MG | ecosystem: Environmental > Aquatic > Freshwater > Lake | place...
CGGAAAGCGCTCGGGCGTCAGCTCGACGACATCTACCGCAGCTTCCTCGACGCCGTCGCGCGGGGTCGCGGCAAGACGCGCGAGGTCATCGAGCCCCTCGCCGGCGGGCGGGTGTGGAGCGGCCGAGACGCACACGCCCACGGCCTGGTGGACCGGCTAGGTGGCTTCGACGTGGCGCTCGCGGACGTGAGGCGCCGCATCGGCGCCGGGGCGGAGGCGCTCGAGCCGGTGGTGATCGGTCCCGACCACCTGAGCCCGCCAGGTCCCCTCGCGCGGCTGGTGCGCGGCGGGGCGCAGGTGCTTCGTGTCGACGGGCTCGTCGAGCTTGCGGCCGTGGCGCTCGGCGACCCGCCCGCGGGCGCGTGGCTGTGGAGCGAGGTGGCGGAGCTCGGGGATTGAGGGACGCGCCGGAAGCGCTGCGCTACGCTGAGCCCGATGTCTCGACTGGCCCTCACCGCGGCGCTTCTGGGCGCCTGCTCAGCCACGACGCCCGAGCCACCTCGCACGGCGGACCCAGAGCCCCGCCCCGAGCCTGGCGCGTCGGCGCCAGCGGCTCCGACGGCCCCGGCCGGCGCGGAAAAAGCACCCGAGCTGCCGGGCGCGCCGCCTCCGACCGACCCGGGCTGGGACTTGCACACCTGGGCCTATGCTCGGCAGCTCGAGGTCGAGCTCGTCTCCGATGGCTGCGAAGCGGCGAGGCTCGGCGACAAGCCGGACGAGACCGTGTGGTGTGCGCACCACTCCGATGCCAAGGAGGGCGCCGTGCTGCACACGCGCGCGCTCTACGTCGCGCGCGCCAAGAAGCTCGTCAAGCTCGCCGAGCTGCCCGTGGCCGTCAGCGTGATGGACGACCCCGAGAACCCCAAGGACGAGAAGGCGCGCCAGGTGCTGCGCTTCGAGCTGGTGCGTGCGGCGGACGGCATGAGCGTCCGGGCGGGCCCCGCCAAGGGCTTCTACTGCGAGGACGCGATGAAGACCCACTCCGACGGGTCGGTGCTCGGCAAAGCCCTCGCGCAGCGCATCGGCAAGGTGTGCGCGACGTACGGAACCTGGCGCTGGAGCGCGGGTACGCTGAGGAAGGAGCGCTGACTCAGCGCACGAGCGCCGTACCCGCGACCGACGAGAAGCTGCCCGTCCACGGAGAGGCGACGAGCGTGCTCTTGCTCTGCGCGCCGATGTCGTAACGCACCACGTCCACCGTCGAGCCGGCGTCCGTGGTCGCGACGCTCGCGCCGAGCAGGTGGCCTTCGTCTTCCAGCGAGGGCGCCGCGGGGACTCCGCCGAGCTCGCTGCCGAGGGCGGTCGTCGCGGTGGCCCACGGGTACCAGTGCTCGGCGAAGCTCGGGTCGAAGCTGTTCAAGAGGGCAGCGCCCGAGCTCCGGAGCAGCAAGCGGGAGAGGAAGTCCTGGTTCGGCGCGGCATACTTCGTGCTGGTGGCGAACGAGCCGAGAGCGACCGATTCGACGCCGTGCCCGACGCGCGTCGAGCCGCCCTCGGTGGGCGCGAAGCAGCCGGCGCTGAGGACGAGCAGCCGATCTTGTGCCGCGTCGAGCGCCAAGTCCACCGGGTTCGCCAGCGCGAGCTCGATGCCCTCGCCCGCGGCGCTGCCATTCAGGTCCACGATCGAGTCGTTCGCGGTATCGACCGCGACGAGCAGCGCCTTCACGCTCGGACAAGCGAGCTGGTAGCTCGGCGCTGCCACCGTCGTGCGGTCGATGCGGCCCAGCAGGAAGTAGACGCGGCCCGAGCTGGGGTGCAGCACGGGGCTCGTCATGTCGACGGAGCCGTCTGCATCGCCGCTCGCCTGGTAGGCGGCGAGGTCGATGGTCTTCGTGACGGTCCCCGCCGCGAGGTCGAGAACCGCCATGCGGTTGACGGTCTGCAGCAGCACATGGGCGCGGGCGCTCGAGCCGGTCCCCGTCGCGACGACCCCTACCGGATTCGTCGAGCCCGAACCCGTGAGTCCCAGCGCGGCCTTGCCGACGTCGATGCTCTTCAGGATCTGACCCGCGGCATCCAGGTGGTGGAGCTTCGCGTTGGTGCGCTCCAGCACGAAGGCCTGACCGCTCGACGCAGCGGGCACCGCGTCGCCGTCGTTCAGCGTGACGGATCCGCTGACCTTGTTCGTCGCGAGGTCGACGGTCGCGATCTCCGTCTTGGAGAAGAAATCGGTCCCCGCCACCAGCAAGCGCCCCTTGGGTGGCCCACCATCCGCGCCGCCGGTACCGGAGTCCGCGCCCGCGCTCGCGCCGTTCCCCGCCGCGCCGCCGGAGCTGCCACCAGCGCCACTGCTCCCACCGCTGCCGCTGCCTCCGCCGGTTCCGCCGCCGTCGCCGCCCGAGCCCGCGGACGCGCCCGAGCCCGCCGCCCCCGCAGCGCCGCCGGTCCCGGGCCCGAGCGCCTCGTCCTCACCACACGCCACCGCCATCGCGATCGCACAAGCGATCGCTCCCACGCTCACCTTGTTCGTCATCGTGCCTCCGGACGCGACCCCCTCCGGGTCGCAGCGCTTCTCTCGAAGCCGGTTGGATTGCCGTCGGGGCAGGTTTCCTGACTTCCGGTTCGTCCTCCGGCGAGCCCTTCCCGGGCTCTTCGCCCAGTGGCTGCGCTCGCCTTCGTACCCGGTCACAGTGGCGGGGGCCGTGCCGGCATCACACCGGCTTCCCTTGGCCATCGACGTGAGCCGGGATTTCTGTCCGGCCCGCGCGGGGCAGTACCATGGCTCTGCCGGACGCGTCCACCGGATCGTCCCGGGCGGGGCAGAGGCGCTGGTCCAGGCTTTTTCTCGCGCTTTCGCCAAGATGGCGCGATGGACAATTGAATCATCGCGACAAATCGAGGACGCTAGCGCCGGTGCTCGCGGGGGCGAGCCCAGCTCTCGGATGTCCCAGTCCCCTCGAAACGTGCCGCCCCTCGGGCAAGGATCGGTGGTCAACGACCGCTATGAGATCCGACAGAGCCTCGGCAAGGGTGGCATGGGCGAGGTCTTCCTCGCGTACGACCGCAGCACCCAGCAGCCGGTGGCGCTGAAGGTCGTGCGCGAAGAGTCCCGCATGCCAGGGGACGACGAGGCGCTCCGGCAGGAGCTCTTGCTCGCGCGCTCCGTGAGTCACCCGAACGTCTGCCGCGTCCATGACCTGGCGCCGAGCCCCTGGGGGCCGATCCTCGTGATGGAGCACATCGCGGGCCAGACGCTCCACACCCACATCCGCCGGCGCAAGGCGCAGGGCGGCTACACCGCCGACGAGTTCCGGAAGATCGCGAGTGAGGCTTCGGCAGGCCTCGCCGCCATCCATGCTCAGGGTCTGGTCCACGGAGACCTCAAGCCGGGCAACGTGATGGTGACGAACGACCGCGCCATCATTCTGGATTTCGGCTTCGCGCAGGAGCGTGCGCGGCTCAGCGCCCGCCGCCCTGGCGCCCCGCCGGACGGTGGCACGCCGAACTACATGGCGCCCGAGCGCTTGCGCTCCGGCGGCGCCAGCCCCGAGGACGACATGTACGCGCTCGGTCTCACGCTCTGGGAGATGTGGACCTGCCGCGTTCCCGAGCCCGGCTATCGGCCTCGCGCCAAGCCGATGCGCTCGCAGATCATGTTCGACGTTCCCGCGGGCCTGTCGGTCGACGAGGTCAAGCAAGTGTTCCGCTGCCTGGCAGAGGACCCGAACATGCGGCCGCAAGCGCGGCACGTGCGTTTCTTCAACCCAACCGCGCTCACCACCAGCCAGGTTCAAATCCCCCGCGAGCGCCTGAACCCCGGGCCGCCGCTCGGGCGGCAGGTGGCCGAGTCGTTCATGCCGGGCGCGCAGGCGCTGATGCTGACCTTCGCGACCAACGCGGGCGACGCTGCCAGCACGCTCTACTCGCTCGACAAGCCGCTGATGACCATCGGTCGGCGCAACAACCAGGACCTGCTCCTGCCCGAGGCGACCGTGTCGGGCGCCCACTCGGTGATCCGCTGGCAGGCCGGCTCCTGGGTCATGGAAGACGCGGGCAGCACCAACGGCACCTACGCCGACCACAGCTTCGACCGGAAGAAGAGCGTCGCCATGCTGCACGGCGCGGAGGTGCAGCTCGGCGAATGCCGGCTCAAGCTCGTGAGCTTCCAGGACGGCTCGCCGCAGCACCAGCGCGCGAAGGCCTACTTGGCCAAGCGCGATGGGCTCACCGGTCTTCTGCGTCACGAGCACCTGGTGCGGGCGCTGAAGGACGACGCCTCTTTCGCCGAGTGGGACGGCGTGCCGCTCACGGTCGCGCGCTACCACGTGCGCGGTCCGAATCGCCACGTCAGCGAGCGTCCGACGATTTTGGAGATGTTGGCGCTGCGGCGGGCCGCGCAGCGAGTCATCGAGCTCACCGAGATGCTGCTGCTCAGCGTGGTGCCGGTGACGGCGGGCCTGAATGGTCCTCTGCGCTTCGCCGTGGCCATGACGGGTCCGAGCGTCGACGAGGCACGGCACGTCGTCGAGCAAGTGGTGTCGCAGGTGCAGGGCCTGATGCCGGAATCACTCGACCTGGCTGCGACGTTGGTGAAGTGCGAGCCCGGGCAGCCCGTCGAGTCGCTGCTCGAATCCTAGGACCCCACCGGGATGAGCGTCCCGAGTCGACCTTCACTCCCCAGCGAGCCGGGCCTCCGGCGCCTGGGCGTCGGCGGCAGCGGCGGCGGGGACCGCCCCTACCGCGCGCAGCTCATCGTCGCCCTCGTCGTGGGCCTGGTCCTGCTCGCGGTGCCCCTGTACCTGTGGCGGCGGCCGAGTGGCACCGAGAACGCGCCCGCGGACGGCGGGGCGCCCTCGGACACCCGGGCCCCGAGCGTAGACTCGGCGATGACCTCGCCCGCCTTGCCCGATGCCGGGGCGCAGGCCGAGCGGGTGAAGCTCGGCAGTGTGCAACGCGTGAAGTGCGGCGCGAGCGCGCGTGGTGGACAGGAGGGCAGTGTGTGCGATCGCTTGCCCTTCTTCGAGGAGCAGATCGCTCGCGCCATCCGCGACAACGTCGACTGCGCGCCCAAGACCGGGAAGGAGGGCAGCATCAACTACGTGCTGACGGTCGACTTCAGCGCGCGCAAGGTGCACGTGTTCCCCGGCGCGAGCGGGAGCTGGAAGGGACCCGCTGCGCGCAAGGCCGCGGCCTGCGTGAAGCGAGGTCTGTCCGCCCCGGACTGGGCCGGCCTGCAACACCAGTACAAGCACTATTCCCTGGCGGTGCTCGCGACCTACCCCGCGCCGGCGGCGGCTGCGCTGGCACCGGGCAGCGCCGCCCCGCCCGGCTCCGGTACGCCCCCGCCCACCGACGGCGGGCCTCCACCGCTCTTCGAGTGAGGCGAGCATGGCGAGCGGTAGGAAGGGCATGCTCCGTCGTGCGAGGAAATGGGCCGACCGCGCCGTGCTCTCGGCGGTCAACGGCTTCGTCTACGCGACCGAGGGTGCTTCGCGCCCGGGAAAGAACAGCGCCGCACGGGACGTCGTGCTCTCGCGCGGGAAGCTCGAGCTCGGTCGAGTCCGCCCCATCCGCGACGTGGAGTACGAGCTCGGGCCCGACGTTCATCGCATCGCGTTCGCACGCCACCCGACGCCGGTGATGCTGATTCCCCCGCTGATGGTCCGCCCGTACGTCTACGACCTCAGGCCCGAGCACAGCATGGTGCGCATGCTGCGCAACGCCGGGTTCGACGTCTTCGTGGTCGACTTCGGCGTTCCCGACCGCGAGGACGAGCAGGTTCGCCTCGACGACTACGTCCTCGACTACGTGCCCGCGTGCGTCGACGCCGCACTCGAGTCGTCGGGAGCGAGCTCGATCACGCTGGCGGGCTACTGCATGGGGGGGATCTTCTGCTTGATGCACGCGGCGACGCACGGTGATGCGCGCGTGAAGAACATCGTCACCATCGGCGCGCCGGTGAACTTCACGAAGATGCGCGCGGCCTACGTCGCCTCGCGGGTCGGCGCGCTGGGCATAGGGCCGCTGATGGACGTGGTCGGGAACGTTCCCGGCAAGGCGTCCTCGCTCGGCTTCAAGCTGATGAGCGGAGCCCGCGCCGTCACGAAGTGGGGGGACTTCCTGGCCAACCTGGACGACGAAGGGTTCGTGCGCTCCTTCGATGCGGTGAACACCTGGGTCAACGACCTGATCCCTTACCCGAAGGAAGCCTTCAAGCAGATGGTGCGCGAGGTCGTCAGTGGGAATCGACTGATCCGCGGCGGGCTTCGCTTCGGCGAAAAGCCCTGCGAGCTCGCCGCGGTGACGCAGCCCTTACTGGCGTTCGCCGGGCGCAGCGACAACATCGCGACGCCGGAAGCCACGGCCGCCATCGTCGACCTGGTGCGCTCGACCGACAAGTCGCTGGTGCCCGTCTCCGGGGGGCACGTCGGCGTCGTCGCTGGCTCCGCCGCGCCCCGGGAGGTGTGGCAGCCGATGATCGACTGGCTCCTGCCGCGCTCACGCTGAGGTGACCATGACCGAGCTCGCCATCCCGACCGTCGACCTCGCAGATCTCGAGCCAGGCGACCCCGCCCTCGCCGAGCGCGCCGCCAGCGCGATCCGCAGGGGTTTCGGCTCCTACGGGCTGGTCTACGTGAAGAGCCACGGCGTCGATGGCGCGCTGCTCGACCGGCTCTACGCGGCGTTCGTGGCATTCTCCGCGCGGCCGGACGCGGAGAAGCGCAAGCTCTGCCGGGCGGATCTGTGGTTCCAGCGCGGGTGGACGCCGCCCAACACCGAGCAAGCGGTGGTTTCGAGCGCGCAGCCGGACTTCAAGGAGTGCTACTTCGCGGCGCCGCACCCGTCGCACGTCGAGATGAAGCTCCAGTATCCGCAGATCCACGCGGACAACGTCTGGCCCGAGGGGGACGCGGAGCTGCGCGAGCCGTACCTCGAGGTCGGCAGGCAGCTGCACCGTGCAGGCCAGCGCTTGCTCGCCGGCGCCGAGTCCGCGCTCAGCCTCACGGCCGGTGAGCTCACCGGACGCGTGGACGGCGGCCCGCACGTGTTCCGCTTGCTCCGCTACCTGCCGCTCACCGCGGCGCAAGTGGGCACGAAGATCGTGTGGGGTGAGGAGCACACCGACTTCAATCTCTTGACGCTCTTGCCGGGCGGGCAGCTTCGCGACCCCGCCGGCGCGAGCTGCCCCCCGCCGGACGACGCTTCGGGCTTGTTCCTGCGCACGCGCCAGAGCGTGGAGCACCCGACCGGTGTGAAGCTGCGCGGCGTCGCCCCGCCCGGCTGCATCGTGGCTCAGGTAGGGCAGGCCTTCGAGATCCTCACCGGCGGTGCGTTCCTGGCGACCCCTCACGTGATCACGGCGCCCAGCACACCGGGCTACACGCGGCTCTCCGCGGCTCACTTCGTGCACCTCCACAGCCACCAGATGCTGTTCCCGTTACCGGCGTTCCGCACCGAGCGCGCCATCACCGAGTACAGCCCGCCGGTGCTCGCCGGCACCTACGCGCTGAAGACGCTGGTGGACATCAAGCTCGCACCGCCGGAAGCGTTGGACCGACTCGGCTACCGGCACTACGATCGGCTCTCGTCGTTCCGACACAGCGACAAGCGCGGGCGCGAGATCGGCTGACGTGGGGGCTCACGAGGACTACCTCGCGCGGGCGCGCTTCGCCTCGCTGGACGGCCTGCGCTGCCTCAGCATCCTGCCCGTGGTGTGGCACCACTCGACGCCGAGGCCGCTGGAGGGGGTGCTCGGCAAGGGCCCGCTCGGTGTCCACCTGTTCTTCGCCATCAGCGGGTTCTTGATCACCACCTTGCTGCTGCGCGAGCGCGCAAGGCACGGCGAGGTCTCACTCTCGAGATTCTACCAGCGGCGTGGCTTGCGCATCGCGCCGCTCTACTACCTGGTGCTCGGGATCTACGCGCTGCGCGGCTGGCTGTTCCTGACTGACTCGCCCCTGCGGCGGCACTTCTTCGCGAGCCTGCCGTACTACGCGACGTACACGGGCAACTGGTTCGTGGATTACGCGGTGCCGCACCCGGTGGTCTTCGGTTTCTCTTGGTCGCTCGCCACGGAGGCGCAGTTCTACCTGCTCTGGCCCCCCGTGCTGGCGCTGTCGCGCGGCCTCGCGCTGCCGGCCGCCGTGATGCTCGGTCTGTTCGGCCTCGACTTTGCCGCCGAGAGCGGCTGGCTGGTCGGCGTGCTCGGCGCGGGGGGCGCAGCGACGAACATCGTGACGAGCTTGTCGGCCCCCATCTGCCTGAGCTCGCTCTTGGCGCTCGCGCTGCACCACCCGAAGGGGTTTGGCGGCCTGCGCACGCTGCTTGGCTCGGCCGCAAGCGCGCCCTTCGCGCTCACCGGGCTCGTGGCGGCGGTGGCGCTCGACGCGCCGCTCCTCGTCGTCCACCTGACCATGGTGGCGCTGGTCGGCGCGGTGGCGGTGCGTGAGGACCACGGGCTCCGGCGCTTCCTCGATGCGCGAGCGCCGAGCTTCATCGGCGAGGTGAGCTACGGCATCTACCTGTTTCACGTCTCGGTGATCACCGCGAGCAAGTGGCTCTTGCCCGGCGCGAGCGCGCCGCTCTTGTTCGTCGTGGCCTCGCTGGGCAGCGTGGCGGTGGCGGCGCTCTCGTATCGCAGCTTCGAAGCGTGGTTCCTGCGCGTCGCGGCCAAGCTACGCGGGCCTGGCCTGCGAACGTCAGTTCTGTGACGCGGGCATGGCCATGGGGGCGCGGTCCGCGCAGTTCGAGGCGGCGGGCCACTCCGCGAATTGGATCGGCAACGTGGGGAAGGTCGTGGAGGACCAGAAGTTCGCCCAGGGCACGCTGCCCGCGCCGCAGCCGGTGCCGGTGCTGCCGCACTCGCAGGTCGGTGCGCCGGTGTGGACCTTGGAGACCTGGAAGTGCAGGTGGACGCCGGTGGACCAGCCCGTGGTTCCCGCTTTCGCCAGCGCTTGACCCTGCTGCACGCTGGCGCCGCAGGTCACGCCGGCCTGGAGCGTCATCCCGCCCAGGTGCAGGTAGGTCGACTGCGTCCCGTCGCCGTGATCGATGACGATGAAGTTCGCTTGGCTCGCGCAAGAGCTGTTTGCGCAGCCCGAGGTCGAGTTGATCTTCAGGTGCGTCACGGTGCCGCCCCGTGAGGCGACCACCGTGAACGCGCTGCCGTTGCCCCAATCCCAAGCGTACTTGTGGGCACCGACGTGATCGTTACAGCACGGGTCGTCGCAGTCCTGCGTCAGCGTCATGGACCCGCCCGCCTTCCAGGGCAGCTTGTAGCCGCCGGTCGTCGGGGTGCTCTTGCAGTGATCGGGCGTGCCTGCCGCCTCGACCACGCAGCCGTTGGGACACGGCGTCGAGCTGGTCGGCGCCTTGTTGGCGCCAGGGCACTGGTAGAGCGTGTTCGGGTCGGCGCCCTTCATCATGTCGTTGCCGCAGTACGCGCCGGCCTGCGCGCCCAGGCAGATGGGGTTGGTGGCGCCACCGCCGCTGCCGCCGGTGTTCCCCGTGTTGCCGCTGCCACCGGAGCCGCCGGCGTTCCCCGTGTTGCCGCTGCCACCGGAGCCGCCGGCGTTCCCCGTATTGCCGCTGCCACCGGAGCCGCCGGTGTTCCCGGCGTTGCCCGTGCCGCCGCCGCTCGTGCCGGCCACGCCGCCGCTGCTCGCGCCGCCCGCACCCGCGCTGCCCGCGGCGCCGCCGGCCCAGCTCCCACCGTTTCCGACCCCGCCCGAGCCCCCGGAGCTCGCGCCGCCGCTGCTGCTGCCGCCACCCGCCGCAGGGTCGTCGCCCTCGCCCCCGCCCGCGCACGCCACCATCGAGATGCAGACCAGAGAGGTCGCGACGCCCAGCCAAGCCCTGCCCATGGGCCTCAGGATGAACGACGGCGTGGGGGAGCGCAATCCGTGGCTTCGCCCGAGCTCGCAGTCGCGAGCGTGGCCGCGACCCAGGTGGGCTCCGCTGCGGCGAGCACGTCCGCGTAGTCGACGAGCTCGAGCGCCTGGACCCGGAAGCTCACCGGGCGGGCGAGGATGTGGGACAACATCGGCCCGGCGTCGCGGAAGTCGGAGCGCTGGCGCCCCGCGATTACGGAGAAGCGCTCGAAGTCCCCCGAGCCGAGCGCGGCGAGCTGCTCCCCGACCCAGTCGCGTGCGAGCGAGCGTGTCGCCTCCGTGCGCGGGAGGGCGAGGTCCGGCGGCGTTCCGTAGCCGACGCCGTGGTGGACGAGGTCTGCGCTGGCCACCAGCGCTGCGCCTTCGGCCACGAGCTCGCGCAGCTCCTCGACCCCGGTGACGGTTTCCGGCGCGTCCCCCACCAGGAACGGATGGCGCTCCACGAGCTCCGGCTCCGGTAGCCCCTCGACGCGCGCTGCGACGGCGACCAGAGCGCGAAAGCCGTCGAGGCTGAACTCCTCGCTCGCGTGCCCGCCGTCGTGGGGCGCGCCGGGGCCGTGCACGCGCCGCAGGGCGTCGCGCGAGAGCGCGTCGCCCCGTCGCGCTCGGCGCAAGAGCTCTGCGTCCGCAGCGCGCGCTCCGTGCAGCACACCGAGGGCGAGCACGCGTCGCGGCTGCGCGCGGACGACCGCCCTCGCAACGGCAGCGACCCAGCGGCCCGAGGCGGCGAGCCGTGTGTGGGGGAAGAGCAGCGCCCCGCGCTCGGGGACGGCGATCTCCGGCGCCGAGCGCACGAGCGCGGCGAGGCCCGCGTCGCCCAGCGCCCGGCGCTCTTCGGCGTAGAAGCGCTTCCAGTCCAGGGCGCGCAGGCTCATCACAGCGCGGCTTCGTAGATTTCGAGGATTTCCCCCGGGTACGCGGGTCGGCGCGCGGCGGCCAGGTTCGCGATGTCGACGAACGCCACCTCCGCGCAGGCGGAGAGGTCGCTGGCGGGCACCCCGACCTCGGACAGGCGGGTCGGGTGAGCGCAGGCGACGAGCAGCTCGGTCACCGCGTCGGCGGCCTTCGGCGCGACGTCTGCCGGCGCGAGCCCGCTCGCGTCTACGCCCAACGCGCGCGCGACCTCGGCGAGTCGCTCGTGGGTCGCGCGCGCGCCCGCGTGGAAGCGCAGCACGTGCGGCAACAGAATGCCGTTACCCGTCCCGTGGGGGACGCCATGACGGGCGCCGAGCGTGTGGCTCATTCCGTGCACCAACCCGACCTGGGCGCTCGCGATGGCCCAGCCGGCCAGCGTCGCGGCGCTCTGCATCTCGGCGCGCGCGCCGAGGTCGTCGCCTTGCTTCACGGCGCGCGCCAGGTTCTTGGCGATGAGGCGGATGGCGTGCAGCGCCTGGGCGTCCGCCATCGGGTTGCTCTGCTTGCTGGTGAATGCCTCGATGGCGTGCGTGAGCGCGTCCATGCCCGTGGACGCCGTGAGCCCCGGAGGCAGGCCCAGCGTCAGCGTCGGGTCGAGGATGGCGAGGTTCGGCGTGATGAAGCGATCGACGATGTACGTCTTGATGCGAAGCGCCGAGTTCTTGATCACGGCGGCGCTCGTCACCTCGCTTCCGGTGCCCGCGGTCGTGGGCACGGCGACGTGGAAGAGCTGCGGCTCCGTCAGGTGGTGGATGCCCAGCGCCTCGATGGCACGCAGGTTCCCGGCGAGCGCCACGGCCACGCCTTTCGCAGTGTCGATCACGCTGCCGCCGCCGAGGGAGAGCACGGCGTCCGCCCTCGCGGCGCGGCCGACGCCCGCGGCGCGATCGATGACGTCCAAGCCGGAGTCTTGGGGGATCTCGCTGAACACCGCGGCGACGCGCTCGCCGAGCACCGCCTGCACGCGCGAGAGCAGGCCCGCCGCGACCACGCCCGCGTCCGTCAGCACCAACACACGCGACTTGCCCTCCTGGGTCAGCTCGGCGTGCAGGCGCGCGAGGCTGCCTGGCCCGGACACGATGCGCGTCGTGGGCTCGTAGTCGAACGACAGCGTGCGCGGCCGTTTCACCAGGAGCCGGTGGCCGAGCTTCGCGTTGGGGTCGAGCTGCGCGCCGACGTGCACGTGCTTCAGCTCGGTGTATTCGGCCAGGCCGTGGTGACCCATCTCGCGACCGACCCCGCTCTCCTTGTAACCGCCGAAGGGCGCGTGCTCGTGGAAGACGTGCCAGTCGTTGATCCACACCGTGCCGGTGCGGAGCTCGTTCGCGACGCGCTCGGCTCGGGCCAGATCGCGGCTCCACACACCGCCGCCGAGCCCATAGCTCGAGTCGTTGGCGAGCGCGATGGCCTCGGCCTCGTCGCGGTAGCGCAGCACCGAGAGCACGGGACCGAAGATCTCCTCGCGGGCGATGGTCATGCGGTTGTCCACGTCGGCGAAGATGGTCGGTCGCACGAAGAAGCCGTCGAAGCCGGCGACCTCCGCGCGCTCGCCGCCCACGACCAGTCGTGCACCCTCGCGCTTGCCGAGCTCGACGTAGCGCTCGATGCTCTCGCGCTGGCGCGCGCTCACCACCGGGCCCACGCGCGTGCGCGGGTCGAGCTGGTAGCCGACGCTGAGCTCCCGGGCTCGCCGAGCCAGCTCGTCCAGAAAGCGGTCGTGGAGCGACTCCGGCAAGAGCAGCCGCGTCCCCGACTCGCACACCTGCCCGCTGTGCAAGAAGCTGGCGAAGAGCGCGCCGTCGACGGCCAGGTCGAGATCGGCATCGTCGAGCACGATGTTCGCGCTCTTGCCGCCCAGCTCGAGCGAGACGCGCTTCAGCCCGTCGGCGCAGCTCCTCAGCACGTCCTTTCCGACCGCGGTGCTGCCGGTGAAGGCCACGCGGTCCACGCCGGGGTGGCGGCACAGCGCCTGGCCGACTTCGCGGCCCGGCCCCACGATCACGTTGACCACCCCGGGCGGGATGCGTGTCTTCTGCACCAGCTTCGCCAGGGCCAGGGCCGAGAGTGGGGTTTCCGGCGAGGGCTTGAGCACGAGCGTGTTGCCCGTAGAGAGCGCCATGCCGAGCTTCCACACCGCCATCAGGAACGGGAAGTTCCAAGGGATGATCGCGGCGCACACGCCGATGGGCTCGCGCCGCACGCTGTTGGAGGCGGGGAAGAACGGGTTCTTGCCGGGGACGCGCTCGGTCCAGGGGAACTTGTGTGCCGCATAGCGTGCCGTCTCTCTGAGGAAGCGCGCGCCCTGGAATACGTCGCTGCCAGTGCGCGCGACCAGCCCGCCGGAGTCGAGGGCCTCGACCAGGGCGAGCTCCGAGATGCTCGACTGGATCAGATCGGCGAGCTCCATCACGCGCGCCGAGCGCTCGACGGGGTCGAGGCCCCGCCAATCCCCCGCGTCGAAGGCGTCACGCGCCGCCGCCACCGCGTCGTCGACCTCCGCCTGGCCCGCGGCCGCCACGGTCGCGAGGGGCTGGCCGGTGCCGGGGTCCAGCGTCTCGAAGCGTGCGCCGTCGCGCGCCTCCACGAGCTCGCCGCCGATGAACAAGCGGTGGTGGTCCATGAGCGTGAGCTACCCCAGCGGGCGATGCCCTGACAAGCGCGCCTCTCTGGGGCGCAGAAGAGCGGAGGAGTACGCGGCGGATACGACAGGGGCCTCACGTCCGCCTGGGCATCCGGCCCCGGGCGGCGCTATGTAGCGGCCATGCGGCTCCCGTGCTGGCTCCTCCTCGCTGTCCTTGCGTGTGTCGCCTGCGACGGCGACCACGCGCCCGACCAGCGAGGCGCGACGCAGCTGACCTCGGCGAACGGCAGCTTCACGGCGACCTTCCGCCCGGATCCGGACCCGCCGGTGACCGGCACGAACGCGCTCGACATCGAGCTCGGTGACGACCACGGCGAGCCCGTGGCCGGAGCGGCCCTCAGCGTCGAGCCCTGGATGCCGGCGCATGGGCACGGGTCGAGCCATGCGCCAGTGGTCGAGGAGCTGGGGGGCGGGAAGTACCGCGCGAGCCAGATCGAGCTTTCGATGCCCGGCGCGTGGGAGCTGCGCATCG
>Ga0233425_10008331_pt1 | contig 13858 bp, 13 predicted proteins | sample Watercolumn_Towu_2_FD_181712 | JGI IMG/M metagenome (GOLD analysis project Ga0233425, IMG submission 181712) | Freshwater microbial communities from Lake Towuti, South Sulawesi, Indonesia - Watercolumn_Towuti2014_140_MG | ecosystem: Environmental > Aquatic > Freshwater > Lake | place...
TCGGCGTGGTCAAGGAGCGGCTCAACGAGGCGAGCGGCGCGGCCTCGGCCTACAAGAGCGCGGTCTCGGTGATCAGCGACTACGAGCCCGCCATCTACGCGCTCGGCGTGTTGCTCGCGCGGGACGGCAAGGCCAGCGAGGCCGAGAGCTTCCTGAACGGCAAGGCGTCGAAGATGCCGAAGAGCGCTGCGGTGACCGCTGCGCTCGCCGAGGTGAAGTCCATCCAAGGCGACTCGACCGAGGCGCAACAGCTCGCCAAGGAAGCGCTGAAGAAGAACCCGGACTACCGCCCGGTGATGGTGACCATCGCCCGCGATCACTATCGCAAGCGCCGCCTCGACCTCGCGCTCTACACGTTGAAGGCCATCTTGGTCGGCCACGGGGACGAGAACCCCGCTCGCGACGCGAACAACGCCGAGGCGCGCCTGCTGCGCGGGCTGATCTACCGCGAGCAGAACAACAAGGCCGGCGCCCTCGACGACTTCAAGCGTGCCGTCGAGATCCGCCCGGATCTGGTCGAGGCGCGCGTGCAGCTCGCGAGCTACGTGCTCGAGGCTGGCAACGCCTTCGAGGCCGCGAACCTCCTGGAGGGCGCGCTCAAGTACGACAAGAACCACGTGCTCGCGCGCCTGAACCTGGGCGACGCCTACCGTCTCCTCGGCAAGGCCGAGCAGGCGAAGAAGGAGCTCGAGTGGGTGGCGAGCAAGGACAGCGCCCTCGCGCAGGTCCACTACAACCTGGGCCTGCTTTACCTGTTCAGCGACAACATCCCCGGCGTCGCGCCGAAGGCCTCCGTGGACAAGGCCATCAGCGAGCTCGAGCTCTACAAGAAGATGAAGCCCAAGGGTAAGCCGGGCGAGCGCGACGACACGGACGAGCTGATCACCCGCGCGAAGACCAAGAAGGCGCTGCTCGAGGAAGCCGAGAAGTCGAAGAGCAAGCCCGCGCCGGCGACCGGCGGCACGAAGCCCGCAGCCGGGGGCGCGGGCGGCAGCTCCACCGGCAAGCTGCCTCCCCCCGACGCGAAGAAGCCCGAAGGAGCCAAGAAATGAAGAAGCTGCTCCCGCTCGCCGTGCTCGCGGCGCTGATGGCCGTTCCCTCCGCCGCGCTCGCGCAAGGCAAGGCGGGACGGGTCGTCACCATCAGCGAGGTCACCATCGTCGGCCGCGTGCAGAAGCCCATCGCCGCCGTGGACGTCAGCCGCATCCAGCCGAAGCTCACGCTGGCGGAGCTCCGCCAGCCGTTCCTGCACCGGATCGAAAAGGCGATTTATCAGGATCCTTTCTGATTCTGATCTCGCTCTTGATTTTGCTCCGCTGCCGGCTGCAACGCCTCGCCGCACTCCCTTGTGGTCGAAACAGCCGGCGCCGGTTCGGGCCGGTGTTCGCGTGTCCGGCCTCAGTTGCCGATCGTGATCTGCCCCTGCCAAGACGGGTGAAGTCCGTCCCAGGGCTCGGCCTCCGAAATCTTGATCTCGCTCCGCGGATGGTCCCACACGCTTCGCCACTCTTCCGACCGAATGAAACAGCCTCCGCCGGCCCGGGCCGGTATTCTCGCCTCCTCTCTCTTGCCGATCGTGATCTGACTTTGCCAAGACGGCTCAGGTCCGTTCCGGGCTCGGCCTCCGGCCTCGCGGTGACCCGACGGCGCTCCGTTCTTCCGACTCCCGTGGGTTGACGTATTCTCACTCCGCGTGGTCGCTCTCGTCCTGGCCCTGCTCGTCTCCGGCGCGTGCGTCTGGGTCAGCGTGAAGCGACTCGGGCTGGTGACCGGGATCGAGCGCGACGCCGTCGCGAGCGAGGGGCTCGAGCGAGCGGGGAGGGAGCGACTGCTCGCGAAGCTGCCCTCGACCGGCGAGCTCGGGCGTGTGGCGCGCGAGGTGCTCGACGCGCCGGGTCGCGCGGCCGCCATTGCCAGCCTGAACGAGGCGCTGGGAGACATCGCGCGGGAGCTCGACGTGAGCCGAGAGGTTCCGAAGAGCGCGACGCGCGTCGCCCTGGCCTCCGGGGGATTGCTCGGGCTGGTCGAGCTCGGGCGCCGGCTACCGGCCGAAGGGGCGGCGTCGCTGGCTGCAGCCGGGCCTCCTTTCGCGGTCGGGGTCGTCGGGGCCTTCGCGTGCGTCTTGCTCGGGCGAGCCGCCGAGGACAGGGGCCGCCGGGCGCGAGACGGCTGGGACCGGCTCGGGCGGATCCTGGAGCGGCTCCTCGCGGAGTCGGACAATGTGGGCCGGCGAGGCAGCGAGCAGCGAGTGGACCCCGAGGCCACCCCCGACTAGTCTTTCGTGGGCCCACCGGGAACTTCGGTAACCGGGGGGCTGTCGAACGGGACGGCCTGGGGTGTTTCCCCCGCCCGTACCGCGGAGAACTTCTTCGATGACCCAGCAGCAGCCGTATCAGCAGCCAGGCAGTCAGCGACCGGGGCAGATGACGGCGGTGATGCGCGCCGTCGCGCTCTCCGGCCCCAAGGTGCTGCGCATCGGCGTGGTGCAGGGCGGCCGCATCATCGAAGAGCGCATCGTCAAGCAGCGCACTCACGTCACGGTCGGTCCGAGCGAGAAGGCGATGTTCGTCATCGCCACGCAGAACCTGCCGCCGACGTTCCGCCTCTTCGAGCTGGTCGGCAACGACTACACGCTGAACTTCCTCGACGGGATGAACGGGCGCATCGCGCTCCCCACCGGGATCTCCGATCTGTCCATGCTCAAGGGGCAGGCGCGCCGCACGCCTCAGGGCGCCTATCAGATCCGGCTCACCGAGGACTCGCGCGGAAAGGTGGTGGTCGGCAACACCACCATCCTGTTCCAGTTCGTCGCGCCGCCGCCGGTGCAGCCGAAGCCGCAGCTGCCGGTCTCCGTGACCCAGGGTGCGACGAGCATCGACTGGGGGACGACGATGATCGCGGCGTTCTCCTTCCTGCTGCACTTCCTCGCCATCGGCGCGGTGTACTCCGACTGGCTCGATCCGGTGTTCGACGAGGAGGTCAGCGTCGCGGGCCTGGTCGATTCCATGAAGTCGCTGCCGCCTCCGCCGCCGGTGGAGACCAAGGAAGAGGTCAGCGACCAGCCGGCGGAGAAGGGGCCCACGAAGGAAGCGCCAAAGAGCGGAGGCAACAAAGGCGGCGGCGCTCCGGGCAAGGGTGGCCCGATGAGCGCTTCGCAGGCCGCGGCGCTCAGCAAGGAGCTCGACAACCTCGAGATGGCGACCATCGGAGCGCTCTCGAGCCAAGGCCCGGCCACGGCCGGCGTGCTGCGCGGCGGTGAAGTGCCGACCGGCGCGCTCGACGCGGCTGCGGCCAGCGGCGCGGGTGTTTCCGCGGGCGGCATCGGCGGGCTCAACCTGGGCAGCGGTGGTGGGACCATCCGCCCGGGCATGGGTGGGGCGGGGCTCGCCGGCATGGGTACCACGGGCAAGACCGGTGGCACCGGTGGCACCGGCGACGTGAAGAAGGTCGAGGGCCCCAAGGGCAGCGCGAACGTCGGCGGCGCCAACGTCAGCGGCGGCAACGTCAGCAACGCTGCCCGCGTGGTGGCGGGCATGCGCGCGGGCTTCCGCGCTTGTTACAACCGCGGCCTCGCAGAGAACCCCGACGCCCAGGGCAGCATCCGTCTCAGCATCAAGGTCGGCCCGGGCGGCGAGGTGCAGGGTGTCTCAGCGTCAGCCAGCGGCAACCTTCCGGGCTCCGTGACGAGCTGCGTCCAGTCCCGCGCGCAGGCCGCGCAGTTCGACCCCCCCGAGGGCGGCAGCGCAGTGATCGTGGTCCCGGTCAGCTTCGTGAAGCAGTAAGGGGCGCTGGGTGCCGCCACCGGTCCCTGGCGGTTCTCACACTCGCGTCTCGGTGGCGGCACGCGATCCGATCATGGCAAGACGGCCGGCGTGAGACCCAGGGGTCGGCCTCCGACCGAGCACCCGCGCGTCTGCCGCGCCTTTCCCTCGAGCTCACCCGCGCTCGTCGCCGACCATCCTGAATGCCCGCCCAGCCGCTGGCATCGAACGGCTGGGCGCACCGCAGCGCCTCAGGAAACCGGCGGAACCATGAGACTTATCCCCAGATCCAGGCTCGTTGACAGGGTAGGACCCGGTTTCTATACTGGCGCGACTTTGCAGGGAAGAGGGAGGACCTCGATGCTTTCCAAGCGGCTCTGGGGGATGGCGATCGCGACCGCGATCTCATTCGCGTTCGGAGTGGCCGTCGCCCAGGAGGCGCCTCCGGCACCGCCGGCAGATGTGACGACGCAGCGTGACGTCAAGCTGTCCCCCACTCAGATGAGGGACGAGGCGGAGACGTACCTGCCGGAGATGGAGCGCGGCGCCGGCACGGTGCGCCGCCAGCTCAGCGAGGCGCGCGAGAAGCGCGACGTCGTCAAGGTCCTGTGCCTCAACGACAAGCTGAATCAGATCGACGTGGCCACGCGCTCGGCGCGCGATCGCATGCCCAACCTGCGGGGGGCGGCCGAGAAGAACGACTCCGATCGTTCCCGCCACGAGTTCACCGTCATCCAGGTCCTACGGGATCGGGTTCGCAGCCTCGTTGCCGAAGCGAATCAGTGCATCGGCGAGGAGACCGGCTTCGTCGGCGACACCCAGGTCACGGTCGATGTCGATCCGACCATTCCGGACGACCCGTCGACGTACCCGCTCGACCCCATCCTCTCACAGCCTCCGATCATCGCCAGTCCCACGCAGTAACGTCGCGCCGTTGGGCTCTCGCAACGGGCCGCCGGATCGACTATCACCTCTTCCCCGAGACCCCCCGGACGCTGACTCCACATGCGACTTCGTGCCTTCCTTGCGACCACCCTGGTCGTCGCGACAGCTAGCCTGTCCGCCGCTGCCCAGACGCAGCCGTGGATCAAAGATCGGCGCTACGCTGAAGGCATCGGCTACCGCACCGGGAACTTGGAGCTCCACCCCGGCTTCAGCGGCGAGCTCGGCTACGACTCGAACTACTTCCTGCGCGCGGACGACGAGAAGCCGATCATCGACGTGATCCGCTTCCGCGCCACGCCGTCGCTCACGCTCTCGACGCTCAGCCCTCAGCGTCGCGAGGGCGGAGGTGACCCGCCCAAGCTGAACTTCCGGGCCGGGACCTTCCTCTCGTACAACAAGCTTTTCGCGGCGGACTCGGCGAACTCCGATCAGGTGGGCAACCACGACCACTCGGTGAACGTGGGCGTCAACTTCACCCTCGACGTGCTGCCACAGAAGCCCTGGGGCTTCGACATGTACGGCGACTTCGTGCGCACCGCCGAGCCGTCGAACGCCGACGGTGAAGATCTCGCTTTCGACCGCGACAGCGTGCGGCTCGGCGCCGGCATCAACTGGCGACCGGGTGGCGGGCTGTTCGAGTGGCGCCTGGGCTACGAGGTCAACTACAACCTGTTCGAACGCGACGCCTACACGCGGCTCAACAACTACCAGCATTATCTGTTGATGCGCGGGCGCTGGCGCTTCCTGCCGCGCACTGCGCTGGTCTACGACGGCAAGGTCGGCTTCATCCGTTACACGGATCCTTCGTTGGTGCAGCACCACGCCTCGACGGTGAACAGCAAGATCGGCGTCAACGGCCTGATCACCCACCACTTCGCGATGCTGGCGATGGCAGGCTGGGCGGCGAGCTTCTACGAGCAGAGCGGAACGGCACCCGTGCACAACTACGACGGCGCCGTTGGCCAGGCGGAGCTCAAATGGTTCCTCCTGCCGCAGCCGTCGCTGGCGCCGGACCAGGCCACCGTGGGCCTGTCGAGCATCGCCGTGGGCTACGTGCGGGACTACACGAACAGCTACCTCTCGGACTTTTACCGCCGGGACCGCGGCTACGCGAACTTCTCCTACTTCGTGGCCGGCGCTTTCCTGATCAGCCTCGAAGGCGGCTACTCGCACCTGCAGCACTCGCCCACGTACTTCCTCAATGGTGCGGAGCGGAAGGGGAGCTTCGGGCAGAACCGCGCCGACGCGACGCTGTTCGGCGAGTACCGGCCGAGCGACTCCATCGGCATCAACACGACGCTGCGCTACGACGGCTCGCTCGGGAATACCTACGTGGACATTGCGCCCGGTGGCCCTCAGGACAACCTCCAGTACAACCGCTACGAAGCCTGGGTCGGCGCGCGCTGGTTCATGTGAGCGGCTGGGCGAACGCTTCGGGCCCTCGCCTCAACCAATGACCGCGGCCCGCTCGGCCGCGTGATCGCCATGCTCTCGTTCTTCACCCTCCGGCTCCGAGCCCTCCTCGCCACGCTGCTCTTGCTGGCGTTCGGAGCCCAGCTGCTCGGCTGTGGGGCGAGCCAGGACAACTCCAACGTGAAGCTCCCGGCCCCGGTCGAGAGCACCACCCTCGGCCCGGGTGACGTGTTCACGCTCCAGGTGGTGGGCGAGAAGGAGCTCCCGAGCGAGTACCAGATCGCCTCCGACGGCACCGTGGACCTGCCCTACATCCACAGCCTGAAGGTCTCGGGGCTCGAGCCGCAGGAGGTCGCGCGCCTGGTGCGCAAGCGCCTGATCGAGGAGAAGATCCTCAACGACCCGAGCGTCGTGGTCTCCGTCAAGGAGTACAACAGCAAGCGCATCACCGTGCTCGGCCAGGTCGCCAAGCCCGGGAGCTTCCCGCTCACGCCCGGGCTCACCCTGATTCAGGCCATCTCGCTGGCAGGCGGTCTGACGGCCATCGCGAACCACGATCGCGTGAACATGACGCGCCAGACCAAGACCGGGCGCACCACGGTCGTGCTCAGCATCGACGCCATCACCGACGGGCGCTCGCCGGATCTCCCGCTCCAGGCCGGGGACTCCATCTACGTGCACGAGCGCGTGTTCTGAGGCCGTTCAGCGCTGGTAGCGTGCTCCGAAGAACAGCCTGAAGCGCGGCGTGGTCACGCCGGCGAAGCGCCGGGTGGTCTCGCCATCGGGTGACTCTTCCAGCTCGGAAGAGAGCGGGATACCGGTGCCGCCGCCGAGCGAGAGGGCGAGCCCCGGGTCCGCGGTCGGCACCGAGCGCAGGCTGGCAAGCCACTCGGCTGGGACCAGGACGCCGTCCCGGACGCGGGACGTGGCGCTGTCCCTCCCGGGTTGGCTGACGAGGCTCGGGAGCATGAAGGCTTCGGCCTCGACGGAGAGCAGCTCGCCGAGCACGTCGACGCCGGCGCCGACGGCGGTCGAGAGCTGTGAGCCGATGCGCGCGCTGGCGAAGGGGACCGCGCGACGCAGGCGTACGCCGACCTCGCTCGCGGCGTGGAACGGGCCGCGGCGCAGGCCGAGCGCGAGGGAAGGAGCGAGCGTGAAGGCGCCCGCGCCCGCGTAGAGGTGAGCGTCTCCGAGCGGCAGCCCGAGCTCGAGGCGCGACTTCAGGTGGGCGCCGGGGACAGGGAAGGGGATGGCGTACCCGACGCCGACGCGTGGATCGCGCACCGCGGCGCTCGCGAGGGGCGGAGCGCTCTGCGACGTGATGCCCTCGGCGCCGGAGCCCGCTTGGTAGAGGACCATGGCGCTCGCCAGCGAGACCTCGAGGGACGAGGTCACGCCGTAGGCATGGGCGAGGGACAGGTCGACGGTGCGTCGCACGACCGCGATCTCCCGCCCTTCGGGGTCGGGCGACGGCGCGCTGAGCAGCACCGGACGATCCAGGTAGCTGCCGAAGGCGGCAAACGCCAGCGTGTGCCTGGGCAGCGGCTCCGCGGCCGCGATGCTCGAGAAGCGCGAGGGCCCAGCGCTGAGCCAGAGGTTGTTCGCGTCGAAGCACGTCGAGACGCCGGAGGCGGGCTCGCAGTCGGTCGCGCGCGCGCGCGGCGAGGCCGCGAGCACGGAGAGGAGCACGAGGGCTCCGAGGAGCGTCGATGGGGTCCGCCGCGCCACGTCAGGAGCGGTTGTGCTATGCGGGGCGCGTGATTGGCAAGGACTGCCCGCTGGTGCTCGGGTCGGCGTCGCCTCGGCGCCGCCAGATCCTCGCTGACCTGGGGATCCCGATGGTTCAACGGCCGGGAGCCTGCGACGAGTCCACCCGCCCGGGCGAGGCGCCGCCGGGGTTCCTGGAGCGCATCGCCCTCGACAAGCTCCGCAGCGTTCTACCCTTGCTCGACGCGGCCCCGTTCGCGGGGGTGCTGGTCGCCGACACCATCGTCGTGGTCGACGAGCACATCCTCGGCAAGCCCGCGGACGAGGCCGAGGCGCGGGCGCTCTTGGGCCGCATCGTGGGGCGGACCCACACCGTGCTCACTCGCTACGTCGTCTCGTCGAGCAGCGCGCCGGCCGAGCCGGTGTGTGCGCGCACGGTGCGGACCGAGGTGACCATGCGCCGAGCGAGCGACTCGGAGATCCGTGCGTACGCTGCGACCGGGGAGGGGCTCGACAAGGCGGGCGCCTACGCCGCCCAAGGCATCGGCTCCTTCCTCATCGAGCGCATCGATGGCTCGTACACCAACGTCGTCGGACTACCGGCGTGCGAGCTGGTCCAGGATCTGTGTCGCGTCGGCATGCTCGAGCGGTACCCATGAAGGCGCGCCTCCGCGCGCTCGCAGCCCGACCTGCGCCGCTCCGCGACGCGCTCTGGCTCGGCGCGCTGGGTGCCGTTCTGCGGGGCTCTGTCGTGCTCTGGGGCAGCACGCGTTTCCCCCCCGTGGAGGACGCGCGCTTCTACCATTTGCTCGCGACGCGCATCGCGGATGGGAAGGGGTACACCTGGCAGTGGCCCGACGGCGTGGTCACGCACGTGGCGCACTACCCGGTCGGCTATCCGGGGCTGCTCGCCGGGCTGTACGCGTTGTTCGGGTCGAGCCCAGCGGTTGGGATGGCGCTGAACGCCTTGCTCGGCGCGGCGTCGGTGCTGGCCATCCATCGCGTGGTCGCCAGCGGTGCGGGCCGGCTCGGAGCGGGCTTCGCGGCGCTCGCCGTGGCTCTTCACCCGGCGCTCGTGCTCTACACGCCTGCGCTCATGACGGAGGGCGTGACGGCGTCGTTGCTCGCGCTGGGCGCCTGGGTCGCGGTGTCGGCGCGGAGCTCGTCGCGACCTCTGGGCTGGTGGCTGATGCTGGGGGCGCTGTTCGGCTTGGCAGCGCTGGTGCGAGGCCAGAGCCTGCTCGCGGCGCCGCTCTTCGGCCTCGTCGCCGGCTCCGCTCGGTCGTGGCGCGGCGCGCTCTCAGCCGCGGCCGTGGTGGTGCTCGCGGCGGCCTGCGTGGTCCTGCCGTGGACACTGCGCAACTGCAGGCAGATGGACCGCTGCGTGCTGATCAGCGCGAACGTCGGCTGGAACCTGCTCATCGGTGCGACCGAGGGCGCGACCGGCACCTTCGTGCCCATCACCGGGCCGAGCGTGCCGGAGCGCTGTCGCGCGGTGTTCGGCGAGGCGGACAAGGACGCCTGCTTCGCCGGCGCGGCGCTCGAGCTGGTGCGCGCCCGCCCGCTGCGCTGGGTCGCGCTCGCGCCCAAGAAGCTCGCCCACACCTTCGAGTACTGCGGCGCCGCGGGCTGGTACCTGGGCGCATCGGGCCAAGGCAGCTTCCCGGAGAAGGCGAAGCTCGCCCTGGGGGTCGTCGAGACGGCCTACCAGCGCTCGCTCCTGGCACTTGCCGCCGTGGCGGTGGCGCGCGCGGCGGGCGGGCGGCGCACGCTGCGCCGCTTGCTGGCGGGGGCCAGCGTCCTCCTGCTGCTCGGTCCCCTCGCCTGGCTCAGCGTGCTGACGTTGGTCGCTGGCGCTCTCTGCCTCGGAAGGGGCCTCGGCGAACGCCCGGCGCTCGCGCTGGGCGCGTCCGCCCTCTTGGCCACCCTGCTGACCCACGCGGTCTTCTTCGGGGCTGGCCGCTATTCGCTGGTGGTTTTCCCCTTGGTCGCGGCCTTGGCAGGCCTCGCTTTCGCGGAGCGCGAACGACCCCCTGCGTTTTGACTTCCCGCGACCGGCCGGGCGATACTTCGTTCCCGGAGGACGCCCCGATATGCCGCTGATCGAGACCGAAGAAGCCGCGCGCCGGCTGGCTCGCGCCATCGCCAGTGATCTCTCGCTCTACAACGAGGAGAAGATCGTGCGCGGCGTCGAGCAGGACTCGCTGTTCGACGAGCTGGCAGAGGAGATCGAAGAGGGGAGGGCCCTGTACAAGAGCCGCGTTGCGCCCGACCTCTACCAGCGGAACTTCTACGATCGCGCGCTGGTGGACATCCTGATCAAGTCGAAGGGGCACATCAAGAGCCCCATCTGGTAGCGGCGCGAATGCGCCGGTTCGAGATCGACGCGGAGCTCGGCGGGGAGCGCGTCGACAAGCTGCTCACGCGCCTGATGCCGGGCACGTCGCGGGCGACGCTGCAGCGTTGGATCAGCGAAGGCCGTGTGCGCGTGGACGGTCACCCCTGTCGTCCGCGCGACGCGCCGCGCGCGGGCAGCGTCGTCGAGGTCGAGCCCGGGCCCGCGCCTCCGTCCGAGGCCGTGCCCGACGCCAGCGTGCCCTATCGCGTGGTGTACGAGGACGAGCACTTGGTCGTCGTCGACAAGCCGGCGGGGGTGGTGGTGCACCCCGGTCGTGGGCACTGGCACGGGACCCTCGTCAGCGGCCTGCTCGCGCGCCAGGGCTTCCAGCGCTCGGCGGCGGACCCGCGAGACCCGGCCGGCGCGCTCCGCCCCGGCATCGTGCACCGCATCGACAAGGACACGAGCGGTATCCTGGTGGTGGCCAAGGACGAGGCGACCCGCGAAGGGCTCAAGCGGCAGCTCGCGGCCCACGACGTCGAGCGCGAGTACCGCGCGCTCACGCTGGGGGTGCCGGAACCGGGTCGCATCGAGAGCTTGCACGGGCGCGACCCCAGATCGCGTCTGCGCTTCACCACGCGCGTGCGGGAGGGGCGACGTGCGGTCACGTTCGTCTCGGTGCTGGAGCCGCTCGCCGGTGGAAGGGCGGCGCTCGTGGCATGCCGGCTCGAGACCGGTCGCACGCACCAGATCCGCGTTCACCTCGCGGAGCGCGCGCGAACCCCCATCCTGGGCGACTCGCTCTACGGGCGTCGACCCGAAGACCCGTTGCTCCGCGAAGTCGAGGCCCGGCTCGGGCGCCAGGCGCTTCACGCGGCCGTGCTCGGCTTCGTGCACCCGGCGAGCGGGAAGAGCTTGCGCTTCGAGTCGGCGCTGCCCGACGAAATGCAGGCTGCCGTCGACGCGCTCCGGCGGGCTCAGCGCTGAGCGGCGACCTCGGCCGAGGCTCCGTCGCGCATCAGCTGAGGGAAGCGCTTGCGGAGCAGCGCGAGCGCCGCGAAGCCCACGACCACGGCCCACCAGAGCGTGGCGAAGCGGATCAAGATCATCGAGCTGGTCGCGGCGCCGTGGGGCACGCGCGCGAGGCGCACGAGCTGCTCCTGGATCATGGCCTCGGCGACGCCGAGGCCGCCCGGCACCGGGATCACGGCGCCGGCCAGCGTCGCCGTGGCGTAGAAGAACATCGCGAGCGGAGCCGGGACATCGACGCCGAAGCCTCGGACGAGGAGCCAGAGCGCGACCCCTTCGCCGCCCCAGCCCAGGATGGAGAGGAAGCTCGGCCAGAGCAGCGCCCCGGGGCTCGCGACGATGCGCAGGCTGTCGAAGGCCTCGCGCAGCTTGGGCGCGATGCGCGCGAGCCGGCCCGGGCGGCGCTGCATGAGACGCAGCAGTGCCTCACCGGGCGCGCGCCAGATCACGAACACCAGGCCCGCGGCCACCGCGACCGAGCCGATGCCGGCCCACAAGAGGCCTCCCGAGAAGCCCAGGCTGCCGACGACGATCAGCGCGATCACGCCGATCACGTCGGTCAAGCGCTCGGCCACCACGATGGGCGCCGTGCGCGTCGCGGCGACGCCGTGGGTCTCGGCCAGCACCGCGCTCTTGAAGACCTCGCCGACCTTGCCTGGTGTCACCGTGAGCACGAATCCAGACAAGAAGACCAGCAGGCTGTCGAGCTTCGGGATGCCGCGGATGTCGAGGCGCGCGAGGTAGTACTCCCACTTGAGGAAGCGCAGGCCATAGTTCGCGGACGCGAGCCCCAGCGCCAGCGCGAACGCGCTCCAGCGGAAGCCGGTGAGTGAGGCCCGGATGTCCCGGTAGCCAGCCCACGCGACGAACACGCCATACACCGCGACGCCGAGCAGCATCGCGACGATGAGCTTGCGCAGGAAACCCTTCATCGGCCGCGCCGCCGCCTGGCGAGGAGCACGACGGCCACGAGGCCCAGGAGCACGATGCTCGCGCCGAGCGCGCCGATGCCCCAAGCCGGCCAGGCGTACTTGCCACGCGCGAGGCCAGGTGGCGGGCGTTCGACCACGACGCGGCTCGTCTGGGCCGGGGCGCTGCCCGCGTCGCTGACCTCGGTCTGCACGAGCAGCCGGCTACCACGCGGGGAGCGGCCGGGGCAACCCCGCGAGGGCGCTTTGCAGGGACGAGACGCGCCCGTCCGAGTATGCTCGCGGCCCCTTCCGAGCCCGCTGTGACCGAGCCCCGACCGCGTTCTTCCGACGCCGAGCTCCTCGAGAGCTGCGCCAAGGCGTGCCGCCGACTGACCGAGCAGGTCGCGCGCGTGGTCGTCGGGCAGGAGCAAGTGGTGGAGGCCATGCTGATTACGCTGCTCGGGCGCGGGCATGCGCTGCTGGTGGGCGTGCCGGGCCTGGCGAAGACGTTGCTCGTGGCGAGCGTGGCGAAGGCGCTCAGCCTGAGCTTCGGCCGGGTGCAGTTCACGCCCGACCTCCTGCCTGCGGACATCACCGGCACCGACGTCCTGAACGAGGTCGACGTGGGCGGAGCGGTGCGCCGTGAAGTGCGCTTCATGCCAGGGCCCATTTTCAAGCACCTGGTGCTGGCCGACGAGATCAACCGCACGCCGCCCAAGACCCAGGCGGCGCTGCTGCAGGCCATGCAGGAGCGTCACGTCACGGTCGGTGGCTCGACGCACGCGCTGCCGGATCCGTTCCAGGTCTTCGCGACCCAGAACCCCATCGAGCAGGAGGGCACGTATCCCCTCCCCGAGGCCCAGCTCGACCGCTTCCTGCTCGAGGTCCACGTCGACTACCCGAGCGAGGCCGAGGAGCGCGAGATCGCGCGTCGTACGACGTCGGGCGCGATGCCGGAGATCGAGCCGGTGCTCGGCGCCGAGGAGATCCGAGCGCTCGGCGCGCTGGTCCCGCGCATCCCCGCCACCGACGAGGCCGTCGATCTCGCCGTGCGCTTGGCGCGGGCGACGCGGCCCGAGGGGCCCGACGCACCGGAGGCCGTGCGCTCCTACGTGCGCTTCGGCGCGGGGCCGCGCGGCAGCCAGGCCTTGGTCCTGGCGGCGAAGGCGCGGGCTGCCCTGCGCGGCGAGCCGGCCGCCGACGTCGACGACATCGTCGCCCTGGCACTACCTGCGCTTCGCCACCGCATGGTGCTGTCGTACCGGGCCGACGCGGACCGCGTCCGCGATGCAGACGTGCTCGGAGCGGTCAAGAAGAAGCTCGGGGTCTGACGCACGCCCCGGCGGCCAGGAGCGCTATCTCGCTCTGAATAGCGCTTGACGCCTCGCGCTGTGGGCGGCCAGGCCCTCTTTCGCGTCCTCCGACGCGAACAGCTCGGCGGCGAGCTCGCGCTCGAGCGCGAGGCCTTGATCCAGGGAGAGGTCCTGCGCGGCCTGAACGGCTCGCTTGATGCGCCCGACCGCGAGCGCTGCCTTCTCCGGCGGCGTGAACTTGTGCGCATAGTCGAGCACCTTCGCGTGAAACGACTCGAGCGAGTCGGTCTCCCACAGATAGTGGAGGAGCCCCCATTCCAGGCTCTGCTCGAGCGAGAAGTCCTCGCCCTCGATCAGGATCTGCATCGCGCGGGCGCGGCCGACCAGGCGCGTGAGCCGCTGCGTGCCGCCGGCGACCGGCAGCACACCCAGCTTGACCTC
>Ga0233425_10008332_pt1 | contig 13856 bp, 11 predicted proteins | sample Watercolumn_Towu_2_FD_181712 | JGI IMG/M metagenome (GOLD analysis project Ga0233425, IMG submission 181712) | Freshwater microbial communities from Lake Towuti, South Sulawesi, Indonesia - Watercolumn_Towuti2014_140_MG | ecosystem: Environmental > Aquatic > Freshwater > Lake | place...
GGATGCACACACAGTGACACCAGCCGCCTGTATTAACTTTGAATCGCTATTAAGGACACCACTAAAGTGGATATCGCGGCGATAGCCAATGTAAACGTCTCCCTGTTTTGGAATCCAGGTTAGTTCGATCATCTTGGACTCGCCCGGTTTCCATTCGAGCCGGTGGGATACTTTATCCGGATTTTTGGAAGACCAGGTTAGCAAAATTTCGGCACTGTCCATTGAACTTGCAACGATGTCCATTACAGGAGTGTTTGGGGACGCGATCCAAGTGTCGCCACCTTCATTAGTAATCGTAAATCGTACGTTCACTGGTTCACCGATCTGTGCAACCGACCGGTCACTTGACAATCGGAGAATCATATAGTTATATTTCGCTGTATGCATTTTAGCCGGGTTGAAAAGATTACAGCCGCTTTGTGTAGCGAGACTAAACGCGAATATGATGATCAACCCAATGTTAGGCAGATGCTTTGTATCCATTATCGCCTCCCTATGGCACCATTAATGAACAAGGTGACGGTGAAGGGCTCCCAATGGGAGCAACCACTCTGGCGATGTAACTGTAATCAAAGGCATCTTTTGTAGTTGTGACTGCGTTCGCAATCAGTGCCACACGATCACAGTGCTTGAAATTCGCCACCTGAAATGTATAGGTGGATGCAAGGCCTAGTGGAGGTGGCGCGGCCCGCGGAGAAAGAAATAGATTTCCCGGTGAGGTGTTAGTGAAATTGGTAATGGGCAGAACACTAACACGGGCAACGCGGGTAGATTCAAAGAGAGGTAAGTTGACTGTGAGTGTAACGCTGAGTACGTCATTCGCACCGACAGTAGTGTTTGGTACGAACTCGATGAATGCCGCGCCCAAGTTTTCTACCCGAGTGTTAAAGGTTGATGTTATACTATTCGCCGGAAAAATATTGATGCGTTCAACCAGCACTCCAGCGTTACCGCTTTGCCATCGCTCTCGTCCGTCACGAAGTCGTTCGCGGAACAACTTCCATTCTGGTCCGGTAAATGTTGCAGGAAACTTTGCTAAATCCGTATAGACATTCGTAACCTGAATATCATACGTGCCGGTGATCATGAAATAGTTGTTCCAGGTGAACTGAGGAAATTCAGACGCCAAACTTGAGTTGGCTTTGTATTGTGGTATCACCTCGTCAATTGCTGTCGTGATATTGTATGCGCTATTAATGGCATTCATATCCTTGTAGCGTTGCCATATTGTGCGGATAATCTCTTTGTTGTTGGCAACTTTTTGCTCCAAGAACGAAGCAAAAATGAAAGAGCCATAGGCGCGATAATCTGTACTGAGAATCGGTTGAGCGGTCATCGAACGATACGGCTCGCGCAACAACGCGTCCAGGTCTCTGGGGTATGAACCATTTAGATTGTATACTTTGGGTTCTGCCCAGCGCGCGGTTGCCTCCATCCACCAACGTAAATCGCTTTGCGTGCTCCAGTTGCAAAGCTGTCCCCCAGTGCGACACGCGCTCGGCACGTAGGTCCATTGCAGGGTGTGGAACATTTCATGCGCGCCTAACTCGGCACGTAACGAATCAATTGGCATGGTCGGGCTATAGATCGCAGTGCGTTCAATGAACATGTGATCGGGCAAGGTTATGCCGGGTACTCCTTGGAATATGTTGCCAATGACCGGCAGATCAAACCAAATGGGCGCACTGCTGATGTACACCGGGTATCGGTTGCTCGCGTCGCGCGGAATTTGTGACACGGGATAGTTCATAGATTCGTATTGGGTCCGGCTTCGCTCAAGACTGTCACCCAAAAGCGTCACAAAGTAGGGATAGCCATTGTTTGGATTCAGCGGGGCTGGCGCGTTTGGTGTTGGTGTTGGATCTCCAGGTGATCTGGGCGGCCAAAGTCGACAATCCGCATCCCACGGTTCCAGTGCGCCGGTATTCGGATTGACTGTCCACACATTCGGATACGTCCGCGTATAGTAAATACGAAAATTCTGCGTGTCGTAATACTCGGTCAGCGCGCATTTGCCGATTTCTGTGAAAGTTTGTCGCGCCGCCGCATACCAAATTTCCCCACCTTGCCCTTGCCACACCAAATGCGCGCGATTGAATGAATCCATCGCCAGCGCGCCCCACCGTTCGCCATACCCGGTTGGTTTGTCCAGCGTTTGATTCGCCAGCCAATGTTGTCCATCCCATTGCCGGTAATTCACCGACGAATTCACCGCCCAATCGCCCCACACCGCGTACAAATGATTGGGCGTACCACCGCCAATCACCGGAAACATATCCAGCGAATAGTTGCTCGACATTGTTCCCAAAACAGTCGCCGTCAACCACTGCGTGCTGGTCACCGGCTTGGTACTGTAGCCAATCGTCTTCGCGCCGTTGTTGGCGAATCCTTGCCAAATAATGTGCGCGTTCGATCCAGCATCAAACGCGAGATGCGGATTCGCCCCGGTGGATGGCGCAACTGTTTCAACATTCGTCCAGCGCGCGGCATCACTGCAATTGCCGTTCGCGCTCACCAGGTTACATTCGCGATATCGCACGCGATAACTCGCGGCAATGCTCTCGTAAAAAGTGACACCCACGCGTCCCGTCGGCGCAATTGCCAGGGTCGGATTCCCGGAAAAACTGACGTTCTCATTCAGCACGACCGGCGCGAGCCATTGATTCGTCCACGCGCGCCATTGCCGATACATTTGCCGATACGTCCAAACGCCAGGCACGGGGTTATACATTTCCATCCACAGCACATGCAATTGGGGTTCGCCGTTCCAGGTCGTCGCCGCAATCCGCGCGAGATACGCATTGTTGATACCGGTCGAAATCACCGGCGAGATCGTGATCGGATTCGTCCAGGTCAAGGTTGGCGTCGCCCCGCCCCACGTTCCGCGCGCGTAAAAAATTTGACTGCGCTCGCCCGCGGGGCCTTCCCACGCGAGATGCGCGTTGCCCTGTCCGTCCATCGTCAATGCGGGATTGCGATCGACCGCCGATGTGTTGGGAATCGGCACCGTCGCGCTTGCACTGCCGCGTTGATACCACACGCGCACACCGGCAGGCGGACCATCCGCCGCCCACGCGACATAGAGATTGTTTTGCTGGTCCGTCGCGATCGTTGGCGCGCTGGACCATCCCGTTCCACTCGCGAGATTCACCGCGGGCGACCAACGCGCGGATGATGTCGCGGCAACCTGGGGCGACATCAGGTTTGCCTCACCCATTCCACGCGTCGCGCGAATCACGGCGAAATGAATCGCGATGGTTTGTCCGCGCGCGTCAACCTGAATCAAACCATCTAACGTATCGCCGATTTGGAGTTGTGCGACAGTGACAGTTTGATTGCCCAGTCGCAGAATTGAGTTGGTTTGAATCGCGATGTCAGTCGCGCCGCGTTCGGTAACGACTTGGAGTTGATTGCCGGTGATCCCGGTGAGCGCGCCGTGAATGTGGAATGTGCCGCGCGCAAATTTTTGCGGGGTGGCACTGCGAGTCGGTTGCGCGGCGGGTTGCACGCGCGCGAGCGGTACCGTGTCGGTGATATCTTTCGGCGTGATGAAATCGTTGATCAGATTTTTCGTCGCGGGACTCAAGCGATCCCAATCTTTCATCGCTTCGAGAAACAACATCGTGCCGTCACCAGGAACCGGCTCGGTGCCGATGTATTGTGTTGGCACTTGACTGCGCGCGCCAAACAGCGCGTACATTTTGTACGTTGCGGCTTGATCTAGTGTGATCGCATTGCGCGCGAGGTCGGCATCAATCAATTGATATGTGTTGGGTGCAAGAGTCGGCGTGGGCGAAGGTGTGGGCGTGCGCGTCGGCGTAGGTGTCGCGGTAAACACGCCCGCGCCGCCGGCGATCACCGGCAGGAACGATCTCAGAAAATCGGTGAGCGAGCGACCTGGTGTCGCGGTCGCCGCCGGCAAAGGTGGTATCGCTTGCGGCGCGGGATAAGGCGCGAGCGGTGGCGGTTTCACATTGCCGGGCGTGGGGCTAGCCGTGCGCGTAGCAGTTGGGGTGGCTGAAGAAGCGAGGGCAAGCGCATTCGCGGTTACGCCGTACCCCCCCCGATTACATAAGACAGAGGAAGCATCCAGGAAAGCAGGAGAACAACCAGGACGAACAATTTGGAATGGTCGCGCATCGCACACCTCTCAAAAGTGGAATGACGAACGTCGTGCGTGCCGTGCTGGTCGTGCTGATTTGTCAACTTGCGCGCAATTATATCACAGGGTTTGCCATTTTGTGCCAACGCGTTTGGCGATTTTTCGCCAAATTAGGTTTAATTTTCTTAACCTTGGGCTAGTCCATTTGAATGAGAGGATGCGCCGTCATCCGCAGGAAAAAATCCTGTTTCTCACACCAACCGATGCACACCCTTCAACTGCTCGACATATTCGCCGATGTCGCGCGTCGCGCGTTTCGTCGCGCCGATGGGATCGGGAATTTCTTCGTCGCCCAATAACGCGCGACAAGTTGACGCGACGCCATTCGCGACGACCTCTAGATCGTACCCGCCTTCGAGCGCGAACACGATGCGCCCATCGCACATCTCATTCGCGATTTCGATCAGCGTGCGCGCAAGCGTCGTGTAGCCCGCGAGCGACAAACTTTCCATCGCGAGCGGATCGCGCCAGTGCGCGTCAAACCCGACCGACGCGAGAACGATCTGCGGACGATAACGCTCCGCGAGTGGAAAAAGTAAATCGTCGAAAATGAGTTGATACCCTTCATCGCCAACGCCGGGGGGAAGCGGCACGTTCACCGTGTAGCCGCGTCCCTCGCCCTCGCCGATTTCGTCCCAGTTGCCGGTGCCGGGATAATGCGGATATTGATGCGTCGAAAAATATAGCGCGCGCGGCGAGTGATAAAAAATATCTTGCGTGCCGTTGCCGTGATGCACGTCGTAATCCACGATCAACACGCGATCCAAGCTGTGCGCGGCAAGCGCGTGATGCGCGCCAATCGCGACGTTGTTGAATAAGCAAAAGCCCATCGCGCGATGTTTGGTCGCGTGATGTCCCGGCGGTCGCACGAGCGCGAACGCGTTGTCCACCTCACGCGCCATCACCGCGTCCACCGCGCGCACGAGCGCGCCCGCGGCGAGTCGCGCCGCGTCAAATGATCGCTCATTCGCGTACGTGTCCGCGTCGAAATGACCGCCGCCGCGCGCACACAATTCTTGCACGCGCGCGAGATGCTCGCGCGTGTGCGCCGCGATGATTTGCGCGTCGGTTGCCGGAACCGGGTCAATCGCGATCAAACGCGATAAAATTCCGGTCGCGTTTAACACGCGCATAATTTCTTCGAGTCGCTCCGGCGATTCGGGATGACCGTACTCTGCGTGCTCCAGAAAAATCGGGGAATACAAATACGCGGTTGTCATTTGCAATACCTTTTTGCAACCACAGATTTCACAGATTTCACAGATTTATTTTTCTAATCTGTGAAATCTGCGAAATCTGTGGTTACGAAATTCATCCGATTGAATTTACTTGGGTTGCAACCAACCCTTTTTGATCGCGGCGAGCGCGTACTCCAATGCTTTGGACGACGGCACCCATAAATCCGGCGCGAATCCTTTGCTTTCAAATTCCGCGAGATTCGGCAACAAAAATAATTCAGAACCGAATCGCACCGGCAAACCCGAGTTCGGCAAATAGTACAGCGACACCGCGCCGACCGTGAGACAGCCCGCGGAATTTTCGCCGATGAAGACGACGTTTTCTACTTGCCGCAAATAACCGATCATCAATTCGCCCGCGGACGCGGTATCATTGTCCATCAGCACGACGATCAATTGATGCCATTTAATCAAAGGATAATCCGGCACGCGCACGAGCGACCACCGCCGTTGGTTCGCGCCAATGTTCCAATCTTTGAAAATCGCGTCGAGTTGAATCGGCGTTGTCGTCGTGTACGTGTAATTAACTTTGCCCGCGAGCCCCGTGCGCGTTTCCAATTCGGTCGCGATGAATGGAAGCGGCGGCGTGCGTCCCAGTAAATTGTTCGCCCACACACGCGGCACGCCGATACTGCCGCCCGAGTTGCGGCGAATATCCAAAATCAAAACCGGATCCATTCGACGCGATTCCGCGTCGAGTTGAAATTTACGCAATGCGTCCGGGTCTTGCGAGAACGAACGACTGACGATCACCGGGGCGCCTTGTTCGAGCGACGACGCGAACACGGTGCGATCGGTGAGCGGCGCAGATTTGATCCACGCGAAAAATTCTTTTTGCCGCGCACCATCGGCGCTGAGCGTGTCGAGCGTGAGCGTCGGCGGCGGCGTGTACGATGCGATGCTCAACTGGTACACCGGGTCGCCATCGCGATTGATCACGCGTTGAATAAACTCGTTTGGATTTTTTCCGCCGACCGCTTCGACATACGTTTTGCCGCGCGCCCCCCAAAACCAAAATCGTTCGCCTTCTTTGAAAAAATTATATTGCTCCGAATAGTAATAATCGGTCGTGTTGAAAAAATCTTCTTCGCCGACGTTCAAGTGACAATCCTGGATGAACGCCAAGTTTTTTTGAATGATGGATGCGAGCAAGCCGCTCGACAGCGAATCGTTACGCGCGATCTCTTGTAAAATCGCGACCTGGGCTTGTTCGATGCGCGCGCCCTGATTGAACATTCCGTAACCGCCGTAGCCGTGCTTGAGCAAACGAAAGAAATAGCGCGCGTCGTCTTCGGCTTGCGCGCGCGTAAGCCGAATCGTCGGCGTGCGGCGCGGGCTGATCATTTGCGCGACCGGAATTTCGTCCGCCGGATCCGCGAGATATTGCCAGGGTTTGATGCGCGCGAGCAGAGTTTGTTCCGGCAACACGTTGATCGGGTGCGCGAAAAATAATCGCGAGACCGCGAGCGCGGTCGGCGTCGCGGTCGGCGTGATTGTCGGCGTGCGCGATGGCGTGGGCGTCGCGGTCGCGGTGTTCGTCGCGGTCGGCGCGGGCGTGGGCGTGAACGTTTCGGTGGGGACGGGCGTTTCGGTTGGCGGCGCGAGCGTCGCGGTCGGTGCGGGCGTCGCGGTGTCGCACGCCGCGAGCGCGAGACTCAAAACCAGGATGCACAAAAAACTTTTCAAGCGGTTCATCGTTGCTTTCTCCCAGAAAAAATTTTTCGTACGTGTCTCCGTCATTGACGGCTTAAATGTTTTGAAATTCGTGGCGCGGGCTTTCTAGCCCGTATTGGCGGGAGGGTTGGTTAGCGATTGCCGAATACATTATTTACGATTCCTTGCGCGCCACGCCACGCCGACCGGATAACCCAGCATTTTCGCGACATCGCCCGCGACGCGAATCAGCGGCACCCACGCCAGCGCGCGAATTTTCTCCGCGCCGGAAAGTTTTTCGAACAGCGACGCGAGCCGTTTGTACGGCGTGAAAAACATTCCGAGAAATCCTACGATCATAATACCCAAGCCCAAAAATAAAAATCCCAGGTTCCAAAATCCGAAAATAAAAATTGCGAGCGTGAGCGGAAATCCGATCAAATAAGTCGCGTAGCGAATCAGGTGGCGTTTGAAAAATAAATTCGCTTTGCCGTCGCCGCGCGCGTACTGATAGTACTGCTTGCAAAACGCGCGTAGATTCGCGCGCGGGCGAAAGTGTGCGGCCGCGCACGGCGCGAACGCAAAACGCAAACCCGCGTCGCGCATCGCGAAATCGAAAACCAGGTCTTCGCAAAAGTCGAGCCATTCGGGATAGCCGCCGACCTGTTCCCAGGCGCGTTTGCGAAATGCGACCGAGCGCGATGACGGCATAAATTTTTCGGGACGAATATCCGCCAGTGCGGGAAGCGTCGTCGCGGCGAGCGCGGTTTCGAACACGCCGCGCGGATCGGGGAGAAAAAAACCGGACACGATATCAAAGGATGAAGGATGAAGGATGAAGGATGAATTTTCCATTTCATCTTTCGGATTTGTGAATGGCGAAACCAATTCCTTGACCCAGCATGCATCGAGTCGAACGCCCGCGTCGGTGGAGCAAATGATTTCGCCGCGCGCCGCGCGAATCGCGAGGTTACGTCCGCGCGAAATGTTCGCGCCCGGTTCGACGATGATTGTGATCGGCAAGCGCGTCGCTGCGTCGCGCAAAATCTCCAGCGTCGCATCCGTCGAGCCGCCGTCCACGATCACGATTTCGTCCGGCGCGCGCGTTTGCGCGGCAATCGAATCGAGCAAGCGCGGCAACGCGTCCGCTTCATTCTTGACGGTGAGGATGAGTGAGATGTTCACACCGGCATTATAGCATAAACACATTTGTAGGGGCGAAGCATTTTTCGACGGAACCACCGCCGAAAAATGCTTCGCCCCTACATTGACACATACCCGTCGCGTGCGCGCTTTGTCCAAAAATTTATTCAGTGGTATACTCCGCCACTGTTGCGCGTGGCGCGGGCGGCGCGCTCGCATCAAATTGGCGGGCGAGCCGCCCGCGCCACATCATTGCGGAGGTTTTTGCGTGGTCTGGATTTTTTACTGGGTGTATCTCATTGCCGCGATTTTGCTCGCGCTGTTTGGGTTCAATTTGTTGTTGACCGCGTGGTTGTATTGGCGCAAACGCGATCAAACGATCCCGCTACCGCGTTTAGATGAAATGCCGCGCGTTACAATTCAATTACCGATCTTTAACGAATTGTACGTCGTCGAGCGTTTGATTGACGCGACCGCCGCGCTCGATTGGAATCGCGCGCGCTTGCAAATTCAAGTGTTAGATGATTCGGAAGACGAGACAACCCAGATCGCGCACGCGCGCGTGGAGTATCATCGGCGGCGCGGCATCGCGATTGAATTGGTCCGGCGCGCGGATCGCGCGGGGTTCAAAGCCGGCGCGCTCGCGGAAGGATTGAAAACTGCGACCGGCGATTTCATCGCGATTTTTGACGCGGACTTTGTGCCGCCGCGCGATTTTCTCAAAAAGACGATTCCGTATTTGCTCGCGCGCGCGGAAGTTGGGCTCGTGCAAACGCGCTGGGGTCATTTGAACGCGGACTATTCCGCATTGACGCGCGCGCAAGCGATCGCGCTCGACGGACATTTCATCGTCGAGCAAACCGCGCGCGCGCGCAACGATTTGTTTTTCAATTTCAACGGCACCGCCGGGGTGTGGCGGCGCGCGTGCATCGAACAAGCCGGCGGTTGGCAGAGCGACACATTGAGCGAAGACCTGGATTTGAGTTATCGCGCGCAGATGCGCGGATGGGAATTTTTATTTTTGCCGGATGTGATCGCACCCGCCGAATTGCCGCCGCAGATTCACGCGTACAAGCGCCAACAATTTCGTTGGGCGAAGGGTTCGACGCAGTGCTTGATCAAATTCGGCGCGCGCCTCGCGGCCGCGCGCGCTGTGCCGGTGTTCAAACGCGTCGAAGGATTGTTGCACCTCGCGGGCTATTTGATGAATCCGTTGCTCGTGCTGATGTTGCTCACGCTCGTGCCGCTCGTCGCGTTGCAAATTCAATTCGCGCCCGCGCTGATGCTGTTCAGTTTCGCGATGTTCGGGCCGATCACGATCTACGCGTTGTCGCAACGCGCGTTGTATCGCGATTGGCGCGCGCGGATGATGTACTTTGGTGTGTTGTTGTTGCTCGGCACCGGACTCGCGCTGAACAATTCGCTCGCGGTGCTCGCGGCGATCACGCGGCGCGGCAATACTTTTCGCCGCACGCCGAAATTTCGCGTCGAAAACGATCGCGACGCGTGGAGCGCGAAACGCTACGCGTTGCCGATTGGTTGGGAAACGTTCGGGGAATTGGGCTTGAGCGCGTACGCGCTGATCGGCGCGGGGATCGCGTGGCAATTGCACGCGTGGTGGACTCTACCGTTCCTGTTGTTGTACGCGGCGAGTTTCGGCTTGACCGGCGCGCTCTCGGTGTGGCACGCGCGCGGATTGCAGATTGCGGATTTCAGGTTTCAGATTTTTGGCAATCTGAAATCTGAAATCTAAAATTACGCGCGCGGTTTCATCGCGCGTGCGATCGCGTCTTTTTCTTCGGCGGTCAAGGTGTAGGTGGATTGCCCGCCGACGACCGGCTTGCCGTACACGCGCACATCACTGCGCGAGTGGAGCGCGCTCAACACCACGCCGTCCGCGTGATCGTCGAGCAACGCGACGACGAAACTTTGATCGCCGCCTTTGTCGGCGAAGGGATTAAAGCGAATGATGCCAACGTGTTGCACCACGTAGGGCAGTTTGCTTTCGAGTTGGCGCAAATGATTTTCGACGGACTGCGCGGATTGTTCGACGCGGTCCATCCGCGCAACGTAATCCATCAAGATCGTTTCGAGGTCCACGCCGCCGCGTCCGCTCATCAACACGCGAAACGAACTCGTCAGACGTTGGTAGCGCAATTCAAGAAAAATCAGCCAGCCAGCCAGCATCACGACAAGCAAAAATAAAATGACGACCAGAATTTCCACAGCGCCCCCGGAAGAATTTCAGAATTTAGATTTCAGATTTCAGATTGAACGATTCGCATTTTAGCGCGATTGCACGCAAAGGTCAAGAGGTACAATGAACAATGACACCATGATTTTGTTTACACGATTTGGAATGGGCGACGCGCCCGGCGATTTGCAGAAAAAACTCGCGAGTATTTTTCTCACGATGTTGAATCAAGATCGCGCGCCCGGCATCATCGCGTTTTACGGCGAGGGCGTGAAACTGGTGTGCGCGGATTCGCCGGTGATCGAACCATTGCGCGCGCTCGAAAGTAAAGGCGCGCGCTTGATCGTGTGCCAAACCTGTCTCGATTTTTTCGATCTGCGCGCCCATGTGTGCGTCGGCATCATCGGCGGAATGGGTGACATTATCGCGGCGATGAATGGCGCGGCAAAAGTGCTTAGTGTTTGATCGCAGAAACCTGCGTTCGGTCAGAAAGCGGGTTTCTGGGAAAAATGAAATGCGACTCTTGATCGCCACACACAATCGCGGCAAATTGCGCGAGTATCAAGACATGTTTGCCGATCCTTCGTTCGAACTGGTTACGCTCGACGACGTGGGCATTCGCGATGACATTGAAGAAACCGGGACGACGTTCGCGGAGAACGCGCGCCTCAAAGCGCGCGCGTATGCGCGCGCGAGCGGCTTGCTCACGCTCGCGGACGATTCCGGGTTAGAGGTCGACGCGCTCGGCGGCGAGCCGGGCGTGTACTCGAAACGGTACGCCGGTGAAAATAAAAGCGACGCCGAGCGCGTAATTTTTTTATTGGAGAAATTGCGCGCGGTGCCGCGCGATCAGCGCGTTGCGCGTTTTCGTTGCGCGATTGCGATTGCCGCGCCACGCGGCCAAGTGTGGGAGTGCGCGGGCGTGTGCGAAGGTGAAATCGCGTTCGCGCCGCGCGGCGCGAACGGCTTTGGGTACGATCCGATTTTTTATTTGCCGGCGCGCGATGTGATGATGGCGGAGTTGAGCGCGGCGGAAAAAAATCAAATCAGCCATCGCGCGCGCGCGGCGCTACGCGCGAAAATAATTTTGGAAGAAATTCGGGCGCGGTGAAAAACAAAAAACCTTCCAGGTCTCAAGACCTGGAAGGTTTTTTGTTTTATCGTTTTCGCATCGTGCGGAATTTCCAGACACCCACACCCGCGATTGCGCCGAGCAAACCGACCATCGCCATTGGCAGAACCAGGTCGGCGGATTCGTTCGCGTCGCCGCCGAACGAGGTCAGCGTAACCGCCGTCGGATTCGCGTAATTGGCACTGAAGGTTACGGTCTTGTCGCCGCCGCCCGCCGTGATCCGCGCTTGAAGCGGTCCGTTCCAAATCGCGCCGCCGCCGCTAATCAAGAGTGGTTTTTGCGCTTCGGCGTAAAAGCAGACCGGTCGAACCGCGCCGCCAATCACACCGCCGACACGATATGCGGCATCAATGTTGCCATCGTTGTCCTTGTCCATATTGACCAAGAGGCGTGTTACAATTTCGTCTTGGCAGTTGCCGGTACTGCAGGCAACCGTTTGATCCACAAAGATTGTCGGGAGCGTTTCGATAAAATTCGTCGTATAGTACTGCGTTGGGTTCGCCGCGCTGAGATCGGCGCCGTCGAAACTGCCGTCGCCGGTGCGGTCACACCAGACCAAACTCCAGCGTCGCGTGGCTTGAAAACCCATCGCGCCTGCTGGGTTGTTGTCCGTGTGATAGAGACCATAATCCATCGTGCCGGCGTAGCGTGTATTGATGCCCAAGGTCGCCGAGACGAACACCGTGGTATTGAATTCATCGTCAACTTGCGACAAGAAAGGCACCCAGTCGCCGTTCCAGTACACGACCACGTTACTGTTTTGGAATCGCTGGGGCGATTTCTCTTCCCACGCGTAGACCACATTCGTTTGTTTCAATTGCGCGTCGGCAATCGGCGCGGTGAGCGCAAGCATGCTAATCAACAAGAGCGCGCCCAGACCGAACAATGCCAGATTAATTTTTGGGGTTTTCATTTGATCCTCTGTTTTGATTTCGTTTTCGATTTCTGGCCTGATTATCCGCGCCGCGCCTTACAAAAAGGTAACGCCGAGGGTTACAAAATAGATACAATCCGGCGCGCCAGAAAAGTGTCCTGGGATTGCCAGATCACGGAGAATCGAAAAAGGCGCAAAAACAGGGTGTTGGCGCGGGTTAAAAAAAGCGCGCGCCGCAAAAATAAAAACCGACTGCACCAATTTGCAGTCGGTCATCGAGTTGGTAACAATGCGCGCGATTTTGTTACGCCTTGTCCACCGCTTTCCACGATTTTTGATCGGACGCGATTGCCAAGCCGACGATGTGCCCCAGTTCCGCATAAGTCAAATCGAGGTCGGTCGTGTCCGCGCCGGTGAAATCGGATCCGTCGAGATGGCTCTTTGATAAATTCGCGCCGCGCAAATTTGCGCCGTGCAATTTCGCGCCGATCATCACCGCGCCGCGCAAATTTGCGTTCGCAAGATTCGTGCTTTTCAACCCCGCGCTTTTGAGATTCGCTTCGCTACAATCCGCGTTCGATAAATTCGCCGCGCGTAAATGCGCCGCGTTCAATTTCGCGTGTTTCAACCGCGCGCCGCTTAAATCGGCTTCTTCGAGATTCGCCCAACCCAGGTTGGCTTTTTCGAGTTGCGCGCCGCGCAGATTGATCCCGCGCAACATCGCCTCGCGCAAATCCGCGCCGCGCAGATCGGCGTTTGCGAAATCGCGTTCACCGGCGTTGTAACGTTTTAACAATTCTTGTGCGTTCATTCAATCAACTCGTGTTGGCGTGGTGCGGCTTGAAAAGCCGCACTACTTGATGCTTAACCGCCCCAGATTCGCGGCACGATCATTCCGATCAACATCACGCACGCGCCCGCCAAACTCCAGATGATGCCAAAGCCATAATGCCGATTGCGTTCCGCCGCGATGAGCGCGCGCGCGTCGTCCAAACTCAAATCGGGCGTCGCGCCCGCGAGTTGCGTTGCCGCGCGCGCGTTCCAATTGAACGCGCTGTAAAACGCGCGCACGCCGATCAGCATCCACGCGATTCCGGCAATGACCAATCCGAATCCGATTTTGTCGAGCGTGAACATTCCGATCAACAAACAAATCGCGGCGACGACGAACATCGTGCCGCCCGCGATCAAGAGGATCGTCGCGAACGCGCGCACGAGCGGTGAGGTGGCTAATGTTTTTTCCAAAGTGGCGACATTCTACGCGCGTTAGGAGTATCCGTCAAGCGAACGCGCAAAAAAAATCGGCAGTCAGTTGAGTGACTGCCGGTTGATGAGTCGGGGCGAGAGGACTTGAACCTCCGACCTCAGCGTCCCGAACGCTGCGCGCTAAGCCGACTGCGCTACGCCCCGATTGCGTTCGGCATTATACTCCGATTCGCGTTTTTAGCAAATGCAGTTGG
>Ga0233425_10008333_pt1 | contig 13855 bp, 10 predicted proteins | sample Watercolumn_Towu_2_FD_181712 | JGI IMG/M metagenome (GOLD analysis project Ga0233425, IMG submission 181712) | Freshwater microbial communities from Lake Towuti, South Sulawesi, Indonesia - Watercolumn_Towuti2014_140_MG | ecosystem: Environmental > Aquatic > Freshwater > Lake | place...
AATTCATCACAATTGCCGCGCGTTGTCCGCGCCACAATACCAGGTTATCGCGGTCACATTCGACGCGCGCGCTAAACTTGTCGCAAAAAATACAACCATTCATTCCATTGTCTTTCGGCGATTTCAAATACTTCATTCGCCAGGGAGTCCAGAGACGTTGCATTGGCGGATTGAAAGTTGGAGATTGGAACTGGATCGTTTCCAATTTCCAATCTCCAATCTCTAATCTCTATTTTCTCACCCCGCGCTCGTACATTTCCGGGTTCACGCACGTCGGCAGTTTTTCGCCGCGCACACCCGCAAGCACATTCGCCGCCGCCATCTGCGCCATTTTCGCGCGCGTCGCGACCGATGCGCTCGCAATGTGTGGAACGATCAAACAGTTCGGCAGTGAGTACAGCGGACTCGATAACGGAAGCGGTTCGGGATCGGTAACATCCAACGCCACGCCGCCAATCGTGCCGGACTTGAGCGCGTCGTACAGCGCGTTTGGATCGATGATCGGACCGCGCGCGGTGTTGATCACAATCGCGGTGCGTTTCATTTTTGCGAACGCGCTTGCGTTGATCATTCGCCGCGTCGAATCGTTGAGATCGGTGTGAATCGAAATAAAATCGGATTCGCGATACAGCGTGTCGAGATCGGCATAGAGCACACCCATTGATTTTTCCAAATCCTCGCGGCGGGACACATCGTAATACAGCACGCGCATTCCAAAACCGCTTGCGCGTTTCGCCATTCCCTGTCCGATGCGACCGAATCCAATCAAGCCCAATGTCGCGTTATGAACATCGGGGCCGGTCAACAATTTCGGCCCCCAGGTTTTCCATTTGCCCGCGCGCACATAATCCACTGCTTCGGAAATCCGGCGCGCCGACGACATCAATAGCGTGAATGCGAAATCGGCGGTCGTGTCGGTGAGCACACCGGGCGTGTTGCCAATCGGCAAACCGCGCGCGGTTGCCGCCGGAATATCAATGTTGTCGAACCCGACCGCGTGATTCGAAACGACGCGCAAGCGCGGATTCGCGTCCATCAACTCGGCGTCAATTTTGTCGGTGAGTAAAGTGAGCAAGCCATCGTTCGCGCGCGCCTCGCGCAACATTACCTCGCGCGGCGGCGGCAGTTCATCTTCCCACACCTTCATTTCGACCTGGTCGCGCAACATTGCAAGTCCTTCATCGGGAATGATGCGCGTTACAAAAACTTTCGGTTTCGCCATCGCGACCTCCAAAAAATAATTTCGGCGCGAGTGTAACATCAAAGACATAGTGCGTCAAGCGTGCGCGATCGGGGCGAAGCATCGGGCGTTCCATGCGCGGAACGCCCAATGCTTCGCCCTGACAAATTCAAAAATTCAAACTGCGCGCCTTGACAGATGCGCGCCTTATTGCTTATAATGCCGTTCGGAATTGCTGGGAATCGGCATGTCGTGAAGCGTAGAGATCGGTTGTTCCATCGCGCGCGATTGCGCCGGGCTTGCCGACGCGCGGCGCGCGGGGACAACGATTTTTTTTTGCAATTGGGCTGGAGGAGAGTTGCAATGGCTGGGCAAAATCCGTGGGAACAATCACCTGATGAAGGATATTGGCGCGCATTGTTAGGCGAATCGAGCACGAAACCGGAGAGCGCGAGCGCGCCGAACCAGGTCGCGCCGGCGGTGAACACGCCGGAAACCGGTTGGGCGCTCGCCGAAAAAAGTTACACGCAAGGCGACACGTTGGAATTGCGCGTCGTCAGTCATAATCGCGGCGGCTTGCTGGTTGACCTGGGCGGCTTGCATGGTTTCGTCCCGGCATCGCAACTCGCGGCGTTTCCGCGCAACATCAGCGAAGACGCGCGGATGCAAGAACTCGCGCGCTATGTGAACACCAATTTGCGACTCAAGGTCATCGAATTTGATCGCGCGCGCAATCGCTTGATTTTGTCCGAGCGCGTCGTCAATCCACTGGTCTCGCGCACGGAACAATTGCTCGCGGCGATTCAACCGCAACAAACGCGCGCCGGCATCGTTCGCAACGTAACCGATTTCGGCGCGTTCATTGACCTCGGCGGCGTCGAAGGATTGATTCACGTTTCCGAACTCGCGTGGGAGTACGTCAAGCATCCGCGCGAATTGCTCACGCCGGGTCAACCAGTCCAAGTGTACGTCGTCGAAGTCAATCGCGAACAAAAACGCGTCGCGTGTTCGCTCAAACGCCTCACGCCGAATCCGTGGACGAATCTCGCGGCGACTCTGCATCCCGGCGATTGGGTGGACGGCACCATCACGAGCGTCGTGCCATTCGGCGCGTTCGTTCGCATCGCGAATGGCGTCGAAGGATTGATTCACGCGTCCGAATTAGCCGAAGGTCATTTTTTGCATCCGCGCGATGTCGTGCAAGAAGGGCAAGCCGTCCGCGCGCGCGTGCTGGAAATTGATTCCGCGCAACGCCGCATCAAATTGAGTTTGCGCGCGCAAAATAATTCCGGCGCGCGCGCGGCAACCAAAACCGATCCGATGCCGCCGCCGCCGGATGCCGGTTATTGGAAAAGTCTCGCGGAATCGGGAATGTAAGTAATTCAATGCCTGCAAAAAAATTCAAGGACGAAAAAAAATCTTTTTGGCCGCGCCTGGCTGAAAAAATTACGCCGAAAGTTCAACGCGAACTCGCTGGAATCGCCTTGTTGCTCTTTGGCGTTTTCACCTTGCCCAGCGTTTTACATCTCGCGTTCGGCGCGGTCGGCGAAGCGTGGGCGAAAATTTTGTTCACACTCTTCGGCTGGGGCGCGTACGCATTGCCGATTTTTGCATTTACCGCGAGCGCGTTGCTCGTGCGCCGCGGCGCACATCAACAGACCGAAATCGCGTGGGGTCGCATTCTTGCGATTGAACTTTTGTTTGCCATCATTCTCGCGTTGATTCATCTTGCCACGCCCGCGTCGGACGCGGGCGTGCTCGCGGAAAAAGGCGAGTACGGCGGATTCATCGGTTGGGCGATCAGTGGAAATTTGAGCGCGGCGATAGGCGCGACCGGCACGAGCATTTTATTGATCGCGTTCGGCGTCATCACATTGCCCGGCGTTTTCGGAATGAACGCGGAGCGTTTGCGCGCGTGGAGCGATTCGCTCGCGCAACGCGCGCGCGTAGATAACGCGCCGCGACCGACGCCGCCACTGCCGCGCCCCGCGCCAATCAAAACGCCGGCAAAACCGGAACCTGCCGCGCCCGCAACCGCATCCGACGCGCGCCCGGTGTTTGGCAAACCGCCGCAAGTCGTAACGCAACCACGCTTGCCGATAAAACCGGCAGGGCATCAAATTATTTTGACGCCGCGCAATCGTCCGCGTCGGCGCGGCAACGCATTGCCGCCGATTGATTTGCTCGACACCGCGAACGAATCCAAGTACGGCGAGACCGACGCGAATCGCAAAGCGCGCGTCATCGAAGAGACGCTCGCGAATTTTGGCGTGCCGGTCAAAGTCATCGAGGTCAATGCCGGTCCGACGATTACGCAATTCGGACTCGAACCTGGTTTTGTCGAACGCCGCGGCACGGACGGCCAAATTCGCCAGCGCAAAATTTCGGTCAATCGCATCGCGACGTATCAACACGATCTCGAGCTCGCGCTTGCCGCCGCGCCGATCCGCATCGAAGCGCCCGTCCCCGGTCGCGCGATTGTCGGCATCGAAGTGCCGAATCATTCCGTCTCACTCGTTTCATTGCGCGGCGTGTTGGAGAGCGAGCCGTACAAAAAGAAAAAATCGCCGCTCAAGATCGCGCTCGGGCGCGATGTGTCCGGCACCGGCGTCGTCGCGGATCTCGGCGCGATGCCGCACCTGCTCATCGCCGGCGCGACCGGCTCCGGCAAATCGGTGTGCGTCAACACGATTATCGCGTGTATGCTTGCCAACAATTCGCCGGACGATTTGCGTTTTGTGATGGTGGATCCGAAACGCGTCGAGTTGACGCCGTTCAACGGGATTCCGCATTTGATCGGTCCCGTCGTAACGAACGTCGAAGAAGTCGTCGCGGCATTGCGTTGGGTCGTGCGCGAAATGGATCAACGCTTTTCGCTGTTCGCGAAAGAACGCGTGCGCAACATTGACGCGTTCAACGAAAAAATGGACAAGGAAAACGGCGAACACAAAATGCCGTACCTCGTCGTGTTGATTGACGAGCTCGCGGATTTGATGCTCGCCGCGCCAGACGAAACCGAAAAACATTTAACGCGCCTCGCGCAAATGGCGCGCGCGACCGGCATTCACATCGTCATCGCAACGCAACGCCCGTCGGTGGATGTCGTCACCGGGTTGATCAAAGCGAATTTTCCGTCGCGGATTTCATTCGCGGTAACGAGCAGTGTGGATTCGCGCGTCGTGCTCGACACGGTCGGCGCGGAAAAATTATTGGGCAAGGGCGATATGTTGTATATGGCGAGCGATTCATCCAAGTTGTCGCGCTTGCAAGGATGTTTTGTTTCCGATGACGAACTCGCGCGGATGGTGCATTTCTGGCGCGAGAAAGCGATCACCGATTTGCGCGAGGTGCCGCACGAGCCGCCGTGGAAATCGCTCGGCGATGTGAAAGAGAACGGCGACGAAGCGTTGATCGCGCAAGCCGTCGAAATCGCGCGCGAGTACGATCGCACTTCGATTTCATTTTTGCAACGCAAACTCGGTATCGGTTATCCGCGCGCCGCGCGGTTGATGGATCAACTCGAAGAGCGCGGCATCGTCGGACCGGAAGAGGGCGGCGGCAAGCCGCGCGCGGTGTTGATCCACGACGGCGATGTTAAAGATTTTGAAACGGAAGAAGCGCCGAAGAAAAAAAAGTAACGGAGGAAGTATGGCTCGAACGAGACCAGGGCAAGACGAGAAAAAACAAAAAAAAGATGTGATCGAAGCGGAGGGCGTCATCACCGAAGCGTTGCCCAACGCAATGTTTCGCGTGCAACTCGAGAGCGGGCACAATGTGCTCGCGCACATCTCCGGCAAAATGCGAATGTATTACATTCGCATCCTACTCGGTGATCGCGTAACCGTCGAGTTGTCGCCGTACGATTTGACGCGCGGGCGCATCACGTACCGGTTCAAAAAGTAGGGATACCCCGCGTGGGTATCCAAAGCGGGCAACCACAAGGGTCGCCCCTACGCGCATCCTGGGGTGAGGTGTCGCGATGGACGGTTCAACGATTGATTCGCGTTTGATTCGCAAGTCGCCAATTGCGGGCCGCTGGTATCCCGGTTCTGCCGACGAATTGCAAACGACGGTTGACGATTATCTGGCGCGCGCGGAATTTTTTCCGACGGACGATGAACTGATCGCTTTAATTTCTCCGCATGCCGGTTATCCTTATTCGGGCGCGACTGCCGCGCACGCGTATCGTCAACTTGAACATCGCGCGTTCGACACCGTCGTTTTGATGGGACCCAGCCATTACGACGATTTTGGCGCGGTCGCGATCAGCGCGAAAAAATTTTACGCGACCCCGCTCGGCACGCTTGAGCTTGACCAGGATTTCATCGCGCGCCTCGCGCCCACAATCGCGTTGACGCCGGTCGAACGCGACCGCGAACACTCGCTCGAAATTCAACTCCCCTTTTTGCAACGCGCGCTCGGCGATTTCAAACTCGTGCCGTTGATGTTGTCCGCGCCGTTCTACATCGTCGGCGCGCGCGCGGGCGAAACGTGCGAACAACTTGCCGCCGCGCTCGCGGAGATCGCGCGCGACGCGCGTGTGTTGTTCGTCGCGAGCTCCGATCTCTCGCATCTCCCCGATTACAACGCGGTGAAAAAATTCGACGCGCGCTTTGAAGAACTGCTCGCGAATTTTAATGTGCCCGCGCTCGCGAATTATATGTGGCAGACCGGCGAATGTCGCGCGTGCGGCGACGCGCCGATCATCACCACGTTGCTCGCGGCGCGCGCGCGCGGCGCGGATCGCGTCCGCGTTTTGCATCGCACCAACTCCGCGGACGAAACCGGCGAACGCGCGCGCGCGGAGTACGTCGTCGGCTATCTCGCGGCGGCGGTGTATAAATCGAAAATGGCAAGTGTATGAACGTTCCCCAACTTGATCGCGGCTGACCAAAACAATTTTTGATCCACGAAGAACACCAAGCACACGAAATTTTCTTTCTTCCTTCGTGCGCTTCGTGCCCTTCGTGGAAAAATTTTCCGGCTACGTCTATTTTTTCAAAATGCGATACGCGCAAATTGTCGTCAACACGCCGCTCGGCGTAACCCAATCGCGCGATGAAGGCGTATCGCTCGCGGAATCTCTGCGCGAGCGCGCATTCACGTACTCGATCCCCGCTCAGCTCGCGGACACACTCGCGGTCGGACAACTCGTGTGGGTGCCGTTCAGCGCGCGCCGTTTGCAAGGCATCGTGATCGGGTTGAGCGACACATCGCCAATCGCCGAAACAAAAAATGTTGATGAGATCGTTGACCTGCATCCGCTCCTCTCCGCAATTCATCTCGACCTCGCGCGCTGGCTCGCGCGCACGTACCTCTGTTCGCTCAACGACGCGATTCAATTGATGGTGCCGATTGGCGTCGAGCAGACGCCAAAAATTTTTCTCGCGCTCGATGCGAACGCGCCACGCGATCAATTGACCGACAAGCAAGCCGCGCTCGTCGCGCTGTTCGCGGAAAAACCGGAAATCGAACTCGGCGATGTGCCGCGCGATCTGCGCGGCGCGCTTGACGCGCTCGCGCGGCGCGCGATCATCGTCAAGCGCACGGTCGTGCCGCCGCCACGCGCGAAACCGCGCCGCGTAAAATTCGCGCGCCTCGTCAATGCCGACGCGCTCGATCTGCTCAAGCCGCACGATCTGCGCGGAATGGAACGTTACAAAACGATCCTTGATTTTTTGCAGAACGAAACCGGCGCGGTCTGGGTCAGCGCGCTCTACGCCGCGACCGATTGTTCGCTCGCGCATTTGCGAAAATTGGAAAGCATCGGCGCAATCGCGCTCGAAGAAGACGAATTACTGCGCGATTCGCTCGCGGGAAAAACGTTCGAGGTCGCCGCGCCGCCGCAACTTACGCCCGAACAACAAGCCGCGTGGGACGCGATCAAATCGAAAATTCTAGATTCTGAATTCGTAATTCAAAATTTAGAATCTCCAAGCTCTAATCTCCAATCTCCAATTGCCCATTACCAATTACCACTTACCTTCCTCCTCCACGGCGTAACCGGTTCCGGCAAAACCGAAATCTATCTCCGCGTGCTCGATGAAATTTTGAAACAGGGCAAACAAGGGATTGTGCTCGTGCCGGAAATCGCGTTGACGCCGCAAACCATTCGTCGGTTCGGCGCGCGTTTTCCGAATCGCATCGCGGTTGTGCACTCGAAACTTTCGGAGGGGGAACGCTTTGACACCTGGCGACGCTGTCGCGATGGCAAAGTGGACATTGTGATCGGCGCGCGCTCGGCGTTGTTCGCGCCGCTCCCGCGTCTCGGCTTGATCGTGTTGGACGAGGAACACGACCCGGCATTCAAACAAGACATCGCGCCGCACTATCACGCGCGCGCGACCGCACTCGAACTCGCGCGGCGCGTCGGCGCGGTCGTGATCCTGGGAAGCGCAACGCCCGATCTCGAAACGTACTATCGCGCGACACGCGGCGAATTTATTTTGCTCGAAATGCCCAAGCGCGTGATGGGGCACGCGCAAGTGATCGCGAATGAAATCGCGGAATTTCAATTGCCCGCGCGCAAATTGCGCGTGCACAAACTCGACGCGGACGCGCGCTATCTCGATCTGCCGCCCATCGAAATCGTGGATTTGCGCGCCGAGTTGAAAGCCGGGAATCGTTCGATGTTTTCGCGCGCGCTGCAACGCGAACTCGCGCGCGTGCTCGCGGCGAAAGAGCAAGCGATTTTATTTTTGAATCGGCGCGGCACCGCGACCTTTATCTTGTGTCGCGATTGCGGCAACGTGTTCAAGTGTCGCCGGTGCGACAATCCGATGACGTATCACGGGACCGGCGATCAACTCGTGTGCCATCATTGCAATCGCCGCGATCGCGTGCCGACGAAATGTCCGCAGTGCGGTGGCGCGCGGATTCGCTATTTCGGCATCGGTACCGAAAAAGTGCAAGCCGAAATCGAAACGCTGTTTCCGAACGCGCGCACGCAACGCTGGGACTGGGACGTAACGCAAGGCAAGGACGCGCACGAAGGAATTCTCGAAAATTTTATTCACCGCCGCGCGGATATTTTAATCGGAACGCAAATGATCGCGAAAGGATTGGACTTGCCGTTCGTTACGCTCGTCGGCGTGATTAGCGCGGACACCGCGCTCAACTTGCCGGATTTTCGCGCGGCGGAACGCGCGTTTCAATTGCTCGCCCAGGTCGCCGGCCGCGCGGGGCGGAGTATTCTCGGCGGCAAGGTGATCGCGCAAACGTACAACCCAGAGCATTACGCAATTCAAGCCGCGGCGCAACACGATTATCGCGCGTTTTACGAACGCGAGATCGCGTTTCGGCGCGCGCAAGGTTATCCGCCATTCAATCGTTTGATTCGCTTGGTGTACACGCATCCGAACGAAAATAAAGCGCAAGCCGAAACCGCGCGCGTGCAGCGCGCGTTGACGACGCGCCTCGCGCAACGCGGCTTGCCCGCGCTCGATCTGATCGGACCCGCGCCGGCGTTTTTTCACAAAGCGCGCGGACAATTTCGGTATCACATTATTTTGCGCGGGCAGGATCCACACGCGCTTGTCGCGGACATTGCGTTGCCGTTCGGCTGGCGCGTGGATGTGGATCCGGTGAGTGTGTTGTGAATTAAATTTCCCACTGATACAAAAGAACACGGATGCTGGAGATTTTTTAAAACACCCGTGTCCGTTTGTATCAGTGGGAAAAATTTTACAAAGGAATAATCAATGCATCTGCTTGCAGAAATGTCGTGGGAAGAGGTGAAAGAATATCGCGCGCGCGAGGATCGCGTGATCGTACCGCTCGGCGCGACCGAGCAACACGGGCGACACCTGGGATTGGGCACCGATTCCATCGAAGCGGAAACAATCGCAATGCGCGTCGGTGAACGAACCGGGATCGCGGTTGCGCCGACGCTCAATTACGGAATGTCGCACGCGCATCTCGATTTTCCCGGCACGCTTTCACTGCGCCCGACCACGTTGATCGCGGTGCTCGAAGATATTTTGCGCGCGTTGCATCGGCACGGCTTTCGGCGCGTGTTCATCGTGAACGGACACGGCGGCAACACCGCGGCGTTGATGAGCGCGGTGCATCTCGTCGCGAATGATTTGCGCGATGCGCGCGTCAAGTATTTTGAATGGTGGACGGACGCGGAAGCGTATCACGTCATCATCGAAATGCTCGGCGCGCAAGTGGGTTCGCACGCGTCGCCGGGCGAGACCGCGTTTATGCTCGCCGCAAATCCGCGCGCGGTCAAGTTGGAGCGTTTGACCGGACGCGACGCGCCGGTGATGCCCGCGCGCGAAATCACGACGGTCAACACCTTCGCGCAAAAATATCCCGATGGAATTATGGGGCTGGATCCGCGTAACGCGACGCGTGAGGTGGGCGAAGCGTTGATCGAAAAATCGGTGGAGATTTGCGCGCGCGAGATTACAGAGTGGAAATGAAAAGTTAGGGGATGAGCCGAAACGGCTTTTTGCCGTTCAAGCGGTACGTGAGAAAACCGCGCCGATCCAGCGTAAAGACCTGATCGGTTTCCAGTTCTTCGCCCAACGCGACAAGCGTCGCGTCCGCGAAATCCATCGGCACATCGCGATATTTGTTCATCAGTGCGCTGACGCGCTCCAAACTCGCGCGCGAGGATGGCGCAAGCACAACCGCACCGCGCAAAATAAAATCGAGGTAGACTTGTTGCGCGTGCCAGTCTGGTCCGATCAGGCAGAGCGTTTCGGTCAAAACCGCTTCGGTCGTAACGAGCGCGCCCGACCACTGCTCCAACGCCGCGACGCAATCGGCGTGTTTTTTTTCGCTTCGATCAATCAGCGCGACGAACGCGCCGGTATCGAGAAGCAATTCAGCGGGCATTGCGAATCCGTTTCTTTAAATGGGCGCGATGGTGTTGCCCCAAATCCGGGATGCCGCTCTCGACGCGTCCGATCAAATCGCGCACGCGCTCAATCGGACGGGTTTCGATTTGCACGGCGAGAAATTCTTCGAGCGCGAGCCGCACCACATCGGAACGATTTCGTTTCAAGCGGCGCGCGGTTTGATCGAGCTGTTTGACCAGCGTGTCGGACAAGCGCAAACTGAGTTGTTGTTCCATCACCTACCTCTGTACCCCATTGTAATACACAACCCGCCGCGCGTCAAAGCAGAGGGCGAAGCATTTTTCGACGGAACTCGCGTCGAAAAATGCTTCGCCCCTACTAGTATTCGATCCCCGAAAACTGTTTCAATTTTTCTAACCGATGCGTCGCTTGCATCCGGCGCACGGTGCCGGATTGCGAACGCATCACGAGGGTTTCGGTTTGTGCGCCGCCGCTCGTGTAATGCACGCCGCGCACGAGTTCGCCGTCGGTGATGCCGGTGACGGAAAAGAACACATTGTCGCTTCGCACCAGGTCGTTGTTGAGCAAGGGCGTCTCCAGCGAATAATTCATCTGGCGCGCGTACTCGCGTTCCGAATCATCGCGGGGCCACAGTTTGCATTGAATCTCACCGCCGAGGCATTTCATCGCGGCGGCGGCGATCACCGCTTCGGGCGAGCCGCCGATGCCAAACAACAGATCAACGCCGGTGCCTTCGAGCGCGGTCGAAAGCGCGGCGGCGACATCGCCATCGCTAATCAGCTTCAAACGCGCGCCGCACGCGCGCACTTGGTCCACGTACATCTTGTTGCGCGGACGATCCAAAATGACCGCGGTTAGATCGCTGACCGGTTTACCTTTCGCTTGCGCGACCGATTCGAGATTTTGTTTGACCGGCGCGTTGATGTCAATTTTGCCGCGCGCCGCCGGACCGACCGCGAGCTTGTCCATATACACCAAATGACCCGGCTCGAACATCGTGTCGCGTTCCGCCATCGCGACCACGGACAATGCATTCGGCAAACCGAGCGAAAGCAAACGCGTGCCATCAATCGGATCAACCGCAATGTCAACGAGCGGCACTTCGCCGTGCGCCGCGCCGCGCAACGCGAGACCGCGTTCGCTTCCACTGACGACCGCGCCGATGCGTTCACCATTGTACAACATCGGCGCTTCGTCTTTTTCACCTTCACCGATCGCGATTACGCCATCAATCTCAATCGAGTCGAGCATCAGGCGCATCGCATCCACCGCGGCTTGATCCGCGCGATTCTTGTCGCCGCGCCCCATCCAGCGCGCCGCGGCGAGCGCGGCGGCTTCGGTGACGCGCGCGAGTTCCAAAGCAAGATTTCGATCTGGGGTTGGCATTTTTTCTCCCTCCAAGAATGTTAATTCTATTCTACTCGGAATAGACCAAGTTGGCAAAAAATCCACAACGCGCATAGTCCATTCTTCACATAGACGCTCGCGGCAAGATATGGTAGAATTACCGCGTTGAAAGATGATTCGATGAGTAAATTTGAATTTTGGTCGGTCGCGTTTTTCGTGATGATCGCGCTCGCGATCACCCTGGTGTGGTTTTCGGTTTTTCCACTCGCGCCCGTGTTCGATCTCACCAATGGTATTTTTCATAGCGTCGCGTTGCTCGCGGCGATTTTTGGATTCGCGTTCATCGCCAGTTTGCATTTGCGCGCGTTGAGCACCGGCTGGATTTTGTTCTCGATCGCGCTCCTCATCGGTCTTCTCCGCGAACTGACGCACGCGCCCAACTTTTGGGACACGATCATCGCCAATCTGTTGCAAGCGGGCAGTGTGCTGATTATCGCGGTCGGCTTGTATTGGATCGAACGCGAACGGCAACGCCGCGTCGCGCTGGCGCGCCGCGACCAGGAACAACTCGAAAAATCGCGCGCACAATTTCAAGACCTGTACGAAAACGCAACCGACGCGATTTTCACGCTCGACCTCGCCGGCAATTTCCGCTCCGCCAATCATGCGACGACCGCCCTGCTCGGCTACACGACCGATGAAATTCGCGCGAAAAATATCGCCGATGTGCTATCGCCTGCAAGTTTGGAACGCGCGTTGGAAATGCTCGAACGCGCGCTCGCGACGCAATCGAATTTGGAAGAACTCCAACCCTGGGATTATGAAATCGTCAGCAAAGATGGGGCGCGGCGCGCGACCCAGGTTCGCACGCGCTTTATTTGGGACGACGGCAACCTCGCCGGGATTCACGGCATCGCGCGCGATGTAACCGCGCAGAAACGCGCCGAAGACACCTTGCGCCGCCGCGACGCGATTCTCGAATCGTTCACTTTCGCCGCCGAACAATTTTTGATCGCCACAAATTGGCAAGCGGCGATCCCCGCGATTCTCGCGCGCCTCGGGCAAGCGACCGCCGTCAGTCGCATGTACATTTTTGAAAATTACACCGATGCGCGCGGCGCGATCTTGAGCAATCAACGTTTTGAATGGACCGCGCCCGGCATCACCGCGCAAATTGACAATCCCGATTTACAGGGATTCGATTTCGTCGCCATCGGATTCGCGCGCTGGATCGAATTGATGTCGGTAGGCAAACCGGTCAGCGGTCGCGTACGCGAAATGTCCACCGCCGAACAAGCCATCCTCGCCCCCAAAGACATTCAATCCATTTTGTGCGTACCGATTTTCGCCGAAAATCATTGGTGGGGATTTATCGGCTTTGACGAATGTACGTTCGAGCGCGTTTGGTCGGAAACCGAAATTGATGCGCTCCGCACAATTGCGAGCACGCTGGGCGCAATGATCGCACGGAGCAACGCACAAGCGCAAACCCTCGCGCACCAGAACGAACAAACCGCATTGCTCCAACTGTCCCAGGATTTGCTCACGCTGACCGACTCGCAGACAATTTTGAATCGCGTGTTGCATTGCGTCAACGAGATATTTGAAACCGATCTCGCACACATCTGGCTGGTGGATGAAACCGGCGAACGCGTCGTTCTTGCCGCCGGCACTGGTTGGCAAGCCGGGCACATCGGCGCTTCGACTTTGCCGCTGGACGATTCGGCAATGGGCGGCAGCGCGTGGGCGATTCGCAACCGGCAAATCGTGATCGTGGATGATATTGCAACTGAAACACGTTTTGCGATTCCCGCGCTTGCCATCGCGCGTGGCATTCAATCGGGCATTGCTGTGCCAATGCTCGCGGGCGAACGCGCGCTCGGCGCGCTCGCGATCAATTCGATTCACGCGCACGCGTTCACCGCCGATCACGCGCGCGTGCTCGCGCTGATCGCGAATGATACCGCGCAAGCGCTCGAACGCGCGCGTTTGTTCGCCGCCGAAACGCAACGCGCGCAACATCTCGCGCAACTCAATGAAATTACGCGCGCCGCCTTGAGCGCGATCAACTTGCCCGATCTATTGCAAACGCTCGCCGACCGGTTGGGTGAACTCTTCAACACCGACGGTTGCCACATTAGTTTGTGGGACGACGCGACGCGCCAAATTCGGATCGCCGCCGCGGCCGGTTCCTGGCGCGATAAAATCGGGACGCTCGTCATCACGCCGGGCGAACCGACTTTGACCGAAACGGTTTTGCAAACCGCGCGCGCGCTCGCGATCGAAGACGTTCGGCACACCGCGTATCTGGGACGCCACATCCACGCGCAAATCACCGCACAATCGGCAATGGCATTGCCGCTCATCGCCGACGATCAAAAAATCGGCGCGGTCATTTTGCTGTACGATCAACCGCGCCAATTCAGCGCGGACGATCTCGCGCGCGGCGAGCAAGCCGCCGCGCAGGTCGCGCTCGCACTCGCCAAGTCCAATCTCTTCG
>Ga0233425_10008334_pt1 | contig 13853 bp, 12 predicted proteins | sample Watercolumn_Towu_2_FD_181712 | JGI IMG/M metagenome (GOLD analysis project Ga0233425, IMG submission 181712) | Freshwater microbial communities from Lake Towuti, South Sulawesi, Indonesia - Watercolumn_Towuti2014_140_MG | ecosystem: Environmental > Aquatic > Freshwater > Lake | place...
TCGCAACCCGCTGAAACGCACGTCGCAACCCGCTGCGACGCGTGGATTGGCCACCTGCCGGCCAAAACGCACGTCGCAACCGCCTGCGACGCGTGGAATGGCCACCTGCCGGCCAAAACGCACGTCGCAACCGCCTGCGACGCGTGGAATGGCCACCTGCCGGCCAAAGCGCACGTCGCAACCGGCTGCGACGCGTGAGATGGCCACCTGACGGCCAAAACGCACGTCGCAACCCGCTGCGACGCGTGGATTGGCCACCTGCCGGCCAAAACGCACGTCGCAACCGCCTGCGACGCGTGGATTGGCCACGTGGCGGCGCACGCGGACAGGGCCTCGGGCGACTCACGGACATGGTGACCTTGCCGCTACCGCCGCCCTGAATCCCCCTGGTCGCGCAAGAACCGGCAGTGGCTCATCAGCACCGTGTTCAGCGCCAGGTGCGCCGTGAGCACCTTGATGGCCTCGAAGCCTCCGTCGGGGTCGACGATCTTGCGCGCGAGCTCGAGCGCCCGATCGCACTCCCCGGCGTCGAGCGCAGCTCGCACGCCGTCGCAAGCCTCGGCGACCGAGGTCGCGCCCGCGTCGGCCGCGGTGCTCTTCAGGGCTTCCAGGCGCTCGATCACGCAGTCGCGCTGGTTGCAGGTGTACCCCGAGTCGATCGGCACGGGTGACTCGCGCCGCGTCGCCGTGACCGGGGGCGCCGGCGTCTGCTTCACGCCGTAGGTCCCGTCGTCCGAGGGCCCCCCGAGGAGCTCGCCGTGGAACAACAGCACCAGCGAGAGCCCGAAGACCACCCCGGCGATGCCCGGCAGCCAGGGTCCCGCCAGCGCCCGCTTCGACAGCGGGTAGTCGGCACGAGAGGGGCCGTACGCGTCGCGCGTCGGTAACCAGCGGATGCGGGAGAGCGGCAGCTCCTCGGCCAGGTGCACCTCCGCGCCACCGGGCACGCCGAGCACGAGCAGCGTCGCGCGCCCGCAGGAGAGACAGCGGATGGGGATGTCGTCGCGATCCTGGCCGGCGTAGGCCTTGCGCGTGACGAACGCGATGTGCTTGGCACCGCAGAGGCAGCTGCACCACGAGGCGCTCTGCGCGTCGTCGCGCCCCTCGATGGGGCGCCCGATCACCACGGGCCGCGAAGGCGGCGTGTAACCGTGCGGGTTCTGGAAGAACACCAAGAGCTCGACGCTCTCCTCGGCCTTGACGAACTGCACGCGCGTGTCGAGCTCGGCGAGGCGCTCGGCGATGCGCTGGAGCTCGCGGGGCGTCCGCTTCGCGGTGCGCGCGCGGATCGCGCTGCCCGTGCGTTCGAGCTCGACGTCGTCACCCAGGAGCTCGCTCAGCGCCCCTTCCAGGTCGTCGCGATCGCGCGTGGGGTAGCGCCAGGCGTCCTTCAGGGTGCCGTGGTTGAGGTCGCGCGCGGCCTGGTCGAACGAGTCGGCGTCGAGGCCGGGGACGCCGAAGTAGCGAGCGACCAGCATGCGCGCCGACGACGCTGGCGCCGCCGCGGGCGGATGTCTACTCGCACTCGGCGCCGAGCGCCGCGGCGCAGGTCGTCACTCGAGGCTAGGCGTCCTTGGCGCGGGCGGGGCGAAACCGGCCCGGTGTGGTGCCAAACCAGCGCTGAAACGCGCGATGGAAGTTGCGCGTCTCGGAGAAGCCGAGGAGGAATGTCACTTCCTGGATGCTGAGCTCGCTGTTCTCGACGTAGCGCTGGGCCAGGCTGCGGCGAACGGAATCGAGGATCTGCTGGAAGCTAGTCTCGAGCTCCCCCAGGCGACGTTGCAGAGTGCGCGGGCTCAGGCCCAGGGCGCGGGCAACGTCGCCGATGCCCGGCGCCCCATCTTCCAAGCGGCGCGCGATGGCCTCTTCGGTGCGGGCGACGATGTCGTCTTCGTGGCGCAAACGCGCGAGCAAGTCGTCGGCGTAGCGCTCGAGCAGTGCCGCCAGATTCGGCTCACAATTCGGGATCGGCCAGGCGAGCACCGCTTTGTCGGTGACCACCGTGGTCTCTTCCGCACCGAACTGCGGCTCGACGCCGAAGAGGCGTCGGTGCTCTCGGGTGTCGGCGGGTGCCGCGTGGCGGAAGCTGACGCCGCGCACCGGCAGCGGGCGCCGCAGGATGGCCGCGGCCAAGACCACCACCGAAGCTGCGGCGTGCTCGGCGACCTGGCGCGGGTACTCGTGCAGCAAACCGCGGCACCCCGGATACACGACCAGGTCGCTGTCGCGCGTTTCGATCTCCACGCGACCGGCATCGTGCACGATGCGCGAGTAGCGCACGATGCGCTGCAACGCCTCGCCGAACGTCACCGAACGCCGCGCCAAGTGACCGAGCACGGAGAACCCCTCCAGATCCCCGTGCTCGGCGAGGTGCAGACCGAAGCAGTCGTCGCCCGCTGCGAAGGCGGCTACGAGTCGGTTGTAGGTGCCCTGCGGCAGCCTGAAATCCGGATCTGAGAGCCGTTCGATGTCTACGCCGGTGGCGGCCAGCAGCGGTGCGACCTCGACACCTTGGCCCTGGGCGTACTGAATCACGCCCAGGGCAGCGGCACCTACCACCGTGAAGCGCTGGTCGGCGTCAGTCGAAGACGTAGCCGATGCCGATCGTCCCATACAGGTCCCACGTCTTGTGACGGGGATTATCGTACTTCGCGCCACCAACGTCCACCGGCGCTTGGGCGCGCCCTTGAGGCGGCGCGGCGTAGTACAGCGCTCCCATCCTGGGCGTGACGTAGAGGCCCTCGACCACGCGCCATACCCAGCCGAGCTCCGGTCCCACCAGCGTCGAGCTCAGCCGCCGCATCCTGCCGTTCGCGCGGTTCTCCACGCGCTGCCACTTCAGCTGGCCGACGAGCTCGACGTACGGGCCGTTCATGCTCGAGGCAAACGGGTGCCAGGCGAGCTCGGCGTGCGCGATGCCATCGACGGACAGGTCGAACCCCTCCGGAGCTCCGGACAGAGAGCGATACGGCGAACGGAAGCGGTAGAAACCGACACCGGCGCGAAGCGGTCCGTAGGTCGCTCCGCCGAATACGCCGACACCGCGGAACAACAGCAGCACGCCCAGGTCATTCTCGACGTAGGCGCCCAGCTGGGGCCTCGCCTGCCGCTGCGTGTCCTCGGAGCTCGCACGCGGGCTGGCGACGTCGGTTTCGGGGGAAGGAGGCTCCGAGCGCGAGGGGTCGGCCGCCAGACCGAGGGCCATCAGCGCGACGTGGATCGGGGCCATCAGACCTGCTCCAGGAGGTATTCCATGACGCATCCTTCGAGAGTGATGCGATCAAGGTAGACGCTCCGGCTGGCGCGCACCGCGGCCCGGCGTGCCAAAGCAGGGGCCCAGCGCGCCACGCAGGAGGCGCCGGATGGGGGACTTTGGAGCGCCGCCGCGAGCGGATGTCTACTCGCACTCGGCGACGAGCGCCGCGGCGCGCTTCGTGACGCTGGAGTCGACCCCTTCCATCGTGCCGATCTCGCCGGCGATGCGCCGCGCGGAGGCGCAGTCGCCCTTCGACCTCGCGAGCTGCGCGAGACCGAGGCGGGCCTTCGCGCGCGTGGTCGGATCGCCGGACTTCGCCAGGCCTTCCAGCGCCTGCTTCGCGCGTGCGTCGTCCTTCGCGTCCAGCGCCTCGTCGACCGCGCGCCAGGACGCCGCGGGAGCCGGCGACGCGGGCTTCGGCTTCGCCTGCTCGCGGCGCTCGGCCTCCGGCATGGGCTGGCCCGGTTGGGTGAGCTCGTGGGTCAGCGCTTGGTGCTCCGCCGGCGCGCGCGTGCGCCGCGCCCAGCTCTCGCTGTCGCTGCCGAGGCCGCCCCGCGCCGCGCGCTCGAGCGCGGGCGCGCGCTGCGGCGACGCGCCCTCCGAGAAGCGCTGCACGCCGCCGCTCGCCGCCCACGCCAGCGCGCCGCCGAACACGACGAGGAACGCGAGCACCAGGGTGTGACGGCGCGCGGGCCGGGCGCGCCCGCGGCGCAGCTTGCGCTCGATGCGCCGCGCGGCGATCTCGACCTTGGCCTCGCTCGGCTCGCTGGCCCGCCACGCTTCGCGGGCGAGCTCGAGGACTCGCTCTTCACGCGTGCTCATGGCTCTGCCTCCTGGAACAAGGGATCGCCAGCCAGCAGCTCGACCAGCTTCTGCCGCGCGTCGCGCAGGCGCGAGCGCACGGTGCGCTCGTTGCAGCCGACGATCTCGGAAACCTCTCGCATGCTCAACCCCTCGAGCTCGGCCAGGATCACCACCGCGCGCTTGGCCGGCGGCAGCTCGTCCAACACCTCGCGCAGGCGGCGCGCTCGCCCGAGCTGGCTCAGGTCGCCCTCGGCGTCGAACGGCTGCGGCTGGTCGGGCTCGCCGTCGGCGTCGAAGCTGAAGCGACGACGCCAGCGCTGGTACCAGCGATCGTGGTCGATGAGCGTGCGGTACGCGATGCCGTAGGTCCACGTGGACAGCGCAGAGCGGCCTTCGAAGCGCGACCACGATTTGAGGGCGCGCTCGGCCGCGGCCTGCACCAGGTCGTCCAGGTCCGCGCGCGGGCCGGCCAACCCGCGCATCTGCCGGTACAGCAGGGCGAGCAGGTTCTCGGGGACCGACCGCGCGGCGGGTGGCTCGGAGATGCGGTCGAGGGGCGGCGGCGCGAGCAACGGGAGCTCCATGCTGGCCGGGAGCAACGTCGGATCCGGCTGGGACACTACGCCACCTTCCATCATGTTAGTCGACCGAGGGCCCCGCGGGGATCGGTGCCCTTTTCAAGGGGCCGAACCTGCGCGAGGCTCGGGTCCGTGAGGCGCTGGGCACAGGTCGCGACATTCCTCGCGATGACGAGCATTTGCGCCGTGGCCGGAGCCAGCGAGATCGACCTCGCCTGCGGTCGCCTCGGCGCGGAGCAGGCCGATGAGCTGCGGGCCCGCGTCAAGCTCATCCTCCGCAGCGCGGAGGAGGCGCCACGCTCCATCCTGGTCGCCTGCGATGCGGGTCGCGCCTGGGTGGTCTGGAACGCCCCGCCGCCCGAGCTCATCGATGCGACGGGCGAGGGCGCGCTGGTGGAGTCGCTGCTCGACGCCATCGAGAGGCGGGCCCGCGGCGAGCGACCGGCGCGCCCCCACCCGGCGAAGCCGCGTCCGCGGGCCATCCCGACGTCGCCGCACGAGACGCCGACCTGGGAGCAGCCGGTGAAGCGTCCCGAGCCGCCGCCGCCGCTGGTAGAGAGCGGAGGCATCGGGGTGGCGCTCGCGGCCGAGCTCCTCGCGGGCAAGCTGAGCCCGGCCGTGGGACCACGGCTCGACATCGGGGTCGGCTGGGGCCCCTGGTCCCTCCAGCTCATGGAGTCCGCGCGTTTCGCCCGCACCGACCTCGGTCAGTCCTCGCTCTTCTACGACTTGGGCGCCGGTGTCGGCTGGGGTGCGCCGTTCTCGCGCCAGCACCCGGTGGGCGCGGTGGTGTCGGGCGGGAGCGAGTGGTTCAACGTGAAAGGGCACACGGTGACCACGGGCTTCGCTTCGCTCGGAGCGCGGGCTGCGCTGCCCGTCGGGGCGCTTTCGCTGGCGCTGGGCCTGGAGGGGCGGCTGCGCTTCGCGCCGCAGTACGTCGGGGAGGTCATCGACATCAAGGTGCCCCGCTGGTCGGGGCTTCTGTTCCTCGAGGGCGTGCTCTTGGTGGAGCCTGCCCCACGTTGACTCTGGACCGACGAGTCGGTCTACTCGTGGGCTCGACCCGAGGGGGAAGACCGAGATGACGACTCGAGCCGGCAGCGGATATTCGGAGGAGCGAAGCGCAGCGGCCGCGGGGCGCGCGGCGGCCGCCCAGGCGCTCGGCGGCGCGGGCGGGCGGGCCGATCTTGTGCTGGTCTTCGCTTCGACGAACTACGCGTTCACCGAGCTCCTGCGCGGTGTCCGCGAGGTCACGGGGGCGGCCCCCTTGATCGGTGCCTCGACCGCCGGGCAGTTCACCGAGCGCTCCGGCGGCGCGGAGTCCGTGGCGGTGATGGCCGTCTCGAGCGACAGCATCCGTTTCCGCACCGGCTTCGCCAAGGGGCTCAAGCAAGACCAGCGCGGCGCGGCGGACAAGGCGCTTTCGGGGTTCGCCGAGGCGAACCGCGCGGCGCGCGCCGAGGGCCTCTCCCACGCGACCTGCATCGTGTGCGCCGACGGCCTGGCCGGCCACGGCGAGGACCTGGTCGATCAGATCCATACCGCGACCGGAATGATGGCCCAGGTCGTGGGCGGAGCCGCGGCAGACGCCGCGAAGTTCGAGCGCACCGACGTGTTCCACGGCGAAGAGAGCTGCACCGACGGCCTGGCCGTGGTGATGGCGTTCTCTCGCTCCCCCATCGGCCTGGGCGTGAGCCACGGCCTGACCGCAGGCTGCGAAAGCATGATCGTGACCCGCGCCGCGGACAACGTGCTCTACGAGATCAACTCGCGACCCGCCGTGCGCGCCTACGAGGACTTCGCCGCGTCCCTGGGTGTGCCGTTCACGCCCGAGACCCGCGACGCTTTCATGATCACGCACGAGATCGGCATGCTCACCCCGAACGGCGAGCACAAGATCCGCGCGCCGCTGAAGGTGACCGACGAGGGCGCGCTGGTCCTGGCGTCCGAGGTCCCGACGGGCACCAGTGTCACCATCATGAGGGGCACGAAGGACGGGTTGGTGAGCGCGGCAGAGCGCGCGGCGCGCGCGGCGTCGAAGAACCTCGCCGGCGGCACGCCGCGCGCCATGCTGTCCTTCGACTGCATCTGCCGGCGCATCTTCCTGGGCGACGAGTACCGGCGCCAGGTCGCGGCGTTCCGCTCCGTGATCGGCGACGACGTGCCGCTCGTGGGCTGGGAGACTTACGGCGAGATCGCCATGACCAAGAACCAGCAGGCCGGGTGGCACAACTCCACCAGCGTGCTCGCAATCCTACCGGACTGAGCCTTGACCACGACCCCCGAAGAGAAACCAAAGCGCACCACCCGACGGCGCGGTGACCCCGTCATCGAGCAGCTGACCTCGGCGATGAAGGACCTCGCGGACGGCAAGGGCGACGCGCCGCTGCCGGACCCGGGCGACGACCCTCGGCTCGGCCCGTTGGTCCGCGAGCTCTCGCGCATGCGCGAGAAGCTGCGCGGCGCGTTCCGCGAGGCCGAAGCGTTGCGACGCATGCAGGCGCTCGTCCAGCCCGTGGCCGGCGCGACGGCGGAAATCCTCGCCACCACGCGCCAGCAGTCGGCGGCGGCCGCCGAGCAGGCCGGGGCCGTGAACGAGATCACGACCACACTGCAGGAGCTCAACGAGGTCGCGGTCCAGAACGTCGAGAAGGCCGAGAGCATCATCCAGATCGCCGAGCAGTCGGAGCAGATCTCCCAGGACGGCCAGCGCGACGTCGTGGCCACCATCGAAGAGATCGATCGCCTGCGCCAGCAGGTGGGGATGATCGCCACCAAGATCCTCGACTTGACCGAGCGCACCCAGCAGATCAGCGAGATCATCTCCAGCGTGAACGAGATCGCGGAGCAGTCGAAGCTCTTGGCGCTGAACGCCGCCATCGAGGCGGCCAAGGCCGGCGAGCATGGCCGCGGCTTCGCGGTGGTGGCCCTCGAAATCCGCACGCTGGCGGAGCAGAGCAAGCAGGCGACGCGCCAGGTCCGCACCATCCTGAGCGAGATCCAGAAGGCCAGTCACAGCGCGGCGCTGGTCACCGAAGAGGGCTCGAAGGCCGCCACCGAGGGCAGCGGCAAGGTGCGGCGCATCGGCGAGCGCCTCGGGCAGCTGGTCTACGTGATCACGCAGACCACGCGCGCTTCGCGGCAGATCACCGCTGCGATGAAGCAGCAGAGCGCAGGGCTCGATCAGATCGCGGACGCGATGAAGCAGATCAACCGCGCCACTCACGAGACCAAGCTCAGCGTCGAGCAGGTGGAGGGCGCGTTGCGCCGGCTCGACGAGCTGGCGAAGACGGTGCGCGCTGCCGGCTCGGACGGCGCATGAAGAAGGGTGTGGCGCTCGCCTTGGTCCGCATGGGCGGCCGGCCCTGCGCCATCCCTTGCGAGCACATCGTCGAGATCGTCCCGCGCGTCATGCTGAGCAAGGTGCCCGAGAGCCCGCCGCAGGTGCTGGGTGTCATCAACCTGCGCGGCCGCGTGGTGCCCGTGGTCGACGTGCGCGCCAAGCTGTCCGCGCAGCCCGGCAGCGAGCCCTTGCCGCCCTACCAGCACTTGGTGATCGTGCAGGCCGAGGCGCGGCAGGTGGGCCTCGCGGTCGACGAGGTGAGCGAGGTGCGGAACGTCGCCGACTCGGAAGTGGAGAAGCCCGGGGACCTGGCCCGCGCCCACGCGCCCGGCGTGGTCCGCATCGACCGCGAGCTGGTGCTGGTGGTGTCCCCCGAGGACGTGCTGCATGCAATCGGCTGAGCCGACGACGGAGGTGAGGGAGCGCCTGCTCGCCAAGGTGCGCGAGCTCACGCTGCTGCGCGTCACCGAGCGCAACCGCCGCGACGTGGAGCGCGTCGCTGCGGAGCGGGCGAGGGCCCTCGGGGTCTCGCTGCCCGACTGGGTCGCGCGCCTGGACGGTCCCGGCGCCAGCCGCGAGCTGGAGCACCTGGTGCGTGAGCTGACCGTGGGGGAGACCTACCTGTTCCGAGGCCCGGTGTTCGTCGCGCTCCGGGACGTCGTCTTGCCCGAGCTGATCTCGCGGCGCCGCGCCGAGGGGCGGCACGTGCTGCGCCTGTGCAGCGCGGGTTGCGCGACGGGTGAGGAGGCGTACTCGCTGTGCATCGCGGCGCTCGAGGCGCTGCAGGAAGCGGGCTCCTGGCAGCTCAGCGTGCTCGGGCTGGACGTGAACACCGACTTCCTGGAGCGCGCGGAGAGCGCGAGCTACGGCGCCTGGTCGGCACGCGACGCGGACTCGCGCTTGCTGGCCCGTTATTTCGAGCGGGAGGGTGGCGAGCTCCGCGTCGTGCCGGAGGTGCGCTCGCGCGTGCGCTTCCAGTACGCGAACCTCGCCTTGGACCCGCTGCCCGCGCCGGCCATCGGCGCCGTCGGCATGGACCTCGTGTTGTGCCAGAACGTCGTGTATTACTTCGAGCCGGAGGCGCGAAATCGACTCATCGCGTCGCTCTCGCACCTGCTGTCGCCGGGGGGCTATCTGTTCTTCGGCCCGGCGGATCTGGTCACTGCGGAGCTGCCCAACTGTCACACCCGCACGCTGCGCGACTGCCTCGCCTACCAGCGCATCGGTCGCACGTCGGTGGCGCCTAGGCGTAGACCGAGCGGGGCCGCATTCCGCGCTGCGAGCATGCCGCCACCGCCCCGGCCTTCACCCGCAGCGCCCCCCGCGGAGCCCGAGCTCCCGCCACGCTTCGGGACGGCGGTCGCGCTCGCCGACGACGGCGACCTGATGGGCGCGCTCGGTGAGCTCGAGGCGCTGCTCTCGGTCGAGCGGGACCACGTCGGCGCCCACACGCTGCACGGGCTCCTGCTCGCGGAGCTCGGCGAGCTCGAAGCAGCCCTCGACGCCTTTCGCCGGGCGCTCTACCTCGACTCTCGCGCCATGCTGGCGCACACGGGGGCGCTTTCCGTTGCGCGCCGGCTCGGCCGTGTGGCGCTGACGCGGCGCTTCGAGCAGAGCCTGCGGACGCTGGCCGCGGAGCTCCCGCCGCGCTCGCGCATCGACGGCTGGGACGGGATGACCGTGGGGCGCCTGTTGGTGCTATTCCGCGACGCACACGAGGACGGTCGATGAGCGACGTGTTCCAGCGCCTGCGCGAGTCGGTCAGCGCTCTCGAGCTGGCCATCACCGAAGGAGTGCTGCTCGAGCACCGCCCGGCGGATCGCGTGCTCGCGGCGCGGACCGAGCGCATCGCGCGGGAGCCTCTGCGCATCGAGCGTACTCCCGACACGCTGGCCTGCATGGTGTTCGAGCGCTCGAGCCGGCGTTACGCGGTGCCGCTCACCAGCTTGAGCGAGGTCGGCGCGCTCGGCCCGGTCGCGCACGTGCCGGGCGTACCGGACGCCTTCCTGGGCGTGGCGGCGCGGCGCGGCCGCGTCGTCAGCATCATCGATCTGCCGCGCTTGTTCGGCACCGCGGCCGCAGCCGCGGCCAAGCCTCAGTGGCTGATCATGGTCGCCTCCCGCGAGGTCGTTTGCGGCGTCGGCGCGGACGAGCTGCATGACGTCATCGACGTGCAGCGCGACGCTCTGGCGCGGGCCATGCCGACCTTCCCGGCGCTGCTTCAGCGCCACACGTTGGGCGTGCTGGAGGACCGCACGGTGGTCTTGAATCTGTCGCAGCTCCTGGAAGATCGCACGCTGCGCGTGGAGGAGCGCCACGCATGAGCGGCGACGACGAGGCCTTCCTGCTGCTCTGCGCCACGCTGCGCGAAGAGGCGGCGGAGCAAGTGGAGCGCATCGGCGCGGTGCTGCTCGAGGTCGAGCGCGGCGCGGACGGTGCGCGCGCTCGAGCGCTGCTCGACGAGGCCTTCCGGCAGGCCCACAACTTGAAGGGCGCCTCGGGCTCCCTGGGGTTCGCGCTCACGGCGCGCTTGGCCCACGCCCTCGAAACGGCGCTCGGCGAAATTCGCGGGCTCCCCCCCAAGAAGGCGCGCTCGCTGTTCGACCTCCTGCACCAGGGGCTCGGCCTGGTGCAGAAGACCCTGGACAGCGCTCCGGGCCAGGACGCGCCGCTCGAGGTCACGCGCGTCATCAACCAGCTCGCCAGCTCGAGCGCTTCGCTTCGGCCCGGTCGCCCGAGCGCGATCCCCACGGTCCCCAAACCACCCCCGCCGGCCGAAGCGCCGGCGCCGACGGAGCCGCCGCGACCAGCAGAGCCGACGCCGGCCCCTACGACGCCCGCGCCTGCGCAGCCGCCAGTGTCGCACTCGCCCCTCGCCCACGAACCGACGGCGGCCCAGCACGCTCTCGCGCCGCGTGCGGTGCCCCCGCCCGAGCTCGCCGTCGTGGAGGAGCTGCCCGACGCCGGGACCATTCTGACCCACAAGGCGCTGCTCGCACCAGCGATGCCGCCGCGGGCGACCGAGGAGAGCCTGCGCGTCTCCACCAAGAAGCTCGGCGCCCTGATGGCGCAAGTCGGCGAGCTGCTCGCGGCGCGCCTGCGCACCGACCAGCGCCTGTCCGAGCTCAAGGCCATCTTGAGCTTCGAAGAGGATCAACTCGACCGCCGCAGCGCGCTGCGCACGAGCCTCCACGACTACGATCACTCCGCGCGCGACCCGTTCGTGGAGCGGCTGATGCAGGCCGTCGGCGAGAGCACCGAAGGGCACAAGGAGCTGACCCGGCGGCTGCGCGAGCTGGTGCGCGCCTTCGAGGCGGACGCCCTGCAGTCGACCATCCTCTCCGGCGAGCTCCAGGAAGACATCCGCCGCATCCAGACCTTCCCGCTGGCGTCGGTGCTCGACACGCTGCCGCGCGCGGTCCGCAACATGGCCCGCGAGGTCGGGCGCGACGCGGAGCTCGACGTCCAGGGCGGGGAGATCGAGCTCGACAAGAAGGTGCTCGAGGCGCTGAAGGACCCGCTCTACCACCTGCTCCGGAACGCGGTGGATCACGGCATCGAGGCGCCGAACGAGCGCGCGAACGCGGGCAAGGCGCCGCGCGCCACGCTCAGGCTCAAGGCCGAGCATCGCGGGGACTCCATCGCGATCACGCTGAGCGACGACGGGCCGGGCGTGGACCTGGACGCCGTGCGCCAGCGCGCCCTCGAGCGCGGGCTCTTGAACGAGCGCACCGCCCCCCAGGCCGGCGAGCAACAGCTGCTGGAGCTGCTGTTCTCGTCCGGGTTCACGACGCGCCGCAAGGTCGGCGCGCTGTCCGGCCGTGGCGTGGGTCTCGACGCGGTGCGCGCCAACATCGAGGAGCTGCACGGCAGCATCTCACTCCAGTCGCGACGCGGGCACGGCACCACCGTGACCATCACGTTGCCGCTGACCATCTACGTGGTCCATGCGCTGATCATCCGCGTGGGCGGCTACGAGCTGGCCATCCCCATCTCCTCCGTTCACCGCATCATGCGCGTGCATCCGAGCGAGGTGCTGGACGTGGAGCAGTCGAGCGCCGTGCTGGTGGACGGGCGGCCCATCGCGCTCATCCCGCTCGCGACCCTGCTGGGGGTCGCCGACGACAAGAAGCGCGACTCGGAGCGCATGGGCGTCATCGTGATCGGCGTCGGCGAGCAGCGCTGCGCCATCGCCGTCGACGAGATCGTGGGCGATCAGACGGTACTGGCGAAGAACCTGGAGCCCCCGCTGATCCGCATCCCGAACGTCGCGGGCGCCACCATCCGCGGTGACGGCAGCGTGCTGCTCACGCTGAACCCCATCGACCTGTTGCGCCGCGCGAGCTCGCTGGGGCCGAGCCAGGCCGCGTCCATGGCCGGTGGGGCTTCACGGCGCCCGAAGCCTCGCGTGCTGCTCGTGGACGACTCGTTCACGACCCGCGCGCTGGAGCGCTCGGTGCTGGAGGCGGCTGGCTTCGCGGTGGTCGCGGTAGCGGACGCCGAGGCCGCGCTGGTGGAGCTCGACGCCGAGTGGTACGACGCCGTAGTCAGCGACGTCTCGATGCCGGGCATGAACGGCTTCGATCTGTGCGCGACCATCCGCAAGACGGATCGCTTGCGCTCGCTCCCGGTGGTGTTGGTGACCTCGCTCGCCTCGGACGCGGACCGGAGGCGGGGCCTGGAAGCGGGCGCCGACGCCTACGTGGCGAAGCAGGAGTTCGATCACGAGATGCTGGTCGCCAAGCTCAACGAGCTGCTCGGGAGGGCCGCGTGAGGCGCATCCTGATCGTCGATGACTCGAAGGTCATGCAGCAGCTGGTGGGCAGCATCCTGGCCGACACCGGCGCCGCCCTCGACTTCGCCAGCTCCGCCTCCGAGGCGCTCTACAGCTTCCAGCAGAACTCGCCGGACCTGGTGGTTTCGGACATCGAGATGCCCGGCATGTCGGGCGTCGAGCTGGCGGAGCGCGTGCACCGCGAGAGCCTGGGGCGCACCAAGGTGGTGCTGATGTCCGCGGGCGACCTGCACGGCGGTCGTGCGGCCGTGAAGAAGGGGCACGCCGAGGCCTTCCTGCCGAAGCCGCTGGACGGCGTCGAGCTCAAGCGCCTGGTGGAGAACCTGGCAGGGGGCCCTTCGCCGCGCAGCGCGCGGGCGAAGCTGCGCGTCCTGTTGGCCGACGACACGGAGGTCGGCCGCCGCCTGCTCGAGCGGGCCCTGAGCGCCGACCCGGAGATCGAGGTCGTGGGCGTGGCCTGCGACGGCGAGGATGCGGTGCGCATGACCGAGCGCCTGCGCCCGGGCCTGGTCCTGCTCGACGCCTTCATGCCGGGCCTCGACGGCATCGCCGCCACGCGCGAGATCATGCGCCGCGCGCCGACCCCGGTGGTGTTGATCACGGCTGACCTCTCGGCACGCGGGGCGAAGCTCGCCTTCGACGCCACCGACGCCGGTGCGCTGGACTTCGTGGTGCCGCCGTCGTGGTCGGACACGAGCTCGGCCGACGTGGTCGCGTTCCGCGAGAAGCTGAAGGACCTGGCCGAGGTCCCCGTGGTGCGCCGGCGCCCGCGCAGCGTCCCGCCGAACGCGGGGCCGCGCGCACTGTTGCCCGTCAGCCGCGCCGCGCTCGTCGCCATCTGCGGGTCCACGGGCGCGCCCGCCGCGCTCGCGAAGCTGCTCCGCGCCTCGACGCCGGCCCTCGACCGCGTCGGCATGCTGGTGGTCCAGCACATCATGGCGGGCTTCGCCGAGACCTTCGCGGAGTGGCTCGAGGCCACGGCCGGCGTGGAGGTGCGCGTCGCGGTCGACGGCGACGAGATCCGACCCGGACGCGTGCTCTTGGCACCGGACGGGCAACACCTGGAGGTGGGGAGCC
>Ga0233425_10008335_pt1 | contig 13853 bp, 15 predicted proteins | sample Watercolumn_Towu_2_FD_181712 | JGI IMG/M metagenome (GOLD analysis project Ga0233425, IMG submission 181712) | Freshwater microbial communities from Lake Towuti, South Sulawesi, Indonesia - Watercolumn_Towuti2014_140_MG | ecosystem: Environmental > Aquatic > Freshwater > Lake | place...
GGAAAAGTTGTTTCAGCACTTTTCAGTTTTGTAATCAGGTTCTGGCGTATCTCTTCTTTGATTCTTTTTGGCTTATAACCGGAAGCTTTCAGTTCGCCGAGGGTTTTTATGTTTTTAATAATCATGATAATCTGCGTTCGACTTTAATAAACTATTTTTCTCTTTCCACTTTCAAAATCTTTAAAAATGAATGCGCCTAATTTATCCAATGAAGCAAAAAATGCCTTGCCATTATTCATTTCTGTAAACTCCTGAACAAATCTTTGTAAATAAGGATCGGTGGCGATCATAAATGTTGTTATCGGTATTTTCAGCTTCTTACATTGCGCTGCCAGGTTGATGCATCGGTTTACTACTTTTCTATCGAGACCGAAACTGTTTTTATAATATCGCTTGCCAATTTTCAAACAGGTAGGCTTGCCATCTGTGATCATGAATATCTGCTTGTTCGGGTTTTTTCTTCTTCTTAAAATATCCATGGCCAGTTCAAGTCCGGCAACAGTATTGGTATGATAGGGTCCAACTTGCAAATAGGGAAGGTCTTTCACTTCAATGGGCCAGGCATCATTACCAAACACTACAATATCCAGGGTGTCTTTCGGATATTTTGTTGTTATCAGTTCGCTGAGGGCCATTGCCACTTTTTTGGCGGGAGTGATCCTGTCTTCCCCATATAAAATCATGGAGTGGGAAATATCGATCATCAACACTGTAGATGTTTGGGCCTTAAAATCGGTCTCCCTGATGCTGAGATCATCTTCTCTCATTTGAAAGCTGTCAATGCCATGATTGATCTGTGCATTGCGTATGCTTTCGGTAAAATCTATCTGTTCCAGCATATCGCCAAACTGAAACTGCCTTGTTTCCGGATTTATTTCATCGCCCTGTCCGGGTTTGAAACTATGGTGATCGCCTTGTTTTGTTTTTTTCAGTTTCCCGAAAATTTCCTCAAGACTCCTTTTTCTGATGCCCTGTTCGGTTTTAGGTGTGATTTTTATTTGACCTTTTTCATTGTTTTCGGTGAGGTAACCTTTTTCTTTCAGTTCATCAATAAAATCGCCCATACCGTATTCATCATCGGTCAGCTGATATTGTTTATCCAGTTCATTCATCCACTGTATGGCCTCCGCCACATCGCCGCTGGTATAGGTGAGCAGCTGCATGAAAATATCAAGCAACTGTTCGAAACGGGATTTGCCGCTGTTATCAGGATCAAATTTTGTAAAATGAAAACCTTTCATGGAAATACAATTTACGACAAATAGTTTGCCGGTGGATTATCTTAACAACAACTTATACGGTTTGTTGAGTAATAGAAAACCCTCCGGTTGGAGGGTCTCTTGTAAAAAGGAAATAGTTATTTGTGGTTACTACTGTCCGTTCCGTTTCATTGTATCACCCGGTCTCGAAGGGTTAATTATGTTCTTATCACCCTCTATAGCCGGCTTATCTTTTTTAGGTTCATATTTATCCACGAGATCACCAAGCAATTGAAGGAAGTATTCATTTCTGGGGGCTTCGCCGTCCCTGCCTTCGAAACCGCTGGAAAGTTCAGGACGTTCTGTTCTTATATAATCGTAATATTTCTTCTGCTGTTCAAAATCTTTTTGTAAAGCTGCTTTCACTGTTTGAGCCAGTTGCATATTACCTGCCTTATAGCATGCTTCAAGGAAAGCAAGGCTGTTTATATTATGTGCATTTCCTCGGCTGGTCATGGCATACGGCAGTTGCTCCGGCGTAATCATGGATTCACATTTCTGAAGCATTTTCAGGGCATCTTCCTTTCTTCCGTTGTCTGCCAATGTACCTGCTGCTTCCGCATAGGCATTTCTCAGGCTGATAATATGTCTCCTGTTTTCTTCATCAAAATATACTCCTTTAGGACTGTCAAATACAAACTCCTTCATCATTGAATTGTATTCGTTGTCGAGATCATGATCTTTCTGATAAATATTTATCATCCATTTGCCGGCCTCGTTCTCCGGTTGTGCGGGTACCAGCCTGTAAGCAAGACCTTCTTTTCTCAGGTATTGACCAATACCAAGATCTCCGTACGGAGAAGTGAAATAAATAGGACGGGTCCATCCATTTTTTGCATTGGAGGAAATGATATTAAAAATAATGAGGTCGCTTCGGTCAAGATAGTTCTTTTCTATTTCAAAATACATTTCAGATACAACGGTATCACTTGCACTCACAGTTCCGTTTTTACGCACTGTAGCCGTGTCGATGACCAGTTTAAGTCTTTTTACCGGGTAAGTATCCAGACCGGTATCCCTTCCAGTTTTCGGATCAATTGATTTTTCTCCAAGCACATCAATCAATTCCCAAAGAGGGTAGAAAGTGGTTTTATCCACTTTCGGATTTTCCTCGTAGTATACTCTTGCCCGGTTGTTGCCTTCTATTTGTTCCGGTGTCCAAATCACATCCAGTGAGTCGGCATTATTCACCTTATACCGAAGCTGGTTGATGTACCAGTCAATGCCCAGTAAACTATTGTTGATAATGCGGATATCCGGACGAACACCTTCGACTTCCTGTGCATACCACAACGGGTAAGTGTCATTATCTCCGAAAGTAAAGATCACTGCATTAGGAGCACAACTCTCAAGATAATTTTTGGCAATATCAGGTGCAACTGTTTTATGGCTTCTGTTATGATCGTCCCACTCCTGTTGCGCCATCAGCAGTGGAACAACAAGGCAAATAGCAGTGGTTGCAAGATTTAAAGCCTTTTCATTTTCACCAGCCGATGAAATTGCCCTCACAAGGAAAATAATTGCTGTTGTAATTGCTGCATAGAGAGCTGTTACAAAAATGCAGGTCATCAGTACAATACCTCCGGAATTGCCAGGCAGGCAACTCATTAATGTTATCAGGAAAGTCATGGCACTTCCATATATCAAAGTATTCTGGAAACTTAGTTTGTCTGCTTTTTCTCTGGCCAGCCTTACAAAAGCTACCACAGCAAGTCCTATCCAGACTGCGAATGCATAGAAAGAGCCCACATAGGCATAGTCCCGTTCACGGGGCTGATTGCCGGGTTGGTTCAGGTAAAAGACGACAGCCAGACCTGTCATAAAGAATAAAAGGAAGTTGACGATCCAGTCTTTCTTGTTTTTAAGGAAATGATATACACAACCCAGCATACCAAGAATGAAAGGCAGCATATATAGTTTGTTACGGGCCTTGTTGTTCTTAATGCTGTCGGGAAGCATGCTTTGATCACCCAATCGTTTGTTGTCAATGAATGAAAGACCACTGATCCAGTTGCCATCTCTTTTGTTTCCGAATCCTTGTATATCATTTTGTTTACCGGCAAAATTCCACATGAAGTACCGCCAGTACATGAAACTTGACTGGTAAGTGAAGAACCATTCGAAATTGTCAGAACCAGAAGGAGCTTCATATTTTATTTTCCCGGTTTGCTGATCCTGGTATTTACCAAGATTCAGCCAATCTGCATAGAAGTCGGCATGACCCTGTTCATTGGTGCCATCCCAGATGCGTGGAAAGTATTGTTGTACATCACTGTTGAATTTATATTCAATTTTTCTTCCAATAGGAATGTATTTGTCTTTTCCTTTCACATACCTCATTTCACCATAGATAACCGGGTCTTCCCTGTCTATATCTTCCGGAACAGTGGCAGCAAAATGAGGTCCTTTAAACAAGGGAGCTTCACCATATTGTTCACGGCTCAGATAATAAACAAGGTTGATGGGGTTATCCACATTATTCATGTCAATAGCCGGATTGGCGTTTGACCTTATCAGTGTTGTGAAATAAACAAAGTATCCCAGCATCATAAAAGCATAGCACCAGAGAGATAATTTTATAACTTTCAATGCTCCGGGTTTCAAAAAATAACCGGCTGCTGCAGCTGCAAGCAAGAGAAGAAATAATCTGAAGATTTTAACTCCTTCACCGGGAATTATAACAAAAGGCAATAATGAAAGGAAAAGAAATAAACAGAACCAGAGAATAAGTTTGATTTTCGAAATATTCTTTTCCGTAAATCTTAATGCCCAGAAGATAAGAGCCGCCAGTGCAACAAAATAGAATGCAAAGCCCCAGAAGAAAGGCATGTTGAGTGTGTTCACAAAAAATACGTCGAACTGTCCGGCTGCTTTCATTGAATATTGAATTACTCCCAGCTGCACAATTCCGGTTATAATAGCACCGACAATAAATGCAAGAATAGCGCCTTTTGTGCTTGCCTTGTAACGGCGATAGTAATAGATCATCACAATTGCCGGGATCGTAAGGAGATTGAGTAAATGCACACCGATGGATAAACCCATCATAAAGAAAAGCCCGACGATCCACCTGTCGCTTCTTGCTCTTGCAAAAGGATCAACACCTGCATGTTCATCTGCATGTTCCCATTTTAGCATCATCCAGAATACAAGAGCAGTAAAGAAAGAAGACAGAGCATATACCTCACCCTCGCCTGCGCTGAACCAGAAAGAATCGCTGAAAGTATAAGCAAGGGCGCCAACCACACCGGCAGCCATCACGGTAAAAGTTTGCTGACCGGTTAATTGTTCACCGGCTGACACAAACATCTTGCGGGCAAAGTGGGTCACACTCCAGAAAAGAAAAAGAATTGTGGCGCCACTGGCCAATGCACTCATTGTATTCACGGCATTGGCAGCTGTATTACCATTATCTCCAAAAAGGATGATAAAAAAACGACCCAGCAAAACAAATAATGGTGCTCCCGGTGGGTGGGGTAGTTGCATTTTATAAGCAGAGGAAACAAACTCACCACAATCCCACAGGCTGCCTCTTGCCTCACGGGTAAAAAAGTAGGTTAGAAAGGCAAGAAAAAAGACCGCCCAGCCGGTAATGTTATTGACTTTTCTGAAGTTCATAAAGGGTTGGTTTGAAAGTACGCCCGTCCGAATGGACTTCGTCCGGGCGGACAAAAATAGGGATATTCATTACACCGTCAGCAGTTGTGAGTCGGCAGATTACAATACAAAATCTTAAAGAAGATGAGCGGTCAGTGGCTATTCAAAATACACCCTGATGGTTTGGTATGAAAGTTGTCCCTGTCTCAGTTTTTCTGAAAATCCTTTTAGTCCGAAAAGGCCGGCTGCATTTCCTTTGTTGATAGCAATTTCCAGGTAACCGGCACTGTTGAATAAAGCCAGTTTTTCACCTTCAGCCACATCGGCATAGCTCTCACTGATCCGGTCTATTACTTCGTCCCTTTTAAATACAATACGGAAACTCCTGCCCTTCCGTTGTTCCTCAAACTGTTCCCTTGTAATGTTGACAATAACATTTTCAAAACTGTCAATGAAAATGATCTGGCCTTCAATTGAATTATTGTCCAGCACCGGTCGCAAATGTCTTTTTTCCATGTATTTCGTATCCGATACACCAATATTTTTAATGGATTCCCCATTCACCAGTTGATTAATAACCTTGCCCATTGCTGCAGTTATGTAAGTAGTATTCTTCACAGCAGTCTTTTCAAGAGGTATGCCGATAATGATCTCCGGGTTTTCTTCCAAAATCATGGTAAGTAAACCATTGTCGGCACAAAGCAGGTATTGGTTATTATGGAATGCGAGGAGAAATTGTTCTGGTTTTTTTTCAAAAAGGTTAACCAATATCAGGTGATAACTGTAGTCGGGAAAATTTTTTATAGCGCTGCGGCAAACATATGCTGCCTGTGGGTAGTTGAAAGGTGGAATATTATGTGAAATATCTATGATCTGGAATTCCGGGTTGATCTGTAGTAATTGTGCCTTTACTGCTCCCACCAGGTAGTCGGGACTGCCAATGTCAGATGTAAGGGTCAGTAATGCCATTTAAAACGTAAAATCAAAAATTTAAAATGATGAATGTAAAATTACCGAAGCTTGTTTTTATTCGCTGTTTCAATACTTTTTGTAGTAAACTTTCCGAGTCTGTCTTCCAGGTCCTATTTTCGGACTTCTGCCATTTTAATATTTTGCATCTTAGATTTTACATTTCTATTTTACCAATTTCCCGTCCTTAAAGAAAAATTTGTAAGTTAATTTATCAGCAAGTTTCGGGAAAAATTTTTGCATGAACACGGTTCTTTTGCCCGTAAAAGTGATAATTAGTGTCCGTTTCTTTTTGCAGATAGCATTCAGTACATGCTTTGCACATTCTTCTGCACTCATCATCCTCCCTTCATCCATTGGGGTGCTGCCATGTGAGCTTCCGTCCTTATTTAATGCTGCATTACGGATGTTGGAGGTGGTAAAACCCGGGCAAACCCACATTACATGCACCCCATCACCTATCAATTCAGTTTTGATAGCTTCCAGCCAGCCCTGCACGGCAAATTTGCTGGCTGAATAACCGCTTCTTCCCGGCAGGCCACGATAACCGGCAATGGATGATACACCGACGATCGTCCCTTTTCTTTCTATTAGTGAGTTCAAAGCATATTTTGTACAATAGACAGTACCATAGAAATTAATATCCATTACCTTCTTAATGGTGTCAACAGAAGTATCTTTTAATAAAGCCCTCATGGAAACCCCTGCATTGTTGATGAGGATATCAATGCCACCGAGACTTTTAATACTGCTTTCGATAAAATGACGGCAATCGTTTTCATTACTTACATCTGCAACGGTGGTTACAAGATGTGATCCTGCATTTTCAGCCTGAAGTTTATAAAGTTTGTCATGGTTGCGACCGCAAGTGGCAACTTTGGCGCCTTGCTGTAGCAATGTTTCTACGAGAGCTTTGCCGATGCCTTCGGTACCACCTGTCACTACCACAGTTTTATCTTTAAAATAAGTTGACATGCTTAATGCTTATAGTCACAAACCTACTTTAAAATCGAGGAATAAGAAAAAACATGCTTAATTGACACGGGCAAATGATAAGTAATGCAGATGTGAAATTCTGTTGATAACTGATTGAAAAAGTTTTGGAGTGATGGGTGTCAGAACGTATTTTTGCACTCCCAAAAAAGCAAAGGTTTCCACATTCGCTAAAGCTTCGGTGGATAAAGATCTCGTAGCTCAGTTGGTAGAGCACAACACTTTTAATGTTGGGGCCCTGGGTTCGAGTCCCAGCGGGATCACTGAGAATCCTTCCCGTCTTGCGGGAAGGATTTTTGTTTCGAAGGCACTAAAATGACGCACAGAGTCTCAAGCATCTGCTGGTATTGCTCCACTTTACCATGCTTTGTTTCAATATTGATATAGCGAATATTTCTTTCGCCGCAATAAACACTCAGTGAGCCATCCCTGCGGGCATTAATATTATCCTGCAAAATTGAGTTATATCTGTTCTTCGCTATTTTTTGAAACAGAATACTGTCAATGGTCAAAATCATATCATCTGTATCCTGTAAACTGTCTGCATACACGGCTTTTGCATCTGATCTTCTATCGCCATTCTGTGTGTAACTCTTTACTGAGTATTCTTCATCGGTATTATTATGCAGCGCAATGATGCAGGAAGGTTTTTGAGGCATTAGTTATAATAAACGCCGTGCAAATTTTTCTATTTCCTCAATGGCTCCTGAATTGCTGCGGTGGTTTTCCTTTAAAGTTCTTTCTATTCCGATTCTTGAAAATATCGCATTGGGATCAAATTCATAAGTAACACCCCGGTAAGGAAATCGAATGTTACGTTGATCTTCGTTCTCTATTTTGATCAGTGTTCCTCCTTTTACCGGCATAACAGACATTGCCGCCTGTACTGATGTGCTTTCGTTGCTATGCAGGTTGATACAGACTATGCCTTTTTGATTACCATATTGCAAAACCCTGATCGGAAGGATCCGGTCACCCAGTTTATAAAAAATTGTTTGCTCTGTGGCAATATATTTTACAGGAGCTGCACCCGGGTCAATCTTTTCTGGTTGTGACAAACCGATACTGGTCTTTATTAAAATAAAAATACCATGAAAATTAGTTTCAAAACGGGGATTTGTTCTAAAGTTAATAATAGCTCAAAAGGTTTGGCAACTTCTGGTAATATTTAACTTATTGTGGAAAAAGAGATAAAAAGTGGTTGTATTTATCAGGAAAGCTCTTCCTTCATTTTTTGCATTACGTTCTTTTCTATCATAACCCGGGCCAACCGGATCATATTCATAAATGCCCTGGCTCCTGAAATGCCATGCCCGATGATCACCGGTTTGGCAACACCCAGCACAGGTGTGCCTCCATAATTCTCAAAATTGAAACGCTCCAGATATTCATCCTTTATATTCCTTGCCTGGCCGATATCATAGAAAGTCTCTGCCATTTTTAAAATGATATTCCCGGTAAAACCTTCACACACCATTACATCAGCTTTATCAAGCAGCACATCCCGGCCCTCTATATTCCCAATGAAATTGATATGCCTGTTTTCCTTCAAGAGTGGATAAGCAGCCTGTGTAAGCAGGTTTCCTTTACCTTCTTCTTCTCCCACATTTATCAAACCTACTTTTGGATTTTCAATATCAAGAATGAGTTGTGCATATACCGAGCCCATGATGGCAAACTGGTTTAAATGTTCGGGTTTGCAATCTGCATTCAGTCCTACATCCAATATCAGGCCTGAGCCGCCACCGGCTTTGGGAACAATGCTTGAAATAGTTGGCCTGATCACTCCTTCCAGTGCTTTGATACTGAATAAGGCGCCTACCAGCATGGCTCCCGTATTCCCTGCGCTAATAAAGGCATCCATTTTACCGGAGGCGAGAAGATGAAATCCTATGGCGATGGAAGATTTTTGTTTCTCCTTTAGTGCTTTTGTAGGATGCTCATGCATGCCTATTGTTTCTTCTGCATGGGCAACTGTTATAGCATTTGCAGGTATTTTATACTCTGCCAAAAGTTTTTCTAAATCCGGTTTATTCCCAATCAGCAGTAGAGAAGATGGAGAAGGGTTATTCTGGAAATAAAGATGTAATCCCTTTACAGCTTCCAACGGGGCGTAATCACCGCCCATCATATCAATTCCAATAATCATTTGGGAAAATTAGTACAAATAAAAAATCCAGAACCCAATTTAGTCAAATAAACCAGGTTCGGGATCAGCATAAAGAATTCTTTACTTCTTTACCGGCGATTTTTCAGCAACCACCTTGCCTTTGTAATAAAGCTTTCCTTCGCTTACATGGGCCCTGTGACGGGGATGTGTTTCACCGGTTGTGCTATCGGTGGTCAACGTTGCCGCAGTTGCTTTATAATGAGTTCTGCGTTTAGCGCTTCTTTGCTGACTATGTCTGCGTTTTGGATTTGGCATAACTTCAAATATTAAATGTTTATTCTAAATCTTTAAATTTTTCCAACCCTTTCCAGATCGGGTTTGTTTTTATTTCATTCTCCTCAGGTTCCATTTTTTTGAGCACATCCATGGCGTTTTTGTTGCAATAGGGTCCATTCATTTCTTCATAACTGCATGTTTTCTGCATAGGGATACCGAGGTTAATGAATTCGTATATCCAGTTTGCAACGTCAATATGACTTTCCCCCTGCCCGATATAATACATATCGGGATCATCTTCCTGCTCATTCATCAACCCGGGTTCTTCCACCATCTTTACGGTAATATTGAAGTCATCCCACAACTCAAGAGGCAAAATATTATTGCACCGGTCACATATTACTTCAAGTATTCCGCCGATCTCAAATTTAAGCAGTATAAAGCTGCTTTTTTTATCGAGCAGCAGTTTTACATTTGCTTTACAGTTGCGAAAATCCTGTTGCTGGAAAGGCTCAAAGAACTTGTCATCAATTGAATAGTTGTACTCATGAATCCCGGGTTTTAATCCCACAAAAGCTATCTCAAATTCCCGCCGGCGATGCATTATTCAACTTTTAAAAGTCCCGACTTTTTCGGGAGTGCAAAGGTAAGGGATGATGAGCAATCAGGAATTAGTAATTTGCCCTTTTTTATTCAAATCTTATTACTTTTATCCCTGTTTCCTAATCCCTAATTACTTAGTACTTGCAACAATTCCTTACCCGTCTGTTTGCCCGGCTGATGAAAGGCTGGAGTTGGGTAATCCTGATCGTTCTGAGCATTCTCATCAAATGGGCATCCTGGTATCCGGATTGGGTAGAGAAGAACTATAGCCAGGGGCTTTTTCCATGGATCGCAAAGACGCAGCGGTTTCTTTTTGGTTGGATACCTTTCAGTGTAGGGGATATTCTCTATGGCTTTTTGACTTTGGTGATTCTGTTCAAGACCTTCCAGTTCTTCAAAACTATTTTCAAAAAAAGATTCACCAGGCAATACCTGATCTCCGGCCTGCAGCAGTTCTTCTTCTTTTTTCTTTTCATCTATGTTTTCTTCAATCTTTTCTGGGGCTTGAATTATGACCGCAAGGGTATTGCGTATCAATTGAAACTGGAAGTAAAACCCTATACTTTGGCTGATCTGGATACCCTGGCAACCGTTATTCAAAAACGGGTGAATTATTATGCAGAATTTGTTACAGAAACACAAAGAGATTCTTTCAATAAAAAAAGCAGATTGTTCAGCTCGGCAAAAGAAGCATATGATGAATTGGGCAAAAAATATCCTTTCCTGAAATACAGCCCAAGATCCATCAAGCCTTCTATTTACAGTTATCTTGGAAATTATCTTGGTTTCCAGGGATATTACAATCCTTTTTCAGGCGAGGGGCATGTGAATACCACCATTCCCCGGTTTTTGGAACCCTTTATCACCACACACGAGATAGCCCATCAGTTAGGCTATGCCAAAGAGAATGAAGCCAACTTTGTTGGGTTTCTTGCCTGCCGGTCCTATGTATCTAATGCATTCCGCTATTCTGTTTATTTTGACATGTATAACTACGCCATCAGCGAATTGTTCCGCAGGGATTCGGTGCTTGCAAAATCCTATGCTGCTAAAAGGCGCCCGCAGCTGGTAAAAGACGTTGAGGAGTATATGGTCTTCTCTAAACGGCATGAAAATTATCTACAGGATATAATCATGAATGGATATGGCGAATTTTTAAAAGCCAATAACCAGCCTGCCGGCAAAAAAAGCTACAATGAAGTCATTGCATGGCTGATTGCTTATTACAAGAAATTTGGGGTGGAGGCATTGTGAGTCCTTTGTCTATTGTCTGGGTTTGTGAGGCAGATGGCTAACGTTTAATTAGTTTTTGATAATAATGACACAGACTACCAACTAATGACTAAAGACTCCTGACTAGAACTTATTCTTCCACATCATACTCTCCACGGGTTTATCAGGCTGGTTGCTGTATTTGGAGTTTTTCTTTTTGTCATACGAAACTTCAATTTCACCTTTCACGGGGAAATAGATGAGCTGACCAATAGGCATACCCCTGTAAACTTTCACCGGTTGCTTTACCGAGACTTCCAGTGTCCAGTGACCACAGAAACCAACATCTCCTTTTCCGGCTGTAGCATGTATGTCTATTCCAAGCCGTCCGGTAGATGATTTTCTTTCCAGGAAAGGAACATGTGCATGGGTCTCGGTGTATTCTTCTGTAACACCGAGATAAAAAATATGCGGATACAAAATGAGGCCTTTATCGGGTATCTCAAACTACTCTATATGATTGTGCTTTTTTGTGTCGGTCATGTGTTCTTTGTAAGTAGCCAGTGTTTTTCCCAAATGAACATCATAAGAATTACTGCCGAGGCATTCTCTGTTATAAGGGCTGATCCTGATAGTGCCTTTTTTCATTTCTTCCATTATCCGCTTGTCAGAAAGTATCATTTTCTATCTTCGGTTTATTATTGCAGTAAAGTACAGATGAAAGTGTAACCAATGCCCATTTTTTTTCAACATCAGATCAACGAAAGCACAAGGCTGGGAGTGTGGAAGATCGAAGAGACGGAAGAATTCTTCAAAGGAAATGTGCCCTTGCACAGGGATGTGACACATCCGCATAAAAGGCTGCAGCATCTGGCAGGCCGGTTATTGCTTCAATTCCTTTTTCCTGACTTTCCCTATCACCTGATTGAGATAGCCGATACCCGAAAACCTTTTTTACCGGATGAGCAGTATCATTTTTCCATTTCGCATTGCGGTGATTATGCAGCAGCCATTGTAAGCAGTGATAAAAGGGTGGGTATTGATGTAGAAATACCGGTTGAGAAGATTCTGAAGATACAGGACAAGTTTTTATCAAAAGAAGAAAAGAGCCAATATACAGTGGGACTCCCGACTAACGACTCCCGACTCCCGACTCTCCTCTGGTCTGCAAAAGAATCTGTCTTTAAATGGTATGGCGACGGGGTGGTAGATTTCCGTGAGCATATTCAATTAAAAGCACTGCATGAAGGCAATGAAACGATTGATTGTTTTTTTTCAAAGTCAAATACAGAACTGACCATTCATTATCGCCAGTTTGATCATTTGGGGCTGGCATGGGTGGTGAGCTAGCCGTATTTATTATTCATCTTTTTTATTCAAGTCTTCAAATTTCGCTGTCATTGTAGGGTTCCCTCTTGTCAATTTTTTGATTGTTAAATCCTCAGCTTTATTGTTGGCGAGACGCAGATTGTTTACTGAAGATAGAAGGTTGTCTTTTGTTTTTTGGAGGTGATCTATTGTCTTATCTATTTCCTCTATTGCTTGTTTAAATTGTCTGCTGGCCAATTCATAGTTTTTTGCAAATCCTGCTTTAAATGTATTAATCTTTTCTTCGAAGCTTGTGATGTCAATATTCTGGCTTTTCACAATAGCTAATTCTGCTTTAGCTTTCATTGAGTTCATAGCCGCATTCCGTAAAAGCGTAATGATTGGAATGAAGAATTGAGGTCGTACTACATACATTTTTTCATATTTGTGGGAAACGTCTAAAATGCCGACATTATATAATTCGTTATCGGCTTCCAAAAGGGTAATAAGAACTGCGTACTCACATTTTTTTTCTGCTCTATCCTTGTCTAACTCTTTGAAAAAATCTTCATTTTTCTTTTTTGTTGGGGTTTCGTCACCCTCATTTTTCATTTCAAACATTATAGAAACTATCTCATTTCCTGAATCGTCAGATTCCCTGTAGATATAATCCCCTTTACTGCCAGATTTTGAGTCGTTATCTTTTTCAAAATAGGCTTTTTGGAATGCTGTTGCTCGGAGTTTATTAAATTCTGTTTCACAATGTTGTTCAAGTGTCTCGCCAATCATTTTTGTGGAAAGCTTGAGTTTCATATCCTTTCTAAGGGCTATTTCGTCATCTTTCATTTTAATGATTTCATCCTTTGTCTTCAGCTCGGCAGAGTACTTTTCATTTAAGGATTTCTCTAGCAATTGTGTTTCTGCATCTTTCAGCTTCAGGTCATTAGCTAGGCCATCTCTTTCTTTTTCTGCTTTTTGGACCGCCTCTGCTACTGAAAGCTTTTTTTCAACATCAGCATTTTGAAGTTTAGCTTTTAATTGCATTATTTCCTTATCCTTATTGACTAACTCTGTTTGCTGTGAGTTTTTAAGGTTTGCTTCTGCAAGCTTAACTGCATTTTCTTTTTCTTGTTCTGCAAGATTTAATCTATTCTGTAGTTCTTTATCAAATTCATGGTTCCTAACTTGTTTAAGAATGTCTGCAAAACCTGCTTCATCTACTTTAAAAACCTTCTGGCAATTAGGGCATATAATTTCGTTCATTTATCTTCCTTTTGTTTCAAATCTACAAATAAAAAAAGCGATCCATTTCGCTGAATCGCTTTTTAAAGTGCCCCGGAACGGAGTTGAACCGTTACGAGCCTTGCGGCCCACAGGATTTTAAGTCCTGCGTGTCTACCAATTCCACCACCAGGGCATTTTAAAAAATACTTTAATAAGAACTCGGTCCTTGCGGGCCATCCCGATATTAATCGGGACGTGTCTACCAACCTGCCTGCCGGCAGGCAGGTTCCACCACCAGGGCA
>Ga0233425_10008336_pt1 | contig 13851 bp, 9 predicted proteins | sample Watercolumn_Towu_2_FD_181712 | JGI IMG/M metagenome (GOLD analysis project Ga0233425, IMG submission 181712) | Freshwater microbial communities from Lake Towuti, South Sulawesi, Indonesia - Watercolumn_Towuti2014_140_MG | ecosystem: Environmental > Aquatic > Freshwater > Lake | place: Indonesia...
ATTCCCTAGAGCCGTAATCAAGGCGCTATAAGTTATAACATTGGGAATAATTTTCTGAGCCTTCATTTCTTCATATACCGCAAAAGCTTTGTTGACCTGCCTGCTTCTTCCATAAAGAGAAATTAGTTGACTCAGAAGAAAGATGTTTTTTGGCCATTTGATTATTGATTTTTCAAGCAAAGTTATTGCCTCTGAGAATTTTTTTTCTTTTTTTAAATTGCCAACTTTCATTGTAACATCTCTGGGATTATTCGGAGTCATTTTGCCTCCTTATGTTTAAATTTTTAAGGTACGATTTTAATTGGTATGAGTATGACATATGTTAAGTTTTTTGTCAAGTTTTCTATGATTAACACTGGCGTCTGATTAAAAATACATAAAATACAAAAAAACTTCGAAAGTTAGATATAATTGTATGCTTTGACACTGATATTTTTAAGGAGTAAAATAAAAATATAGATGATTGATTTGTATGATTAAATTATGATAAAATTATAATAATTAACAAATTTATTAGAGATATTTTTTATGAATCGTCAAAATAATGCTAACAACAAAAAGAAAACCGTAAAGAGATTAATAACCGGTATTAGGCCAACCGCAAATTTGACTGTTGCGAATTTGATTGGAGCGGCAATTCCTTTGTTGGATTTACAAAAAAATAATAATGAAATTTTAGTTTTTGTCGCAACCATGCATGGGTTAACAGATCATGAGCCGAATGAAATAATGGGGAGGGTGGATGAGGTGGTGCGAGATTATTTGGCGTTGGGGCTTGATCCCAAAAGAGTAACAATTTTTGATCAACGTGCTGTTCGTCGTCAAGTCGGTCTTTTGAAAATTTATCTTGAAAGACATATTACTGTTGCCAGAGCGTGCCGAGTGCCCACGCTCAAAGAAAAGTTGCGAGAAGGACAAACTCCGGAACAGGCAAATATTTTGTTGATGGGGTACCCCATTATGATGACGGCTGATATTGCGCTTCAGGATGCTGAAATAGTGCCAGTTGGCAAGGATCAGTATTCTCATATGGAAATCGCTCGAGAACTTATTGATTCCTTTAATGCTCGATACGGAGCGGGTCATTCGATTTTGGTTCGACCGGAAACATTAAATCGAGAAGAGCCGGTAAATATTTTGTCATTAGTTGGAGACAGTAAGATGTCAAAATCAAAACCAGAGAGCGCTATTTTTTTAACAGATTCCCCGGATACCATAAAAAAGAAAATGATGAAAGCAGAAACGGCAATTGAAGGAATGATGTCGAGTAAGCTCGAGAATCTTGTTAAAATGGCTTTGGCTATTTCGCCTGACAGCAAAAAGGAGATTGATTTATTTGTTAGTCGTCACATGGCAGGAGAAAAGGTAATGGGAGGGTTTAAGAAGCTGCTTGCTGACATTATTATTGATTTTACGTCTTCTTTTCAGAAACGACGATCAGAAATTAGCAATGATTATGTTAATGAAATACTTGAGAAAGGGGCAAAAATTGCTCAAAACAATGCTGACGATGTTTTAAATCGCGTAGAAAAAGCTCTTGGACTTATTAAACAGTAAGATATTTATTTGAGTTAGCGCACAGCGCCAGAGTAAGCAATCGCGCGCACCAAGTCCCAATCACTAGCACTGTTGGGACTTTTATTAAAGATTGAGCGATAGATTTGAATAGCGTTTTTTTCACTTTCCATATTCCTTTGAGCTGGCCTGAGTCCGTAGGCGATAACAGTTACAGCGGCACTGTCTTTGGGATTATTCATGTCTGGTTTTCTTTCGTAAATCGTGCTGAAGTAAGTATCTATGGCTTTTTGCTCTGATTCAAGGTTTCTTTCATCCGGCCAGCGGCCATTGGCAATTTTTATCACATCTTGCCACTCCAAAGTGTTTCTGGGTAATTTATTAAATACTGACAAATATGAATTTAAGACACCGGCTCTTTCTCCTGAGCCAAGAATAATGGTTGTCGGTGTTCCTGAATCAATGAAATAAGAAATAGATGTTTTGTCTTTTTCATTTAAGCTATGCGGACTTTTAACAATGATAAAGAGCGCCAGTCTGCTGGAGTTGCTTCCAATCTGAGTAGCGGCTGGTTTGTTATAATTATAAACTATGCCGGCCTCAGAGAGCGATACTTCGTTGACAATACTTGAAATTGCTCCCGCTAAAGAAGAGGTGGATGTGGCAGTGTTGTTTTTTTCTTTTTTTTCTTCTTTGGGGTTATTTGTTCTTTCTGATACGGTTGCGCCTGAGTAATCACCTAGTTTATTGCGCGCAAAAATAGTATAATAGTATGATAATTTTTCTTCCAAATTTGTATCCGTGAATGATTCAGCAGCGCCTTCGTATATTTTGTCGCAAATACCTTCAGCTGCTTGATAAGAAAAATAATTAAAAATAGGAATGGTTGATCTAAAAACTATCACAGAGGAAAAATTGTCATTTTGAGGATTTTTCCAAGAAAGAGTGGTTGTTGTTTTATTGACATTATAAATGCTAAAATTGGTTGGTTTTTCAAATAAAATTTCAGCTTGCGCGGTTGGTGTAATAATAGACAAAGAAAGACTTAAAAGCAGTATTGAGCTATAGATTTTTTTCATATGGATATATTAATTAACATCTACAGTGTCTATTATATAATAAAAATTGGAATTTTAAAAATTTTTTTTCAAATTTTAGCATTCTTTAAAAATTTTATTTTTACAATTAACGCATATTTGACGATCAACATGTTTTGATATTACCATGGCGATTGCCTTAGTTGAATCTATGACTATATTTTCTGACGATATTTTATTTATTATTTTTGATTTTTCCATAACTTTCATAACATTAGGTCTTATTCCGGAAAAGATAATGGTAATATTTTTTTCTTGGCAATTAAGAATAAATTTTTCAAGAGCATGAGCTCCGGTGGCGTCTAGTATCTCAACAAATCTCATACGAAGAATAACCACTTTTTTATTCTGATCTTTGTATAAATCATCCTCCAGGGCATTGATTGAGGCAAAGAAAAGCGACCCCTCGATTTGTTTAATGGAGATTTGCTGGCAACATGCTCCAACTTCAGAGCAGGGAGTTAGTTTTCGGTCTCCTGGCCGAGGAACAACTTCAAAAATATTTGGCTTGGAAGCCTTATTAAGATAAAGAGCCATTGATAAGAAGACTCCGATATAAATAGCTGCTTCCAATTCCAAAAATACAGTAGCCAGTATAGTGGCTATTAAAACAATTCTGTCGCTATTTGTTGATCGCCAAGCAAAAGCAATGCTTTTTTTATCAATCATTGAATAAGCGATTATCATTAAAGCGCCAGCCAAACTGGGGGTGGGAATATATTTGGCCAATGGCGCTAAAATCAATAAAGTAATTAAAACAATAATTCCAGAAAATGCGCCAGCAAAACGAGTGAATGCTCCTGATTTAAAATTCACGGCGCTACGAGTAAAGGATCCGGTTCCTGGAATGCCTGAAGTGAAAGCCGCGCTGATGTTGGCTAGTCCCTGAGCGATTAATTCTTGATTTCCGTCAATTTTGTCTCCGCTAGAATTGGCCATTGATTTAGCAATTGACAAGGCTTCAACTATAGCTAAAATAGCCAAAGCTAAAGCCGGTATTATTAAAATATGGACAGCCTCTGGGGTGATGGCGGGCAATGAAAGCGGTGGCAGTGATCCGGGAATGTCGCCAACGGTTTTAATTTTATCCATTAAATTAAAAATAGCAACCATAGCGCCAGATGAAACAATTGCTAAGAACATCCCGGGTAATTTTGGGGTAAATTTTTTAGAAACGATGATAAACAACATGGCAAACAGACCAATTCCTAGGGCATAAAAATTCGTATCCCCAATATTTTTAAAAGTTGCCAAAGCGGTATCAATAAAATGCGGGTAAGACTTTGTGTTAAGTCCTAATAAATTTTTTAATTGATTAAATCCAATTAAAAATCCAGCGCCAGCAGTGAATCCGATTACCACGGAATGAGAAACAAAGTTTATTAAATTACCCAATTTGCCAATACCCATTAAAACTTGAATTATACCCACCAAAAAAGACAAAAGAAACACAGCAGCCATTTTGCTTTCAGCCGGCATTTCATTGATGATTATGCCGCCAATCATGGTCGAGGCTATTGTTGAGTAGGTTACCATTGAGATGGCGTTTGTCGGTCCGGCAATTAAAAAGCGCGAACTGCCGAGCAGAGAAGAGATAATAACCGGCAAGATGGCGGCGTAAAGGCCGTATTTGGGACTTACTCCGGCAATAATTGCGTAAGCCATGGATTGAGGAAGAGCGATAACAGCCACCGTTATCGCAGCAATAAAATCTTTTTTGAATTTTTCTTTAGTATATTCTTTTGCATCTTGTAAAAAAGGTAAATATTTTTGTAGTTTCATGTTTTTGGAAAATAAAATTTTTAAAACAAAAATCCTTTTTTAGAAAAAAGGATTTTTTTGGCCGCAAGCGCCAAAGTTGTATAATAAGAATGATAATATATTTTTGTATTTTGCACAAGTCTTAAGAGGCTTCAAAAGGCACGCAATTGTCAAAAACATAAAAACATTTTATACTTGTAAATATAAAGTGACTAATTTTTTAATTTTTTTGTAATAAATTTGCAATAAAATTATGCCATAAAACACACTTAGTTTTTTAAAAAATATGAAAAAAGTTTTTAAACTTTCAGCTGTGGCGCTCGTAGCTGTGGTCCTGGGGTTGATTATGACTACAGGATCAGGAGTAAGCGCTAAAAAAGAAGTTTCTAAGGGAACTTTAATTAAGGGAAAGTCAATTCAGACCGTCTATTACTTAGGTGAAGATGGTAAAAGATATGTCTTTCCTAATGCCAAGACTTATTTTAGCTGGTATGATGACTTTAACGCTGTTACCGAAATTGAAGATAAGGACTTGTATGACATGCCGTTGGGCGGAAATGTTACCTATAAGCCAGGTGTTTATTTGGTAAAAATCCAAACTGATCCAAAAGTTTACGCAGTAGCAGCCGATGGTAAATTAAGATGGATTAAAACAGAAGCGGTTGCCAAGAGACTTTACGGAGATAATTGGAATAAATTAATTGATGATGTGCCAGATTCATTTTTCGTAAATTATGAGGTTGGAAATGCTATTGAGGTTGATGATGATTTTGATCCAGAAGTAGAAGAAGACGAAACCAAGTCAATTAATGAAAACCTAGGCCTTAAAGCCAGAAAAAAAATTGCCAAAAAAGAGTTAAAAATGCAAGAAAAAAGATGTCAGTGGTTAGATGAATCAATAAAAAAGATTCAAAAAAGAGCGAAACAATGGGGAATTGAAGTAAAAAATATTGGAGATGATTATCTTGGAGAATGTGTTTCTGAAGGCAATGATAAAAAGGTGAAAGTTTGCCATGTTTCAAAAGATAATGGAACATACAAAACTTTGGAAATAGGAAAACCAGCAGCCAAAGCGCATTTGGCTCACGGAGATACTATGGGAGAATGTGTTATTGAAGATGATGATAGTGATGATGACGATAGTGACGACTCAAACAGTACTGGCACCGATGATAGTTTAGATGATGATGGTGATGATGACGATGATTCAGCTACTTCTACCGATGATAGTCTAGATGATGATAGTGATGATTCCACAGGAACTAGCACAAACAGCACAGCTTCATCAACAAGCAGTAATTAATTTATTTTTTTCAAAACATCACCCTAACCCAGGGTGATGTTTTTTATTTTAAATTCAATACTTTTTTGTTTAATGTTAGCTTATTTTTTTTAAAAACCTTAATTTTATTGGCTTTTTTTAATTTTTAGTGTATAATTAATTTAGATATTATTAATTTATCCCTGTAAAAAATTATTAATCTAATAAATTTTTAAAGGGGAGATATCGAAAAAATTATGTCAAAAATGACCAAATCTCAAATGTTGACCACTTTAGCTGAGACTACAGGGTTGGCGAAAAAAGATGTAAATAATTTAGTTGATTCAATTGTTGGATTGGCTTACAAGGAAACAAAGAAGAATGGAGAATTTACAATTCCAGGAATTGGAAAATTAGTAAAAATGTCCAGAAAGGCTAGAATGGGAAGAAATCCTGCAACCGGTGAAACAATCAAGATCCCAGCTAAAACTGTGGTTAAATTCAGAGTTGCAAAGGCAGCCAAGGATTCAATCCTTTAATAGAGTTATATATTAAAAAACAAAAAATACCCGACTAATCGGGTATTTTTTTGTTGATTTTTAAACTCGCCATTGTTCAATGAATTGTCCGATTCCGTTTTGGTTTAATTTATTTTGTAGTTTTTTGTTTGAATTTAAATAATCCAAAACCGAAGTGAGATCTAGGAGGTATCTGTTTTTGATTATTTTATATTTTAGCTTGTTAGATTGTATGGCTCGTCTGATTGTTTTTGTTTGTATGCCGCCAATTTTTGAAGCTTCAGAAACCGAAAGCCAGATTTGATTTCTTGGTTCAAATTTTTTATTATTTTTATCGCGCGACTCTGGTAATTTTTTTTTCTTTTCGATTTTTTTGTTGATTGATGTGATTGGTTCAGCGCTTGTTTCTGAATTTTCCATGACAACATTATCCACAATTGTTTTTGTAGTTTTTGGTGTGGTTTTTTTTGTTTCAGTAATTTTTTTTTGTGGTTCAGACGATTCTATTTTTTGAAGAATATTTAGCCCCATTTATGAGAAAGTGTGTAGTATTTTACAGACTTAAGTCTACAATAATGTAGACTTAAGTCTGTAAAATATTTAATATTATTTATAAAATTATTTTTAGTCTACATTAATGTAGACTAAAAGTTTTAAAATATTTGTAGTTTATAAAAGTATTTCTTCTTAAGTCTATTTTATCATGGACTAAAGTATATTTTTGGTTCAATCATTGCATATTTAAATAATTTAATCAATACAAATGTCAATAAATTTTGAAACACATATTTGTTGATTTTTTTATTTTTGTTTGCTATTATTTAAGTAATAATTGTTGCATATTTTTTTGTTAAATAAGGGGTTATATCTCTTATTTTTTGTTTGTGTAACAAAATGAATTTTATTTCGTATTATTAGTTATGCGATTCTGTCGCCGATGTTTTAAATGAAATCAAGTTTAAAGGATAAAATTTTATTTTTTGAGATCAAAAGAAAGGACAAAGAATCATTTGTTAAGGCATATGATCTTTATGTGGATGATATTTATCGATTTGTTTATTTTAAAGTTTCTGACAAAGAATTAGCAGAGGATATCACCTCGGCAGTTTTTTTGAAATCATGGGATCATATTTTATCAAATAATATTTCTGAATTTAAAACCTTGAAGGCGCTTTTTTATCGAGTAGCTAGAAATTTAGTCATTGATCATTATCGCAAGAAAAGCACTTCCCTGGAGAAGAGTTTAGACGATGATGAGGAAAGTGACATTCAGGATGAAAATTTTGATCTAGAAAAAGAAGTTGACATCAAACTTGAACACGATAGAATTTTAAATTGCATGAATGCGCTGAAGGATGACTATCGAGAGATTTTAATATTAAGATTTGTAAACCAATTATCATTGGATGAGATTGCTAAAATTTTAGGAAAAAGTGGTGGCAGTGTGAGGATAACAATCCATCGCGCGCTAAAAGCCTTGAAAGAGTTAGCGGAAAAAAATAACAACAATAATGAATAATATTGAAAGACAATTGAATTTTATCAAGCAAGAGATTGTGCCAAGACCGGAGTGGAAAGATTCCAATCGGGATATTTTGATTAGTCAAATTTATGGCACAGAAGCAAGCACAATTAAAATTGATATTAATGACGTGAATGCTTCTATTTTGAAATATTTACCGCTGTATGTGGTGCGATCTGTTTTGCATCCCACAATGGCGGTGATTTTTGTTTTTGTAATGGTTGCGATTGGCGGTTTTACCGGAACGAGAGCGGCTAAAAACACCAAGCCTGGGGATTCATTATATATTGCAAAAATAGTTAGTGAAAAAACCCAGCTAGCTTTAACCTTTGATGAAAAAAAGAAAGCCAAACTAAGAATCGGTTTTGCTGGAGAAAGAGCAGGCGAATTGGAGAAATTTTTAGCTGAGCCAGAAAGTATTCAAAAACAGGAAAACAAAGAAAAAGTTGAAATGTTGATTACTAATTTTAAAAATGAATTAGTTGCCGCCAAAATAGAGATTGCAAAATTAAACACCACCAAAGAGGCGGTGTCGGAGATGAATGCGACAGATGATGTTGTTAAAATAGAAGAGAGCGGAGATGAGGTTTTTAGCGCTAATATCAAAAAAGAAGAAAATGGTATTTCAATTTCTGATAATCAGGAGGGTGATTCTTTGGCTAAAGAGATTTCAATTGCGGAATCAGGTTCAACCACCAAGATTGTTAATGTTAATCAGGCAACTTCTTCTGATGATGTTTTGAAATCTACAACAACGGATCCAAAATTGATTTTACTTCAGGCTGGAGAATCATTGGAGGCGAATGATGTTGAGGCTACTTTGAATTTATTAAGTGAAGCCGGCAATGTGATTGAAAAAAAGAGCGATTCCGGCGAAGTGCGGGGTGTTGATGAGGAAGTAAGCGGAGATACGGAAACAGCTAGTAGCGCTAGTGAGTTAAAATAATAGTGCTGGTTAATGTGTTTGTAATATTTTTTGTTAAAATTACAATCATATTAATCCGCATTAATTTTGCGGATTATGAGGACTATCAAGGTCGAACCTTTAAAAAAGGGGTTCTCATGAATTATTTAAAACAAAATTTCCTTTTTATTGAATTCTAGATTTGAATCTCAGATTTGATTTTTAAAACAGACTGAGTAAAAATCAGCACAAGATTTTCTTTCCCGCGTCTCTGTTTATAAAAGCAGAGGGCGGGTGATGCGGTGAAATCCATGCTATTTGCTCGCTTCTGGCATTTTTGTAAATAAAGATGCGGGAGAGGGAACGGGATTCCGGTTGATTTTTGCAAAGAAAGTTAAGAAAAGATAATCCAAGACAAGAATTAAAAAATTTTTTAAAAAGGGAAAAATTAATTGCCTATTTAAACCGTTTGCTTATAATTGAGTAGGTAAACGTTTAGTAGGATTTTATTCTGTAATTTATGCAAAAATTACGAAAAGCCTTAGTACTTAGCGTAATGTCAATCACAGTGCTTTCTATGAGCATGTTGATGGTTCCATTTTCAGTGGGAGCAGCAGCACAAGCTGGCGATTTGATTAAAATGGATGGTCTTTCATCTGTTTATTACTTAGGTACTGATGGCAAGAGATACGTTTTCCCTAATGAATCTACATATTTTTCATGGTATCATGATTTCTCAAGCGTAGTTACTATTCCTCAATCTGAGTTAGAAAGCTATCCATTGGGAGCCAATGTAACCATGAGACCAGGTACAAACCTAGTTAAAATTACTACAAACCCAAAAGTTTACGCAGTTGAAGCAACTGGTAAATTAGTTTGGATTTCAGATGAAGCTACTGCAAAAGCTCTATATGGCGATAATTGGTCATCAAGAGTTGTTGACGTTGCTGATTCTTTCTTTACCAACTACACAGACACAGGTAAACAAGCTTCTACAGCTGCTTACCCAGCTGGTTCTTTGGTAAAATTCGGAGGCGCTGATGTTTATTACATCAATACTGACGGAACAGCATCTAAAATTGCTGACGAAGCTGCTTTCACAGCTAACCGCTTTATGTGGGATGATGTGTTAACAGCTCCAGCTGGCATGACCATGCCTGCTGCTGGTACAGCTATTGCAGGTGCAAATTCTAGCGTTATCGATACATCACAAGGCGGAAAGGGTAGTGGTACAATCGCTACTCCAGGCGCTGGTACAGGTTTGACAGTGGCTTTGGCTTCTGACACCCCAGCAGCTGGAAATATTCCTGCCGGATCTCCAAATGAATTTTTGAAGATCAATTTGACTGCTTCTAACGATGGCCCAGTAAAAGTAAATTCAATTACTTTTGCAGCTTATGACCTTGGAACAGCTACATATATCGATAGCGTAACTATTTATGACAATGGCATGAAAGTTGGCACTTCAAAGGATATGAATTCTGACAGAGTAGCTGCTTTCAACTTCTCAACACCAATTGAGATTGCTGCCGGCGCAACAAAATCATTGACTGTAAAAGCTACTATTCAGTCAGGAAGCACTGGTAACTTTGCTATCGGAATCGCTTCAGCTTCTGTTGTGGCAACCAATGGAGCAACTGTTTCTGGATCTTTCCCACTTGTTGGCAAGACACAAGCAATTGTATCTGGCACAACTATCGGTAATGTTACCATGGCTAGCGTAGCTGGACCAAGCTCTAACACTACCAATGATTTCGGCGAAGACAATGTTTTGTTAGCTCAATTCAATTTGACTGCAAACACTGAGCCGATTATCTGGGAATCAGCTAGATTTAAGAATGCTGGTACAAACAATACTGACATTGTTACTAATTTAAGATTGTTGGTAGATGGCGATGAAGTTGCCACTGCTGCTGGAGTAGTAGACAAATATGTCAGTTTCGACATGAATAATTTCTTGATTGCTAAAAATGATTCTATCACAATTGAAGTTTATGGCGATCTTGGAATTGCTAGTGTTAACAACACAGTTAATTTCTACATTGATAATATCAATGACTTCCAATTTGTTGGACAAGACTATGGTTATGGCGTTCAATTGACATCAGGCGCATTCGCATTATTGGATAGCGGCGCTGAAGGTATTACTGTTACTTTGTCATCTGGTGATTTCACCATCGATATGGACAAAGTTGCAACACCTGCCAGGGATGTTAAGGCTGACACTAATAATGTAGTATTAGCTACCATCAAAATGACTTCAAAGGGTGAAAATGCAACTGTGAATTATATCACAGAAACTGGTGCTGGTAATTTCTATATTGCTGGAACCGGGCTTGCTCACGCCGAAATGGAGAATTTTGAATTAAGAGACGTTAGCAATGGCGTTATCTATGATCTTACCGGAACAGCTTCTACAACTGTTGGTGGATTGGGCGGATCTACATTGTCTTTAACAGAAGATCTTTCATTTGTTAAAGGTGTTACCAGAACATTTGAATTGAGAGTTGATTTGCAAGGAGCAAATGACGTAAACGGCATTGACAACAACGATCAATTGCAAGTTGTTCTAGGAAGCGCAGCTATGAACATTACTGGCGATGAATCAGATGCTACTATTAGCGATATTACACCAAGTTCAGTTTCTGGTTCTGTAATGACAGCTAAAGATGCTACACTTAAATGGACTACAACTGCACAAACAAACAAGACTGTTGTTCCAGGAGCTACTGACGTTGTTGTTTACCAAGCTTCACTTGAAGCCGGAGACGCTTCTGACGTTACTTTGACCTCTGTTCAAATTGACGCTGGCACAGGTACTTCATTCTTGGATAACAATATTTCTAAATTAGATTTATATCTAAATGGAAAATTGTTGGCTACAAAGTCAAATGGTATCGTTAACGATGGACAAAATACAGCTTACATCAACTTCACTTCACTTGATACAACCAATAGAGTTGTTAAAGCTGGTGCGACAGTTGACTTAGTGTTAAAGGCAAGCTTTGCAGCTAGCTTTACCACAACTGGTAACTTTACTTTAAATATCGAAAGCGCAACAGCAAACATTGTTGCTAAAGATAGCGACAACAATGCAGTTGCAGAATCTGTATCAAACGTTGCAACAATTTCAAGAACTTTGACTTTGTCATCTACTGGAACTTTGAAAGTAGAACTTGATATCACAGACACAAAAGCTAATTCCAACACCATTCTTTTGGCTGGCGGAACAAAGACTTCTGGTGATAAATACATCGGTAAGTTAAAATTCACCACAGCTAATGAAAAAATCAAAGTTAAAACTTTGGTTCTTGGAGAATGGGGAACAGCTGGTGATGATGATATTTATACAGTTGATTTGTATAAATCAGATGGAACATTGTTGACATCTAAGGGCGTAAGCGCTGATGGTCATGTTAACTTCAGTTCACTTAATTTGATCTTGAATGCTGATAATACTACTGAGTATTATATCGGTATTACTGCAAAATCAATTAATAAAGAAGGAGACGGAGCTGGTACAGCTGATCATGATTCAACAATCTACTACACATTGGCATCAACTTCTCAATTGACAGCTCTAGGTTTGTCAGCTAATCAAGCTGTAACAGCCGAAGGTGTTGATTCCGGAGCTACTGTTACCATGGTAGAAGACTCAAACGCATCTGTTGCTGCTGGTGAATACTCCAGCTGGGGCAATGCTACCACTACTACTGCTACAATCAGCGGTTCTGTCTTAACTTCAATTGTAAACGCAATGTCTGACACAACCTTGACAGGCGGCAATGGAAAAGTTATTGGAAAATACACATTTGTATTTGACAATGCTGACAACAGAGAGACTGACAATTCAAGCTTAAAAGCTCAATTGGTATCTCTTATCTTAAACGTTGCCACTTCAAGTGCTACAGTAACAAATGTAAAAGCTTACATTGAAGGCGATTCTAGCAATAAAACATCTGCTGGAACACAAGCAGGCACAGAATACACAATCGATTTAACAACTCTTTCTGGCACAACAGAAAAAGTTGATGGAACTATCACTTTGATTATTGAAGGTGATATTGCCTCAGTCGGAACAAACGCATTTGTTCAAACTGAAATCGATAATTTAACAACTGACTTTACTTATGACGGTAATGGAGGTAACGACGGATCAGATACATCAAATTCATTGTTAACTATTTCTGAAGTTGTGGGTGCAACTCTATCTAACTAAGTTTACTTGGATTAAATAGAATTAACCTAAAAAACCTCCCCCGATTACTCGGGGGAGGTTTTAATTTGTATTTAAAACTTTTTGTGTTATAATTTTAATATAATAAAATTTGTATTTATTTTTAAAAATATGCGAAAAATATTATTTTCAATTTTTATTTTTTTATTTATGATGCCCGTGGGTCTTAAAGCGGATGGCTTAGGGGATAAGCTTAAGGGGCGCATTTTGCTTCAAGTGGAATCGCATGGTGAAGCCTGGTATGTTAACCCAGTAAGCGGTAATCGTTTTTATTTGGGTCGTCCTGCTGACGCTTTTTCTGTCATGCGCGCGCAAGGATTGGGTATTTCAAATAAAGATTTTGATAGTTTTAGAGGCAAGGCGCCGCAAAGACTCTACGGAAAAATTTTACTCAAAGTAGAAGACAAAGGAATGGCTTATTATGTCAGCATTGTTGATGGCAAGATGTTTTACCTTGGTAAACCAACTGATGCTTATGAGGTGATGAGAAAGCAAGGACTAGGCATTAGCAATAATAATATAAAATTGATTAATATAGATAGCGGTTCAGCGTCATTGGTAATAGAAAAAGAAGAAGATGATGAAGTCAAAAATGAAAACACAGACATAGTTATTAATGACAATGCGCAGCAAAATGAAGATGATACAAAAACATCAACTACAACTCAAAATACACAAGACGCACAGGACATAGCTACTACCACAAACGAGTCCCAGGTAGCAACATCTACTGAATGCGAATTTTTAGCTGAATATTTTAATTATTACAAATTATCCGGAACACCTGTGGCTACCAAGACGGAAACAGTTATTGATTATAATTGGAATACTGGCGGACCAGTTGAAGTAAATAAAAATGATAAATTTTCTATTCGCTGGACTGGTAATTGCTATTTTGATGGCGGGAATTATTTATTTAAAACCAAGTTTGACGATGGATTAAAGCTTTATATTGATGGTGAGAATTTTTTACAATCTTGGAAAGAAAATAATCGAGAAGTGTCTTTTAATCGCGAAAGAGTGGTGGAAAAGGATA
>Ga0233425_10008337_pt1 | contig 13849 bp, 13 predicted proteins | sample Watercolumn_Towu_2_FD_181712 | JGI IMG/M metagenome (GOLD analysis project Ga0233425, IMG submission 181712) | Freshwater microbial communities from Lake Towuti, South Sulawesi, Indonesia - Watercolumn_Towuti2014_140_MG | ecosystem: Environmental > Aquatic > Freshwater > Lake | place...
AGAAATTGATCACCGGCTTTTTCCTCCAGATCGGTCATCAATCTCAGGGTTTCGTTATCTTCTTTTATTAATTCAGCAAAATGGCTGAGGATTTTTTTAAGGGGAGGCGGTCTTTTTAACGCTCCGGCCCCTTCTTCTTTTTTTGAAAGCCGAATAAGATTCATCGATGGCAGGTGTGATGGAAAAGCTTTTAATTTTCCATAGATTATATAAAAAAAAACATGATTTTGCAAGAAATGATTGGGTTATGATTGGGTTATGTAATCATTTGAAGGGAGATGTCGGTTAAGTTGTTCTATTCCAAGAGATAGTCTTCCTCTTCCCCTTGGCTTCACGCCTTTTACTAAGAACCCGTCAAGAAATAAACTGTACAATACCGCTAATATCTCCGGTCATGCTGAGCCTGTCGAAGCATGACTGTTCACCCTTCGACAAGCTCAGGGCGAACGGTTGCAGGGCCACTTTGTCAAGGTTATTTGTTTACAACTCCTAAGAGCCTATTCTTTCATCTTTCCACCAACAACAACCAAAAAGAACAGAGGACAATAGTGATGAGCATGGGGATAAAGGCTGCTTTCAGATAAGCCATAAAGGAAATAGGATACCCGGCTCGTTCGGCCATACCCACGGTGACCACATTGGCGCTGGCCCCGATCATAGTCCCGTTACCTCCCAGACAGGCCCCCAGGGACAGGGCCCACCAGAGGACCCCGCTCTGAGCCCCGGGAATGACCTGAGTCAAATAGGCGACGATGGGCAGCATGGTGGCCGTAAAGGGAATGTTGTCGATGATGGCCGAGGCCAGGGCCGAGACCCAGAGGATCAACAAAATAGCCGCCGTCAGGGAACCGCCGGAAATATCTCTGACCCAGTCGGCAATAACCTGGATTAAACCGGCTTCCTCTGCCCCGGCCACAACCACAAAAAGCATCATAAAGAAGATGAGGGTCGGCCATTCGATCTCTTTTTCGAGCATCTCGACGATATCCACCCGGCTGATGACCAGGAGTATGGAGGCCCCGATCAGAGCGGCGATGCTCGGCTCCATGTGCAGGGAACCATGAATGATAAAGAGAAAAATGGTGATACCGAGCATAACCATACAGTAGATGAGTAATTTGGCATTGGTGATTTGATATTCTTCTTTTAAGCGGGCGATCATTGTGGTCACATCGCCAACCTGAGCCTTCAGATAATCCTTTTTGTACCAATAGAGGAAGTAGATTATGGTTACCGCCAGACAGATGAGATTGATCAGGGTCAGGTGGCGGGCAAAGTCCATAAAGGTCAACTTGGCGTAAGAGCCGATCATGATATTGGGCGGATCACCGATCAGGGTGGCCGTGCCGCCCACATTAGAGGCGAAGGCCTCGGGTAAGAGCAGGGCCACCGGATTGATCTTCAGAATCAGGGCGATCTCTATAGTCACGGGGATGACCAGGAGCATGGTCGTCACATTGTCTAAAAAAGCCGAGATAACGGCGGTCATGAACATGAGCATGGCGGCCAGGACAAAGACATTTCCTCCGGCCAGTTGAAAGGACTTGTAGGCTAGCCATTGAAAAATTCCCGTTTTCTTGGTCACACCGACAATGATCATCATGGCCAAGAGTAAAAGAATAACATTCAGATCGATAGACTTTGCGGCCTCTTCAAAGCTCAAAATAAAGTAGTCCGCATTGAAAGTGCCGGCAGTATAAGTGGTAAAAAGTAAAACAGCCGCCCCGAGCAGGGCCGCCAAAGTCCGATGCATCCACTCAAAGGCAATCAGGACATAGACCGCCAGTAAGACGAAGGTGCTGATCCAGAAGGCCGGGGAGACGGATCGGGTCAAAGAGAGATTTTGATGGGCCAGATAGATGGTGTGACCCTGTTCATCCGTCTTTTCTTTGATAATTGAGCCCAAAGGAATGGGCCCCGGATTTTTATAAAATTTTTTCCCCGGTTGAAGCCTAACACTTTTTTTGATCATGGCGCCGGAAGGAAAAGTCAATTCCGCCTTGTAATGGCCATCTTTGGAAGTCAAAACCTCGGTCTTGGCTTTCCAGGGTTGTCCATTAAGAGAAAACTGAATGTTCACATCCTTTAGACCTTTTCCCTGGATATTGCTGACTGTACCAAAGACGATTAAGATATCCGAAGATAGTGATGGTGGGGGCGACTCCAGACAAAGTCCAGACAGAGTTAATCCACAGAGCCAGAGAAAAAGAAAGTTAACCAGAGTTAGGATTTTTTTCAAATGGGCCTCCTCATATCTTGGACCGGTCCTTCCGATATCAGGCGGCCCTTATCCAGCATATAGCCGTAACGAGCAATGGATAAAGCGGCCGAGGCATTCTGCTCCGCCAGGAGAATAGTCGTCCCCTGGGCGTTGATTCGGCGGATTACCTCAAATAGATTATCAACTTCCGGGGAGGAAAGACCTTGTGACGGTTCATCCAACAGCAAGAGGTTCGGACGGGCCATGAGGGCCCGGCCGATTACCAGCATCTGTTGTTCTGCGGTATTCAAATCTCCGGCCGACTGCTTGGCCTTTGTTTTTAGGATAGGGAAGAAGGCATAAACCCGCTCTAACTGTTCCCGGACCTCGGTTTTGAATTTGCGATTATCATAGAAGTGGGCCCCCAGGTTCAAATTATCCAAAACGGTCATTTGGGAAAAGACCTGTCGGCCTTCCGGGACCAAAGATATGCCCATAGCGACAATCTTTTCCGGAGAACAGGAGAGGAGGTCGATTCCCTGGTACCAAATTGTTCCACCATTAGATTTTAGGACCCCGGAGATGGTCTTCAGTAAGGTTGTTTTCCCGGCTCCCTCGGAACCTAAAAGGGCCGCCAGATTTCCGGATTTAACTTTAAGGGAGATATTTTTCAGAATGTGGGCAGACTGCTGCGCAACATTAACATCCCTCAATTCCAACATGTCTCCCCCCATCGGGTTTAGGGACGAATTTCGATACAGGGGTAAAGGCCCTTGAGATTCCCCTTGGAATAAGGCTGGATGGTGTTAATGGAGATGTCCTGATCTTTTTGGGCATGTCCCCTTTTATGGATGCCGTCAAAAAAGGCCCCGTTGGCCTCGAGGATGTGTTCAATCCGGTTCTTAAAGGCCTGCACAAAGGCTGCACCGCTGCCCTGAAAAGACATGTTTCCCAGAGAGAATTTTTTCTTAATTCCGGAGAAGGAGGTTAGGGGCTGACTGTGCTTTTTGAGGTCCCGCTTGTTTTTGATCAGTCCCCAGACGACGTGCCCTGCGGGAATGGTCAGGGATTCCTCCAGATCAATAATGGTATGCGGCATAATGACGCTCCCTTTGCCTATTTTCAGAGGAGACTCTTTTCGGCCCCGCAAAAAGGCGTTAAACCCCACAAAAACTTTTGGGCCCAGGTGGGCCTGGATGATTTTTCCGCCATGGGCAGTGATATTGTTTCCTTCCAGATGGGAGTCAATGATAAAACAGTTTTCCTGGGCATTGGCCCCCGGGCCCAGCCAGGCGTTTTCCAGATAGGCCCTTTGGGCGACCAGGCAGTTTTTCCCGATTTGGGTCCGGCCTTTGACTACGGCCACAGGGTTTAAGGCCGCTTCCTGAGGGACCTTGATGGAGGACTTGATGTGAATCCCATCAAAAACCTTTTGAAAATCCTCTTTGCCCCTTTCCATAAAATCCATCAAAATGCCCTGGGGAACCTGTCCCGGTTGAAGATTAATATATTTTTTTAATTCTTCCTGAGGGAAGGAATACTTGAAATCAAAGAGGTCCTGACTTTGGATCCAGATTGTTCCGGCTTCGATCTGATGATGGGAAAGTTCCCCCACCTGCACATAAGACATGGGCCCGATCACACTGTCATGAACCGTCGTCAGGTCTACGGTGCTGAAGGGCGCCATAAAGCAGCCTTCCACCGTGGAACCATGGATATTGGCATAATGCATGGTCACGGTGTTGCGAATTAAGAACTCTTCCAGGTTTTCCGGATCATGAGAAAAACTATGGACCAGGGTTTTTATCAGAAAGCTGTCTTTGATATGGATCACTTCGTCGTCATGGAGGGGGATCTCCAGATCCTGAAAACGGTGAGAGCTCCCTTTTCTTTTTAACTCATCTCCCCGGATATCACTCTTATAAAGCACCGAGTAGTCGACGATGCATTTGCCTAAGAAGTAACTGCCGGCCAGACTGGAATGGTTAAAACGAAAAAATAAGGGATGATGGGGAGTGAGGCCATAGAAGGCGTAAAACTTCCCGAATTGTTTAAAGGGGATGATCTGTTGGAGATAAGGCCGCACATCAAAGGCCGGTTCCCGTAAATTGATATTGACCCGGTTGATGATCCGTTCGATTAGCTTTTCAAGTTCTTTCATAAGCCCCTTTAATAGCAGGATGCTGAAAAAGGTCCATCTACTTCGTTGTCCTCATTTCTCGTCATTGCGACGTACTTCTCTGTACGACTCATTCCTCAAAATTTCTTCGCATTGGGGGCAATGCTTAGGCCCATCCCTTCGGGACGGGTCCCTGGTTTCGGACGCCTTGTATCCAAACCTTTTTGAGCATCCTGTAAAAACAGAGTTTTTCTGCAAACTGTTAATATCTGCGGAAGGTTTTTAATTCTTCCGGTGTATGCCAGACCTCCTGACCTGGAATATAGAGAAGATTCTTCATCGTCAAAAAGGAATATTTGGGGTCTTTATAGGTTATGCCGAAATACAATCCGCCATTGGCCTGATGATCCTGGGAGCGGATCATTTGGGGACCACGCAAAGAATCCCACTGCAGGCCTTCCAGGGCCTCGATGACTTTTTCCGTATCAACGGTTTTGGCCTTTTCCACGGCTTTGCGCAGGGCGAGTAAACCATCATAAACGGTTATGGCCCAGGCTGACGGATATTCTCCTGTTCGGAGTCTATATTTTTCTATAAAGGCTTTTATCTGAGGAGTATTTATAGCGTAAAAAGGGGCCCAATCAAAACCATAGAGATTGGCCAGCAGGTCCGCACCCAATCCTTTTAAGAGGTCATAATCCAGCAGTCCGATCATCGTCGGACCTTTATGGAAGAGTCCGGCGGCCCGGGACTGACGGAAAAAGCCGGCCAGATCTCCGCTCCAAAGAAGGGTATAAATTATTTCGGGTTTACCGGCGGACAGGGCGGTGATGTAAGAGGCATAATCCTGTTCCCCCAATTTGGGCCAGAGTTCTTTAACCACCTGGGCGCCGGGATTGATTTCGGCCAGTTTTTTCTTGAAGGCCATGGCCTGGCCGTGAGCGTTGTCCGTATCCGGACCGATAAGGGCGATTTTTTTAAAACCCTTTTTGGTTAGAAAAGTGGCCACGGCCTGCCCTTTCATGAAGGTGTTAGGGGTAACCTGAAACAGGTAGCGGTGCCCCTGCTCGGTGGTCAGACGCTCACTATTGGCGGCATGAAAACAGATCAGCTTTTTATGTTCTTTAGCCACCAGAGAAACGGCCAGGGCCACGGCCGGACTGGTGGGTCCGAATAAAAAATCCACTTTGTCTTTATAGATTAAATCTCTGGCCAGGGCGGCTCCCAATTCGGGTTTCATCTGAGAATCCCGCACGAGGATCTCCGTTTTTCGTCCCAAGAGACCGCCGGAGGAATTGATCTCTTCAACCCCTAAATCCAAGGCATTCTTTTGGGCCAGGGATATAAGAAAACCCGGTCCGGTAATATCGGCGATAAAACCTAACTTTACGGTTTTTTTATTCGCCCAAGAAACTGAAGGGGAAAAGCTCCAGGAACAGAAGAGAAGAATACTGAGGAGCCCGGGAAGAATTTTTTTTGAACACAAGGGCATGGAACAGTCCTTTAATGTCAACATTCTATTGTCCTCTTGATGGAGCGCTTGGACGGAAAAATTTTAGGCCAAAAATTCCCGGGAGTCCCCAAAGGAACTTTCCAGCGGCAAGGCGATCAAGCCGGTGCGGGCCATTTCCTTGATTTTAAAAGGGGCCAGGGCCATGAGCAGGGTATTGATCCGCCGTTCGTTTCCGGAAAATTCCAGGGTGGCCGTCTGATCGGAGATGTCGACGATGGCCGCTCCGAAGGAAGTGGCCACTTGAATCAGTTCCACCCGCTTTTCCGCCGGAAGGTAGATGGTCATCAATATTAACTCACGGGTGACGGACTGGGAGTATTTCAGATCAATAACCCCGATGACGTCGATCAGTTTGCGGAGCTGCTTGGTGACCTGTTCCAGGACGGACTCGTCTCCGGAGACCACCAGGGTTATGCGGGTGACCTCCGGCCGTTCGGTTACCCCGGCGGCGATACTTTCGATATTGTAGGCCCGTCTGGTAAAAAGCCCGGCTACATGGGAGAGGACGCCGGGATGGTTTCGGACTAAAACGGAAATAACTTGGCGCATAATCAACACTCCTCCAGGATTTCACAGATGCCTTTTCCGGGCGGAACCATGGGCGAGACATTTTCTTCCGGGGCGATGCGGAAATCGATTAAATAGGGTTCTTTGACGGAGAGGGCCGCTTCAATGGCCGGCATGACCTCCTCCGTGGTCCGGACAACCCGCCCTTTGATCTCATAGCCCTCGGCCACCTTGACGAAATCGGGATTGAATTCAAAGTGGGTATGGGAATACCGTTTATTCCAAAACAACTCCTGCCACTGGCGGACCATGCCCAGGTAGCCGTTATTAAAAATAAAGATTTTCACCGGGATGTTGTAACAGCGGGCCGTAGCCAGTTCCTGGATATTCATCTGAAAACTGCCGTCGCCGGAGATGAGGATGACCGTCTTCTCCGGACAGCCGACCTGGGCGCCGATGGAGGCCGGAAAGCCGTAGCCCATGGTCCCCAAGCCGCCGGAAGAAATAAAGGTCCGCGGTTTTTTGGTGCGGATGAATTGGGCGGCCCACATCTGATGCTGCCCCACATCGGTGCCGATGATCACCTCCCGTTTTTTCAGGGTATTGATGCATTCCAGAATATACTGCGGTTTCAATCCCCCGTCTTTTTTATAGGTCAGAGGGTGGTCTTTTTTCCATTGATTGATCTGCTCCAGCCATTTCTTCCGCTCCATCGGTTTGACTTTGGCCAAGAGCTGACCCAGAACGGTTTTGACGTCGCCCACAATGGGAATATCGACATTAACGCGTTTGCCGATTTCAGCGGGGTCGATATCGACATGAATCACCCTGGCCCTGGGGGCGAACTTGGCCACATCTCCGGCCACCCGGTCATCAAAGCGAACTCCCAAGGCGACAATCAGATCAGAGTTGTAAATGGAGTAATTGGCATAACGGGACCCATGCATCCCCAGCATACCCAGGGACAGAGGGTGATCTTCCGGAAAGCTGCCCTTACCCAACAAGGTGTTGGTAATCGGTAAATTTGTAGCCCGGATAAAGGCCTGCAGCTCTTCCGTAGCCCCGGCGGAAATGATGCCCCCGCCCACATAGGCCACCGGCCTTTCGGCCTCGCGAATCGCTTTCAGGGCCGTCTCAATCTGTTTGGGATGGCCTTTGATGACCGGATGGTAACTGGGCAGATAAATCTCCGTGATGGGTTTGTATTTGATTTGTCCCACCTGAATATCCCGGGGCACATCCACCAGGACCGGGCCGGGGCGTCCGGTGCGGGCCAGGTAAAAGGCCTCCTTGAGGACCCGCCCCAGATCATGGATGTCTTTGACCAGGTAATTGTATTTGGTGATGGGAATGCTGATGCCGTAAATGTCCGCTTCCTGAAAACTGTCGTTGCCGATCATGGAAGTGGGTACCTGCCCGGTGATGGCCACCATAGGCACCGAGTCCATATAGGCATTGGCCAGACCGGTGACCAAGTTGGTCGCCCCCGGTCCGGAGGTGGCAATGCAAACGCCCACTTTTCCGGTAACCCGGGCGTAACCGTCGGCGGCATGGGCCGCCCCTTGCTCATGGCGGGTCAGAATATGGCGGATGGGGCAGTCATAGAGGGCGTCATACAGCGGGATAACCTGCCCTCCGGGAAACCCGAAGAGGACATCCACTCCCTCTTCCTGTAAGACGTCAATAATAATTTCCGAACCCTTTTTCATTCCTGAGGACATGTGATTTCTTGCTCCTGAAGCTATAGTAAACGACAAAAAATTATATCTATAAAAATGGACACCCAAAAAAGTCATGCCGGACTTGATCCGGCATCCAGAGGTTTTCAAGTTCCGAATAACCTGGATTCCGACTTTCGTCGGAATGACGAACTAGACGTTCCATGACTTTATTTTCATTCTTCGTGGCACCCTCTAGGGCACGAGAAATAGTTCAATTTATGCTTCCCTCCTGCTGTCTAAGGCCATCTTGATGGTCCAGTTGTCCATATACTTGAGATCGCCGCCCATGGGAATCCCGTAGGCGATGCGGGTCAGACGCAATCCGGGTTTGTGGGTCTTGATCTGTTCCGCCAGGAAAGAGACCGTAGCCTCGCCTTCGGAGCTGGGATTAATGGCCAGGACCACTTCGGCCACCTCCTCCCGGTCGAGCCGTTCCATCAGTTCCCGGATGCGCAGATCATTCGGCCCGACCCCGTCTATAGGAGACAAGGTCCCCTGAAGCACATGGTAACGCCCTTTAAATCCACCGGCCTTTTCCAGGGCCAAGAGATCCCCCGGCCCTTCGACGACGCACAACACTTCAGAACTGCGTCCGTTGTTTTGACACAAGGGGCAGGGGTCGGCTTCGGTCAGATTAAAACAGACCGAACAGGATTGAATCTTTTCCTTCACTTCCACAAGGGTGCGGGCCAGCTCGGCCACTTCGGCCTGAGGACGCCTCAGGAGGTGTAAAGCCAGCCGGGTAGCCGTTTTCTCGCCCAATCCCGGCAGACGGGAAAGGGCGGCGATGACCCGGGCCAGGGGGGCGGGATAGACCGGCAGCCCCATGGCTAAAATAAACCGGGAATTTTCATGCCCCCCGTCAGCTTGGCCATTTCCTGTGAGACCATGTCCTGGCCCTTGCGCAAGGCGTCATTAACCGCGGCCTGGATCAGGTCCTGCAACATTTCGACGTCATCCGGATTGACCACTTCACGCTCTATCTTGATCGCCAGGATTTCCTGGCGGCCGTTGGCCGTTACCGAGACCATGCCGCCGCCGGAGGAAGCCTCGACGGTTTTGTTTCCCATTTCTTCCTGAATCTGGGCCAATTTGTTCTGCATCATCTTGGCCTGGTTTAAAATATTGCCCATGTTTTTCATCACGTTTTCTCCTCTATCCCTGGAGCCTTTTTAGATTAGACCGGGGAAGTTATTCACTGAAGGCTGCATTCTAAAAAATAAACGACCATTTGTAAAGCATTCTTTATAAACCAAAGTCTTTAGCCGGAAAAGCGAGCCCTCGAAAAAAACACCTTGACAACTAAAGTAACAGATATTACATTTGAAACAAATGATACAAAAATCGACAAAATCAACCCGCTGGCTCCTCTTTTTTTATAGCCTGCCGTCCAAACCGGTGGGGAGCCGGTTGAAGATTTGGAGAAAGTTGTCTCAAATCGGCGCTGTTTCCTTTAAAGGATCCACTTATCTCCTGCCCGATAAGGAAGAAAATTATGAAACCCTGCAATGGCTGGGTTCGGAAGTTATCAGCATGGGAGGAGTGGCGGATCTGGTTCGGGTTGATCGGTTCGAATTTATGCCGGAGGAGGAGATCATCCATCTTTTTAATCGTTCCCGAGAGAAAGAATACCTGCCTATAGCCGAGACCCTGGAGACGGTCGAAAGAGGGCTTTTAAATTTTAAACAGGGGGGGGCATTCAATCCAAAAAAAATAGTTGAGGATTTCAACCGATTGGCCAAAGAATTTGAAGCGGTTCGAAGGGTTGATTTTTTCTCTTCAAAAAAGGGAACGGGTTTGGAGAAAAGAGTCAAGGCTATCCAGGAAATGATAAAAAATTTTTCAAACAGGGAGAAGGTCAAAACGGCAAAACCAGTGGTCTCAAGAGATCGCCAAGATTATCGGGGCAAAGTCTGGGTAACCCGGAAAGGCCCCTATGTGGACCGAATGGCCTCGGCCTGGCTGATCCGGAAATTTATAGATCCGGAGGCCGTTTATAAATTTATCGGAGAGAGAGATACTCTGAACCATCAAAACGGAACAGTGCCGTTTGATTTAAAAAACGGAGAGTTTACTCATCAAGGTGATCTTTGCACTTTTGAAGTCCTGATCAAATCATTCGGCTTGAAGGACAAGACCCTTAAAAAAATAGCTGAAGTGGTTCATCAGATTGACATGAAGGATGAAAAGTATCCGGCCCCGGAGGCCAGAGGGGTGGAAGAAATCCTGAAAGGGATTCGAAGAACAACCGGGGATGATCAGGAGATGCTGGAAAAGGGGATCGCTTTGTTTGAAATGCTCTATGTTTCCAAAACAACCTAAACAACCTAGAAGGAGGAAATTCTATGCCGTCAATAGAAAAACACAGGGCAATAAGTCTTGAAAGAACCGGACGGGATTACAAAGAAGTTCATGAATGGATCGATGATCCGGAACGAAAAAACGAACGCCACGATATCACCAAGGTCCTTGAATTCAGCCGGATGTTTGAGGAGAAGTTCGGCCCGGAAGCGGCTCAGGAGTATGTCCAACATTTGGCCGACGATCTGAATGGTAAATTCAACCATCTGGTGGAGGATGTCCAGGGATTGGTGGACCAGACACTGGCCTATTTTGGGGCCAAGAAGAAGTAGTCTTTGTCTAATCGCGAAGGAGAAAATTCATGAAATGGATAACCCGCTCCCATGTGCATGTCGACCGGGTGGCCTGTCCCTGGCTGATCTCCCGGTTTATCGACTCGGAGGCCGAGTTTCTTTTTGTTCCCAAGAAGGTGGTTTTGGAAAGGGCTGAAAAGGAAGGCGCCGTTCCCTTTGATACGCCTGGCGCTGCATTGCATCACCGGGATAACCTCTGTACCTTTGATGTCATTATCAGCGAGTACGGGTTGACGGATAAGGCTTTGCTGCGCATGGCCAAGATCATCAACGCCGCGGACACCGATCGGCTGGATCTCGATCCCCTGGCCGCCGGGTTCGAAGCCATTGCCGTCGGCTACGGCCTGAGATTTCCGGAGGATCAGGAAAACATCAAAAGGCAATTCGAAGTTTATGATGCCCTTTATGCCTGGTGCCGTCTGGATGTGGCCGGGGGTTAGGCGCTTAGTGCTCAAACATCGACAAAGTTTTGTTGATATCGTTTATCATAATGGAATTTTTTCGATTATCCGTCACCCCGGCGGAAGCCGGGGTCCAGATTTATTCCTGGATTCCGGCTTCCGCCGGAATGACTAGAGTAATTACCCCGGACTTGTCATAACCGCCTCGGAAAGGACCACATCTTCCGAGAATTTCCCGGATGAGACATAGATTCTTTAGCAATAGCATTTAAGAATTTATCTCTAATTGGCAAAAATACCAAATATCTTTAGCTAACCTAAAGGCAAATCGATGAATCCTGCTGAACCATCAATAACCCGCACCTCCACGATCACCGGGTTTCTGGCTTTGCAGCGGACAACCGTCGGCCTGCTGGTCATGGTCATCCTGGTGGGGATGGGTGAACGGATGGCCGAGCGGTTTCTGCCCATCTATTTAATGGCCCTGGGCGGCGGGGCCCTTTCCGTTGGGCTGCTGCAGGCTATGGATAATCTGCTGTCGGCCCTCTATAGTTTTCCCGGGGGATACCTGGCCGACCGCATCGGCACCAAACGTTCTTTACTTTTCTTCAATCTGGTGGCCATCTCCGGCTTTGTCCTGGTGATTCTTATTCCTTCCTGGCAGGCCGTTTTGATCGGGGCGGTGCTGTTCATCTCCTGGTCGGCCATCTCCCTGCCGGCGACCATGAGCCTGATTTACAGAGTTCTGCCACAAAACAAACGGACCATGGGCGTGACCATGCATTCACTGGTCCGACGTATCCCCATGGCCTTAGGGCCGGTTATCGGCGGTCTGTTTATCGGGCTCTGGGGGGAACAATTGGGTGTGCGTCTGGCTTTTGTGGCGGCCTTGGTCCTGGCCGTAGTCGGGCTTACCCTGCAACAGCGGCTGATTGTTGACGACCGGACCGACGAGAAAAGTTCCGGCGAATCGTGTGAACTGAAACCGGAAAAGAACCCGATTAAACTTTTTCATCTGATGAGCCCGACCCTGAAAAAACTTTTAATCAGCGACATCCTCATCCGCTTCTGCGAGCAGATCCCCTATGCCTTTGTGGTCATCTGGTGTCTGAAAAGTATTGCCCAGCCGGTGTCGGCCTTTCAGTTCGGTCTCCTGACGACCATTGAGATGGCTACTGCCGTGCTGGTTTATATCCCGGTGGCCTACCTGGCCGACCGGACCGAGAAGAAACCTTTTGTGCTGATGACCTTCGCTTTTTTCACTTTCTTCCCCCTGGTCCTGCTTTACAGCCGCACCTTCCCCTGGCTGGTGGCCGCCTTCGTCCTTAGAGGCCTTAAAGAGTTCGGCGAACCGACCCGGAAATCTCTGATCATGGACCTCTGCCCGCAAAGCTGCCAGGCCGGCATGTTCGGACTCTATTATCTGATTCGGGATGTTTTTGTCTCCGTCGCCGCCCTGGGCGGAGCCTTTCTATGGCAGATCAGTCCGGAAGTGAATTTTCTAACGGCCTTTGGCTTCGGGATCATCGGCACGGTAGGTTTCGCGGTTTGGGGGCGGGATGTGCAGAGATTGATAAATAAAAAATAGGAGAGCTAGACATGACCCATTCTATTGATCCTCGAACATTACAAGAAAAACTAACCCATAACGAACCCCTGACCCTGGTGGATGTGCGCCGCAGGGCGGATTACGAGGCGGATCCTGAAAAAATACCCGGTGCCGTCTGGAGAGACCCGGAAAAGGTGGAGACGTGGATCAACGAGCTGCCATTTGAAAGGCCTGTGGCCGTTTATTGCGTCAAAGGCGGTGCAGTCAGTCAGTCCGTGGCCGACCACCTGCAGCAGAAGGGGCTGGAGGCGGTATTTCTGGAGGGAGGGCTGAAAGGGTGGAGAGAGAACAGACAATCCATTGCAGACGCCCAAGTCTCAGGACACCGCTACACCATTCAGCCTGCCGATCTTGATTTGCTTCGTCAGGCTGGGGTTTCCGAGGCGGATATCATCCATTGCCGTAAAGTGGCTGAAAAGGCCCTTGAGATAGGCGACCGCACCGGAGTCGAACTGGACTTGGAACTGGTCGGAAGAGGAGCCCTTTTTCACGATCTGGGGAAGGCCAGGACCCATGACTTGGATCACGGCCGGATCGGTGCGGAAATGGGCCGGGAATTAGGACTCCCGGAATCCCTGACGAAAATCATGGAAAAACATATCCGGGGCGGCATGAGTCAGGAAGAGGCGGAAGAACTCGGGCTTCCGATCCAAGATTACTCTCTAAATACCCTGGAAGAGAAGATCATTATTTATGCCGATCGACTGGTCGATATTATCACCGACGGGATCGTTACTCTTAATTCTGAAGCCGAAGCCGAAGAACGATTCATGGAGATCTTGGAGAATATTCCTAAATACGGAAAAAATGAAAGCACCCTGAAACGGTATCTGGGTTATCATCAGGAGATACAGAATCTGATAAAAAAGGTCGTTTAATAAAGAGGATCCGGGAGGAGCCTGATTTTTATTACTTTATGAGATGGTCTCGTAAAAAGTCGCCGGAAGCTTATTTTCGTCATTCCGACGAAAGTCGGAATCCAGTAATTTTAAATAGCTAAAAACATCTGGACCCCGGTTTTCTTCGCCTTGCTCAGACCCCAACCCTCCGGGTCGGGTCCCCAGTTTCACCGGGGTGACGACTTTTTACGAATACATCTTATAAGGCTTCTTTGATTTTTTCATT
>Ga0233425_10008338_pt1 | contig 13848 bp, 6 predicted proteins | sample Watercolumn_Towu_2_FD_181712 | JGI IMG/M metagenome (GOLD analysis project Ga0233425, IMG submission 181712) | Freshwater microbial communities from Lake Towuti, South Sulawesi, Indonesia - Watercolumn_Towuti2014_140_MG | ecosystem: Environmental > Aquatic > Freshwater > Lake | place: Indonesia...
GGCCGCTGGCGAAGTCCGCCTTGCCAATCAGCGTGCTGTAGGTGATGACATCCGGCGTGAGACCCTTGGCGACCATCTCCCGCAACAGGTCCCGGCCGCTGGCGAAGTCCGTCTTGCCAATCAGCGTGCTGTAGGTGATGACATTCGGCGTGAGACCTGCATCTGTCATTTGCTTGAATACGGCCTGTGCCTCTGCATGCTCTGTTGCTTTGTTCAGCAGCGTGGTGTAGGTGACGACGTTGGGTGTAACACTATCGTCTGCCATCAACTGCAATATGCTCCTACCCTCTGCGAGGTCTGGCGCCTTTTTAAGCAAAATAGTGTAACTCACTACGTCAGGCCGAATGCCGCTGCTGCGCAATCTTCCGAGGAACGTCTTCGCTTCCGGATAATCGGTAATTCCGTCCAATACGCGATTTAATTGAGACACGGGCTGCCGCGGACGATCCTTTCGTCGGGCGACGACACGTTCAACGGCAAACTGTCGGAGCTGCTCTGCCTCAGAATCCAAGGCGTCGTAGATGTGGCTGAATGAGGCATCAATATAGGAATCGAACTTCAGTTCGATGGAACCTTGTTCATACTCAAGAAAGCCATCTCTGTGCAGACGCTTCCAAGCATCGCCTATTGAAAGACTGTGGGTTGGAAGCTTAAAGATTCTCTGCGCCGCTTCCTCGACGAACTGACGGCTGGCTTCGGTGATGCCCACACGGTTCATCAGGTGCAACGTCCTCATGAGATTCCGCGCATCATCACCAGCCTGATCCAAACGATTCCTCATTGCGACAGGGTCAAAGAGTACCGAACCCGGTGTTCCATCAAATACCGCCTCATTCCATGAAACTTCCAACTCGCGAGCTAGTTCTTGCCCCTCCGAACATGTGGTCAACGCGACGGCGACACGCGTAAGATTGTGTTGCTGGATGAAACTCAGAAAGGTTTGGTCGTTCTCGATCCTGTCCCATTCTTTCCCATCACGGCAGGTGGCCAGAATGATTAGTTCACGTGATTGCTGTCTAAGCCGAGTACTGAGTTCGTTCGGCAGGATTGTCCCGGTGAATTGATTGAGGTCATCCAGAAACACGATCAACTTCGGTTTGAACAAGGTAAATGAACGCGGAATTCTGATTTCGTCCAAGTTGACGCTGTCAGACCTGAGGCCGAGGACATGATAGCCGCGCAATGGCTCACGCTTGAGCGCTTCGTAAGAGCAGCGCGTTTTACCAATCATCGGCTTGCCGAGTAGAATTGCCCCCGAGTTTGAGGTGATAGCTGTCACTGCGGCATCTACAGCTTCTCGTGGGAGGAAATACGGGTGGAACCATGTCTTGTTCGCGTTGATATGCGAGGGTTTCAACCGGGAAGTCGGCTCATAGAAGGATACCTGTTCTCTTAGTTCGCTGAGGTCATCCTGGTGCAGTCTAATTCGCGTCCACAGGCAAACCAAAAGCACCAACGCAACCACATGAAACGCGTTTGCCGCGGCAAAATCCAAAATCGCGCGTGCGCTTATTGAGCGGGATGCGATGCCTACCAGTATCGGTAGGACAACGAGCGGGAACCACCGCTTGATGAATTTCCATAACATGCGCGTCTTGCCTCAAAAGTGCAGTTGCCTCAGACTGCTGCATACTGCAACTGATTTCCGCATGCTCGTCTAGCGCAACTGCGCTGTGATTGCAAGCATGCTCGGCTACGATCTTCTGCAGCCGTCAATCTGTCGTTTTCATCGTAGTAAGACTCGTCGTGTCGAAAAGTCCGGGTAGTTTGCGGCGAGCGTGCGCAACTTCTCCTGCTCGCCCAATAGTGACAATGCCCGCGCGGACGCATTCCGCACTTCGGGCGCATTCTTGAAATCGTTGACCATCCGGAACAAAACCGGAACACAACGCTTGTCGCCGATTCGACCGAGCGCCCACGCCGCGCAGCCGCGCCAGCAGGGCGTCAGGTCGTTGTGCAGGAACAACACGCCGGGACCGAGCGGATCGGGCGAACCGTCAGCGAACTCCGGCGGAAATTTCTCCAGCGACGCGATGAGCGTGTCCACCGAGGCCGGTTGGCCAAGGTAGCCGAGCAGCCGGGCGAGGAAGAAACAGACCCAGTGACGGTCCGGCAAGGCGTCCACGACGGGGATGCCGGTGTCGAAGACGCGTTTGATGCTGGTCGGTTTCTCGCGGTAGCGCTCGAAGGCGGCCCGGATGCGCGGCTCGTATTTCGCGTCGCGGCAAACGAGCGAGATGATTTGTGCTCCGCGAATCTCTGGCCCCGGTTTGCCACCCCAACAGCCGTGGGTTTTGCCAATCGCTGCTTCAATCTCCGGCGTGCGTTTCGCCGACGCGTCGCCGAGAATCGCCAAGCAGGTCTCGACAACCGCTGCCTCTGCGCCTGCCCGTCGAATGAGACGGCCGGTCAGCGTCTCGTAGTCGTCGTTCTCCGGGAACAATCCGCGGTCGAAGTCAGTCGGCACCGACTCGATGAGTTTCGGCAGAATCGCGCCGCCCTTTGTCGAGCCGAGGGCGTCGAGCGATTCCATGATGAGATAGTGAACTGGCGACGAGTGGCACGCAATCAACGCGGGGTGGTCGCCGTACCATTGCGAGTAGTTCTGGTAGTCGCCGAGTTCGCCGAACGCCTTGAGCAACGTCGCCTCGGCGGCCGGCGTCCCGATCCGTCCGAGCGCCTCGACCGCCGCTTCGGCGAGAAACAGATTCCCGTTGGTAGCACAGGAGTGATGGCTGATCGTCTCTGCCAGTAACGACACTGACGACGTGTCCTTGAGATAACCGAGGGTGCGGGTCACCGCCTGAATTGTTCGCGGGTTCACGTCGGCCAGCGAGTTGAAGCGTTTGCCGTCACCACGATGCGTCTTGTGGTATTCAGGGAACGGATTGGTTTTGTACCGCTGCTCCAAATACTCGCGCAACGGCGCGGGATCGCCGCCCGAATGGCCGACGGCGACCGCGGCACGGCGGATATCTGTTCCTGTAGTCGCAGGCTTTATGCCTGCGCTTCCCTGTACCCCCGCAGCCGTAAAGGCTGCGGCTACATCCTGCGGAACCGTGAGGTTCTCGATGGCAATCTTTGCGGCTTCGGCGACAAGCTTGTCGTCGCCGGAACACAACCGCTGCAAGGCGGGGATGTTCTTCGCCGTTCCGCACGCAGAGAGCGCGAAGACGGCGGCAACACGGACCTCGCGGGACTCGTCGCGCAAGAGTTCTTCCAGCGCCGGCGCGGCGGCGCGGTCGCGGAAAATGGCGAGCCGCTGGGCGGAGGTGATCTTCAGTCCTTCATCCTTCGATTTCAGTCGAGCGACGAGCGAAGGGACACTCTGCTCGTGACGGTTGATGCCGGCGACTTCGCGGTAGCGGTCGAGTTGGAGTTCCATCAGGCCGGTGACGGCGGCGTTGTTGCCGCGGAAGCGGTGCGGGTCGCCCTTGCCGAGAAGTTTCAGCGGCGGTTCGCGGAGGGCTTGGATGACGGTGCGTGTGTCGCGCGGCGCAGACTGGCGCGGTTGATGGCAACCGATGCAGCCGCGCGTCTCGTTCGGGCGGACGTAAATCCACGACATCTCGTTCAGTTCGCTTCGGCCCTCGGCGTCCACAGCTTGGAACGCAACCGCCATGTCGGCGGGCACCTCGACGGCGAACGAACCGTCGGGCATCAACGGCACCGTGCCGAGTTCGATGACTTCCGTGCCGGCGTGGACGATGTAGGAGTGCGACGAGCGGAAGTTCAGGCCACGGCTGCCGATGACGCGAATGGCCCGCACGTGCGACCAACCGGCGGTGGTGTTCTTCGTGAAACGCGCATTCTGGCAGAAGAGGATGCCGGTCGCGTTGGGATCATCAGCGGCTGCCGTGTTGATGTTCTGGACCAGTTCCGGCGGACGCGGTCGCGCGCCGAGATACACCGGCGAGTGAAGCGGTTCGTCGGGCGAGTCAAACAGGATGACGGGCTTGGCGTCCTTAACTTGCGGGTCAATAACCGCGATCTTCTCGTAACTGTAATCTGCCACCTGACGTTGCTGTTTCTTGACCATCTTGATACTGGTGGTTTTCCGAGGCACCGTGCAGAGCAGGCGTCCGTCGGGCAACGCGGCGACGTCTCCAGCCTCGACGCGCAGATGTTGGATGTCGCTTTGCTGGCAGCCGGGCTTGCCGATGCCGATGCCAGAGGCGTTGACGAATGCGACGCGGCCATCGGGCATCGGCGCAGGACTGCCGACGTTGTACGCGCGTAGCCTGCCGCCGTACTCGGGGCCGAGGTCGAGACCGAACTCGGTGTAGCCGTGCGTGCCGTCGGGATGAACGGCGTGCAGCAACGTCTCGACCTTGCCGCGGTCGAAGAAGTTGTCGGAGCGGATGAACAGGATGCGACCGTCAGCGAGGACTTCGGGTTCGTTGTCGAAGATGAATGTGTACGTGAGCGGGCGAATGTTCGTGCCGTCAGGTTGCATCGAGAAGAGCGAACGAGACGGTGGGTTGTGATACTCCTCGAACGTACCGATGCGCGTTGAGGTGAAGACGATCCGGCCATCGGGCAGTTCGACGGGATCAATGTCGTGGAACGGCCCGTCGGTGATCCGTTGCGGTTTCCCGCCGGCGGCGGGGAGCCGGTAGATGTGGTAAAACGGTTCGCCGTCATAGGCCATCGAGACGTAAATCCATTTGCCGTCGTAGGAGACAGTCGGAGAACCGATGGCGCCTTTCCCCGCGTCGAGTAGCAATTCCGGTTTCGAGCGCGGCTTGAGGACGAACAGCTTGTGGCCAACTTTCATCGGCGCCGGCAGGTCGTGTTCGGGGTAGGAACGTGAGTGGCGCGGATTGAAGACGGTGACGTTCAGACTTTGGTATGCGTTGCCGCTCTGGCCGCGATAGAGACTGCAATCATCGCCGATGAAGACAACGCCTTCCGGCCAAGCGAAATCCGGCGGCGCGGGCACGCCGGCGTGCTCGATGGTGGCCGCGGGTTTGCCCGGCTTCTCAGCAGCGGCAGCGCCGGCGAGCTTGCGCCACGCTCCTTCCCCGTAATTCGCCACGATAGCCGCTGCCTTCCATGCTTGGTCATTGAAGTCGGGCTGCTGCCAGTTTTTCTCCTCGTCCAGGCTGAACTTCCACGTCGCATCGGTAACGAGCACGGCTTCCTGACCGTCAGCCAACTTCACCACCAGTTTCATCAACAGCCCGGCGGGGCCGGGCGCGGTGTTGGCGGCTTCGATGGCGATGGTGTTGTCACCGGCGTTCAGGAGATTGGCCACGTCGAACTTCTTCGGCTTGGCCCAGTCGTTCGGGTTCGGCGAGCTTTCGCCGACGAACTTGCCGTTGAGATGGACTTCGTACAGATTGTCGGCGGTGATGTTGAGTTCGGCGGATTTGATCTGCGCCTTCTCGGTCACGGCCACGCCGGCACGGAAGTAAACGACGCCCTTCGGCTGTGATTTATCCGGCGACGACCATATCCACTTCGCGCCTTCAAAACCAAGCGCAGCCTGACAGAGAACAAAAAAGAGGATTAAGTATTTCACGGGTTTCTGGACGCTGGGAGTTTGTATCTTCTTCACCGTAAATTGCGAACGAAAAAGTCCGCGCGCCGGCGTTTGCCGTAGGCGGACTCCCCTGCGCCGTGTCCCCCGCCGGGGATGACAATCAACTCGAAGTCTTTGTTCGCCTTGATCAGTGCATTGGCCAACTGCATCGTCGAGGATGGATCAACGTTGCGATCCAACTCACCGACCGTGAGAAGAAGCTTGCCCTGAAGACGGTGCGCCTGCGTCACGTTCGACTGCTCCGCGTAATGCGGCCCCACCGGCCAGCCCATCCAGAGTTCGTTCCACCAAATCTTGTCCATCCGGTTATCGTGACAACCACAATCTGCCACTCCGACCCTGTAAAATTCCGGATACATCAACATCGCCCGCACCGTGTTCTGTCCGCCGGCGGAGCCGCCGTAGATACCGACGCGCGTCGCGTCGAGTTGCGGATACTTCGCAGCCGCAGCCTTGATCCAGAGAATCCGATCCGGCAAACCGGCGTCGCCGATGTTCTTCCAGCAGACATCGTGAAACTTCTTGGAGCGGTTCGACGTCCCCATCCCGTCCATCCGCACCACGACGAATCCATACTCGGCCAACTCCTGCGCCCCGTGAACCACAGCGAACTCCTTTGCCACAAACGAGCCATGCGGCCCGGCATAAATGTTCTCGATGATCGGATATCGTTTCCGCGGATCGAAGTTCCTCGGGCGGTAAATGACGCCGTAAATGTCCGTCACGCCATCTCGTCCCTTCGCGACGAAACGTTCTGGCACCTGCCAACCTGCCTTCAACAACGCCGACCAGTCGGCGCGCTCCAGTTCGCACACCCGCGCCCCGGTGTCACTCCGTCGCAATTCCGTAATCGTCGGCAAATCCACTCGCGACCATGCATCCACAAAGAACTGGCCGTTCGGCGAGAAGCGCGCGTTGTGCGTGCCGTCGCCGTCTGTCAACACAACCAACCCGCTACCATCGAAGTTCACACGGCAATAGTGAATGTAGTACGGGTCTTGCCCTGGACGAATCCCGCCGGCGCGGAACCAGATTTGGCGTTTCGCCTCGTCCACGCGCTCGACGCCGCGCACGACCCATTCACCGTGCGTGATCTGGTTCTTCACTTGGCCGGTGTTGGCGTCGTAAAGGTAAAGATGGTTCCAACCGTCGCGCTCGCTCATCCAGATCAACTCGTGCGTGGCGTCGTGGTGATGAAGGGACTTTTTGTGCGCATAGTCAATGAACGTCGCGCTTTGTTCGTCCACCACCGCACGCGCAGCGCCGGTGCGTGCGTCCACCGCAATAACACGCAGGACTTGATGGCCGCGCTGGTTGTAGAGGAACGTGAACTGACTCGAATCCGGCGACCAGCGAATGTCGGTTACGCTCCATGGATTCGGGAACAACGTGTCGGCAATGGGAATCTCTTTTGCCGTCGCTACATTGAACAAGTGCGGCTTGCTGATCGGAATCCTGTCGCCGGGTTTCAGATACGAGTACGATTGCAGCTTCGGCTGAAGTTGATCTGTCGGCGACGATTCGACGAGGTAGAGCTTTCTCTCGTCGCCTTTCTCCGTTCGCATCACGACAAACTTCTTCCCGTCCGGTGACCAATAAATCGTTCCGCCGTAACCACCCTCTTTCGTCAACGCCGTCTCGCCAAGCCAGACGTTGTTGTCCTTGATTCGCACCGGTGACGGTGTCTTCGGCGGCGATGGCGGCGGCTCGACAATGACCGCTTCGCCGGGTTCCGCTACTCCTTCGAACACAGCCAGCGTCCGACCTTTTGCGTCAGCCACCAACCAAGTGTGCCCAACGTAGGTGCGAACATTCCAAGTCCCACCGGGACGGAGTGTGGTATAGCGTTTGCGTCTGCCATCGGACGGAAGCCAGAAGATTTCGACGGCAACATTCGTCCGATTCGTAAATGTGATCGCGGTTTCTTCACTGGCAGCACGACGCGACGCGCGTGGCGTCTGCGTGGGCGTCAACGTTTTCGCTTTGAAAGGCGGAGGCTTGGCGACGACTTCGCGCGTGCCTTTCAACGCATCCACGAGGACATACTCGGCTTTGCCGCCGGGTAGATCGTTGCGATACCAGAAACGATTACCATCGGCGTCCCAGCGCGGCACGACGCGCAACTTATAAACCACGTTTGATTCGCCATGCGCGACAACGGCGAACAAGAGGAAGAAGATGATTCTCATGGTGCCAGGTCGAGATAAGCCAAACGCACCGTGGATCCAGAGAGCAGCGTGAACTCGATTTGATTCGCGCCATCGCGCAACAAACCGGCCGGCACCTGCCACGCGCGCATCTCGTCGGGCTTGCCGAGCATCGGCGGATAAGGATTCGGATACGGCTCTGACACGGCACTGGCCGGCACAAGCTCGACGCCGTTGAGACGGGCTTGCCAACGGCCATTGCCAAGCGATGATTCGCCCTGAACGCGGAGCCTCGCTTCTTTCGCCGACGGCGCGAGGTCGAGCGCGAACTTGGCTGTCCCGCCCGCGACGATCTTCTGCGGCAGCGGCCCCTTCCAGCCGGACGCGAGGAACCAGTGTTGCGGCTGACGCGCCAGCCATGCGCGATCGCCGAGGCGCGGCAAAACGTGGAATGGCGGTTCGTTGAACGGACCGCGTCCTGATCCGCCGTGCTCGCGGTAATAGACGAAGTTAAACAGGCTCACGCCGTCGGCGCCGCGCGCGTACGCGAGGTGCGCCGCCGTCTGCATCTGTTCCGGTGTCGCGCGCCGGAACGGAAATGAATCGTAGCCTTTTGCACCGGCGGGTTTTCGCCCGTTCCAGATTGAGTGGCACATCTCCACATAGAGCGTCGCGTCCGGCACCAGCTTGCGAATGGCGGCGAGGTCCGTTTGCTGGACGGTGAAGTAGCTGGCCGACAAATTCACCATGTCCAGCCCCGCCGCGACCATCGCCGGCAAATCAATGCCAAGCGCATCGTGCATCGCGAGGTAACACGGCACGCGCGCGCAGAGCCAACGTTTCGGACCGAGCGCCGCGCGCACATCGCGCACGAAGCTCGTCATGATCTCGCGGCGTTCGGCGCTGGTGGTTTTGTCAGTTCGGAAGAGACTGTAGATTCGCATGAAGTCCATCTCGAAACCGTCGAAGTCGTAGTTCGCGCACAGCTCGCGGATGAGCGCGAGCTTGTGAGCGCGGACTTCGGGGAACGCCCAATTCAAGACGCGTTGTTCCGTCTTCTCCATGTTAGGGCCAATGCGCCAGTCGAGATGCTCGGCAAAGAACTGGCTGATCCAGACCGACCCCGGCACTTCGAGGTGATGCGCGTCGTTCATGCGTAGCGAGATGAACGGCGCCTGGCTGCATTTGCGGCAACGTTCGATGAACACGCGCACCATGTCTCCGCCAGCAAGCATATACTTACCGAACGAATCCGGAACTTTACCGGAACATTTCTGGTACCAGCGGTAATGTTCGTCGGCGGGATAAACCTTGCTCTTCCACCACGGAATCCAGCCCAACCCCGGCTGCAAAAAGTGCGCGTCCACGCCGACGGATTCATCCACGCTCGCCTCCAACATCTGCGGGCGAAACGGTTCACCTTTCTTGTGCCACGGGCTGACGCACGAGACGACGTTCGTCGTGTCGTTGCTGTAGAGAACGCGAAACGGCGCTTTGCGCCGCGTCTCCGGTAACAACCGGCAACCCGCCGCCAGCAACAGAGATCCGACAAACTCGCGCCGGTTCATCCGCACCACGGGCGCGACCGGTTCTTGATGCCGGCGAGCACTTCCGTCGCGGTCCGCGCGTCCTCGGCGATCTCGAAGTCAAACATCCCGGCGAGAATGAAGTCCGCGCCGTTCTTGTAGGCATACTCGAAGGCGTTGCGCGGCGGAATCGCGCCGGCGGCCATCACTTTGAAACCGATCCACGGTTTCTTGACCGATTTCATGAACTCAGCGGTTTCTTCCGGATAGGCGCACCAGTAACCATGCGGCGATTCGGCGTGCGGCCCCTTGATGTCCTTGGCTTCCGGCGCGGTGGGATACTTGTGGTGGTGGAAGGTCTTGAAGTAGAAATCACACGAGAGCTTGGCAGCTTCGCAGGCCTTGATGACTTCCAAGTCGTGCGCGCCCACGCCGGTCGGCAGACCGGTCGCCTGCATCATCGCCACCAGTTCCGTCAGGAACGCCATCTGGCCTTTCTTGATCAGCGGATCGCTGGTCGCGCCGTGCAGATACAACGCATCCGCGCCGGCGTCCACGAGGCGTTGCACGACGCCGCTGAAGACTTCCGCCTCCTTGCTCTCTTTCGGATCAGGCGCGATGATCCAATTCATCTTGCCGCCGCGCTTGCGAAACTCGCGGAACAATCGCACCACCGTCTCGTCGTTGTGGGTCATGAACGTGTTGACGCCGCGCGCCCCCGCCTCCGCAAACGTGGCCATCACGCGCTCCTCGCTGTTGTAGTGGCGAGAGAGATTGCGAACGAAGTTCAGGTCGCGCGCATGGACGTGGTGCGTGATGATGTTGGTGCCGAGCATCAAGCGCGAAATCTCCAACTTCCCAATTCGTCCTCTTGGCACCGAAGGGCTTGGAGTTGTCTGCGCACCGGCCATGCCTCCGGCCAGAACAGCTCCCCCGGCTATCTTGAGAAAACTACGACGTGTGTATTCGATGCTGCTCATAGTTGAAATAGGTATGCGTTTCACACCACACTCGCAAGGTATTTCTGTTTGATGGTTGTGGTCAGTCCCGATATTGTGATTGACACCCCGGTTACGGCTCATTATTTTGATTTCAGAATATGTCACCGCCTATCTTGATTCGTAATCTTCGTCGCAGCATTTCGTTCGTCCCTCTGATCGTCGCATTCCTGGCGATCACTACGGCGGTCTTCGCCCAAGAGGAGGGAGACAAGCGCGCCGGCAAGACCACCGCCGGTATGCTGCGCGTGGTGTCAGACGTGGACAGGATGTCGCCGGTCATCCCCACGCCACAGGAGACCTACTGGGGCAAGGGCGTTCTCATCGTTGGCAACGACGACGCTTTCACATGCCCGGTTGAATTGAGGGGCGCGGCGAAAACGCTTTCGTTGCTTACGGAGGAACTCCACAAGCGTATTCGGAAGCAATTCGGCGCCTCATCGGCGGCAGATGGCCAGCGCGGCGTGCAATTGGTGTTTGCGTTGGACGCGCGCGAGGCGCCGGCGGAAATCGCCGAGACGCTCCGCGGCCTTGGTAACGAGGGTTACGTCATCAAGACAACGGCAAACCAGATCCTTGTGATCGGTAACTCGGAGACGGCTCTCTGGCACGGCATGGCCACCGTCAGCCAACTGATTTCCCGTCAAGGCAAGCAGTTGGTTTTTCCCGAGGTTGAGATTGTGGATTATCCGCTGATGTCGGAGCGTGCGTTGCTGGTGGATATCGGCGGCCAGGGATTCATGGTCGGGCCGTCCCGCTGGGGTTTCGAGCAATGGAAAGAGTTTGTTGACTGGATGGTGGACCATAAGTTCAACGTGCTCTGGCTGGAGTTCATCGGCTCCGGGACCTTGATGGGAAACCTGAACATGGAAGCCGGTGAGTGGATCGGTTTTCCGTTGGCATTGAAATCGTATCCGCAATTGGTCTGCAAAGACCGTCCGATCCGCCGCTGGGACACAGCGCAAGGCAAGGTGGTGGCGGACACCTACACGGCGCCCAACGTGAAACAGGATTTCGTCGGCGACCTGATCACGTATGCCCAGGCGCGCGGGATCAAGTGTCATTTGTTTGTGGGCTACGATTACTTCGCCTTTCAACTGCCGTTCGTTCTGAAGGTGCCCCACAATGATCCAGCGCACCCGGAAGCAAACAAAGTCTATGACGCCATCCTGAAAGAAATCACCCAGCGTTACCGCCACGCCTCCGGCGTGATGCTCTGCACCATCGAGAACAAGAACCAGCCAACGGGAATCATCCACCAGATCATTCGCCGCACAAACGAGGCATACGACATCATCCGCTCCATCAATCCGAAGATGGAAGTCGGTTTGCTGGCAGATTATCTCGAATGGCAGCCGGAACAACTCGAGCACATCCGACTGTTGCGGCAGCGCGTCCCGAAAGACGTCTCCTTCGGCTACTCGCCCCACCGCGAGCCGCAGCAGAAATCCTGGCAGCGTGTTCACGGCGACGTGTGGCGTTACATGAACTACACGCAGTATGCGTGGGACCACGTCGCCTATCTCTTGCCGTCGCAGATCAAGGAGGAGACACTCGGCAGCTACGCGGTCGGTTATCGGAAGATCGTGACCCAGGCGTGGTATTTCGATGTGTTCGCCGTCAACTACATGGCATTGTCCGAGTACTCCTGGAACGCGACTTCCTGCTCCGTGGAACAATTCTGGGAGAAAGCGACCGAGAAACTCTTCGGCAAGGACGCCAGCGACCTGATGCGGACGGCGCTGAAACATACGCGGTTCGACATTCGTTTCGACATCGTGGCCCGCATGATCGTCAGGGACAAACTGGATCGCGGGCTGAATCGCGAGTTCACCTTCTGGGACATGTACGTGTTGCATCGCATCCCGCGGTTGACCGACGCGATGTTGAAGGACTTGGAGGAGGATGCGCGGCAGTCGTTGAAGGCGGCGCAGGCGGCGCTGCCGATGGCGTCGAACCGCGAGATGGTCGAGATGACGGTGATTTCTGCGGAGCGGCGATTGCACCTTGCGACGAGCGCGCGACACTTGTTGAAGGCGCTCGACCTGAAAAAGGCGGGAGACAAGACCGCAGCGCGCGATGAAATAAATCGTTGTCTACAGGAAGGCGAGAAGCTGTACAAGGCGGCGACCCGGCTTGGGATCGAGTTCCCGATGGCGGTTCACGATGCCCAGATCGTCGAGAAATACCGGCGCATCCATGAGGACATGAAACGCTGAAGCTGGAGTTGAACAAGACAGAAAACAAATCACGATGGATATGAAAGACGATCCCGTCGCGCCGCCGGCCCAACCATGAACATCCTCTGCCGTTCCTTTGGAACCCTGCTGTTTGTTTCGCACTGCATGTATGCCGCAGAGCCTCCGGCGCAGCCCGGCAGCAGCGATTTTCCCGCGCGACTGGCGGGCTATCTTGAACAACACCGTGTTCGCGCAGAGAAGCCGACGGTTGCGTTGGACAAGTTTACCGAGGTGGTGACGGCGATTGAACGCCGGCCCGATCCACTCACGAATTTCAGGACGTTCATCTTCGGCATCAATCGCCAGAGCACCAAGCTGCTCACGCCCGGGCAATCCAAGCGGTGGGAGGAACTGCTCGCTCGCCACACGCCGATCACGCTCCGCTGGCACGACGAGCGCAACTTGGTGCGCTGCCTCTTCGAGCGCCTCCGCTGGGATTACGCCATCGCCGATGACGCCCATGCCGCCGCGGCGAGGCGCGAGATGGAACGATGCCTCGACCTGCGCATGGCATGGATGTTCGAGGAGGAAATCGCGAATCACCGCTTCTGCCGCGACGCATGGCAGATCCTCAGCGACGAACAACACCAGAAGATTCTGACCGGCGAGTGGGACCGGCAGGTGAAGAAATCCATCGGCCACAGCTATGCTTCATGGGCGGACCGCATCGTGACCCGCGCATTGGGCAAGCCACAGGACAAGGCCGCTTTCGACCGCACCGCCGCAGCGCAGAAATCCGCCTACACCGCACCGCACGAACGCTACACCGCTGCCGCCACGCGCCACCGCCGCGTCAGCTTCGCGCTGGATGTGAACAACGAGGAAATGGTCATCGCCTCTTGGCGCGAGGTGGACCGGACGTTCCGTGAGATTGTCCTTGCCGAAGCCGAAGCCATCCGCGCCCTCTGCCACGCCGGTTACACATCGTCGCCCGCGGACCTCGCCACGCAGGCCGGCAAAGCGAAGGCCACCATCTGGCGCGAGGGATTGAAACGCTTCCCAGCGGCACAAGAACTTGTTACGCTCATCAACCGCTAACCCTTACACACCATATGAATCCTAACAATAATCGCTTGAAACTCGGCGTGATTTTCCTGGGCCGGCGTCGCCCCGGCTTCGACATGGAGTGGGGAAAACAAATGGAGGAGCGAGTGCGCGAACGGCTCCGCCAGACGGAGTTCGCGCTCTTCGAGCCACCAGAGAAAGCAGTGGACGATGCGTCCATCCGACAGGCAGTCGCGGCGTGTGAAGCGCAAGGCGTTGACGCCATCGCCGTGTTGCAAACCACGATGGGCGACGGCCGGCTTGCGCCGACGTTGGCGCAACTCTGGCCGGACCCGATCATCCTTTGGGCGACAACGGAGAAACCGGACGGCGACATGATCAGTTCGT